>Ga0193726_1000092_pt1 | contig 155028 bp, 130 predicted proteins | sample H2c1metaG_FD_144928 | JGI IMG/M metagenome (GOLD analysis project Ga0193726, IMG submission 144928) | Soil microbial communities from a riparian zone of the East river system, Colorado, United States - H2c1 | ecosystem: Environmental > Terrestrial > Soil > Riparian zone | place: USA: East...
CTTGATGCAGGAATCATCGGCCGAGAGGCACCGTTGCGCTGAGGCAGATCCTGATCAGACAAATTGCGCGCCCTCCGGTGCGCGCCCAGGAATTCTGTGCTTTTCTCTTGACTTGGACTTACATAGATGTGGTTCTGCTTGATGCAGGAATCATCGGCCGAGAGGCACCGTTGCGCTGAGGCAGATCCTGATCAGACAAATTGCGCGCCCACCGGTGCGCACCCAGGAATTCTGTGCTTTTCTCTTGACTTGGACTTACATAGATGTGACCTACTCGGCAATTACCTTGAGGACAACAGTCGGCGTGAAACCCCAGCCCCTCCACCAAGGCATCTTAGGCCAACGAACAATTGCAACGGCGAGTCACTTCGCACCCTTGCGCATCCACGCAGGTGCCCTGCATAACGGATCGCCAATTACGACATCTTCCCAGCCCACAAATCGCCAAGCCGCATACAGGCTTTCCGCCAGCGTGAACCCCGACGTGTATCGCTCCATCGCCACCGAGGGTGACGCAACCGCCTGCAGAAGCGGTTCATCGGTATATCCCTTCACGCCAGTAATTCCATGCGCAATCAGATCCGCGATAAGGGACTGTCCTCCTGTCGTCGGTAGAAACGTCCGCGCACTCGTGGACACCGCAGTATCTCCGATAGATCCCGGCGCAAATCGCAGCGATTCATATGCTTTCTCGTTGGTTCGACTTTTTAGTTCATGCGTCAGTTCGTCCAACCATCGCTCTGCGCCGTACGCTTCGATGTCCTCGAACGTCTGATTGTCTACTCCTGCTGCGCCGCCATTGGCCTTGCAACACTTGTAGGCAAAACTCAGAACGTCTCTGCGGTACACCTTGTCGTAGAGAGCATAGAAGCGAAAGTCAGGCGATCTCTTCGCTTTGTCGTGCAACGCTGTCTGTAACTTCTGAACGCTTTCCGGAGTTGCTAGGCTCATCGCCAATCCCTCTGTCTTCGTCACTTCTTGCGTTTTGCTTCCAACTGAGGTCCCTTCCCTCCCCCGGCATTACCCGGCTTCATCGGTACTACGAACCTCCCCGCCACCCCAAACGGCCCGGCCTGGCTCTCGCGAGTTGCCAGTTGATCCCGTACTGCGGATCACCGCTGGGGCTTCCCGTGTTGCGTCTGGTCCACGTTTTCATGCATGCCGTCACCACTACCCCGGCAGGACTGATGTGATTGATTCGCTCGTGTTCTCCCATCAGCTTCGGCCTTCCCTCGATTACTGGCAGGTCGGCTCCTGCATCCCCGGTTTCGGGGCCTGCTCAGCGTTTACTCAAATTACGGCCTGCATGATCGCCAAGTCGCCTTCGCGACCCTCTACACCGAAGGCTCCAGCAGATTCGTTGCCTCCTCTGCCGCTTCGATTGCTACCGGGTGGAGCGATCCAGTTCCCGGGTGGAACTCGCACCCACTATGGTCCAGCGCCTTTCACGGCGCACAGTAAGGTCCGGTTAGACGGTCTAAAGCAAGGGCGGCCGTACTTCGACTGCGCCCACGCCAAGCGATAGGCAAGAGGCTAATTTTTAAATACTATTGTAAGAATAGTATATGAGAGCTACTATAGATTCATGGTTAAGAAGCCTGAATTTCGCGACCTCTTTCCCGGCGCACTGGAATTGATGATTCTCAAAACTCTGAGCCGGAAGCCGATGCACGGATACGCTCTCGCGCAGCGAATCAAGGAGACCTCAGACGATCTTCTTCAGATTGAAGAGGGGTCTCTATATCCGGCTTTACAGCGCATGTTGAAAACTGGCTGGCTGATTTCGGAGATGGGCTTATCAGCGAAGAACCGTCCTGTGCGCATCTTCAAGCTGACCCAGGCAGGTAGAAAGCACCTAGAGCAGGAAATCTCGAGTGTCGAGCAGATGTTCGCCGGAATCAGTCGCGTGCTTGCACTTGCAAGACAGTAGGAGGCTTTGTGAACTGGCTCCAACAGTTGTTCTCTCGCCGCCGTCACTACAACGAACTTTCAGAATCAATCCGCGAACACCTCGACGAAAAAATCACGGATTTGCAGGATCGGGGCATGTCGCGCGAGCAAGCAGAGCGATCAGCGCGCCGTGAGTTCGGTAATGTCACACTGATCGAGCAGCGCGGCCGTGAGATCTGGCAGTGGCCCAGCCTCGAGAGCATCATTGCCGATGTACGTTTTGCGCTGCGGCAATTGCTCAAGTCTCCCATGTTCACCGCAGCTGCAGTCACCACTCTGGCGCTCGGCATCGCCATCAATGCCACAATGTTCAGCCTGGTCAGCGCGTTCCTGATTCCGCATCTGCCTGGCGAAGACACGGAGCATATCGTTGCTGTCTCGTCCGTCAACCCCGACTCCCAATTCCAGCCGGAGGCTTACCCTTCATCCGCTCCCAATTACCTGGCGTGGAGCAGCAATACGCATGTCTTTGCCCTGATGGCAGCGGACAACGAGTTCCTTACCGGCAGTCTCTCCGAGCCTGGCCAGCAGGCCGAAGCGGTCTCGTATGCTGCCGTCTCACCCAACTTCTTCTCTGTCTTTGGCGTCTCTCCCTCGATTGGCCGCAGCTTCCGTTCCGGTGAAGATCGACCCGGGCAAGACCACCTGATAATCCTCAGTCACGGCCTATGGGAACGCCGCTATGGCTCCGATCCGTCGATCATCGGCCGCAGCGTGCGCCTCAACCGTGAAGACTACCTTGTCGTCGGCATCATGCCCGCCACCTTCCGCATGCTGGGCTTTATGCCAAAGCTGTGGACGCCCCTTACACTCTCTGCGGCCGATCGCATGGCCGGCGCCCGAACAAACCGCAATCTCTTTCTCTTCGCGAGGCTCGCGCCCGGAGTTACGCTCCAGCAGGCGCGCACGCAAATGAGCACGCTCGCCCAACTGGCGCAGAAAGACTTCCCTGCCGTCGAACAGCGATGGGGCGCCTCGGTCCGCACTCTCGGCGACTTTCTCATCTACAACTTCAGCATTCGTTCGGGCATATCGGTCATGATGACCGTCGTTGTCTTCATCCTTTTCATCGCCTGCGCCAACGTTGCCGCCCTCATGCTCACGCGAGCCGTGGGCCGCCAGAAAGAGCTTGCCATCCGCCAGTCTCTTGGGGCATCGCGAGCGCGCGTCGTTCGCCAACTCCTTACCGAAGGGATTGTCATTGCCATCTTCGGCGGCGCTTTAGGGCTGGGACTTTCCTACTTCGGCATTCAAGCATTGCGCGCCGGTCTCACTTTCAACGAATACATTGCCGACGTTCCCGTTCGGCTCGACTCAAACGTCCTGTTCTTTGCCCTTGCCATATCGCTTTTGGCCGCTGTGCTGTCAAGCGTGATTCCCGCTCTGAAAGCTTCGCGTTCCGATATCAACGTCAGTCTCAAGAGCGAGACGCGCGGCGCTAGCTCGGACCGATCGCACAACCGTATGCGTGCGGTCCTTGTCGGCGGAGAGACGGCTCTGGCGCTGTTTCTTCTGATCGGCACCTGCCTTCTTATTCGCAGCGTCTACCTGCTTGATCATCAAGAGCTCGGCTTCGCCCACGATCATCTGCTCACAGCGGGATTGGTTCTCGATCAAGCCCGCTACGCTGATTCCGTCAAGAAAGCTCAAGTCGTTCATCAGGCGGTGACGCAGCTCGAGCAGATCTCTGGCGTTCAGACTGTTGCCGTCGCCTCCGATTTGCCCGCCTCCGGCGCAAACAGCATTCCCATTCACATCAAGGGGCAGCCTGAAGCGCGGCCCAACGAAGAGAATAGAGCGATCGACGTTCTGATCACTCCGAACTACTTCAGCGCCATTGGGCTGCCCTTTCGGCGAGGCCGCAATTTCACTGCCAGCGATGACGCTTCCGGACCTCGCGTTGTCATCGTCAACCAGCAGTTTGTACACCAATACCTCCAGGACAGCGACCCGATCGGTAAACAGATCAAGCTCGACACAGATGGCGCCGCGCCATCCTGGAGCCAGATCGTCGGAGTGGTTGGAGACATCAAGACTTACTCGGAATTGCCGACGGTCGATCCCGAGGTCTACGAGTCTTTTTCGCAACGGCCTGTAGCCTCGTTCTCGATACTTCTCCGATCGAGCGTCGAACCGAACACCATCACACCCTCCGTTCGCCAGGTTCTCGCCGAGATCGATTCTGAGCTCCCCCTCCTGCGCATCATGAATATGGATCAGATGATCGAAGTCCAAAGAAACGGAAACCCGCTCTTCAGCAGGATTCTTGCCATCTTTGCCATTCTGGCCCTGGTGCTTGCCGCGATCGGCATCTACGGTCTGGTCGCCTACTCCGTCGGCCAACGCACGCAGGAGATCGGCATCCGCATTGCACTTGGGGCCAGAACCTCTGACATCTCAAACATGATCCTTCGCGAGGGCCTCAAAGTTGCCGCAATCGGTTCCTGCATTGGCTTGTTGATAGCCCTGCCCTTACCCAAAGTCTTTGGCTCGATCTTTCAAGGCTTGATCGTCAGCGCACCGCTGATCTATCCCATCGTTCTTGTGGCGATGCTCCTGGTGGCTTTCATCGCGATACAGGGTCCGGCGCGACGCGCTGCACGCGTTGACCCAAACGTCGCGCTTCGCAATGAGTAGTTCATGAACATTCAGCAATTGGCCTGACCCTGATCTCAACAATTAAATCAGTGAGGAAACTCATCCAACTCCGTCGACGCCAAATTCTGCGGTTCCAGTCGAATTGTTTGAATGCTAAGTCAGAGAGGAGCACGAGGTGTTGCAAAAGGCTGAACTCAGCTGTGAGGCTGATTCAGAGAACTACCTCGGAGGCTCCTCAGAGACTATGTATTACATCGGACTGGATGTTCACAAGAGGACGATCAGCTATTGTGTGAAGGATGCGGCTGGTCGTGTGCACATGGAGGGCAAGATCGGATCAACTCGCGCCCGTCAACCATTGCGTGGCCGACGAACTGGATCGACACAGGATGCATATTGTCCCGGAAGAATTCTGGCTTTGCTGGCGGAGACGCCTTGCGGCAATCCCTTGACCTCGATGTCGGTGTTCATGACATGCGGCAAGCACCAAATCTTCGACCAGGAGATTTACGGGTAAATATGCACGCAATTGCGCCCATTCTGCTTTGCCCGATAACAGGCGCGGTCGGCAGCGCTGAGCGCCTCCGCAACCTGAGTTACTTTCCGGTTCAAAGTCAACACACCAATGCTTACGCCGAGAGTAAAGGTGCGTTGTTGGCACACGAATCGATAGTGAAAGATCCCTTCGCGGATCTCTTCGGCCAGATGCACGCCGCCGTCGGCTTCGCAGTGCATAATCAGTACACCAAATTCGTCCCCGCCCAGTCGGGCAAGAGTATCGGTCTGGCGCAGTTTGGACCGCATGAGCGCGGCTATTTGGCGAATCAATTCGTCCCCGCCGGCGTGGCCGCAGGTGTCGTTGACCACTTTGAATTCATCCAGATCGAGGAACATTAGCGCATGTGTGCAGCCGTCCCGGTGCACCTCGTCGAGGGCGTTGGAAAGACGGTGCTCGAATTCGACGCGATTGCAAAGTCCAGTCAGCGCGTCGTGGCTTGCCAGGTGGGTGAGATGCAGCGTATGTCTCCGTTCCCTCCTTACGTCGCCGAGAGCAATCGCAACTCCGGGGAACAACAGAAAGGCCGCCACGGTAGCAATGCCAGGTATCAAGATTTCGCGCAACTGCCGCGAGATTTCGCCCAGTGTAAAAGAAAAGTCTTCCTCCAGCGGCGTTACCCGCGCATCTGTTTCTTGTATGCGCTGCAGCAAAAGCGCGACATCACCGGCGCCGCTTTTGCCATCCCGTACAGCAGCGTGTAGTTGCTCTGCGACTTTGTTCAGAGTTTCCACTTCATTATCCCCGCGTGCCCAGATTCCGACCGCGCGATCGATGGCTGGCAAGCGCCCGAAATAGCGAACAAGCCGGATCATGGCTGGAATATCGTCAGGATGATTGCCGCCTGCGAGCAGGCCAGCCGCCGCCTTGGCGTAATCAGCGTGTGCCCTTGTCAACGCGAGCCTCGCTTCGCGGTCGCCTAATGGCACCGCGATGGCACGCTCGTAAGCGCTAAACTCTTCCTCATCGTGGCCGTTGGCATAGCGCATCAGGTGGATCACGGCATCTTTCTGCCCTTTGCTCCAAAGGCTCTCGCCACCCACATATGCGCGCGCGGCGGAGAGAATATCTATGCTGAAGTCGCTGAGTAGCACGAGTGCCAAAAGAATCGCTACAAAGGGCAATATCAGGCGCAGCTCACGGTTGCCTCGGATTGAAAACCTGAGCTTGTGCTTCATGTTCGACCTGCTCTTTTCTATATAGGGGCGATTCCGCGCTGTACCGCCTACGTACCTTTATATACAGGTGGCATGGGTGGTATTGCTGATTTGGTGCGCCTACCAGGACTTGAACCTGGAACCAAACATTATGAGTACTCTCCTCTAACCGATTGAACTATAGGCCTTTACCGCCGTCAGATATCAAACGAGCGAAGTTTGGGGTAGGACCGTACCAAACGTAGTTGAGCGTAATTCAGAGATTATGAGTTTCCGGACATCTCTGTAAGTCTATGATAATGCAAGAAATACGAGCGCGATAAAGCGTAAGCCTAAGTAACTGAGCGACCATAACTTAGAGCAGTGCTGACGGGTGGACCGTTACCGTACCTTCAGTTGCATTTTTGCCGCGCCTCTCAGTGGAAGTATCGAGAATTCCCCAGTTGTTCTCTGGCGGCTATCTCCTCTTGACGAGGAATGCCTTCTTAAGAGTTTGCTCACGGCCGCGCCAACTCCGAAAACCGCAAGTCATCTACAAGTGGACGTAAAACCTGCTGTTCGAACACTTGCTTGCTGCCGACACATGGCAACATGCAACCGGAGTTCAAATATGGCTTGCAACTCCAGCATTTGGGTTTCTGCCAATTTCTCTGTGCTTGAGAGGGAATCCTCCCCCGACGAATCGAATCTAAAGAGGGGGAGGTTTAACCCGTGCGAACCGCATTCATAAAACCAATCATCGTGATCCTCGCACTCGCATTTGCTATCTGCGGCCAGAACGCTCGCGGGCAGGACAGCCAGGCCCAACCTCCGACGCAACATACCGACAAATCGCAACCGTCCACCAAGCAGCCCCATCAAGGCAGCCCCGGTGGCGACGTCGGCAGAGGCGCCGGAGACGTCGGCAAAGGAACCGCCAAGGGCGCTGGAGCGGCGGCCAAGGGTGTTGGGAAAGGTGCGGGCGACCTTGTCACACTTCACCCACTCGACGCCGCGGGCAATGTCGGCAAAGGCGGAGCCGCGGCTGGCAAGGACGTCGGCGTCGGCGCCGCCAAAGGCACAGGCAAAATCGCCAAGGGCACAGGTCGGGGAATTGGCAAAATATTCCACCATCGCCATGAGCCGCAGACGGCCCCGGTTCCTTCCGAACCACAAAACTAGAGCTAGGCCGAGAGGCGACGGACAGCTGCTGAGATCGCGTGACGAGAGTCCAAGTCGACCTCGGTTCGGCGTCGAAAGCGCCGCTCTCAGCCCACCTATTGATGGTCACTTAACAGACAGCAAACGCATCAAACAAGGGCGCAGACACCGGCCTTCGACGGCATCAAATCCTGTCGGCATCGCGTAGGCGTACGTGCCGCCCGCCGTGGGAACCCATGCGCCGTAGCGGCCTTCGCCCAGCCCTGAGACTGTGTTGATGTCCGCATGAACGGGCCGCCAAAGCCGTTGAAGATTACGAAGACCGGCAATGGCTTTTCGTATGCAGAGCCTGTAGGAAGATAGATGTCCAGGGACAACCCTGTCTGCCCGGTTTGCTTATAGGTGAAACTGCGCTGAGTGAAGCCCGTCGTTGCGGGGACTGGATAAACGAAACGCATCTCCTGGGCGCGGCAGGTCAAGGATGCGAAGAGGACAACGAGGATGCAAGTTCTCATACCAGTCTCGACCTTCTTCAAACGAGAATGATGGCTAGTACGATACTAAGAAAATCTACGCAAATCGCGGGCTGGCCAGACAATCGTCACAAACTTGGTCACAAATGCGGACAAACCCGTGCCCACAATGGCAAGTTCTCGACTTGAGAGCCCGACCATGCGAGTCACCGCCGATAGATCCAGGCACCGAGAAGCACGGCCAGAATGCTGTCCAGCAAGCCAACCGCAATCGTGGCAAACAGCAGAAAATTAGGGAAGATGTCCAGCGGCTGTAAAGCCATCATGGGGATCGCCCAGAAGACCATCCAGATTGTCAGGGCGCTGCGGAGGGCCGTCTTATAACCGGGACCGTAGTTCGGGAGGAATTTTGCGTAGATCCAGATGCCAATAATGCCTACCACAAAATTCGATGGGATGATGCTTGTCCACCCCTTAGGAGTCTTCCCGAGTGCCGCGAATGCGGCTGTCCATTGTGGATCGAGAAGCACGCGGTGGACGAGGTATTCAATCGCGTTGATCAGCAGGCCGGCGGCCAATCCACCAAGAATCAATTTTTGAATATTCCGCGTTGCAGGTTTTACCTTCATTTTCATTTCTCGCGGACATCGGATGGTGCCGAAAGTATATGCGATGAACGTGAGCCGAAACCATCAGGAGGGTGCTTGCTCGGTACCTGACAAGCAGCAACCGATGACGCACGGATGACCGCCAATACGGAAGTGATATGGTGTGACCCTGTCAATAACTTCATTCGGGGTGCTTTTGCTTTAGTAGTTCGATTGAGGCAAAGGGCTCTATATCCAGAGACCGCAAAACAAACGCGCGCGGATCAATCGAGCTCCCATCCCGGAAATCCAGTTCGCAAAGACGGGAGCCCGAAGCCTCGCTCTAAAAACGCATCGAAGGAATGCCCTGCAACAGGAATAGATACCGATCCCGCGTCGTGTCCGGCCCCGCCGTGATCGGGCTGTTCAGGTGAATCAGCGAATTGCCCGTCGCGTCGTACTTCGGCCATGCCGGCACTCCCGTTCCATTGGGATCGCCGTTCTTCGCGAAGTTGGTCCAGTACGTCATCATCGCTTCGCTCAGCTGCGTATCCTCTGGCCGCACCGTTTCACCCGGACGCGTCGCCAGTGTTCCGAACACATACTCGATGTCGTCGGAATGGAATGCAAACGTCCCCGGATGATACTTGCTCGGTAGCGCTGCCAATTCGAAGTGATACCGGTACACGGGCGCGTCGCCCGTCTTGCGCTGCGCCTCCAGCCACTTCCACGTTCCGAATGCGATGAACTGATCGCTGCCAAAATCAATCGATGACCGCAACGCCTGCGCATCCGTGTCGCCCGGATACAACTTCAAAAACTCATCCGCCCGATCTGCAAACAACTTCGTCGCGTTCGCTTTCCACTGCGCCACTGTCATTCCCCGCATGGCCGCAAAGCTGCCTTCATCCGCATTCCATCCAGCCAGCAGCGGCACATGTGCCTGCTTGCCCGCCGCATAGGTATCAGGAACAGGCTCGGTCAGAAATTTTCCATCCACGACCGGAGCAAAGCCCGTCGTGCCCTTTGTTTTCGCGGCATCCAGCACTTTGTCCGTCGGCATCGCCCGCAGCTCGGCAAGATTCTTCACGTCCAGCGTCGCAACCCACTTGCCGTCAATCGCGGCCCGCTCCGTCACGCTCTGTCCGCCAAGATTCAGCGCGCTCGGAAACGCCGCGCCGCTCTCGCCAATCACTTTCGCGAACAAACCCTGCGCCATCGGCGAAGCCATCAGCGTGCTCACAGCAAACGATCCTGCGCTCTCGCCGAAGATCGTCACGTTGCTCGGGTCGCCGCCGAACTCACCGATATTGCCTTTCACCCATTGGAGAGCAGACACCATATCCAACAGCCCGTAGTTGCCCGCGACGCCGTTGTTCTCCTTTGCCAGCTCGTCAGTAACAAGGAACCCGAACACGCCGAGCCGGTAGTTGATCGTGACCAGCACCACGCCCTTCAACGGCAGAAAGTCGCCGTTATGCCGCGGCTCCGAACTCGCACCGCCCGAGTAGCCGCCGCCATGAATCCAGAACATCACCGGCAGCTTGGCGTCCTTCTTCGCGTCGGCCGGTGTGTAGACATTCAGAAAGAGGCAGTCTTCGCTCGGAGCCGCATCCTGAAACACCATGTCCTCGAACACCCGCCCCTGCGCGCAATGCGCACCGAACTTGGTAGCATCCCGCTCGCCCTTCCATTTCGCCGGCGGCTGCGGAGCCTTCCAGCGCAGATCGCCCACCGGCGGCGCAGCATACGGCAGCCCCAGAAACGCGCGCACCTTTCCGTCATTGATCGTCTTCCCGGCAACCTTGCCCTGCTCGGTCTTCACCTTCAACGAATCTGCATCCAAATTAGCCGACAGTCCCATCAACAGCCCCGCTACCGCCAAGGCACACAACGCCTGCGTACGAAAAAACATTGCAAATTCCTCCGCGAGTTACCTTATCAGGACAGGCTCAGCCCCGCAGCAGTTTCCGCTACAGGGAACCACCAACCAGCAATCGGGCCAAGCGACGCAGAGCGTGTCATCCTGAGCGGAGCAGCTTGGGGCCCCAACGAAGTTGGGATAAGCAGAGCGAAGGATCTGCTTTTGCTCTTCCTGCAAATCAGCATGAAATCGGGTAATGGGATACCCGTGAAACAAGCTCTACGCGATCTCCGTTGCCAGCAAATCCTTAATCTCCTCGCGCCTGCGAATGAGCCGCTGCTGCTTCCCTTCCACCAACACCTCTGCTGGCCTGAAGCGCGAATTGTAATTCGAACTCTGCGCCATGCCGTAAGCCCCTGCATCGAGCAGCGCCACCAGGTCGCCCGCCTCGACAGGCTTCAACATCCGGTCGCGTGCAAAGAAATCTCCCGTCTCGCAGACGGGTCCCACCACATCAACGGCCCGTGCGCGCCCCGACCGCGGTCGCACCGGCACAATCTCGTGATACGCCTGGTACAGCGCCGGCCGAATCAGGTCGTTCATCGCCGCATCGGTGATGACGAATGTCTTCTTCCCGTTCTTCTTCACGTTCAGTACGCGCGTCACCAGCGCCCCGGCCTGCGCCACGATAAAACGACCCGGTTCAATCAGCAGCTTGCAGTCAAAACCTTCCAGTGCCTTTTCGATCGCGGCTGCGTATTCCTGCACCTTCGCCGCGGGACTCACAGCCTTGGCGTCGGCGCGCTCGTGATAATCGATACCCAACCCGCCACCCGCATCTACGACCTTCAGTCTGATTCCCTCGCGTTTCAGCTGCATCGCCAGCTTGCAAACACGCTCCATCGCCGCGCCAAACGGATCTGCCGAGCGAATTTGCGATCCAATGTGCACGCTGATGCCGTACGGCTCCAGCCACTTGTTTCGCGCCGCCGCGCGATAGATCTCCACCGCCTTGCGAATATCGATTCCGAACTTGTGCTCCCGCAGTCCCGTCGAAATGTACGGATGCGTCTCCGCAAACACATCAGGATTCACGCGCAACGCAAAGCGCGCTTTCACTTTCAACTTCCGCGCGCGCATCGCCAGCAACTCGAGTTCCGCTTCGCTCTCTACATTGAACTCAAGAATCCCTGCCTCAAGGGCGCGATCAATCTCCGCTGCCGTCTTGCCGACACCTGAGAACACGACACGCCCCACAGCTTGCGGAGCTGCCTTCATCACACGTTCCAGTTCCCCGCCGGAAACAATGTCGAACCCCGCACCGCGATCCGCCTGCAGCTTCAAAATCGCCAGCGATGAATTCGCCTTCACCGCATAGCAGACAAGATGATCGCGCCCAGCAAACGCCTGCTGAAACATTCCCAGCCGTTCCAGAATCTGCGTGGCCGAATACACGTACAGGGGCGTTCCATACTGCTTCGCCAGCGTCTCCAGCGAAACTCCGTCGCAATGCAATGCACTGCCCGCACCACTATGCTGGAAAGGACGAAATGAATTTTGCAAATCAGGACTCAAGATAGGCTTCCATTGAAAGAACGAGATGCTCTGAGCCTATCGCATTTCGATCGGCACTCCTTTGCAATTCGAATCCAGCAAATCCGCCTCGGAGCTTCTCCTCCGACGCAGCTTGCTCAGAACTCAAACTGCTGAAGCCACGGCGCAAGCAGCGCCGCCACTTTGTCCGGCTGTTCATATGCCGCAAAATGCCCGGCGTCCGCCAGCAGATGGAATTCGCATCCACCTTCCGCCGCCTCAAACTCCCGCATCTCTTCCTCGGAGATCCCCGGATCTTCCCCACCGCAAATCGCCAGTATCGGTGCGTCAATCGCGCGGATATCCGGCACAGAATCCGGCCGTGTCGCCAGCCCGGCCTGCATTGCGATCAAGGCTGAAGCGGTCAGTGTCATCCGCGCTCTCAATTCCGGCACGATCTCCGGTCGTCTCTTCCGCGCACTCTCACCGATCAGTGTCTGCGCATTCCCATCAAACACACCCGCCGTTCCCTCGCGGCGCACCTTCGCAATCGTCTCTGCCCGTTTAGCCAGGTTGGCTTCTGCGTCGGGCTGCGGCTTCGAGCAGACCAGGGCCAAACCACGCATCCGCAGCGGAGCCCTTCGCCACAGTTCAAGCATCATGTAACCGCCAACGGAGCAGCCCGCGAATACCGCCTCAGACAAGGCGAGGTGATCCATCAGTGCCAGCACATCCATGGCCAGTTGTCCCATGCTCAGCACCGGAGCATCGGGCACCCTCGTGAATCCGCCGACCGGCAAATCGGCTCCGAGTTCCGAGGCACCGTGGCCGCGGAAGTCCGGCACAATCGCGCGCACCTCGCCTAAGTCCGCAATCATCGGACGCCAGTAATCATGGTCCAGCGGTGTGGGATGGAGAAAGATGACGGGCAAACCCGCGCCCGTTTCCCAATAGTTGAGTTTGGCCCCGTGTGAATCGTACGTCTTGCTCATACGCTGGGAGGATAACCGCCCGGCGTCCTCGGCGGATACCCTCCTGGCGGATAAGTTCCCGAGCCGCCCGGTGGAAATGCCCCAGGCATCGCAATATGCTCCTCAGGAATGCCGATCCAGCCAGCAAGGTAAGCGACGCCAACCAACCCGCTGGTAAACACGAAACCGACTACCGTGAGAATGCGGACCAGCGTCACATCCCACCCATTGGCCTGCGCCACGCCGATGCACACTCCGGCAATTGCCCGGCCCGCGATCGGTCGTACAAGCGGCCTGCCCGGTGGAGGAGGAACGGCCGTCACCACATTTCCGCAATTCGAGCAAAATCTTGCACTCGGCGGTAACGAGGCTCCACAACGTTGACAGTAGAAGGGCATGACCAACCTCCGGGGAATCGGGCTTTCGATTCCACAATATCACTACGCAAATGCACCATGTTCAGTTCCGGTCTGCCGCTATCGGCCAACGGACCCAACCCGGCTAACCACGCCTAATTGCCGTGATATGGAGACTTCAGGCGCTTGCGCGCGGTGTCGGCCCGCGACGTATTCGGCACTGCGGCTATGGCTGCCTGGTAGTCCTTTACGGCTGTCTGCCGGTCGCCCAGCACGTCATGACACTCCCCCGCCGCCAGCAGGGTTCGCACCTTCAGCTCCGGCCCCACACCATTTGAGGATGCAGCCTCCTCGTAGGCATGCGCCGCCTCAGCATAGTGTCGCTGGCCACGCAGAGCATCGCCCAGTCCAAAATAGGTTAGCTCGAGCTTCGCATCGGCAAAGTACCCAGGCTTTTCGCTGTCGGCCACGATCTCCTCATAAGCGCGCACTGCCCCCATCCCTTCACCGGCATCCTTGCGCAGGTTCGCCTCCTCCAGGCAGAACAGATAGTCCCGTGGGTACTGCTGTTTCAGGCTGCGCACCACATCAATGGCATCTTTGTATTTCCCCTCACGCCGGAGAAACAGAGCGATTACTGTTCGCGCCTCTACGTTATTCGCGAGACCGCGATGCGCGTCATCCCGCAACATCTCCATGCCCTTCGACTTCGACCCTGTGATGCCAACAAAGCCGACCAAGAACTTGAAAGGTAGTGGCAATGCGCCCACAACATATTGGTACACGCCCACAACCAGCTTGGCATCCAGGTAGTCCTGATCGAGTTCGAGTACGCGCGCGCAGTCGTCCTTGGCCTTTGAAGCCAACCGAAATGCAGCTCCAAATCCGCGTTCGACCATCGCTACGTACGTGCAACGCAAGCTCCGCGCCCAGCCCCTCGCGTACAACGCATCCACATCGTTGGGATTCTTGCTCACACGCAAGTCCGCTTCGTGGACTGCTTCATCAGCGAGTGCAAAAATGCGGTCCCGTGTTTTCGGATCCTCTTCGGTGGCATGCTTCCCCGTCAGGAATCCGTCATTTGCGTAGAACGTCGTATCCAGCAGATCTTCGCGATACAGATCCTGAAACACCACTGCATTCAGCAAGAGGGCTGTTGCTTGGGGATCGCCGGGATTCTCCTGGTGGATACGCTCGAAGCGGTCAACCGCGGCCCGATAATCCAATAGGTAAAAGTAGCGGTAGGCCCCGCGCACCTGCGGGTCGAGATTCAGCGGATTCGTGTGAACCTTGTCATCCGCCCGGCTCCCGGATGCCAGACACAGCAACAATCCGAACCAGGAGATCGTCCGCAAAAGCCACTTCCATCTTTTCGATCCCATTGGTCTCCGTGCATTCCGCAAGACATTGCTCACTGCAGAACCTACACGATCAAGTCTATCGAAGAGCATGCGGGCACCCCAGGTCTCGTCCATTGCCAATGGGCGAGGCCTGGGGGTGATGTTCGGCTGGCGGGGTGTTATTTCGGTTCCGGCTTCGGCTTTTCCTGCTTCGGCGGAGCCGCAGGGCGTGCCTCATGCTGTGGAGCAGGGTGCGCCGCCGGTGCCGGACGAGATTCGTGTTGCGGCGCCGGCCGCGATTCGGTTCGCGGCGAAGGTGCCGTGTGCGATTCCGCTCGAGGCGCAGGCCGCGACTCGGTACGCGGCGAAGGTGCCGGGTGCGATTCCGCTCGAGGTGAAGGCCGCGATTCTGCATGAGTCTCGGGAGCGCGGCGAGATTCGGCGCGAGGCGCAGTTGCGGCCCGCGACTCTGGCCTCGGTTTTTCCGCAGGAGCCTTACGAGTCTCAGTTCGCGCCTCCGCTTTTGACGTGGATGAGTGCGATTCTGTGCGAGAAGGTGACGTTCTGGACTCGGGTGCTGTCCGAGACTCGCTTCGTGCAGATGAAGTTCGCGATTCAGCTCGAGAAGGAGTTGTTCGCGACTCGGTCCCTCTAGAGGGTGTCGTGTGGTTTTCCGAACTTGCCCTATTCGATGCGCCGCGAGTCTCAGAGCGCGGCGATGTCTTTTCTGCCGGAGAAGTTCGTGCCGTCACTCCCGGCCGAGTTGTCTCGCGTGCAGGGGTTCGTTCAGGAGTTGCTTTGGCTCCGGCCGCGCGACCTTCATTCGCTGATCGCTCCACTGCCAGCGTGTGCGGATGCCCGCCATTCGCCTTTGCGTACGATGTTCGATCAGCCCGAGCCGACTGCACATGCTGCAATTGGGCTGCCGTCGCAGGCGTGTGACGCCCGCCCATCGCTTCTCGCTCCACCGGTGTGGGATCGTGGCGGATTCCGTTCGGCCCTCCGCTAAATGCCACGTGCCTCGAGTTCGTAATGGTATTGCTTCGAACGATCGTCTCATTCACGTAGGTGTTGCGAATGACGCTCCTGTTCACGCGCATCACCGCCGTGTTATATGCGAAGTTTCCGCCGCGCCACTCGCCGCCCACAAAACCCACGCCCATGTATCCATGTCCGTAATCAATTCCGCCGTAGTACCCGACGCGATCGCCCCAGTAGCCATCATGGAACCTGTAATGCCCGCCGTCCCATCCCCACCACGCAGGAGTCCAAAGCGCGCCTTGGTACGGCGCAGGCACCCACTCGCCGGGAACCCAGTAGTAGCCATCGTCGCCGTAGGCCCAGTATCCCGGAACCCACATCCAGCCCTCTTGCGGACATACCGGCTGCTCGTATACCGGCAAAACTGGCGGAGCAATGGTGACGCTGATCGATACACCCGCAAACGATGCTGCGGGAACGACCAACAGCATCAGCACTGGCAGGAGCCAGCGCACACATCGAAACAAACGCATCGAGAATCCTCCTTGAATTCCCGGCTTGTCGTGAATAAATATGCTTTCTCTATGACAAGCCAGGGTTGGCCGAAAGCGATCGCCGAATCCATGGGCCTTGATTGTGCCGGCATGAACAAACGTCGGCATCGGATTAGTCCGCCCGGTTCAGCGCATTTGCAGCCCGTTCGGCATTTCTGTCCAAGACACGCAAAGCGAATTTCGCGCGGCCAGACTGGTAGGTTGGAGCCGCTTCTGCCCCGATCAGTTGTCCGTAGAAAGGAAATCAGCCAACCAGAGCAGCGAATATCCAGGTTCGCTATCAATCAGCATTGATTTTCGCGGCGTTGGCTTCACTCCTCGTTGCACTCCAACTCGCTGCGTTATCTTTAGAAAGCAGCCGCAATGCGGCGGATTGACACGCATGGACGTTCTCAAGCAACTCTACGAGCAGCACTTCCACTCACCGGTCGAACGTGTGATGCCCCTTCAGGGCCAGCTGGGAGGTTCGGGCCGGACGATCGTTCGTCTCGTCGGAACGCCCGGAAATGCCATCGGCATTGTCTATCCGGTTCGCGAAGAAAACATTGCATTCCTTGAGTTCTCCCGCCACTTCCACAAACATGGATTGCCCGTTCCGGAAATCTACGCCGAGGACCTGGCCCGCAACGCCTACATTGAGGAAGATCTCGGAGACATCACGCTGTTTGATTTCCTCCATAAACATCGCGATGGAGATCTCATTGCTCCTCCCGCGCTCGACGCGTATCGAAAGGTTGTTGCTGCGTTGCCGCGCTTTCAGGTTGAAGCCGGACGCGATCTGAACTACAAGGTTTGCTACCCGCGTTCCAGCTTTGACCGCCAGTCGATTGCCTGGGACCTGAACTACTTCAAGTACTATTTCCTGCGTCTCGCCGGCATCCCTTTCAGCGAGCAAGCGCTCGAAAACGACTTCAACCGCCTCACTAAGCTTCTGCTCGCCGCTCCGCACGATTATTTTCTCTATCGCGATTTTCAATCGCGCAACGTAATGCTCCTCGACAAACAGCCGTATTTCCTGGACTACCAGGGGGGCCGCAAAGGCGCCCTCCAATACGACATCGCTTCTCTTCTCTACGACGGAAAGGCAGACCTGCCTCCCGCGTTGCGACAGGAACTTCTGGATCATTATCTCGACAACTTGTCAGGATTCATCCCGGTCGATCGCGGCGCGTTCATGGAGCACTACTACGCGTACGTTTACGTCCGTATCATGCAGGCCCTCGGAGCATACGGCTTTCGCGGCTTCTACGAGCGCAAGCCGCATTTTCTGCAAAGTGTTCCGTACGCTCTCAAGAACCTTCGCTGGCTCGCCCACAATGTAAAACTTCCTGTAGCACTGCCTGCGCTTATGGACGCGTTCCAGGGAATGCTCTCGTCTGAGAAGCTTCAACAACTTGTGCCCAACACCCATACCCTGACGGTACGTGTCTTCAGTTTTTCATTTCATCACCAGATGCCCACCGATGATTCAGGGAATGGCGGAGGATTTGTTTTTGATGCACGCAGTCTCCCCAATCCCGGGCGTGAAGAACGCTTCAAGCAACTTACCGGCAAAGATACTCCTGTTATCGACTACCTCAACCAGCAGGAAAGCGTGCATCAGTACCTCACGCACGCACAGACGCTCGTCGATGCGAGCGTGTCTGCATATCAGCTTCGAGGTTTTGCAAACCTGATGGTGTCGTTTGGATGCACGGGAGGACAGCACCGGTCGGTGTTTCTTGCGGAGCAGCTTGCACGGCACCTTCGTTCAACCAGTGGAGTTGAAGTGGTTTTACGCCACATCGAACTCGAAAAGAATTTCCCGGATAAGGTAACGCCGTGAAGGCAATGGTGCTCGCTGCAGGCATGGGCACGCGACTGCGCCCGTTGACTAACGATCGTCCCAAGGCCCTGGTTGAAGTCGGCGGCCGCACGCTTCTCGAACTTACGCTGGCAAGGCTTCGAGCCTTCGGCATTCAGGACGTGATCATCAATACGCATCACTGCGCAGATATGATCGCCACTTACCTCAATAACCATGAGAACTTCGGGATGCACATCGAGATATCGCACGAGCAGGTCCTTCTCGATACTGGCGGCGGACTCAAAAAGGCTGCATCCTTCTTTCTCGCTTCCGACGAACCATTTCTCGTACACAACGTCGACGTTCTCAGTACCATCGACTTCAATCAAATGATCCAGTTCCACAAAGGGCGCAATGCCCTTGCAACGCTTGCGGTTCAGAACCGTCCGACGTCGCGCTATCTTCTTTTTGACGAGAACGGCCAGCTTTGTGGCCGTCGCGCAGGCGTCTCCGGTGAACCCGAGCTGGTACGGCCAGCAATCACGACACAGGCCCTTGCCTTCTGCGGGATTCATGTCCTTTCTCCGCGCATTTTCTCGGTCATGCAGGAAGACCTTACCTTCTCCGTCATCCCTCTGTACCTGCGGCTTGCCGAACGAAACGAAGCTGTACTGGGGTACCGTGCGGACCAGTACTATTGGCGCGATTTGGGGCGCACGGAAGACATCGCGCGAGCGGCGCATGATATCGAAAAAGGTGACTATCAGAATTGAGCTATCTGCGAATCCATTGGATTTTAGGCGATTTAGTCGAAAAAAACCGACTGAGATTGAGCCGCAGAAAGAAATTGCAGTAGGTTGAAGTAACTGCAAAAAGCGCGTCTGGCGTGCCGTTAAGTGGTTCGGTTAGTCATGGACCTTTGTGTTACCTGGAGTTACCGAGGTGTGAGACACCTTTGTCGCATTTCAATTGCAACTAGATAGTGGAGTGTGCAGAATACATTCATTCCCTCAGGAGGATCCATGAATTCAATGTTCACCAATCTGTATCTCCGTGTCCGTAGCCTGATTGAACGCGAAGAGGGCCAGGACCTTGTCGAGTATGCCTTGGTTGTGGCTTTGATCGCATTCGGAGCCATCGCCGGCATGAACATTCTTGCCTCTGGCTTGAACAACGCATTCTCGCAAGTCTCGGTTACCCTCAACAACAACATGTAGTCTGGGCTCTCAAAAAGTTTCCCTATTTCCGCTCTCGATGCAGTTTGTGAGGCGGGTTTCGCACGGGGATGGGTGGGGTGGTAGCGCGAAGTTCGGGACCAGTTCCAGAACTTCGCGCTAATAAATCAGAGTTACCCTGCCCGATCATCCGCCTCTCTTCGAGTCATGTCCTTTCTCGATTCGTCAATTTCCTTCCGCGATCCACTTCATTCACATGACGGCGAAGCGCAGCTTTCGCTTGCCGGAATTACTGCGTCTGCCATGGATGTTTGCATTCGTCGAGCGCTGATTTTGCTGTGTTAGCGTAGGAAGCGGGAGTAACGAAAAGCAAAATGTCAGCAATTTCCACGTTTATCAAGCACCACTATCGTCATTTCAATTCCGCGGCCCTCGTTGATGCTGCGGAGGCCTACAAGGCCCACCTGGCGTCGGGTGGAAAGATGTTTATGACCATCGCGGGGGCGATGAGTACCGCCGAGCTGGGGTTGTCACTGGCTGAGATGATCCGGCAGGACAAGGTACACGGGATCTGCTGTACCGGGGCCAATCTCGAAGAGGATGTCTTCAACCTGGTAGCGCATGACTTCTACGAGCGCGTTCCGCACTATCGTGATCTGACACCGGCCGACGAGGCGAAACTACTGAGCCGGCATATGAACCGCGTGACCGATACCTGCATTCCAGAGATGGAGGCGATGCGGCGAATCGAGAACGAAGTGCTCAAGGAGTGGGTGCGCGCGGATAAAGCGAGCGAGCGCTTCTTTCCGCATCAATTCATGTACAAGATCCTGCTCTCCGGCGATCTGAAGGCTTCGTACCAGATCGATCCAAAGAACAGCTGGCTGCTTGCGGCGGCAGAGAAGAATTTGCCCATGTTTGTGCCGGGGTGGGAGGATGCGACGCTGGGGAATATGTATGCCGGGCATTGCATCACCGGGGATGTGAAGAAAGTGCATACGGTGCGGACGGGCATCGAGTACATGATGGAGTTGGCGGAGTGGTACACGGAAACGACGAAGACGGCGCCGCTGGGATTCTTCCAGATTGGCGGCGGCATCGCGGGCGATTTCCCGATCTGCGTGGTACCGATGCTGCACCAGGATCTGCAGCGCGAGCATGTGCCTCTCTGGGCCTACTTCTGCCAGATTTCGGACTCGACGACGAGCTACGGGTCGTATTCGGGAGCCGTTCCCAACGAGAAAATCACCTGGGGCAAGCTGGGCGAGAACACTCCGAAGTTCATCGTGGAGAGCGATGCGTCGATCGTGGCGCCGCTGATGTTCGCTTATGTCCTTGGGTGGTAAGGAACAGTGGTCAGGGGTCACTGATCAGTGGTCAGTCAAGCCCTCTCATCCGATCAGTGCCCCTAACCCGCTCAAAACAAACGCCAAAAAGTTTTCAAGCTTTTGCAGATTATTTCGCTGGATTGCTTATGCTTGATCTATTGAGCCAGACCTCGAACAGACCTCCATCGATAGTCTGCCCGGCTGAATCGGTGCATCACCGTGTAGGACACATGACCGCCCCCTCGAGTACGTAAGCCTTTATCAGAGAAGTCTCTACAGCTAAGTCCCATCGAGAGAAGCCTTTGGCCGTAGTCCCCGCTATAGTCTGATGAAAGCAGGACATTTACCTGGAGAGACCGGATAAATAGGGTAACCGTCAAAACCATGGTTGATCGCGGGCCGCTCCTGGGCAACCGTGTTCCGATTGCAAAGGCCGCCACCGGGACCCGTGCGATCCACTGACCTCTGAACCCTGACAAAGTTTGGGCATGCAGCGTGCGGCGACTCAGTTGGCTCTGGATGGTTCCGGAAGAGCGAGTTCCTGTTCTGCGAGGGCCGCAAGATCCTTGAGCAGCTGGCGGTCTTCCGCCGTGAAGGACCTGGGCTTTTTATCGAAGACGCAGAACGTGCCCATCTTGAATCCGTTCACATTCAGGGAGCAGCCCGCGTAGAAGCGGATCTTGGGATCGCCAACGACAACGGGATTGTCGTGAAATCGTTCGTCCTTGAGCGCATTTTCAACGTAGAGAATTTCATCAAAGAGGATGGCGTGGGCGCAAAACGAGATGTCGCGCGAGGTCTGACAAAGGCTGAGGCCCTGGATCGATTTGAACCACTGCCGCTGGTCGTCGATCATGCTGATGGTGGAATACGGAACGTCGAACACACGCTTAGCGAGTCGCGTGAGCCGGTCGTACCGCTCTTCGGGCGCTGTGTCGAGAATGTTGAGAGCGTGGAGGGCTTCGATTCTGCTGGACTCGTTGGCTGGAATGGCCGGTGTCTGCATGTCGGGTCTCCAAAAGTGCGTTCAAAGAGATGCGGCAAAGTCTGTTCACGCAGCATAACGCATCAGAGCAGCGGATCCCCTATGAAAACGTAATTACATATTCCGCCGGAGATCGAATTGCTCATCGATGAGCCAACCTGAGAGCCGGGGAGAATTTTCTGAATCTATAGACTGACCGGTCTACTCTACTCAAGTGCGAGGCAAGATGCCTCGAAGGTTCAGGAGGTAACACACCATGTCAGCATCCGCATCCAAAGGCACCGCTCTTATCACTGGCGCTTCCACGGGCATCGGCGCAGTCTATGCCGATCGCCTTGCAAAACGCGGCTACGATCTTATTCTTGTTGCGCGCAGCCAGCAGAAACTCTCTGAAGTGGCCGCACGATTGAAGCCCCTCGGCCGCAAGATCGAGACGATCGCTGCCGATTTGACCAGGAAGGAAGATGTGCAACGTGTGGCCGAGCGGCTAAGCACCGATGCAAGCATCACCGCGCTCGTAAACAACGCGGGCACGGCCAGCGTTGCGAAGCTTCTCGACGCGAAGATTGAGGATCTCGAGTCCATGATCAATCTGAATGTCACGGCCTTGACGCGGCTGGCACTTGCCGCTCTGCCTGGTTTTGTGGCGCGCAAGAATGGCCTCCTCATAAACATTGCCTCTGTGGTTGCCCTCGCCCCGGAGTTGTTGAACGGCACATACAGCGGCTCAAAAGCTTACGTCTTGAATTTTACGCAGGCACTGAAGAACGAAGTGGAAGGCAAAGGCGTGACGGTGCAGGCGGTGTTGCCCGGCGCGACGGCAACGCCCTTGTGGGAGAAGGCCGGCAGGCCGGTGGAACATTTGCCCGCTGAGATTGTTATGACGGCGGAGGATATGGTGGACGCTTCCCTCGCCGGACTCGACCAGCATGAGTTGATTACCATTCCATCTCTACCGGATATCGCTGACTGGGAGAAGTTTGAAGCCGCGCGCAAAGCTCTGGGCCCAAATCTTTCCCATCAGAAACCCGCGGCTCGTTATGGGATTCTGGGCTGATCTCGAATAGGCTGCGAGGAGTTGTCTTATGCCAACGAAATCGACGCGTGATCACCTGATCGATACAGGCCTGAAGCTGATGCACCAGCACGGCTACAATGCCACCGGGCTCACTGAGATTCTGAAAGCCGCGGATGTACCGAAGGGATCGTTCTACCACCATTTCGGCAGCAAGGAAGATTATGCCGCGGCTGCGCTTGAAAGGTATACCACACGAGAGGCAGATCATTCCGCCGCTGTCCTGGGCGATTCGAAGGTTCCGCCGCTCAGGCGGTTGAAGCGGTACTTCATGGACCTGGTGAAGTTCTATGGCCGGAAGGGCGAGATTCCCGGGTGCATGATGGGCCGCTTCTGCTTGGAGATCGCGGCAACAAATCCGCAGTTGAGGAAGCAGATAAGCGGCTCCTTCGCACACTGGCAGCACACGGTCGCCACGGTCATCCAACAAGCGGTCGCGCAGAAAGAACTCCCTGCGGAAACTGATTCCGAATCGCTGGCAGGCTTTCTGCTCAACAGTTGGGAGGGAGCGCTGTTGCGTTCGCAGGCTGAAGAGAACGATGCTCCCCTCGAAGTCTTCATGCACCTCGTATTTGATCGATTGCTGAAGAAACATTCAAAACTGTGACCTCGCTGCCATGACCTCCATGTCGTACGAGGCCGCGATTGCCGGCTTCGCATCCGGCACGTGATTGCCCGGCTGTAAGGCCGGAGGTGAAGTCTCGCGGCCTGGGAGCAACCGGCGTTCTATTCTGAAGAGCTTCGTTCAACTCTTTGCGTAACGAGGCCTGAAGACAGCCATGCGCTGTTACGTAATCAACAATTGAACCGAAGGAGAAACAACATGTCCACGATCTATCTTCACCAGACAACCACTCTCACGCCCGAGCAATACATCGCCGGGCTTACCGACTTCGGGCCTGGGCGCTCGAAGCTGTTTGGCAACAGCGCCGACGAATACCTCAAGGTGCATCAGCTTGGCCGTACACAGGCCGACGTCACAGAAGGCTCAGGCGGCATTTGGGAGCGCCTGCACTACGACTGGTCTGATCGCAACCACGTCGTCCTCACAACCACCGACTCCAATCTGTGGGGAGGCCCGTCCGGACACACCTACACCTTCAGCCGCCAGCCCAATGGCACGACCGACGTTGATGTTGCCGTCGTCCGCGAAGGCAAGAACCTTCAAGGGATGGGTACTCGGCTTCGTCCTCCGGACGATCGGCAGGAGCGTCTTGGAAAAGGCGTTTGAAAACAGCGTCAAGGCCATTGAAGCCCGGAACATCATACCGGCGACGGAAGTGGTCGCAGCCTGAGTACGACACCCCAGGAACGAGTAGGACCGACTCACCGCAAAGATCGCTCGTGAGTCATTCTGCTCCTCCGTGTCTTTCGAGTACGTCAGGTAGTGGAGGCACGCGTGGGTGCTTCGACTGTTCATTTTCGTACACGGTACCCAAAAGCGGACGGATCAGAGGGAAACCGTTGCTGAGGAAGTCGTAGGATCAAGGGATTGACCGTCGATTCTCTGGCTGGAGAATTGCTTGCCCTTTTGTTGGATCCGCCAGATTTTGGTGCATCTGGTCATCGACTCGGATGGCTGTTCCCATCCCCCAGGGTTTCCCGGAGGCAAAGGCAATGGGCATTCTCTTGCAGGACTTGCGATTCGCGGTTCGACAGATGGCAAAGAAGCCAGGTTTCGCGGCTGTGGTCATACTGACCATGGCGCTGGGCATTGGGGCCAACGCTGCAATCTTCAGCGTGCTCGATGCAGTGCTCCTGAGACCGCTGCCCTATACAAATCCAGATCGCCTGATCAAGGTCTGGACACGTTTTACCGGGATCGGCGCGCCTAATGATCAAAACTGGGTCTCGGCTCCGGAGTTTCGGGACTTCCAGCAGTTGAATAGCAGCTTCAGCGATCTGGCGGCCATCGGCTCGGGCTCGTTCAATCTCGGCGTCAAGGGAAGCCCTCAGCGGGTGGTGGGCGCTTCGGTTTCACCCAGCCTTTTTCCGATGCTGGGAGCGCAGACGCTGCTGGGTCGCACGTTTTTGCCCGAAGAGGCACAACCGGGGCGCGATCACGAGGTGGTGCTGAGTTACGGGCTATGGCGGCGCGTCTTCGGCGGGAATCGAAACGTGATTGGAAGCACGATCGACATCGACGGGGTTCCCATGTCGGTGGTGGGTGTGATGCCGGAGGGATTCGCCTATCCGGACGAGGCTGAAATATGGGGGCCGCTCGCCTTCTCGCCAGACGATCTGAGCGAGAACAGCCGTGGGGGGCATGGCCTGGAAGTTTTGGGCCGCATGAAGCCAGGGCTTTCGCTGGCGCAGGTGCAGTCGGATATGGACCGTGTGGGCCGGACGATGATCGAACAGCACGCATCTTATCCTTATCAAAAATTCAACTTTGGAATCATCCTCCATCCGCTGCTGGAGGAGACCGTGGGCGATGTGAAGCCTTCGCTGATGGTGCTGATGGCCGCAGTGGGACTGGTGCTGCTGATTGCATGCGCGAATATCGCCAATCTGCTGCTGGTGCGGTCGACGGAGCGGCAACAGGAGATGGAAACCCGCATGGCGCTGGGAGCGAGCGGCGCTCGTTTGATGCGGCAACTGTTGACGGAAAGTGTTGTGCTGGCATTTGCCGGTGGTGTTGTTGGCGTGGCCATCACCCCGTGGATATTGCATGAATTGGTTCGAATTGCGTCGAAATCGTTGCCGCGCGCCATTCACACATCGATTGACGGCAGGGCGCTGCTACTGACTGCGGTCATCTCTCTCGCTACCGGAATTCTGTTTGGGCTCGCGCCCGCACTGCAGGCGGGGCGCAAGCGTGAATTCGAAGGACTGAAAGGCGGAAGAAGCACGGAGGGTAAGCGGCCGAAGCGGCTGCGCAGCGCACTGGTGATTTGCGAAACGGCATTATCGCTGCTGCTCATCGCCGCAGCTGGATTGCTGATACGAAGCTTTGCCGAGATTCTGAAGGTGGATCCGGGATTCCGCCCGGATGGAGTGCTGACGATGCGAATCGCGTTGCCGGATGCTGTCTACAGCAGGCCGGAACAGGTGCGCGGATTCTATTCGGAATTGGTGGATCGTGTGCAGAGATTGCCAGGGGTACAGGCGGCAGGTGCAGTCTCCGGTTTGCCGTTGAGTGGCCAGGGAGGCTCGGGCACGACAACGATCGACACTCAATCCGTTCCACTGGAAAAAACGACTCCAGAAGCAGATCAGCGGGTGGTCACTCCCGACTACTTCAAAGCGATGGGAATTTCGTTGGTCCGCGGCCGTGTTTTCGAGGCGCGCGATTCTGATACCGCCGCTCCCGTGGCCATCGTGGACGAGAGCCTGGCACAAACGTATTGGCCCAATCAGGATCCGATTGGAAAGCGGCTGCATCCCGGTGGTCAGCGGACAACGGCGCCATGGGCAACCGTCGTCGGGGTGGTGAGGCATGTGCGCAACCGGACGCTCGAAGCGCGTTCGCGCGTGGAGGTTTATTGGCCGGAGAGCCAGCGACCGAATGGAGCGATGGCGCTGGCGGTGCTGACGTCGGGGAATCCGATGAACCTGGTGCCGACAATTCAGAGAGAACTCTCGGCGATCGACCCGGACCTGCCTGTTTACAAGGTGAGTTCCATGACCGAGGTGATGGGCGATTCGCTTGAGCGGCGACGGCTCGCACTGATCCTGCTGGCGGGATTTGCCGGGCTGGCTCTGCTGCTGGCTGCAGTAGGGATTTATGGCGTGACTTCGTACGGCGTTGCGCAGAGACACAAGGAGATTGGCTTGCGCATGGCTCTTGGTGCGGACCGCGGCAACGTGCTGGGGATGCTCATCCGTAGCGGCATGGCCACCATTGCTATCGGATTGGGTTTCGGCGTGGTTATGGCGCTGTTTCTCACGCGATTGATGAGCGGATTGCTGTTTTCAGTACGGCCATGGGATCCTGTGGCACTCATCGGCGCGGCGGCCCTCCTGATGTTGGCGGCGCTGCTGGCGATCTTTATTCCGGCGCGGCGAGCGACGAAGGTCAATCCGATGGTGGCGCTGCGATACGAGTAAGGTTGCATTTCCCGTCGGGGCTGATGCTCCTCCATTCCAGCGTTGGTTGATGTGCGGCTGAAGCCTGTACCTCCAGTGTGACCCCGCTTTTTTTCCGCAAGCTGCGAACTTGTGCCCGTTCAAGGAATAGATGTCGGCCGGGCTTGTGGCCTTGTGCCCATGCCACAGCAAAGCCTTGTGCAGTGTCGGAGGAGGAGTCCTGAAAAAAGCGTCGAAGCTCTATTGCGTGTTTCTGTTTCTCCTGGCAATTGCGGGAACAGCGCAAACTCGACCCCCTGGTGAAAGCAAACTCGCGATCTATCACCACGCGTATTACCTGTTTCTTGCCGGCACGCCAAATGGCTGCGAAGAATGCTACGTTCCCCTCCTCGTCACGACGGAGACGCTGGAAGAGGCAGCGAAAAGTACACAGACGGAAGCCTGCGTCCTCATCGTCACCTACGAAAGGGATTCGATCTGGCACAACGACGGGATGGTGTCGATCGCGGCGCGCGACATTCAGGTGGCGCCGCGGGTCGTACAACTTCGGGGCAGGAAGTATCGATACCAGGAGATCACTTCGGCAGAAGTGCTTAGGCTCTTCGAGAATCAGATGGGAACCATCCCGATTTCGCGACCGATGTTGCCGAAGGCTGACTCGCCAGGGCCACCGCTGGAAGATTTGATTTCAGATTTTCGGAATCTGAAATGATCCGGCAAAGATTCTCCTCGTCGTGGCGATATGAGCGACTAATGGCGTCTCCGCTTTGACGAATCGGCCGGTAGATCTCAGTTGAGCTGATGCAGTCTTTGGTTGCGGACCCGTAGCTGATCGCGAAGGTTGCGGTAGCAGGGCCAGCGGGAAACCGGGAGGCTTATGGATGGCCGCTACCGCTTTAGAAGCAACTGCAGGTTCCTCGACTTCGCTCGGAATGACAGCATTATGGGAGTGCTCGGAATGACACTTCGGAGGCGCGTGCCTTGAGAGGCCCGGTTAAACGCGGGTGCAGTCTTCTACGGGGATGGGGACCTGTTCGACGATTTCGAGGCCGAAGCCTTCTAACGCGGGGATGTGCATGGGCGTGTTGGAGAGCAAGCGAATGCGCTTGATGCCGAGGTCGGAGAGAATCTGGCCGCCAAGGCCAATGGCACGGAGGATGCGGCCGGAGCGGGCCTGCGAGCCCTCGCGGGTGCGAAGCTGGTGATGCAGGACGAGGTTGTTGGCGGTTACAGCCGAATTGTCAGACACAGCGGTGCCGGTTCGATCGAATTGTGATGCGATGGCAGGGATCTTGTCGACCTCGAATCCGCGGGAGGTGTTGTGCAGGTAGAGGATAGCGCCACAGCCTTCTTCGGCGATCATCCGCATGGAGTTGTCGAGAACTTCGCGACAGTGGCAGTCGGCGGCGAAGACGTCGCCGGCGGTGCACCGCGTGTGCACGCGGACGAGAACGGCGTGGGAGCACGGAGGGCGACTGGTGCGCGCGTCGCCGGGGACGTTGGCGGGTCCGGCGTTGCAGGCGGGACACGTGGGGCACAGGTCGCCGCGAACGAGCGCGATGTGGCTTTCGCCGCCGTTGACCTCGCTCTCGTAAGCGATCATGCGGAACTCGCCGTACTTTGTCTGGATGCGGGTTTCTCCCGCACGCACGATGTAACGCTCGTGGCGCAGGCGGTAGCGGATAAGTTCGGCGACGGTGAGAATGCGGAGGTTGTGCTCGGCGCAGAACGGGATGAGGTCTGGGATGCGGGCCATCTCGCCGTCATCGCGCATGATTTCGCAGATGACGCCGGCGGGCTGGAGTCCGGCAAGGCGTGCGAGGTCGACAGAGGCTTCAGTCTGGCCGGCGCGGACGAGGACTCCGCCCTGGCGGGCGCGGAGAGGAAAGATGTGGCCGGGGCGTACAAGATCGCTGGAGGTGGAGCGGGGATCGATGGCGGTGCGGATGGTTTGGGCACGGTCGGCGGCGGAGATGCCGGTGGTGACGCCTTCGCGGGCTTCGATGGTCTCAGTGAAGGCCGTGCCGAAGCGGGAGGAGTTCTGCTGCGTCATCGGAAACAGGCGGAGGTAGTCGGCGTGCTCTTCAGTGAGGGTTAGACACACGAGACCGCGACCGTAGCGGGCCATGAAGTTGATGGCCTCGGGTGTGACGTGTTCCGCGGCGAGAGTGAGGTCACCTTCGTTTTCACGGTCCTCGTCATCGACCACGACGACCATTCGGCCGGCGCGGATATCGGCAATGGCGCCGGGGACGTCGGTGAAGGGAGCTTCGTTGGTGCGTGCGCTTTCGGGCATTGGAAGCAGCTTTCATTCTCGCCGATTGGGAGGCTATCGGCAAAGAACGTTACTAAAGGACAACAAAAACGCCACCCGAGGGCGGCGTTTTTGTTGACAGCCAGAGAGGCTGAATACTACAAAGTAGACTCAATCTCAAAGCCCCAGGCTTCAAGGAGCGCCTCAGGAATGTACTTGGAATTTTTGTTCCGACGGGCCCACTCGCGCAGACGGGTAGACCGGATGTACTGATCCGGGGTGAGCTTGAACTCCTTGACGATCTGTTCAAAGGAGGTCACGGTGGGGACAACAGGGCCGATGGGCTCCGGCTTGCCCCAATTCGGATTTCCTCTACGTTTTGCCATTTGGTTTTGTTTTCCTTAAACAGGAGTGGAGTTTTGTTCCTAAATGCCTCGGGCGACGGGCTGGGGGTCCTTACGGCCTAAGGCGACTCGATATGTTCTATTTTAGGGATATTTTGTTCAAAAATCAATAGCAAAGCTGGTCATTTTAAGCGTTTTCTCGTCAGAGACTGTCCAGAAATCGATCAGTACAGATATCTCACTCATAAAGACTTACATGCCGCCTTGCTAGCCCCGCCACGCGGAGGCCCTCTCTCGCTTCGATATGCCCAAGTGGCGCCGGACGCATTTCGATGCCACCATAGCGTTATGAACAAATGCAAGTGGGTGCTTGCCGCGGCACTTTTGCTGCTGGCAGCCGCCACGCTGCCCTGCGGAGCGGTGGAGCTGCGCGTCAGTCGGGAAGCCCTGGAAAGAACACTGAAACAACAACTATTTAGCGGTCCTGACGGTCGTTTCTACCTGAAGGGATCTGAACAAACGGCGTGCTGGGTGTATGCGGACGATGCGAAGGTGAGCTTTGTTCAGGACCGGATCGTGGTGAAGGTGAAGACGCGGGCGCGCATGGGCAAATCGATCGGTGGGGCCTGCATCGGGATCTCGCTTGCGCCAACGGCCGAGGTCTCCGTAGCGCCTTTCGGCGAGGGCGAATCCATCGGGTTTCACGACGCGCAACTGATCAAGGTGAGCGACCAGCGAGAGCTGAATTTCCTGCTCAGTCCATTTCTGAGCCGACAGGTGCCGTCGAGCATGAAGGTGGATGCAGCAGATCTATTACGCAGGGCGTTGGAGGGGTCGACCGCTGCCTCGGGTACAAAGTGACGCTGGAGAAGCTGAAGGTGCACTCGATGCAGATCGTGGGCGACACGCTGGTGGTGGATGTGGATGGAGATATCAGCGTGAAGTGATTCGAACATGATTTGGCCGTGACGTTCACGACGCTCGAAGCCCGGACCGAATCTATCGAAGCGATGACAATTCAATTACATTGCGCTTCTCCAATAGCTCTATACTCCATGTGCTGAACCCGGAAGGCTCCTTGAACAATGCTTCTCAATTAAACTTGCCGGACGAAGAGTGATTTGCGATGATGGTTGCCCGGTTGCGCAGCTTCCCTCATGTCGCTTGAGATTTCCAAGGGACGTGGAGCCGATCGGATTCGAAGTTTTGTTCTAGTGAAATGCGCAGTTTGATGGAAATGTTGCGATAGTGCGTTCGAGTTCCAAGGGTATTTCCGGCAAACGGAGCCTGGCTAACGCTCCAGTCAATGCCTCTCGTGGTTTGAAGGGGTGTTTCGATGAGTTTCTCTCTTCCCCAGTCGATTTACGTATCTGGCTTGTTCTGTCTGGCAATCTCCTTCCCGTCGTATTTGAATTCGCAGGCGGGATCTGAGACCTCCTCCAATGAACTGCAATCGGTTCCAACGGATTCGATCGTAATCCCTGGCCCATTGCGATCGTTTCTCCGCATGGCGGGAATCAGCCAGGAGGTAACTCCTGAAGATGTACTGCCGATGCTTGCACGCAATGTGGTGCTATATGGGTTCGACACAGACGGAGAAAAGGAGTTTCTGATCCTGGTAGACAGGTATGTCCACCAGGCTCGCGATCTCGAGCGACTTTCGGCGGATGGCAAAATTCACATCAGCGGTTGCGGTGATTCTGCCGAGCTATTGGGCGTGCTGGGATATAAGTTTCAGCGACCGTGCGGCCAAAAAAATACCGCACTGGTGACGGCGAATGCAGAACGCGCATTTCTGACCATCGACTCAGGTTTCCCGCTCACCGCGCTGGAGCAAGCCTTGCAGAAGGATGGACCATTCACATATTCGTTTCCAGCAACCAGAGTGCCGATCATTTTCACTGAGAAAGAGTGGCTTGCAGCCGCTGGTTCAAAACGCAAAGCGGACAACGCGTTACTGGACCTGCTGTTGCACAATCCGGAAACTGATCGCCTTTATGCGGCAATGGCGAGATACGATCGCCCAACGCGGCTCTCCCTGAGCCAGTCTCCGGGGCTCAAAAGATTGATGTTGGTTGCGACAGTCACTGATTTGTATGGGAGCCAGATTCGTATCAAATCGGGGCGAGTGATCGTACCCGGTGATAACGACAAAGCGTGGGAGGACCTGCTGGGAGAGAGTCCAGGCAATCCTGGACAGTTTGTGACCAAACTCCTGACCAGAGATAGCGGCTGGATGGCCGCGTATTTCGATGTTCTGGCCCGTCTCGATCATGCTCAACAGGAACACCTGATCGAAGGAAATCGCCTCAAACGTTTCTACGATGTTTATCGGGCACCCGTTGCCAACGTCGATGCAACAAAGGGAATATTTCCGAGAAACGGCGAGCTCTTCATTTTATTGGCCTCTTTGAAGTGGAAGGCGGACGGAGACTTTGCCATTCCTGGAGATGTTTTGGTATGGGAGGCAATCCTCTCGCAGATGGCCAAATCGAGGCAAATGCGGGCCTGGTTAGGGAGGGGTCGCGATTGGAATACCTCGGGTCGACTGCTGGAAACGTTGATCGCATCGTCGAACCTTCAGACTGAAACGGGCCCAGTCCAGGTTTTTCTTTTGCTGAACGCATTGAATTCCTTGAGACCGCCGGAACATCAGCTGTCAGATGAGACGGACAAATTGGTGGCGAGCCGGTTTGCGCAGTTCCACCATTGGTTCGCTATCTTTGCCGAGTTTCCCGGTCTTGATGATGGCGCGATCGCGAAGTTTGTAAACGCGGCAGACCGAATCGACAGCATTCCGAATCCGGCTCTGCGTTCGAATGCGCTGGGAGCGTTTCAGGCCGATATTGGAATTTGGCATATCTTTGCGCGACAGGGCCAGATACCCGGCAACAAGCTGAATTCGTCGTGGCAGGAAGCGATGCAGCCGTTCCTGGAGAGTCACTCCTCGGTTCAGTTCTTCGAAGCGGGCAGAAGTTCGTTGCAGGCGTCACTGCAGGCGGCGGGCGGCAACGGAAAACTCTCCCAGGACGAGATCATCGAGCTTCTTGCGGGACCGGTTCACGATGACCGTGACAGCCAACGCGTGCATCATGACCTGGCCGAGAGGATTCGTTCCGTTCTGGATGATCAGCGCCTGGTCTCCCTCGATACCTTATTTGGCCTCTACGACGGAATGACCGAGATGGCGCACGGATCCGCGACCGGGAATGCATTGCTGCCTCTTGCTGAGAATCTTCGAGAGTTCGAAATGCCGCGGCCTATCTTCACCGGCAATGAGAGGAGCACCTGGGCACCCATTGTGTACACGAGCAGGCACGCGGAACTGCAGGTGAGAACGGATCTGACGAAGATCCTCAAGACTTCGGCAACGCCGTCGCAGATTGAGGCCGGCCGAGGTCAGCTCACTCCGTTCTTGAGAGACACACTGGTTGGATTGAACTACGCGTATTACGAGCCACCCGGTGCAGAGGTTCTCCATAACAATCCGCTGTTTGTCCGGTCCCATGATTTTTCTTCCATCTCAGTTCAGGGGACCGTCGAGATATGGGGAGTTCCCCGGATGGTGGGAATTGGCGCAACGGCCGGAGGGGGAGCTTACCTGCTAGGTTCTCTGGCAGATTTACCTTATGCGCTCGCGTCGGCGGAAGAAGATTTCATCGTCCCAAAGAACATACAGGCTTTGATCTGGAAAGATATCGTTCCCGACCTCCTGGTAAGCGCAACGCTGCCGCGCTGGTGGAATGTGAGCCAAAACGAATTGCATTGTGCGGCTCTGTATCAGCGAGCGGGCGAAGAACTGTTGAGTGCAGCCGCGAGCAATGCGGATCTTCGGCAGAAAGTGGTCGGCATCCTCGCGGATCGTATGACACCCGGCCGGGTGGAAAGGACCGCAAAAGAGCTTCTGGTTGCGGGAGGCAGCGCGACCGTGATCGGGCAAACGCCGCCTGCGGATGTCTTCTATCTTGCGATGGAATTCCGGAAGAGATATCCCGATCAGGCATCGATGGCGGGACGAGCAGGGCAGGAACTAGATGAGCTTGCTCAGAAAACCCCTTCAGACGCCAGCATGGAGCGATTGTCGGCCGATTTCGGGGTGCCCCATCCGGGTCTAATGATCACGGATTCTTCCGCCTTGCTTAACATGAAGTCGATTTCGACGTTTGGCGGAGACGCAGGCAGGCTGTTTGCAGAATCATGGGATTCCAACAATCTTTATTGGGCAAGACTTGCGGATGAGATGGGCTACTCCCCAGCCGAACTCAACCTTCTGGCGCCCGAGCTAACTCGCAATATGGTGGCTAACATTTTCGCGAGCAACATTGACGACTGGTCCGCATTGCTTCGAGCGATGGAGCAAACGGGCGACGAATTTCGAAAGGGCAAGATCACACTCCAGGCAGTTTCGGCGTTCCAGCAATAAGCTCATGCGAACTCCGCATGAAGGGATCGAACATCGATGAGAATGAAAACTCTAGGGTGCTGCATCATATTTTCGTGCCTCTTTTTACAGAGGACCGGGTCGCAATCCCCTGCTCAAGATCCAATGAAGCTGCGTGTAAACGTTGTACTGGTGCAGCTAAACATCGCAGTAACAGATAGTAAGGGGAACTACGTGACGGGCCTGCGTCCGGAAGACTTCGTGATCACCGAGGACAAGATACAGCAGAAGTTCTCCACCTTCGAAGAAAGCCGGGAATCGGCGCCCGGTTCCAAGGAAGTTAGCCGGCCAGGTCAGGTTTCTGGACCGGAAACTGCGCACGAGGTTTCAGCTCCCGATCCGCCGCCGCAGATTGATCCACCGGCAGGAGTCCCGCATTTGAATGAAGCCAGCGTGTTTGTTCTGTTCGACACCAGCAACTATATGTACAGAAGCTTTGTGTTCGCGCAAGACGCTATCACAGATTTTGTCCGCTCGATGGATGATGCGAGCAGGGTCGCTTTTTATTCGTATTGCCGGGATCTCTCGCGCGCGATTCAACTGACTTCCGATCGCTACCGCTTGATCAACGGTGTACGAAGTACGGTCGCAGGCGATGATGCCGCCCTCTATAACAGTCTGTTGCTGACCGTAAAGGATGCTGCGCCGCTGAAGGGACGCAAAGCGATCGTGGTGTTTTCAAACGGTCCGGACAATGCCAGTTCGATTCCCCCGGAGGATGTAGCCGAGCTGGCGCAATCGACGGGGACGATCATTTACATCATCAGCACCCGGCAGGCCCAGGAAGATCCTGCTTCAGCTGCCGCATTTGAGCGGATGAGCAAGGTTTCGGGCGGCAAGGCTTACTTTGCGAAGAACTGGCGAGAGGAAAAGCAGGCGTTCGCCTCGATCCGCGAAGACCTGGTCCATCTCTATACGCTAAGTTATTACCCGCAGGCGAATCCCAATCGCGGCTGGCGCTCGATCAAGGTGACGCTGGCAGGTAAGGACCTGCAGAAATATCGCGTTCGCACCCGGGATGGTTATCGGCTCACGGTGCAGAGATAGAAGATATCTTTGCTCGAAGTTCGTGATGCTACTTGAACTAGCCGCGGAGCTATCGCTCGAGCAGCACAGGCCTTTGGACAGGGCTGTCCTATGAGGGCGTCGTGGCATGCGCCTGAGGCGACCACACCTGGCCAGATCGAGCATGTTACCGTAATTTTCTATGAGCTCACCTACAGCGGCAGTACTGGGCGAGATCGGGCTGCCGGCGCCGATTCGCGAACTTGCGGCAAAGACCTGGGATGTGATTGTCGTCGGCGCCGGCCATAACGGCCTGGCTTGCGCTGCCTATCTGGCGAAGGCGGGAAAACGAGTGCTGGTGATCGAGAGCCGCACACGTGTGGGCGGGGCTTGCACGATTGCGGAGCCATTTCCCGGAGTGAGGATGTCGCCGTGCGCGTACCTGGCGGGACTGCTGCATCCGCTGGTGGTGGAGGAGCTGGAGTTGCCTCGGCGAGGTTTTGAGTGGACACCGGCGGTGAATGGGCTGTTTGTTCCCTTCCTCGATGGATCGAGCATTCAGCTTTGGGATGACGATGCGCGGTGCGAGGCGGAGGTGCTGAAGCTGTCGCCGCGCGATGTGAATGGCTTCAACGCGATGTGCGACGTGATTCGCCGCCTGCGTGATGCGCTGAGACCTGCGGGCGAGGACGATTTGTGGATTGGCGAGGCGCCGACCCGGGAACAGATTGAATTGCTGCTGGGCGATGACGTTGAGGCGCGGGCGGTGCTGTTCGAGTGGTCGATGGCGGAGTATGCGGAGCATTATCTTCGCGACGAGCGGCTGCAGGTGGCCTATCTCGGCCAGGGAGTGATCGGGACGAATGCGAGTCCGTTCGATGCAGGGACGGCGTCGATCCGGTTTCATCATTCATCGGGACGGCTGGGTGGAATGCCGGGGATGTGGGGCTATGTGAAGGGCGGCATGGGGATGGTGTCGTTCTACTTCTGCGATGCCGCGCGCGAGGCTGGCGCGACGGTGGTGTCGGGTGTGCCGGTGGCAAAGATTCTGCCGGGCGAAGGCGTGCTGCTGGAAGGCGGCGAGCGGATTGCGGCGCGGGTGGTGGTGTCAAATGCTGATCCGCGGCGGACCCTTGGGCTCCTGGGCGCGGCAGCAGACGCAACCTGGCGCAAGCGCGTGGAGGAGGTGCCGATCGAAGGGTGCACGGTTAAGTTGAATGTGCACCTGAATGAGCTGCCGAACTTCAAGGCGCGGCCGGGAACGAACGAAGCGCATCATTACGGACAGATCAACGCTCCGCTGACTAAAGCGGAGTGGAAGGCGGGATTCGCGGCGGCAAAACGGGGAGAGTTGCCGGAGCACTTGTGGTGCGAACTCTATTTCCAGAGCGTGCACGACGCGACGGTGGTTCCGCGTGGCACGCACACGATGAGCGTCTTCGCGCAATACGTACCCTACACGCTTGCTCACGGCAGCTGGGATGAGCGGCGTGATGAGGTACGAGCGCTGGCGATGAAGTCTTTGGCACGATTCTGCAGCAACATCGGCGACGGCGGGATAGATTCCGCGGTGATTGATGCGCAGGTGCTGGGGCCGCCGGATATCGAGCAGAAGGTGGGACTGACCGGCGGACATATTTTCCAGGGTGAGTGCCTGCCGCAATACATGTGGGCGAATCGGCTAAGCACGCGAACGCCGATGAAGGGGATGTACCTGTGCGGGGCGTGTACGCATCCGGGGGGAAGCGTGATCGGGATTAACGGGCGGAATGCGGCGATGGCAGTGCTGAGGGATCTGGGCGCGAATTAGGCTGCAGGTCTGTGCCGAAGGTTTTTGCGCGTGACGGAGAAAGGGACAACCGCAGTCGTCGACGTCGCTGCGCGACACCCGGAAAGAATGAAAATCGCTGCTGGTCAGATCGTGCTTTCCCACCCAAGCGGAGCTTGGATGGGGCACCATCATTCGTGCCGATGTCTGGATTTTCACGGCAGGTCCTTCGACTTCGCCGCGCTTCGCTCAGGATGACAGGGGTCCGGTGAGGTTCGGCAGCAGTTGAGGTTGAAGTGATTGAAGACTCTGGACGGCCTAAGGTCTAGCGCACCGCTCAGCGCGTTTGCCGATTTAGATTTCTTGGCACGCGCGGCTCTGCTATCTTCATTCGCACATGGCTTCGGCTACAGCACTGAAGAGAGGTATCCGGTTTCGCGACCTGGCTCTGTTCTATGTCGTTGTGGCGCTGAATGTGCGCTGGACTTCATCGGCGGCAGCGGCGGGGCCGAGCATCTTGGTCGTCTGGATTGCGGCGCTGAGTTGCTTCTTCATTCCGCTGGCCGCAAGCGTGATGGAGTTGTCATCGCGGCATCCGGAAGAGGGTGGCATCTACGTGTGGACGCGCACAGCGTTCGGCGACTTTACAGGCTTCATCGCGGCGTGGATGTACTGGATGAGCAATCTGCCCTTCTTCGCAGGAGTGCTTTACTTCGGAGCGGCGTCAGTGTTGATTGCGTTCGGGCCGCGCGCTGAGCATTTGAACAGCAGTCCACTGTACTTCATGGGATTCGGGGCGTTCTGGCTGGGCGTGATCATCGTATTGAACATTCGCGGCGTGGATGCGGGCAAGTGGCTGAATAACATTTGTTCCATCGGAAGCCTGGTGCCGCTCGCCCTGCTGATGATGATGGCGGCTGTGTCGTGGATGCGGTTTGGGCCGGCGACGTCGTTCACTGTGGCAAGCATGACCCCGCACTGGTCGCTGGATAACGCGGTTTTCTGGTCGGGGGTGTTCTTCGCGTTTGGCGGAGTGGAGGCGGCGAGCGCAATGGGCGACGAGATTCAGAACCCGCGCAAGACGATGCCGTGGGCAATCCTGGTGGGCGGCACGATTGTGACCCTGGGGTATATCGGCGGAACGATGGCGCTGCTGGTGGCGCTGCCGAGCGGTGCGGTGAGCGGGTTGCAGGGATTTGTGAGCGGCGTGGAGACGCTGAGCGCAAAGCTGGGACTGGGGTGGATGCTGGTGCCCATTGCACTGTTGGTTGGCGTAAACAGCGTGGGCTCGACGGCGGCGAATTTGTCGTCGACTTCGCGACTGCCCTTCGTGGCGGGGATCGATCATTATCTGCCACCGGTGTTCGGCTCGATTCATCGGCGGTACCGCACGCCCTGGGTGGCGATCGGTGTGTACGGATTTGCAAGCGTGGTGGTAGCGATTCTGGGCCAGGCCGGCACGACAGTGCGCGGCGCATACGGTGCGCTGGTAAGCATGGCCACGATTTCCTACTTCATTCCCTACCTGCTGCTGTTTGCGACGATGATCCGGTTGCAATGGGAGCCGGCGGGGCCGAATGTGCGGCGGGTGCCTGGGGGAAAGCCGGTGGCGATTGCGCTGGGTGTCGTGGGATTTGCGGCAACGGGGACGACGATTGTGCTGTCGCTGTTTCCGGGAGCAGATCAGCCGGACAAAGTGCTGGCGGTGGTGAAGGTGGTTGGAGCGACGCTCTTGCTGCTGGGGCTCGGCGTGGGGATTTTTGTGGCGGGGAGGCGACGGGCGCGTGCGCGGGCGGTAGCGGCGTGAACACGCAATGGAGCTATGCACAGCTTCGCAGCCTGAACCAATGCTAAAAGCAACTGCAGGTTCCTCCACTCCCCTTCACTTCGTTCAGGGTCGGTCGGAATGACACAGGTTTTAAACGGAAACTTCACGGCCGGCGATGAAGACTCTGGGCCGCATAGGGGCGGCGATGAAGTAGGCGAGTTCGCGGTAGTCGGCGAATTCGTGGATGACGAAGTCGGCTTGCTTCCCTGTTTCCAGCGAGCCAATCTGCCCGCCGAGGCCGAGCGAGTGCGCGGCGTTGATGGTGGCGGCGGTGAGGGCTTCGGCGGGCGAGAGGCGCATTTGCAGACAGGCCAGCGAAAGCATGAACGGCATGGACGGGACCGGTGAGGAACCGGGGTTGAAGTCCGTGGCGAGGACAATGGCGAGGCCGGCTTCGATCATCTTGCGCGCGGGCGGGTACTGCGTGCGGCTGAGGGCGAAGACGGAGCCCGGGAGAAGGACGGGCTGAGTGCCGGCGGCGCGGAGATGCTGGAGAGTTTCTTCGGTGACGGTTTCCAAATGGTCTGCGGTTGCGGCGCCGAGTTCCGCAGCAAGATCGGCACCAGTGCCTGATCGAAATTGTTCGGCGTGAATCCGGAGTTTGAGGCCGTGGCCGCGGGCGGCGGTAAGGACGGTGCGGGTTTCGTCGACGGTGAAGGCATGGTCGTCGCAGAAGGCGTCGCAGTATTGGGCCACGCCGAGCTTGGCGACTTCGGGGATAAGTTCTTCTGCGACGAAGCGGACGTAGTCGGCGCGGCGGTCTTTGTATTCGGGCGGGACGGTGTGGGCGGCTAGCAGCGTGGGTACGATGCGCATCGGTCCTTCTTTGTTAAGGCGGCGAATCACGCGGAGCATCTTGAGTTCGGTATCGCGATCGAGGCCGTAGCCGGACTTTGCTTCAAGCGTGGTGGTGCCGGAGCGGAGCATCCAGTCGCGATGGCGGCGGGCGGCGGTGAGGAGTTCGTCTTCAGTAGCGGCACGGGTGAGGGCTACGGTGCGCAGGATGCCTCCGCCGGCAGCGGCGATCTGTTGGTAGGTGGCTCCGGCGATACGCTGCTCGAATTCGGCGGCGCGGTTGCCGGCGAAGACAAGATGGGTGTGGGCGTCGACGATGCCGGGGGTCACGCAGCGGTGGTTGGCGTCTATGATCGTGGCGTTGTCGGGAATGCGCGGCTTGAGTCCGGAGTAGGGACCCGCTGCGGAAATCCGGCCATCCTCGATGAGGAGAGATGCGTCGTTGATGATGGCGAGATCATTGAGTTCTGCGCCGATGCGCGGGCGTGCGGCACCGAAGAGGGTTACTAGCTGGCCGATATTGACGATGGCGATCATAGCGGGGTTCGCGGTGTTAGCGAGTTAGCGGTTCGTGCTTCGTTGAGTATGGTGGCTTCCCACCCATTCCGCAAAAAAACGCGGAATGGATAGGGCACCCGACGATTGTGCCGCTCGATGATTTGATCCCAGGTCTCAGAAGCGAGACCTGGAGCACCCAGATCAATGGCACGGCTACTTATCGCTCATCGGGATGTGGATGCCCTTTTCTTTGGCGGTTTGCTGGGCTAGTTCGTAGCCAGCGTCGGCGTGGCGGGCCACGCCAATGCCGGGATCATTGTTGAGGACTCGTGCGATTTTGCGGGAGGCCATCTCTGTGCCGTCCGCTACGGTGACCTGCCCCGCGTGGAGCGAGTAGCCCATGCCCACTCCGCCGCCGTGGTGGAAGCTGATCCAGGTAGCGCCGGAAGCAGTGTTGAGCAACGCGTTGAGGATAGGCCAGTCGGCTACGGCGTCACTGCCGTCGAGCATCTTTTCGGTTTCGCGATAGGGGCTGGCGACGGAGCCTGTGTCGAGGTGGTCGCGACCGATGGCGATGGGCGCGGAGATTTTGCCTTTCTTCACTAGGTCATTCATCGCCTCGCCCATTTTGGCGCGGTCGCCGTAGCCGAGCCAGCAGATGCGCGCGGGAAGACCTTGAAATGCGAAACGGCCGCGGACGAGTCTCATCCAGCGGGTGAGGATTTCGTTGTCGGGAAAAAGCTCGAGGGCGAGTTCGTCAGTCACGTCGATGTCTTTTGGATCGCCGGAGAGCGCAACCCAGCGGAAAGGGCCCTGGCCGGTGCAGAAGAGCGGGCGGATGTATTCGGGGACGAAGCCGGGAATGAAGAAGGCCTCGGCACAGCCGGCGTCGAAGGCGAAGCGGCGGATGTTGTTGCCGTAGTCGAAGGTAACGGCGCCGGAGCGCTGGAGGGCGAGCATGGCGTCGACGTGGACGACCATGGATGCGGTTGAGCGCCGTACGTACTCTTCGGGATCGCGTTTGCGGAGCTCCGTTGCTTCACTCATGGACAATCCCTGCGGGACGTAGCCGTTGAGCGGATCGTGGGCAGAGGTCTGGTCGGTCACCACGTCGACCTGCACACCACGGCGCACAATTTCCGGCAGCACGTCGGCGCAGTTGCCCACTAGGCCAACGGAGAGAGCGCGGCCATCGCGGCGGGCCAGTTCGCAAAGCCTCAGCCCTTCATCCAGATTCTCAGTAAGCGTGTCGCAATAGCGTGTTTCGAGGCGCCGCAATATACGGCTGCGATCAACGTCGATAGCGAGGACGACTCCGTCGTTCAGGGTGACGGAAAGTGGCTGCGCGCCTCCCATGCCGCCCATGCCGCCCGTGACAACGAGCTTGCCTTTGAGAGAGCCGCCGAAGTGCCGCTCGGCGAGAGCGGCGAAGGTTTGGAAGGTGCCCTGGAGAATGCCCTGCGTGCCGATATAGATCCACGAGCCGGCGGTCATCTGGCCGTACATCATGAGGCCTCTGCGGTCGAGCTCGTTGAAGTGATCCCAGGTGGCCCATTTGCCGACGAGGTTGGAGTTGGCGATGATGACGCGCGGGGCCATCTCGTGAGTTGGGAAGACCGCGACGGGTTTGCCGGACTGGACGAGGAGCGTGTCCTCGGGGCCGAGTTGCTCGAGTTCGCGAACGATGGCGTGGAAGCATTCCCAGTTGCGCGCAGCCTTGCCGATGCCTCCGTAGACGACCAGGTCCTGTGGGCGCTCGGCGACTTCGGGGTCGAGATTGTTCATGAGGCAGCGGAGGGCAGCTTCCTGCTGCCAGCCTTTGCAGCGAAGCTGGGTGCCGTGGGGCGCGCGAATGATGGGGGATGTCGTCGTGGTGGTCATAGTGGACTCCGGTCAGATGGCCACTTTGAGGATACTACCGGCGGAGATGGAGATGTTTTCGCCTTCGAGACGCCTAACGGATCAGCGAATGCGCCATCCCTCCATCATCTGCGTGCTTCTGATTCTGACAGTCGCATCGTCGGTGTCAGCGTGCGTGGCTGGTTAAGCATGCGCGTCATTGAGTTGACGACTATAGTCCGCCGCGTCGAAGCAGCCTTGTGAGTCGAGGATGAGTTCGTCTGGGCTGAAGCGCCACGATTCGTAGCCGCTGAAGCGGACGGGGTTTCCGGTGCCGTCGGGGCCGGTGTTGGTACCGGTGAGGGTCCAGTAATACTCGGTGCGATCTCCGCGGTCGATGATGCGGTCCATGAGAATGCAGAGATCCGGGAAGGCGGTCATGAAGGATTGAGCAGCTTCGGTGATTGCGGCTCGACCGACCGAGGGAGAGCCGTTGTTGATGGTCAGCGAACCATCGGGGGAAAAGAAGGCGGCAACGCTGGTCGCGTTCTGACTGCACCAGGCGGCGGTGTAGCGGGTGGCGAAGTCGTGCAGGTTGGGTTGCATGAGGTCATATGGTAGCAATTGCTGGGAAAACGAGGGCAGGAAATCCTCGATTTGGGAGAATGAAACAGCAGATCCTTCGCGACGCTCACCCCATCTCGCACCAGTGCACGACGGGGCTCCAAGCACGCGTCGCTTCAGGATGACAGCGCTTACGTCGGGGAAGCGTAGAGGATCGGGCTGGCTTCTGATTTATCCTTCTCTTCGTGCCAAACACATTAGTGGAGTGCGTACCTAATTTCTCTGAGGGGCGCGACAAGGCGAAGGTTGACGCCATTGTCGAAGCCATGAAGGTTCCTGGCGTTTATCTGCTCGATCGCGAAATGGATGCGGATCACAACCGGTGCGTAATCACGCTTGTGGGTGAGCGCGAGGCGATCCAGGAGGCGGCGATTCGCGGGGTGGGCAAGGCTGCGGAGCTGATCGATCTCACGCAGCACCAGGGTGCGCATCCGCGGATGGGCGCGGCGGATGTGGTGCCGTTTATCCCTATCGATGGCGTGACGCTGGAAGACTGCGTGGCGATGGCGAAGCACGTGGGCGCGGAAATCGCGAACCGGTTTGCGATTCCGGTGTACCTGTACGAAGCGGCCGCGGTAACACCGGAGCGGCAGAATCTCGAGAACATTCGGCGAGGACAGTTTGAGGGGATTCGCGCGGAGATTGAAACGAATCCTGCGCGGAAGCCGGACTTCGGAGAGGCGAAGGTGCATCCCACGGCGGGCGCGACGGTGGTGGGTGCGCGGAAATTTCTGATCGCCTACAACGTGTTTCTGAATACGGCCGATGTGGATGTTGCGAAGAAGATTGCGAAGGCGATGCGGGCTTCGTCAGGCGGATTCCGGTTTGTGAAGGGCGCGGGGTTCCTGGTGCGGGGAATGGCGCAGGTCTCGATGAATCTGACGGATTTTGAGCAGACGCCGATTGCGCGCGTGTTTGAGATGGTGAAGCGCGAGGCAGCGCGGTACGGCGTAATGCCGGTATCCAGCGAAATTGTGGGACTGATTCCGAAGGCTGCGCTGGAACAGGCGGCGGAATGGTTTTTGCAGGTGGAGCATTTCGATTCTTCGTTGATTCTGGAAAACCGTCTGGCGGCGGTGATGGGCGGCAAAACGGCAGTGGGTGGATTGCGTGCGGGAGTTGAGCCCTTTATCGAGCAACTGGCTGCGCCGACGGCGACGCCAGGTGGCGGCAGCGCTGCGGCGGCAAGCGGGGCGATGGCGGCGGGATTGGCGCACATGGTGGCCTCGATGTCGCGGGGCAAGAAAGCTTACGTGCAATATGAGGCGCAATTGAGCGAGGCGATTGGGCGGCTGGCGACGCTGCGCGAAGAGTTGAAGGCCGCAATTGATGCCGATGCCGAGTCGTACAACGTGGTGATGAAGGCGTATCGCGCGGCGCGGGAGACGGATGACGGCGGCGTGGGTGTGAATGCAGCACTCAAGCAGGCGACGAGCGTGCCTCTTGGCGTGGCGGAACGTTCGGCGGAGGTTTCGCGGATTGCAGAAACGCTGAAGCCGATTACGAATCCTAACATGGCTTCGGATCTGACGACTGGGATTGCTCTGGCGGGCGCCGCGCTAACGGGAGCGCTGTCGAACGTCGAGATCAATGTAGGGTCGATGACGACGGGGATTACTGAGGATGACGCGTTTGTGAAGGAAACGCGGGAGCGGGTGGCGGAGTTGAAAGCGTAGGGGTTGGTTGGAGTCTGGTTAGCTGCGCTTTGCGCGATAGTAAGTCAGCGGGTTAGCGGGTGTTTGTGGCACCTGAATCGAAACTGATTCGAGGCGTGGCTTGGCAGAGACTAAAGCCCATCACATTTTGGCGATTTACGGCACGACTGAAGTCATGCCCTTTTACAAAACATGATCGCACCAGAAGTTTGTTCTTCGTTCTGCTGAGGTGAAGAGTGTATCGAGCAAGACGTTTCTTTTTTGTTGTTTTTGCAGTTCTGTTTTTGGCCGCAACATCGCAATTTACCAATACCGCGATAGCACAGACGAAGGCTGCGTTTGTGCGGCTGGATCGCGTCACGGGCTCGCGGGCGTTACCGAATGGGATCGAGATTCGCTCGGGCTCGGCGGTCATGCAGATCACAGCACTTCGCGACGACGTGGTGCGGGTGCGCGTGGGGTCGGCGGGGCAGTTGCCGGAGGACGCTTCGTGGGCGGTGCTTCCCTCTTCGCGTACGGCGAGCTTGAATGTGACTCCGGAGTCGAACGGATCGGCTGTCGGATTCAAGACGGCGAAGCTGCATGTCGCGGTGCACAAGGATCCGTTTGGACTGAGTGTGACGGACAATGCGAAGCATGTGATTGCGCAAGATCTGCCCGGAAGGCCGATTGAGTATCACGGCACATCGTTTCGCGTGTACATGAAGTCGCCTGCGGAGGAGCATTATTTCGGGCTCGGGGATAAGCCGGGGCCACTGGATCGGCGCAACGAGGCGTTTACCGATTGGAATACAGATGCGTTCGGTTGGCAGCAGTCGACCGATCCGATTTACAAGGCAATTCCATGGTTCATCACGTTCTACAATGGCGTGTGCGCGGGGATTTACCTCGACAACACATGGCGGGCGAGTTTTGACTTCAACAAGGAATATCGCGACGGATATTCGTTCGGGTCAGAGGGCGGGCCGCTGGATTTTTACATTCTCTACGGTCCGGAGCCGAAGTATGTGGTGGGGCGGTGGGCCTGGCTCGTGGGCACGGCGCCGATGCCGCCGATGTGGGCTCTGGGCTATCAGCAGTCGCGGTACAGCTACTATCCGGAGACCGAGGTGAGGCGGATCGGGGATCGGCTGCGAAGCGAGCGCATTCCGGCCGATGTGATCTGGCTTGATATCGATTACCAGTACAAAAACTGGCCGTTCACGGTGGACCCGGTGCGTTTTCCCACATTCGAGCAGATGGTCAAGGACCTGCGCGCCGAGCATCTACGGACGGTTGTGATTACGGATCTGCATATCGCCGATCAGCCGCTGGCAAAGTACAAACCGTTTGAGGAAGGGATTGCCGGGGATCATTTCGTCAAGAATCCCGACGGGACGATTTACGAAGGAACGGTGTGGCCGGGAAAGGCTGTGTTTCCGGATTTCACGCGGAAGGTTTCTCGCGACTGGTGGGGAACTCTGTACGCGGATTTTGTGAAGCAGGGCGTGGCCGGCTTCTGGAACGATATGAATGAACCGTCCATTTTTCTGGTTCCCTCGAAGACCATGCCGGATGACACACAGCATCGGATCGAGGAGCCTGGATTCGCCACGCGCGTGACGAATCATCTGGAAGTTCACAACGTTTACGGCATGGAGAATTCGCGCGGCACGTTCGAGGGCTTGCTGAAGCTGGATCCGAACGTGCGGCCGTTTGTGATGACGCGTGCGAGTTTTGCGGGCGGGCATCGCTATGCTGTGACATGGACCGGGGACAACTCGGCGACGTGGGATCATCTGCGGCAGACGACACCGCAGCTGCTGAATCTGGGGTTGAGCGGATTTGGAATGACGGGCGCGGATGTTGGCGGGTTTGCAGGATCTCCGCAGCCGGAGTTGCTGACACGTTGGCTGGAGGTAGCTGCGTTTCATCCCATCGATCGCGACCATTCGGCGGTGGGGACCCTTCCGCAGGAGCCGTGGGAAAACGGGACGGCGGAGGATGTGAGTCTGCGGCGTCGCTACATCGAGGAGCGGTACCGGCTGATGCCGTATCTCTACACCACGGCCGAGGAGATGAGCCGGACGGGGATGCCGATCATGCGGCCTCTCTTTCTGGAGTTTCCCCATGGCGAGGCGGACGGCGGGCCGCTGGACCTTAGTACCGGCAACGCCTTCATGGTGGGACCGAATCTGCTAGTGGCGCAAAGTCCGTATCCGGATGAGCTGGATGACTACCAGGTCGCGCTGCCGCCTTCGAGCTGGTACGACTACTGGACGGGTTCAAGAATCGATCCAACTTCAGGGCGCAAAGGCATTGATAATGCAGCGATTGTACAGCCTGAGGTTCACATCCACAGGACTGTGGAGACGCTGCCGGTATTCGTGCGGGCGGGATCGATTGTGCCGGAACAGCCGCTCGTGCAGAGCACGGATGAGAAGCCGGTGGGACCGCTGACGTTGCGGGTTTATCCGCCCACAACGCTGGGGGCCGACTGCGAGGGATCGCTCTATCTGGATGATGGAGTGAGCTACGATTTCAAGCAGGGCGAATACCTGCGGGAGCAGTTTGCGTGCCGGCTGAGCGCACAGGGATTGATTGTGACGGTGGCGCCACGCTCGGGGACGTTTCAGCCCTGGTGGAAGCTTTTGTCGATTGAGGTTTATGGCGTGACGAAGCCCTATTCGGGGGCAACGGTGACGGCGCTGGACCGTCCGGGAGCATCGCCGATCTCGACCAGCTTTGATGCTGAGCATCATCGGGTGACTGCGCTGGCGCCGGATAATCCTAAGGGGCTGCAGTTGCAACTGACATACTGAGCTTATGTTTAGACTGACGAAGCCGACGGGGAGAGAAGTCGAGCGTCTAGTCGTTGCCGCTTCGCAGCCCAGCGTGATGAACCTGGAGCACCTGGATGTGTCCGTGGGAGTCTGCGATGGCGGTCTGCGAAGAGGGTTTAAACGTGACCATCTCCGGACAAAGATTGGCGAAGGTAGACGGGCGTTTGAGGCTGGAATTCGGGCGTTCCATGCCTGGAAACAATTCGATCTTGGCTGGGTACGCGTTGCGAATCCACTGGCCAAGATCGAAGCCGGTCAGATGGTTGCCGTCGAGGTTCACAGTCTCGGACTATGGTCAGTAAATCTCAGCCAGATCGTCGCGAAGATTCAGACAGAAAGGCGATTCGGGTTTATATACAAAACCACACGGACGCATGTGGAAGAGGGGGAGGAACGGTTTGAAATAACACTTGATCCGGAATCTGACGCTTCCTGGTATGTGACGGAGGCCGTGTCGCACCCCCGGGATTGGCTCGCAGCGGTTGCGTATCCGATTACACGGGCGTTTCAGCACCGGTTCGCGCGCGATTCGCATCGGAAAATGCGCGATGCGGTGGGCGGAGAGGATGCGATTCGAGGGGGTGAAAGTCATCAGACCTAGGCGTTCGAAGGGGCAGAAAAGCAACTGCAGGTTCCTCCACTCCCTCCGGTCAGTCGGAATGACAAGCCTTATTGGTTTGCTAGTGGGTTTCGGTGCGGATTCTTTTTGAACAAAGCGATTACAACTGGATATTCGTAGACTGTTAACCTAGATGTATGAAATTCGGCGTTCTGGTCTTTCCCGGCTCCAATTGTGATCACGACACTTACAACGTGATTGCGGAGATTGCGCATCAGCCTGTGACGATGCTCTGGCATGACTCGGAGGATTTGCAAGGTGTGGATGCGGTGCTGGTCCCGGGCGGCTTCGCGTACGGGGATTATCTGCGCACAGGGGCGATTGCGCGCTTTTCGCCGGTGATGCAGTCGGTGCAGAAGTTTGCCGCCGGTGGCGGGCTGGTGCTGGGCATCTGCAACGGATTTCAGATTCTGACTGAATCGGGGCTGCTTCCCGGGGCGCTGATGCGCAATGCGGGGCTGAAATATATCTGCAAACAGGTGCATCTGCGCGTGGAGACGGCGAACAGCCCGTTTACCAATCAGCTCACCAAGGGCGAAGTGCTCGAGATTCCGATCGGCCACATGGAGGGCAATTACTTTTGCACTCCGGAAGATCTGGCACGATTGGAAGCGGAGGACCGAATTGCGTTTAGATATGCGACGCCAAGAGGCGAGATCACTGGGGAAGCGAATCCGAATGGATCTCTGAGCAATATTGCGGGAATCCTGAATGAGGGCAGGAACGTGCTGGGAATGATGCCGCATCCGGACCGTTCGAGCGAGAAGCTGCTGGGCTCGGCAGACGGCTGGAAGATCTTCGCATCGATGTTGGAAGTACTGGCAACACGTTGAGCCGTGCGAGGGAAGCAGAAAGCCGGGACGTATGATCGACATCCACACCCACTTGATTTACGGCGTCGACGACGGTTCGCCTGATCTGGAGACTTCTGTCGAAATGATCGGCACGGCGATCAGCGAGGGTGTGACGCACATCGTATGCAGTCCACATGCCAGCGAGCGCTATCCCTATCAGCTGGCGGTGAACGAGCAGCGGCTGACGGAGTTGCGAGAGCGAGTTGGGAATGCAATCAAGCTGAGCCTTGGCTGCGACTTTCACATGAACGCGGAAAACATTGCCGAGGCCCTTGAGAATCCTTTTCGCTACTCCATCAATGGCAAGGGCTACCTCCTGGTTGAATTTCCGGACATGTTGATTCCGCATCAGCTGACGACGGCATTGGGCCGGCTGCGGAACGCAGGCTACACGCTGATCATTACGCATCCCGAGAGAAACCCGGTGTTGCAGCATGACCCGGAGGTGCTGGCCGAGTGGATGCGCGACGGGTGCCTGATCCAGGTGACGTCGGCATCGTTGTACGGCCGATTCGGCCGCAATGCAAAGGCCTTTGCGGATGCACTGCTGGAACGCAACTGGATCCATTTTCTGGCCAGCGATGCGCATCATCCGGAGTGGCGGCCGACCCACCTGAAGAAGGGCTATAACTACGTGGCCGCGAAGATGGGCGAGGAGACGGCACGACGGCTCTATGTCACCAACCCGTGCGCGGCGGTGGACGGTGCGAAGTGGCCGGCGCAGCCGGAACCTATCGGGCTTTGGAAGGGCGTGCCACTGGATTTCGAACCGAAAGCGGAAGGCAAGGGCCGACAGCGGAACGGGAGTGGATCCCAATCAGCGAAGACAGATGGCAAAGGATTCTGGAAGCGATTATTTTCGCGGTGAAGAGTTCTTCGCGGACGCAAGACAAAGCTATAGCCCGAGGCCGCCATCGACGGCGAGTACCTGTCCTGTGATAAAGCTGCTGGTGGACGCAAAGAAGACCACGGCTTCGGCCACATCCTTTGCGTCGCCGTTACGCTGCATGGGAGTTTTGGCGGCAAAGCGCAGAGTGACCGGCTGCCCCTTGTCTTCGTCGAATTCGATCCACCCCGGGGCAACACAGTTGACGGCAACCTCAGGCGCAAACGATTTGGCCATGGCCTCGGTAAGCATATGGAGCGCGGCCTTCGATGCGCAGTAATGGGCGTGGCCGGGCCATGCGCGCAGGCCGCCAAGCGAGCCTATGTTGATGATGCGGCCATGAGAGGCGCGCAGATGCGGCAGGGCCTCGCGGGAAACGAGAAATGGGCCGCGCGCGTTGGTTTCAAAGACGGCGTCCCACTGCTCGAGGCTTATCCGATCGAGCAGGACAGATTCGTAGATCGCCGCGTTGTTCACCAGCACATCGAGATGGCTGTGAAAGTTGATGGAATTGGCGACGGCGGAGCGGACGGATGGTTCGGAACGCACGTCGCATTCGAGCGCGATGGCGCGCCTGCCCAGTTGCTCGATGAGTTGCAGAGTTTCTTCGGCTTCGGTTTTCGAAGTCCGGTAGGTAAGGGTGATGTCGGCTCCGGCGGACGCCAGTTCAAGCGCGATGGCGCGACCGATGCGCCGTGCGCCGCCTGTGACCAGCGCCGCTTTTCCGAGGAGGGTTTGGCTGGTCATGGCAGAGCTCGCACGCAGGATTTGTCGCCACTCGGGGCAGGGTTAACTACTGCGGTTTGGATTGAGGATTCGTGGATTGGGCGGCAGAGTCGTTGGGTTTTTCCGCTGGCGGAGGCGGCGTGGATTTTGGCGAGTCTCCGCTCTTATCGTCCTTCTGCGTGTCCTGATCGTGGTTTTTGTAGATGGAGTATTGCTCGCCGGGCCGCTTCAAGCGAATGCCAAACGTAAGGTCCGACTTGTCGATCATGTATTCCTGGCCATAGGTCTGGTAGCCCTTGGCAATGATCTGCAGGCGCATCTTTGAGCCGGTAGGAAGGACATCAATCACCGACTTTCCATCCTCGTTGGTCTTGAGTTCCATGTTGCCTTTTTCACCAACAAGCTGAAAAATGACCGCGGCGTTCTCGATGGGCTTGGAATCGGTGTCGCGAACCACTGAGACCTCGATGTGCGAGGTCGCGGGTGGGGGTTTGTACTTGCGGCCACGACGGGGCGGGTCCTGCGCTGAGAGGCTCATACAGGAGATTGCCACGAGGGCGACAGAGACCGTTAGGAGACGAAAAGAAGTGCGAGAGAACATGACAGCATTGTATCCGCTGTCGTGCATTCTAAGCGAGAGATGGACCGGGGCCGGGATATCGGGATGTGAGCGAGACTGGCGGGAAGATTCTGATTTGAAAATGTTTGCGGGCTGGGGTGCGGGAAGGGGTTCTCAGGGATGGTCCCCACCTGGGTTGAGCGAGTTTAGAAAGCCGGCAAGCAGGTAAACTGGAGAGGAAGAGGTCGCCATGCCAGAGATTCAGCGCAGGAAGACTCCCACAGTCAAGATCGGCCACGTCCGCGTAGGGTGGGAGGTCCCGGTTGTCGTGCAATCGATGACCAACACCGATACCGCTGACGCCGACGGCACCATTGAGCAGGTGGCTGCGCTGGCTATGGCCGGTTCGGAGATTGTGCGCGTTACGGTGAACAACGAGGAGGCTGCTGCGGCGGTTCCGGCGATTGTGGAGGGACTGGACAAGCGCGGGATCCGGGTGCCGATCGTGGGCGACTTTCACTACAACGGGCATTTGCTGCTGAAAAAGTTTCCAGCGACGGCGAGGGCGCTGGCGAAGTACAGGATCAATCCAGGCAACGCGTCGATCGGCAAGAAGGATAACGACAACTTCCAGGTGATGGTGGAGTGCGCAGTCGAGAACCAGAAGCCGGTGCGGATCGGGGTGAACTGGGGTTCGCTTGACCAGGCGCTGCTGACGCGGATGATGGACGAGAACAACAAGAAGACCGATCCCCTTCCCGCGCGCGACGTGATGATGGAAGCGATGGTGGTGAGCGCGCTGGAGTCGGCCAAGGCAGCCGAGCACTTCGGGCTGCGGCCTGACCAGATTATTTTGTCGGCGAAGGTATCCGGCGTTCGAGATTTGATCGATGTTTATACAAATCTCGCGGCGCGGTGCAATTATGCGCTGCACCTTGGGCTGACCGAGGCCGGTATGGGCGCGAAGGGCCTGATCGCTTCGACGGCGGGTCTGGCTCCGCTGTTGCTGGCGGGGATTGGCGACACCATTCGCGTAAGCCTTACGCCAAAGCCGAATGGCGATCGCACCGAAGAGGTGCAGGCGGCGCAGCAGATTCTGCAGTCGCTTTCGATTCGCAGCTTTATGCCGCAGGTGACGAGTTGCCCGGGATGCGGGCGCACGACGAGTACGTACTTCCAGGAATTGGCGGAGCAGATTCAGAACTACCTGCGCACGTCGATGCCAGAGTGGCGGAAGAAGTATCCCGGTGTGGAAGAGCTGAAGTTGGCCGTGATGGGGTGCGTGGTGAACGGGCCCGGCGAGTCGAAGCACGCGAATCTAGGCATCAGCCTGCCGGGAACGTTTGAAGAGCCGAAAGCGCCGGTTTATGTGGACGGGAAGCTGTATACGACGCTGCGCGGCGATACGATTGTGGCCGAGTTCAAGACGATTCTTGATAACTACGTGCAGAACCACTATGGACAAGGGGCGAAGAGCGAGGAACTGGTGGGGACGCGGTGAAGATAGTTCAGAGTTCTTAGTAGGTAGTTCTTAGTTGTCCTTGATTCTCATCTGAGGACACAGCGGGTACTTCCCCGGAATGTGAGTTGCGATGGGGCGCTTGGCGCTGTTCGTATTGTTGTGTCCGCTTGCGGCATTCGCCGCGCACCCAAAACCCTGCGTGAATCCCGACGACGCCGCGAAGCTAGTCAACAAGGATGTGTGCATCGATGCGCATGTCTATGACGTGGTGGAACTGCCGGATGGGATGCGGTTTCTGGATGTGTGCCCGCCGGATACTCCGGATGAGAATTGCCGGTTCACGATTGTGAGTCTGCGCGAGGATCGCGACGAGGTTGGCGAGCTGCGCAAGTTCCGCGATACCGATGTGCATATTCGCGGCATGGTGCAGCCAATGCATGGGCGCAACGGGATGATGCTTAGCCATGCGCGGCAATTTTATGGCGGTCCGCCGAAGTTCAAGCCGAATCCGAAGCTTCTGCGGGGATTCTCGGGCGATCAGGCGAAACCGCCGGTTGCCGATCCGAATCTAAGGCCGCATGGTGGGCATCGCGCGTTCATGAATTCGCGAGACCAGGAAACATTGCCCGGCAAGTAGACTTCAACGTTATCGGATACGCCACGGGATCATGGCTCGCTTGAGTTCTGCCAGGGGATAAAGCGTGCCGCGCCAGGCTACGCCACCGCGCTTGATGGTCAGAAACATCGAGCGCAGAAATGACCAGACCAAAATCAAGACAGTTGGCGCGTACAAGATCGCAAGGATCGGCGAAATGCCATTCAGTTTGCGGTTCGCGTGAAAACTCATTGCGACGCTGCCATAGAGCGTTAGACACGCGCCCACTCCCCATGGGCCTGCGGCGAGCGCCAACAACGGCACCACTGCCTGCGAGAAGAGGAATACGGAAGCTCCGACTGTTATCCCGATACTGTAGCGATTTCCGGCGAAGGCGTTTTTTTCAAGCAGGCTCACGATTCCGAATGGTCCCTGCATCCACGCGATCTTGACGAGCCCGGGCCCCAGCACCATCATCGATCGGCGGCCCAATTCCCTCTTCACAAGCCAGCCCAGAGAAACGTCTTCCACAATCTCCATCCGCAAGCGCTCCATCCCGCCGAAAGCTTCGAGAGTGTCCACACGCAGCAGGTTGAAACCGCCTACTCCGAAGAAGTCTTTTGCATCGGGATCCTGGACCTTCCACATGCGAGCGGCCCACTGACCAAGCACCTGGAGCGACCCTTGCACGCCTGCCGCCAGCACGCCTTCGTGCGTCAATGTCGGCACGACGACAAAATGATCGGAGCCTGTTTTCGTAGCAGCACGCAGCGCCAGTTCCAGCGCTTCAGGCGCAAAGGTGACGTCTCCATCGGTGAAGAGCAGCCACTGTGCGCGAGCCCGCGCTACGCCGAGAGCCAGAGCGTGCGGCTTTCCAAGCCAGCCCTGGGGCAAGACTCGATTGTGGATGACTTCGAGGGTGTTCGCGCCGTGGTGCGACCTTGATGCCACTGCATCCATGAGCTCGCCGGTACGATCCTCTGAACGGTCGTCTATGGCAATGATCTGTGCACGAATTCCTTCAGAGCTGAGGAGCGATTCGAGGGTCGCTTGAATCGAATCCTGCTCGTCGCGTGCCGGAACAACAACTGTTACATCGGGGCCTTCGCTTTCGGGCAATGCCGGCAGCAGGCTTTCCTCAATTGCAGTGAGGTCCAGGACGGAAGCCATTCCACGGAGCGCCATGACCGAACGATGCAGCCAACTCAAAGCCATCAGCCAGGCCAGAATGATCAATGCGGGCCCCAGCACCTCGGTGGGAGTCATGCTGTCAGTATTACGCACGACGGGAGGCAGGTTAGAGAGGGATGTCTTCCAGTTGCGGTGCGAATCGGGAGCCGACAAGCAGGAAGATGCAGGAGAGGACGAGAAAGATGAGAGTGGCGCCGAGGCCAGTGCGCAGAGTCGAGCGGTCGGCGATCTTGCCGATGATCTGCGGCGAGAACGTGTCTCCGAAGAAATGGATGCAAAAGAGATTGACGGAGACGGCGGTGGCGCGGACGGGAGCGGAAACGGAATTCACGATAGCGGTGTTGAGCGGGCCGGTGTTGAGGAAGAGGAAAAACTCTGCCGCGAAGAGCGCGGGAACGGTCCAGCGGGCCGGGCCGAAGAAGAGCAGGACGCCGAATGGAAGCGTCAGCGCGACGCTCCAGAAGCTGAGCAGGTAGAGAGCCCGATGATTAGTGCGAAGCCACCGCTGGGCGATCCACCCGCCAATGGCGGTGCCGATGATGCCATCGATTACCGTACTGGCGCCGGCAACCTGGCTGGCCTTGGCGACGGAGAGGCCGATGGGGTTGTGGAGAAATTCGGGCACCCAGTTGGAGATGCCGCCCATCGCAAACGTCAGCATAGCCAGGCCAAAAGTGGCGCAGAGGAATGCGGGATTGCGAAAAAGACCGGCAAAGGTGGCGCGGTCGGTTGTAGGTTTGATGTGATCCTGGGCGCCGCGTACCGGCTCGCGGCCAAAGAGTCCGTAGAGTACGGCGACGATGAGGCCAGGGATAGCGCAGATGAAGAAGGGCTGGCGCCAGCCCCACGCCGAGCCCATCTGGCCGCCCGCCATGTAGCCGAGAGCGGCGCCGACCGGAATCGCAGTGTAAAAGATGGAGAGGATGCGGTTGCGATCACGTTCGGGATAGAAGTCGGCGATAACGGCAGGGGCGAAGATGCCGAAGGAGGCTTCGCCGATACCGACAATGGCATGGCGGAAGTAGAGGGTCCAGTAGCTGTGGACCCAGGCGGTGCTGAGTGTGGCGAGGCTCCACAGCACGGCACCGGCAATGATGAGCGGCTTGCGGCGGTAACGGTCGCCCATCCAGCCGGTGAGCGGTGCGGCCAGCATGTAGACGATGAACATGGCCGTGGTGAGCGCGCCCATCTGTTCGCGCGTAGCCTGGAATTCATTTTGAACGAGGGAGAGTTCGCCGGGGAGGATGTAGCGGTCGATGTAATTGAGGAGGTTGAGTGCGATGAGGAGGATCAGCGTGGCGAGGGCGGGGCTGATGCGCGCGGGTGCGGATGAAGTCGCTGTCGCCAAGCTGGTTGGTCCTCGGTTTTGAGTATCCCATGGCGGATTGCGAGGGATATTCGCTGGCGACAACCTTCTCGCTGAATTCCAGAAATTTTAAGGAAGACTGGCGGACAACAATGATCTGTTCCGTTGGCCAACGGACCACTCCGCCATTGGCATTCCTTCTTTCAATGCCGCGGCATGCGAAGTTTTGCCGGTATCATCGTCTTCGCGAGGTAGCGGCCAACACTAGGTTTGCGGGGAGTGTAGGTGACTGAAGGCCAATGTCTCTCCGGAATCCAATCGCCATTTGCCGCCATGACGCCAACGCTCTGACCACAAATTTCACAGGGGTACACGCCCCAATCAGCCCTGTCCTGGCTGGTGCGGAGCAATCTCTCCGTTTCATCGCTGAGTTTTCCCTTACACGGCTTCGTCAATATCGGCATAGTCCTCGTCTCGTGGCCTGCAAATTGTGAACCTTAGGTGGATTTTGCTTAGTCGATGAGTGGCCCGCTCGTTGCAAGCCGAGTGAAAAGACTCTTCGTCAAAGCCTTAGACCAGTTTGGATGCAGCAAGAGGTTGCCGAGGTTCTGCTGATTGCGTGTGAACTTTCCCTCCGCTCTATCTGCCTGCAGCTTCGCCAACAATCTCGCCCGGTGATTCCCTTCACTTTTCGGGTCTTGGCCAGCGGGCTTCTACGGTTGTTCCAATGCCGCCGCGGGGGCGGAACTCGCCGCGAACGACAGCCCAGACCGGGTCGCAGGCTTTTACCACGTCTTCGAGTACCTGGTTGACGATGTTTTCCTGAAAGATGCCGAGGTTGCGGTAGCTGAAGAGATATTCCTTGAGCGATTTGAGTTCGAGGCAGCGGCCGCGGGGCATGTAGCGGATGGAAAGCGAGCCGAAATCGGGCAGGCCTGTCTTGGGGCAGACGGAAGTCAATTCGGGATCGTCGATGACGATTTCGTAGCCGGGAAACTGGTTCTGCCAGGTCTCGATCTCCGGGAACTTGAAGTCGAGCCCGGCCTTGGCGTGATCGTCGGTGTAGCGAGGCTGCTGAGACATATGTCCATTGTAAGGGGGATCAACATGAACACTCCGTCATGCAAGTTTCTACTTCGTATTCATGCAAATTTCTGCTTCTTAAGGGCTTTGCGATGAGTCTTATATACTGGCCTAGGTCGCCTGCATGGTAGCGGAAAGAAAGCAATTGGACCGCAAATGGCTTTGGTTTGGTGCGGTCCTCCTCTTGGTTCTGGTGTATTTTGGCGCGCGGTCTCTTACACGGGACCGGTTGCCTGTGCGCGCCGCCGAGGTTTCGCAGGAGCCGCTTGCGACGACTCACAGCACCAATGGCAGGGTTGAACCTGATCACAATATCGAAATTCATGCTCCCATTGCCGCCGTCGTGAAGGCGGTGTACGTCCAGGCAGGCGACACGGTTCCGGCGGGCAGACTGCTGATGCAACTGGACGACATTGACGCCCGGGCAAAGGTTGCCAGCGCAGACAGCGCGGTGAAGGCGGCCCAGGCATCGCTTGAAGCAGCTACGCAGAACGGCACTTTGGAACAGCGGCAGGGCGTGGCCGCGGAGATTGCGCGCGACAAACTGGACAGGAACCAGGCGCAGCACGATCTGGATGCACTGACCAAGTTGAGCACGACCGGGGCCGCAGCACCCAGCGAGGTGGCAGCGGCGCGACAGAGACTCGCGACAGCCGAAGGGAATCTGCACGCGGCGGAGCAAAGCGCGCAGAGCCGCTACTCCCCCGCCGAGGTCGCGCGCGCACAGGCTGCACTGCAGGATGCGGAGGCCGGTAGGCAGGCAGCGCAGCAGGTGCTGGCCCAGACTTCGGAACACGCTCCTTCAGCGGGCACGATCTACAGCCTCAATGTGAACGCGACGGAGTTTGCGGAGCAAGGCAAGTTGCTGCTGCAGATGGCGGACCTTCACCAGGAACGGGTTCGCGCTTATTTTGACGAACCCGAGATCGGTGTGTTGGCAGTGGGTCAGCCAATCCTGATCAAGTGGGACGCCAAGCCTGGAAGGGTGTGGCATGGGCACATCGAACGTACGCCCATCACCGTGACCACGTATGGAACGCGCAATGTTGGCGAAGTTCTGATTCACATCGACGACGCCGACAACCAGCTTCTACCGGATACCAACGTCACCGTGACGGTGACGACTTCGAGCGAGGCGAATGCGCTGAGTATTCCCAGAGAGGCGCTGCGCTCAGAGAATGGCAAGACCTATGTGTACAAAATCAATGGCGACGAGCTAAAAAAGACATTTGTTGTTACGGGCGCGATTAACCTTACCCAGGTTGCCATTGTTTCTGGACTAAAGGATGGTGACCTGGTTGCGATCGGAACCACGACAGGACAGCCCCTGCAAGAGGGCGTTTCGATCAAGAGAGTCCGGTGAAGAAGGTACTTCAGGTCGCCTTGGTGTGCGCTCTTGTGGCATGCGCATGGGCCGAGGTACCGAAGGAGGGGCTGGGACAGGCCGCCGCAGCTCTGCAGGCGGGCGAGGCGGACCGGGCACTTACAATTTTGAATGCTCTGCCCTCTTCAGCCGAGGTTCACAATCTGCGCTGCCGTGTCTACTTCACGCTGGAACACTGGGAGGACGCAGCGAACGAATGCGACCAGGCGGTGAGGCTGGATGGCCAGAGCGCAAAGGAGCATTTGTGGCTGGGTAGGGCGCTTGGGGAGAAGGCGGACAACTCTTCGTTTCTCTCGGCGTACAACCTGGCGAAACGGGCGCGCTCGGAGTTTGAGCAGGCGGTGAATCTGGATTCGCGCGACGGTGAAGCGCTGAGCGACCTCGGCGAGTTCTACTCTTCCGCGCCGGGAGTGGTGGGCGGAGGCACCGACAAGGCGCAGGCTCTGCTGCCCGCGCTGGAAAGAGTGGACAAGGCTCGCGCGCACATTCTGCTGGGGCGCATCGCCGAGAGCCGCAAAGATTACGACACGGCGGAGCGGGAGTTCAAGCAAGCGGCTGCAACCAGTGAGCATCCGGCATTTGCGTGGATGACGCTGGCGAGTTTCTATCGCAAGCACGAACACTGGGACGAGATGGAAGAGACGGTCGAAGTCGGATACCGGGCAGCGCAGCGCGACCGCCGTGCCGGGGTGGCACTCTATAACGGCGCCTCGGTTCTGGCACGAGGCAAGCGGAACCTGGCATTCGCGGCAAAGATGCTGGAAGAATATCTCGCCAATTATCCAAGAACAGAGGAAGCACCGGCGTTTGTTGCCTACACCCGCCTTGCAAAGCTAAGAGCACAGTTGGGCGATAAGAACGGCGCCTGGCAGGCGCGAACAGCCGCACTGAATCTTGCACACGATTACAAGCCGGCACTGGGGCTGACATTTTGATGGATTCGCGACCACGAACGAACAGCGGGAGACCAAGGACGGCAACGGTCATTGCCGGACTGGCAGCTGGACTTGCCTACGGGCTGGTTGGGTTGCCCGCTGCGGCACATGCCCAGGTGTCGCTTGCGACAGTGGTGGACCTGGCGCAGCGCAACAGTACAGGCGTGCGCGCGGCACAGGCCGATGTGAACAAGGCGAATGCCGTACTGTCTGAGACGAAGGATGCCGTGATTCCATCCCTCGAAGTCAGCACTGGTCTGCCTGTTTTTCCTGAGATAGGCTTCACGGGCTCGCCGCCGTCCATCTGGAGTGCAACCGTGCAGGCGCTGGTCTACAGCATTCCGCAGAAGCGCTATATCGATGCAGCAGGACTCGGGGTGCGTGCCGCGAGTGCCCGGCTGAAGGATGCGCGGGAGCAAGTCGCGCTGGACGCGTCGACTGCCTATATCGAACTCGACGCGGTAAACCAGGAACTCGAAGACGCGCGCAAGCAGGAACAGTTTGCCGGACGACTCGAGGACATTGAGCAGCAGCGCGCCGAGGCCGGCGTGGATCCGCTGAGCGAATTGTTGCAGACGAAGCTGACGGCCGCCGAGATCAAATTGAAACGGCTGCACCTCGAGGCGCGGGCGGCAGTGCTGAACAAGCAGCTGACAATTTTGACGGGACTTCCAGAGGGATCCATTCGGATCGACCACGCAAGTATTCCGGAGATTCCTCAGGTGCGTGGCGAGAAACCGACGCGAGGCCTTTTCGGCGTACATGCAGCGGAATTGATTGCGGAATCGAAGATCACCCAGGCAAAGGGGGACGCGGAAAGCAGTTATTTACCGGAGTTGCGCTTTTTTATGCAGTACAACCGCAACACCAACCTTCTGAACGATGTCAGCAGTTTCTTTGCGAAGCCACTTCCGCCAAACAACCTGGCTTCTGGAATTTCGATACAGGTTCCGATTTTTGACATGGGGCGGCGCGCGCGGGCCAAGGAGTCTGCCGCGGATGCGCTTCGTGCCAAGGTAGAAGCGGAGCAGGCAGAGAAGCAGAACGACCTTGAAATTGCAGATCTTAGCGGGAGTATTTTGGAGTTGGATACCCAGGCGGAGATCGCGAGTCTAAAACAGCAGATCGCGGACGAGCAGTTGAAGACAGTGATGGCGCAGTTGCAGTTGGGCAACGGAACCGGAAGTGGACCGGGTTCTCAACCCCAAACCAGCCCCAAGGCCGAGCAGTTGGCGCTGATCGATGCGCGCCAAAAGACTGAAGATGCACTGGATGCGGGTTTCGAGCTGGCAAAGGCACGTTTGAGCCTGCTGCGGGCACTGGGCCACATGACGGACTGGCTCAACGAATTGAAGGCCAAGTAACCACCGGGATACACACCCTGAAGCCGTATAAAACCTCGCTAACTGATAGAATTGGAGGGATGCCTATGCCTCTGAAAACACTCTTCCTGAACCCACCTTCGTTTGAGAATTTCGACGGAGGCGCAAGCTCGCGCTGGCCCGCAACGCGCGAAATCGAGTCGTACTGGTACCCCGTGTGGCTCACCTACCCGGCAGGTCTGCTGGAAGGATCGCGCGTGCTGGATGCGCCGCCGCACCACGTATCGGCGGACGAGACGATCAAGATTTGCAAGGACTATGAATTCCTTGTCCTGTTCACCTCGACGGTGGGATGGGAGGGCGATCAGCGGTTGGCTGAAGCCATCAAGAAGGCGAATCCATCGATTCGGATTGCGTTCGTCGGACCACCGGTGACGACTGATCCGGACCGTGCGTTGAACGAGTGCGCCGTGCTGGATTTTATCTGCCGCCGCGAATTCGATTTCTCTGTAGTGGAGTTTGCCCAAGGCAAGCCGCTGAACGAGATACTTGGAATCAGTTACAAGCAGGGCGACAAGATCCTCCACAATCCGGATCGTCCGCAGGTGGAAGACCTGGACGCGATGCCGTGGGCGACCAAGATCTACAAGCGGGACATGGACGTGACCAAGTACAACGTGCCGTTCCTGCTGCACCCATATATCGCACTGTATTCGACGCGCGGATGCCCGGCGCAGTGCACCTTCTGCCTGTGGCCGCAGACGCTGAGCGGACATGCGTGGCGCAAGCGGTCTACCGAAGACGTTGCGGCGGAATTGAAGTGGGCGCATGAGAACTTCCCGCACGTGAAGGAGTTCTTCTTTGACGATGACACGTTCAACATTCAGAAGGGCCGGACGATTGAGCTTTGCGAAAAGCTCAGGCCTCTCGGGATCACGTGGAGCTGTACCTCAAGAGTTACAACAGACCGCGACACGCTGAAGGCGATGAAGGATGCGGGATGTCGTTTGCTGATCGTGGGATTTGAATCGGGCGATCCGCAGATCCTGAAGAACATCAAGAAGGGCGCGACGGTTGAACGTGCGCGGGCCTTTGCGAAAGATTGCAACGATCTCGGCCTCGTGGTTCACGGCGACTTCATTCTGGGGCTGCCGGGCGAGACGAAGGAGTCGATCCGCAACACGATCAACTTTGCCAAGACGCTTGATTGCGAAACGATCCAGGTTTCAATTGCGCACGCCTACCCAGGAACGGAATTCTACGACTACGCCAAGGCCAACGGCTTCATCACCAACGAGAAGATGGAAGACGGCGGCGGACACCAGATGGCGCATATCGAATATCCCGGCCTGCCTGTAGACTACGTGATGGAGATGGTGCATCGCTTCTACGACGAGTACTACTTCCGTCCGAAGGCGGCGTTCCGCGTGGTATGGAAGGCGATTGTGAATCGCGATGTGCCCCGACTGTACGTTGAAGCGAAGGCATTCATGAAGCTCCGTTCAGAGCGCAACAAGGCGGTCAAGCAGAAGCGCCGCCAGCCTGCTAAGCCCACTGCACCGGTGAACGCGGGCGCGTAACTGGCGCTTTAGCATTCAGCGGCACGATACATTGGAGGGCGGCGCGCTGCGTCTGCCCTCCTTTTCTTTTGCGGGAAAGGATGCCGCGGCAGACGCATGACTCATCACCGGCTCACTTTCAATCAGTATCTGATCCTGGCGTTTGTGTCGGTGAGCGTGCCGCTGGGCGACGCTGCTCTTTCGCGCGGCATGAAGAGCCTTCCGCCGATTTCAGCCGGACATCCTCTGTCGCTGATTGGTGCGGTGTTTACCCCGTGGATTGCGCTGGGCATTGCGCTGCTGATCGGATATTTTGCCAGCTACCTCACCGCGCTGTCGTGGGCAGACCTGACTTTCGTGATGCCGGCGACCGCGCTCGGCAATGTGTTTCTGGCGCTGCTGGCGCACTTCTGGCTGCGCGAACAGATTTCGTTGATGCGCTGGATGGGGATCGTATTAATCACAGTAGGTGTAGCGTTCGTTGCGCGCGGACCAGTGAATACGACTCCGCCGATAAGTGCCTTGGCGGCCCCGACGCCGGAAGAACTCGACGCAAAAGGGGCGGGACGATGACGCTGGCGGGAGTGCTGCTGGAGGCCTCGTTCTGGAAGGCCGCGGGGATGATCGCGACGATTGTGATTACGTCGTCGACGGGCGAGGTGCTGACAGCGGCCGCGATGAAGTCGATGGGCGACCTCGATGATATTCGCGCGAAGAGCGGACTGGGCGGCGCGATCAAGGCGGTTGTGACTTCCCCGCTGTTTGTGAGTGGGATCTTTTTTATGGCGGTGGCGTTCTTCTCGCTGCTGTTCGCTTTGAACCATATGAACCTGAGCCTGGTGGGTCCCGCGGCGGCTTCGCTGACGCTGGTGTTGAACACCGTGGCGGCGCAGTTGTTTCTGCATGAGAAGGTCGATCGGCGGCGATGGACGGCGGCGGTGCTGGTGTGCGTTGGAGTCTATTTTCTCGCACATTGAAAGACACTTTCCAGTCGTCAGTTGTCAGTTTTCAGGATCAAACGCCTCGGTGTCCGGTGAAAACCCTCCCATCATTGGGTGGCCACTTCCAGATGTCTGATCAACGAGCGATGAGCCGCATCAGGCCTTGGGGCTTGAGGTCGGGGACGAGGAAACGGCAGTCTTCGATTTTGCTCGCGTAGAGGGCGTCGGCGGCTAGATGGCCGGAGCGGGCGGCGCTTTCCATCGTTGAGGGCCAACCGGTGGCGATCCAGTCGCCGGCGAGGAAGCAGTTGGGCCAGGGGGACGCTGAGGGTGGTCTGAGGCTGTCGATTCCCGGCGGGACGCCGAAGGTAGCGCGGACTTCTTTGATGAGAGCGGCCTTTTCGAGCTTCGCTTCCTTAATGGTCGGGAAGAACTCGGCGAGTTCGTTGAGAGCCTGATCGATGGCTTGCTGGCGTTCGAGTTCGGCGAATTTTCGCGACGCGGACTGGACGAGTTCGAGGTAGCTGCCTTTCGTATTACGCCACGGCTGCAGGACGCTCTTGTTATACATCCAGTGGACTTCGCGATCGAGCAGGACGGCGTGAGGGAGATCGGTGATCTGGCGATCGAACCAGAGGTGCACGCTGCAGATAGGCCAGTGCTCAAATCGGTCGACCTGGCGCGCGAGTTCTTCCCCGTGCAGCGCGGGCGGCATGTGCGGCAGCAGCTTCTGCATGGCTTCGAAGGGCAACGCGATGAGGAGAAATTCAGAGATGAGCGGCCCGGTGCGCGTGTTAATTGTCCACTGAGAGACTTCTTCGTCCCATTCGGCGGATTCGACGTTGGTGTTGAGGTGCACGGTCGAGCCGTGTTCTTCCAAGAATGATTTTGCTGCACCGTAGAGTTCGCTCAGCGGAACGGAACTCATGCCCATGGCGCCGGCTTCGGCGGAGTTCATGAAGAGTTCGCGGATGACTTTGGCGGCATAGGGGACAGCGATGGCGTCGAGGTCGGCATTGAGGGCGCTGGCGATGACCAGGCGCCAGAAGCGCTCGATGGTGCCGGGGGTTTGTCTGTGGCGAAGGAGCCAGGCGGAGAGCGATTCGGTCGAGTCGAGTGGGATGGGGCGCATCATGGCGCGAAATGCGCGGGCGAGGGCAAACTTGTCGGCACGGGTGAACGCGTGGGCGCTGAGTAATTTGGGCAGCCCGTGAAGCGGAGCGGGAAGTGAGGATGGACCGAGCTTCGAGCGCCAGCCGCCGGGCTCGATCATGGTCATCTCGCGGGTCCAGTGGATTTTCTTTTCGACGCCGATGCGGCGATAGAAGCCGATGAGGTTGGTGCAGCAGCCGAATAGGACGTGCTGGCAGTTGTCGATGACTTCGTTGACGCCTGAATGCAGATAGGAGGAGGCACGGCCGCCGAGATAGCCGCGACGTTCGACGAGTTGCACGCGATAGCCCGCTTCGGCGAGGGCGCAGGCTGCGCTCATGCCGGCTACTCCGCCGCCGATGACACTGACGGTGCGAAGTGTCTTTTTTTGTAGAGCTTCCTGCAAACTTTACCTCAGGGCTAAAGACCGAATCTTATTGACTCTGTTTCGGCACGACTAAAATCGTGTCCTGACGCTTCTTGCCGTCCTGAAATCTATTAGATGGTTTCGGAATTTGTGCTCTGGTACAAACCGCACTGTGCCTCCTGATCCATTCATTCACGTTGAGAGACGTTCAACGGCCATGCGGGCCATTCCGGCAGCGAGAATTGTGACTTTCTGGGCTGTGGGAACACTCGCTCTCTCTGTAAAGACATCGTAATTGGCACGCTCAATGCGACGAAGAAGCGCGTGATAGATCGAGACCAGAACCCACATGGCGGGGCGGCTCTCGCGATCGATCAGCGGGAGCAGTTTGGCGGCAGAGGCGTAGTAGGACGCAGCACGCTTGCCGATCCCGGCCAAAAGCGTGCGTTCATCCGCTGACGGTGGCGTTCTCTTCGCACGGTGCAGCAGCGAATTGAGCGTGACGTGATGAGCGGCGAGGTCTTCAAGGGGCAGATAGACACGGCCTCTCTCGGCGTCCTCGGCAACATCGCGCAGGATGTTGGTGAGCTGAAAAGCGATGCCGGTTTCCTCAGCGAGTTTCTCGGCGGCGGGGTCGGTGTAGCCGAAGATGCGGATGCAGACGAGGCCAACGACCGATGCGACGAGGTAGCAGTATTGATAGAGATCAGCAAAGGTGGCGTACGTATCGGGACCGTCGCCGGGGTTTGTTTTCAGGTCTGACGTCGTGCCGGCGATGAGCTCGTCGAGAAGGCTGAGAGGGATGTTGAAACGCTGTGTGGCATCGCGAACGGCAATGAACACGGGGTCTTGGGTCGCTCCAGTTTGCGAAGCGCTGCGCCACGCGCCCTGCCATTGCTCGATAATCCGGAGGCGCTGCTCGCGGGGAATGCTTTCGTCATCGGAGAGGTCGTCGGCCTTGCGCATGAATGCGTAGATGGCGCAGATGGCGTTGCGGCGCGGTTCAGGAAGGGCGACGAATGCGTAGTAGAAATTTCTAGCTTCCCGTTTGGCGATGGCCCTGCATGTTGCGTACGCCGATTCCAGTGTGATCGCTTGCGTCAATCCGCTTTCCCTTTGGGTCCCAAACGCAGGAACGGTAGAAATTTTCCGCTTACGGCGCGCAGAGCAAGTTGAAGCTTCGTTCGTTTTGAAATCGCGGGGCGAGCGCTGAGCACATCATAATCTCGATGCTCGATGGCGTTGAGGATTTCGAGGCCGCCACGGCTGAAGAGATCGAGATCGAGGGCGAGATCGCGGTCGACCATGTTGATGAGCGGCAGACCTTCGTAGAAGAGATTCCGTGCGAATTCCACTTCATGCTTGAGGAGCGCGCGGAATTCAGGGGTCGCGATTCCCTGCTGGATAATTGCATCGCTGACACCGAAGCGCTGCATGTCGTCTTGCGGAATGTAAACGCGGTCTTTGGCGAAGTCGACTTTGACATCCTGCCAGAAATTCGCGAGCTGAAGCGCAGAGCATGTGGCATCAGACAGGCGAAAGCGCTCTTCGTCGGTGTAGCCGCAGGTGTAGAGGACGAGGCGACCAACGGGGTTCGCTGAGTTGCGGCAGTAGCCGAGCACGTCCTGCATGGTGGCGTAACGGGTAACGACCTGATCCTGACGGAACGCGGTGAGCAGATCAGCGAACGGCTCTTTGGGAATGTTGCAGGCGCGGATGGTTTCAGCCAGTGCCACAAATACAGGATGGCGCGCGCGGCCTTCGTAGCAGGCGTCGAGTTCGCAGCCCCACAGATCGAGAAGAGCTAACGACTGCTCGGTGTTGCCGACTTCGTCGCCGAGATCATCGGAGACCCGGCAGTAGGCGTAGATGGCGTGGAAGTGCGGCCGCAAAGCTTCGGGCAGAAACCATGAAGCGACGTGAAAATTCTCGTAGTGCATTTCAGCGAGATGTTTGCACCAGGCGCGGGCTTCGGCCAGGGTGGGTGCGATGTCGGGAATACGATAGCTGGCGGGGAGCGCGGACCATCCAAGCGCGATTAGGTCGTCGTGTTGGGCCGCGGTAGGCATACTGACATTTTAACGAGTGCAGGGTCGGGGTTCCCGAGATTCGCAAAAGCAGATCCTTCGCTTACCACCCCCAAGCTCTGCCCCAAAGAGCCCAAATCGCTCATTGGGGACCCCGAGAAGAAAACGCTTGGGGACCCGTGCGCTCAGGATGACGGCTGATTTAGGCACCAACTCTCATGGCACAATCGCGGTCTTGATTTCGCTGGAGCGGTTCATCAGCTTCTCAAAGACGCGATTGAGTTCGTAGAGGTGAGCATGGCCGGTGATGAAAGCACCCGCCTGGAATCGGCCGCTGGCGATGAGGTCGAGGGCTTTGCGACAGATGGCCGGGGTGTGGTGGAACGTGGCGCGCAGGGTGATGTCGCTGTAGTGGATGCGATTGGTATCGAGTGTGACACGGGTGCCGACGGCGCATCCGCCGAAGAAGTTGACTGTGCCGCCTTTGCGCACCATTTCGACGGCTTCTTCCCACGCCTCGGGAACGCCGACGGCTTCGATGGCAATATCAACTCCGCGATTATTTGGCGTGAGAGCGCGGGTTTCGCGGATTGCCTTCTGAATCGACGAAGACTTGATGACGTGCGCTGCTCCCAACTGTTTCGCTGCAACCACCTGGCCGTCGTGCTTGACGATGGAAATGACGTTGCACCCGGAAAGCGCGGCGACGTGGACCATCATCAGGCCCAAAGGGCCACCGCCGATTACTGCGATCGTGTCTTCAGGATGCGGGTTGGAATCGAGAAAGCCATGGACGGCGCAAGCGAGGGGTTCAGTGAGTGCGGCGTTCTCCAGCGGAACATGGTCGGGCACAATAAGCGTGTTCTTGGAGACGATGCGGGCGGGGATACGGATGAACTCGGCATAGGCGCCGTTGTTGAAGAGCAGGTCGTCGCAAAGATTCTCCTGACCACGCTTGCAGAAGTAGCACTGACCGCAGGGGGCAGAATTCAGGGCCACCACGCGGCTGCCGTTCGGAAAGCCCTCAACTCCCTCCCCCGCCTCGACGATGGTTCCCGCCAGCTCGTGGCCGAATAGGGCGGGAGGGACGATCATGCGGGCATGGTAGCCGCGGCGAAAAACTTTCAAGTCTGTTCCACACGTGAGGGCAGCGCCGACGCGGACAATCAGCTCGCCATACGCAGCACGAGGAACTGGCACGTCTTCGATTCGGATGTCCTGACGGCCGTGCAATACCGCTGCCTGCATGGTTCCCTGGCGCAGTTGGCGCGCAGACTCGACGGTATTGCGGCCGACCTGAATGACCTCTTCAACGGTGCTTCTGCCAACGTGGAGGACTTCCTCGACGGTATTGCGGCCGATCTGGAGCACATCGCCGACGGTACTGCGGCCGACCTGAAGGACATCCTCGACAGTCGGGCGGCCGCGTTTCACCGGGTTTGGCATCGATTGCTCCTCAAGCGGCTCCGGAAAAGCTCGCTCATTGGCCCAGTCCGGAAGTGGCCGCGTTCAAGAGGCCCGATACCTGAGAAGGAGCCTGCGAAAAGGCGACGGCGGAAGTCCGGCAAAGGGCCCCTCAGATTCATCACTTTGCTCCCTCGCCGGAAACGGGCTCGATCATAATCTTCATTGAGTCGGCTTTGGGGTGTGATGCGATATCGATTGCCGATACGGCTTCGTCGAGCGGAAAGCGATGCGAGATGAGCTGAGTCAGATCAAATCCATTGCGGTAACCGTTGAATACCAGGTCCGTGACTTCGTCGAGGATTGCAAACGAAGAAGAGTAGGACCCCATCAGCGTCTTCTCGTCCATACAAACCACGCCGGGATCAAAAGTTGCGTCGCCGCGCTGGGTCTGGGCAAAAAGCATGACCTTTCCGCCGCAGCGTGCCGCGTCGATCGCGGTCCGGATGAGGGCGTTGCCGCCCACGGCGAGAATGACGGCATCGGCGCCGCGGCCTTCCGTCTCGGCCAGGACGCGTTCGACAACATTTTCGCTGCCTGCGCGAATGGGATCTTTGAGGCCATATTTCGCGGCAATGGCATGGCGCTCGGGATAGAGGTCCGAGGTGAGAACACGAGCGCCAGTGCGGCCGGCGAGAACGGCATGCATCAGGCCGATGGGTCCCTGGCCAATGACAAGCACCGTGTCGTCGGAGTGGAGGTTGAGCATCTTTATGCCTTTCAGCACGGTGTTGACTGGCTCGACAAAGGCGGCCTGCTCGAAGGGGACGTCGTCAGGAATGGGGACGACGCCGCAGCTCGAGGCCACCCAATCCATCACGCGAATATACTCCGCGAACCCGCCTCCGGACGGTTCGAAGCCGGCCGTAACGCCAACCTTTTTGTAGAGGGGACATTGGGCGGGGGTGCCTTTGCGGCAGTAGAAACATTCTCCGCACGGGACGTGATGGTGAACAACGACGCGCTCGCCGCCCTGGAAGCGGGTTACTCCTTGGCCCACAGACACGATGGTGCCCGACATTTCGTGGCCAAAAATGCGGGGGGCGGAGTGGGAGCCGGTATGGATTTTCTTGAGGTCGGTGCCGCAGATGCCGCATGTGGCAACTTTGACGAGCAGCTCCCCGGGGCCGATGGGTGGCACTGGCACTGTCTCGACACGCATGTCGTTGATACCGCGGTAGACTACGGCGCGCATGGTTGCGGGGATCCGGTTGGCGATGTTGCTGGCGGCATTGGTGGTTTGGGTAGCCATCCGTATTGGTGTGACCTCACTCGTTATTAATTCGTCATTCGCTCAGGAGTTCGTGGATCTGCTCCGCAATGCTCTGGGAAGCTTTCCTACTATTTTCGCCCATTTGGACGAGCGAAGGCCATATCCACGGCCTGAGGAGAGCAAAAAGTACCAACTTCCGCGTCAGAAACTGGCCATTTTGATCGATAAAGCGGTTGAAATCAGGCAACTTCGCGTCAAGTAGGTCGCTAATGCCCTTGATCGCGTAGAACGGGATGCTACGCATGGCGGCGAGACGGGCGATGGCGGCAGCTTCCATGTCGACCAGGGAAGCTTTGTAAGTGGTGGCGAGGCGGTGCTTTTCGGGTTCGTCGGCAACGCGAGGACTAGTGGCAAGCCAGAGAGGACCGGCACCCGCGTCGCACCGAAAGCGCTCGCCGGTGCGCGCATCGACGACGCCGGCACAGTTGTGGGCGCTGCCGGCAGCGACGTCGGGCGAGAGGGCGCCAGCCCAGCCGATCGAGAGGACGAGGTCGATGGGTCCGCCGTCTTCGATTCCGGCGAAGGCGCGAGTAACCGCGTCGAGGCCGGCTCCGGCGCAGGCGGCGATCCATTCTTCTTCTTCGGTGCGCTGCGCCCAGAAGTGGACGGTGCCGCGGGTTGAGTGAGGCCAGTTGCGGACGAGGGGTTTGAGTTCGCCGGGCATGGCGGCGATGATGGCGACTCGGGTCATGGATGCCCTTCTTCTTTTTCCGAGTCGGGTTCGTGGCACCATGTGCTTTTTAAAAGCACCTGCAGGTTCCTCCGCGCGCTGCGCTTGGTCGGAATGACAATGCTGTTGAGATTCTTATAGCTTCGGTCATGGGGCGTAGCCGTTGGCGCGAAACCACTCTATGGCGGCGCGCATGGCGGGGTAGACGGGGACAATGCGAAAATCCAATTCCTGCTGGGCGCGCGCTGAACTTGCGAACATTTTCTTGCGGCCCATGCGGACTTCTTCGAGCGTGGCGCGAGGCTCCTTGCAACGGATTTTGCCGGTGATAGTTTCTTCGAAGAAAGCGTAAGTGGCCGCGATGGCGAAGGGGATTTTCGTCGTTGGCGAGGGGATGCCTGTGATGGCGGACATCTTGTCGAGGATCTGCTTGAGGGTGAGATTCTCGCCGCCGAGGATGTAGCGGCGGCCCGGCTTGCCGATACTGAGCGCGGCGACGTGCGTGCGGGCAACTTCGACAACGTCGACGAGGTTGAGGCCGGTGTCGACGTAGGCCGGAAATTTGTGATTGAGAAAGTCGACGAAAATGCGGCCGGTGGGCGTCGGCTTTGCGTCGTTGGGGCCGATGGGGGTTGTGGGGTTGAGGATGATGACCTGCTGTCCGTCCTGGGCCGCGGCGATGGCCTGCTGTTCCGCGAGAAACTTTGAGCGCTTGTAGTGACCAACCATGTCGTCGATGGTGACGGGGGTGTCTTCATTCACCACAATTCCATCTGTCCGGAAGGCCATGGTGGCGACAGACGACGTGTAAACGACACGACGAATACCGAATTCACGGGCGAGTTTCAGCAAATCGCGCGTGCCGTCGACGTTGGCGCGGTACATCGCGTCGGGATCGCGAATCCAGAGGCGGTAATCCGCAGCGACGTGCATAACCGCGTCGCAACCTTGAAGAGCGGGGGCGTACGAATCGGGCTTCGACAGATCGCCGACGACCGTGTCGCCGGCGATGCCTTCGAGATTCGAAAGCTTGCTGGACTTGCGGACGAGGAGGCGGAGATCGGCGCCCTCGCCAGCCAGGGCCTTGGCAACGTGGTGACCGACAAATCCGGTGGCGCCTGTCAGAAAGATCTTCATGGCGAAGCTGCGCGAACTCCCATTTTAAGGGTTCGGGCAGGGATCGGACTTGTCTGTCGCTTTTGGGTATCGCGAAGGCCTAGCGTGTGGAAGCGATGGTCTCAGGCTGGACCATATTCCTCATGTGCCGGCGAACGGATGCTTGTCCCTGTGTGTCGCCGAGGGCACCGTAGAGTGCGAGGGAGTGCTGAAAGGTGAGAGATGCCAACTCCGGCTTCCCAAGTTTCAGCCATAGTTCTCCCATCAGGTCGAGGGCGTTCGCTTCAGAGGCCCGGTCGTTGAGCAATTCCAGCCGGGTGACAGCATCCTGGAAGAAATCGAGTGCCTTGTGCGGATCATTGATCAGGAATGCGTAGGTGGACCCTAAATTCGTGATGGTGAGAGCTTCTCCTCGCCTGTCTCGCTGAGCGTGATAAGAGGCGACCGCCTGACCAAGATAGGCAAGACACTTCTTCTTGTCGCCGAGCACGAAATAGGTGAGACCCAGGTTGTTGAAGACAGCTGCCTCTTCTGCCTTGTTGTAATTGCCTTGATAGAGCTTCAAGGCATCGCGATAGGAGTGAATTGCCTGATCACGGAAGCCCCACTCGCGGTAAACATCGCCTATGTGTGCGAGCATGGTTGCCTGGTTTTGCTTGTCGCCGAGGTCACGCCAGATGGCAAGTGCCGATTGATAGAGTTCGACAGCTTTCTGTTGCTGGTGGAGCGTGCTATAAGAGTCAGCCAGAGCGGAGAGGGTATGCGCTTCGGCCGAATGATTGCCTGATTTTCGATAATCCGCGAGGATGCGCGTGAGAGCCTCTACCGCGAACTCGGTCTGCAGCCTGGTGGTTTCGGACTTGGCCGGAGTTGCGGTGGAGACAACAGTTGTATTCGCTGGCGGGAGCTGGGGGGGTGGTATCGAAGCGATCGATGCGACGGAGGTCGAAGGCGCCTCTGTGACCTCGCCGGGCGACAAGGCATTCTGCTGTGCCTGAAGAAGCATCGATGTGACGAAGAGCGATGCAAGTGCTAGAACCGTCGACACGACGGGAACACTCCCCTTGCGCATGCGGTGACCTCCGGATTGATGGCGCCAATCTTTTTTCGGAGCGTGGAAAGAGCCCGAAAACCAAGCGGGTGAACAGGAAGGAGAGGGAGAGGGGAAAGAACTGCTCTCGGAGCGGTCCGCTGCATTTCAGTTTGATGCACGTTTCCCTTAACATCAAATGAAATGTGTTCTTCTGATCCGAAAAAGGAAGCGGTAGTACTGTTGAGCGGCGGTCTGGACTCGGCAACGGTTGCGGCGATCGCGCAGAGCGAAGGCTTCGAGGTGAACGCGCTTTCGTTCGCCTACGGGCAGCGGCACAGTTTTGAACTCGAAGCAGCCCGGCGCGTGGCGGCCTCACTGGGGCTGGCGCAGCACCGGGTAGCAACGATTGACTTGCGAGTGTTCGGCGGGTCCGCACTGACCGATGATATCGACGTGCCGAAGGGGCGGGACAGTGCGGAGATGGAGCACGGAATTCCGGTGACGTATGTGCCGGCGCGGAACACGATTTTTCTTTCGTTTGCGCTGGCATGGGCCGAGGTGCTGGGAGCGAGCGATGTGTTCATCGGCGTGAATGCGCTGGATTACAGCGGCTACCCCGATTGCCGGCCGGAATTCATTCATGCGTTTGAGTCGATGGCGAACCTGGCCACGAAGGCGGGTGTGGAGGGGCGACAGAAACTTGAGATTCATGCGCCGCTGATGCAGATGACAAAGGCGCAGATCATCAAAAGAGGCCTGGAACTGGGCGTGGACTATAGCCTGACGAGCAGTTGCTACGATCCGGCTCCAGATGGGAAGCCGTGCGGACAGTGCGACTCGTGTTTCCTGAGGAGAAAAGGATTCAGGGAAAACGGGATTGACGATTCCCTGCCCTATCCGGATGTGAAGGCGACGCGATGAGCTATGCGGTCAAAGAGATTTTCTATACTCTGCAAGGCGAGGGCGCGCAGGCGGGACGCGCGGCGGTGTTCTGTCGGTTTGCGGGATGCAATCTGTGGTCGGGGCGTGAGAGCGATCGCACATCGGCGATCTGCCGGTTTTGCGATACGCAATTTGTGGGCGTCGATGGCGAGGGCGGAGGGCGATTTGAGACCGCCGGCGATTTGGCAGAGGCGATTGGAGCAACATGGCCGGTGCGTGGAGCGGAGGGCGCGCGATTCGTAGTGTGTACGGGAGGCGAGCCACTGCTGCAATTGGACCGCGTGCTGATCGATGCGCTGCACGAACGCGATTTTGAAATTGCGGTGGAGACGAATGGAACGGTAGAGGCACCGGCAGGGATCGACTGGGTATGCGTGAGTCCGAAGGCAGGCGCGCGCCTGGTGCAAACGACGGGCGATGAATTGAAGCTGGTGTTTCCGCAGTTGAACGCGCAGCCGCCGGAGTTTGAGGGGCTGGGTTTCCGGCATTTCTTTCTGCAGCCGATGGACGGGCCTGACCGTGTTTTGAACACGGAGTTGGCGGTGCGGTATTGCATGGAGCACCCGAAGTGGAGGCTGAGTCTGCAGACGCACAAGATTGTCGGGATTCCATGAGTGGTTTGATTGCGTGGCCGCGATAGGGCCGCGATAGGGCCGAGGTCATGACTGGGATTGCAGGCGGGTTAAAGAACAACTGCAGGTCCCTCGACTCCCCGTTCGCTGCGCTCAGGGTTGCTCGGGATGACAATGCGTATTTGTTGGATGAACAGGGGCGCGATGGCTTTGACCATCGCGTCCCTTCTTGTTTTTCTTGCTGTGGTTTAGAAGACGATCTTGCCGCCGAACTGGAGTTCGCGGGGATCGTAGGTGCTGGTGACCTGACCGAAGTTGCCATCGGTAAAGCCTGTGTCGACTCCGTTGAATTGGGTGTGGTTGAAGGTGTTGAAAGTTTCAACGCGTAGTTCGACGTGCGGGTTCTCCTTTCCGGTAAAGGGAAAGCTCTTAAACAGCGCGAGGTTCCAGTTGAAAAGACCGGGGCCGACGACGCTGTCCTTGCTTGCGGTGCCGAACCCCTGGTTAAGGCCGCCATTCCACGGGGCGACCGGGGCCGTGAACGCGCCGGTATTAAACCACTGCGACACGGTCTTTGCCCCGTTGCGGGCATTGCCTCTGACGTCGGGCCGGTTGACGGTGCCGCCCCCCAGACCGAGCGTGTCGGGCGAATAAGTGACATTGATCGGCGATCCCGATTGCGCGACGGTCACGCCGGAGACTTCCCATCCGCCGAGGACGCCATGTTCCAGGATGTTCCCGCCGTGAAGCCAGAATGGCAGACGGTAATCGTAGTTGGCGTTGAATATGTTGCGGCGGTCAAGCACGCCGGAACCGCGATCGTATTTGAGGTTGAAGGGATCGGATACGGTGCCGCCCGATCCGGAGATGTTGGTAGACCCGAGATCGCCGCTCTGGATGTCGATCTCGTGCGACCAGGTGTACGCGAACTGCATGGTGAGGTTGTGCCAGTTCTGAACGCGAACACTGGTTTGCAGCGAGTTGTAATTCTGGTTGGTCGCGCTTTCGATCTGCGTGATGTTGGAGTAGCCGAGGAACTGGCGGTAGAGGTTGGCATTGGCGCCGGAAGCAACGGCCTGGCGGTCGGTGAGGTCGCCGATCGGCAGCGTGTTGATGTTGCGTTCATCCGACTGGTTCCATCCAGCCGAGCCGACATACTGCGCGACAAAGACAACGGAAGGAGCAAGCTGTTGCTGGATGCCCAGGCTGTATTGCATGGTTGCAGGGTCGGGGTAGTAGTAGTTGAGGTTCTGCATGCCGGCCGGGAAGGTCGGCGTGGCCGCGGTGCCTCCGGTGATGGCGCTGGTTGTGGGGCTGGAGAAGTAGACGCTGTTCGCCGATGGGTGATAGGCGAAGGGCGGGTTGGTGGCTGCGCCGTAGATATCGTTGCCCTGGATGCGCTCATAGAACATGCCGGCGCCGGCGCGCAGAACGGTTTTACCGGTTCCGAACACATCCCAGGCAAAGCCCACGCGAGGCTGGATGGTCTTGTAATCATTTTGCACGATGCCGCGGGGGAACCCATTCTGTCCGGCGAGTTCAATGCCGTTCAGATAGAACGTGCCTCCGTTGAGAGTGGTAAGGCCGGGACTGACGGCCGTACACGTGCCTCCGACGGCGGTGCAGATGGAGCCGCTGCCTGGATCGAGAACTGCTGCGGCAGCGGGGTTGTAGTTGGCAGGAACGAAGTTGGCAACCTGGTTGTTCTTCTCGTACACGTGCGGCATCAGGTCCCAGCGCAGACCGATGTTCAGGGTCAGCCGGGGAGCGATGCGCCAGTTGTCAAGCCCATAGAAGGAGTACGTGTTGTTGAGCCAGTGCGCGGTGTTGAGGCTTTGCAGTTGCTGGTAGCTGTCCGCAAATCCGAGCAGGAAGTTCAAGTACGAATCTCCTGAGAAATCGGTGCCGAAGGAGTAGTCGCCCTGCGTGTCTGCCTGTAGTTGCTGATTCTTGTCGACGCGCATGTAGGAGAAGCCGAATTTGAAGCTATGTTTTCCTTTATTCCAGATAACGTCGTCGCGAAGCTGGTAGTCAAGGAAAGCATTGCGCCATGGCCAATAGATCTCGGTCCACGTGGTGCCGAGAGGACTGCCGAAGCCGACCTGCGGCAGGCGATTCAGCGCGTTGTTGCCCTGGAAGAAGCTTCCCGCGTTCCATCCGGAAGGCTCGGTGAAGGAGGCTCCGCCCGCGGAGGTAGGACTGATGTTGATGGTGTTCCCGTTCACATCGAGTCCGACTTCATTGAGCAGGTTTGGCGTAATGGTGTGGGAGAGTTGAATGACCGAGGACCACGACGGATTCTGGAAGACATCGCCGACGGTGTCGTAACTGTCGCCGCTCCACATGGTGGGGATGATGGTCTGTGTCATCTGGTCATGCATCCAGTGGCCCATCAGGTGCATCTTCGAGTTGATGTCGTGATCGATGCGCACCACGTCTTCGCGCACATACGTGGGCTGCTTGGGCGACGCGATGTATTGCGGATTGGTGGCCGAGCCGGTATTGGGCTTGGGGATGTTGCCGGTACCCATGAACAACACCGCGTTAGGATCAAGCAGGTTGGCGGGGATGACATTCCCGGGGAAAGGTCCGCCAGGTGTAAGACCGTCTTGCGCGTAGATCACAAGCTTGGCTGGATCGTTGGTCTTGGGTACACAGGGAGGAGCCACACCAGCATTGCAAACGCCGGAAGGCAGGCTGGACGCCGCGAGTTCGTTGAAGGGTGTGTAGGTTAACGCCGATCCTGCCGTTGGAAAGTCAGAGGCGGGAACGGTGTTTTCGGGGCTGGGATTGACGCCATTGATGAAGCGACGCCACTCTTCGTTAACGAAGAAGAACGTCCGGCTTTTGCTCTTCGGATAGATGCCGGGAATGAAGACCGGACCGCCGACGTTCCCTCCGAAGATATTCAACCGCAGTTCGGGAGTCGGAGTGCCGCTTCGCTTGGCGAAGTAGCTATCGGCATCGAAGGCGTCATTGCGATCGAATTCCCACAAAGCGCCGTGGAAATCCTTTGTGCCGGACTTCACCACCATGGTGATTGTGCCGCCGGAGGCGATGCCGTAGTCCGGGCTGTAGTTGCTGCTCAGGGTCTGAAACTCCCCGAGCGCATCGGGCGAGGGCATCAGGTCAAACTTGCCGCCGCTGCCGCGATCGTAGGCTTCGCCGCCGTCGATGAGCCAGTCGTTATGGTCAGGACGCATGCCGTTGAAGCTGAGACCGAATCCGCTGCCCTGTGCAGTGACGCCATTGAAGGAAGGAAGGTTGTTGGCGACGCCAGTACCAAGCGTGGTGAGCGACACCATGTTGCGGCCATTGGTTGCGAGTTGCGTGATCTGCTGGCCGGTGATGAGATTGCTGACCTCATTGGTCTCGGTCTGGAGGTGGAGCGCATCGGCCGTAACGGTGACAGTCTGAACTCCGGCGCCGACCACCAGGGTTACGTTTTCTGGAACGGTTGCCGCGACATTGACAACGATCGCGGTGATTTGCGCGGGATTGAAGCCTTTGGCCTCAGCCTTGAGGTTGTAGTTGCCGTGTTCGAGGTTGGGAAAATCGTAGAGTCCGGCGCCATTGCTGGCCGAGGTTCTGCTTTCGCCGGTCGCGGTGTTGGTAATAGTGATGGTAGCGTTGGGAACAACGGCCCCGGAGGGATCGGTGACCGTGCCCTTGATTTCAGCATTCTCCTGCGCCCATGCTGATGCAACGCACAAGAACGTCACCAGCACGACACAGAGTGCGCACTTGACCACATTCATTTGTCCTCCTAAAAACGGCCCGGCATGCGACGGGGATCCACTGTTCTTTCCTCGAAGCCGGGAGCAAAGGGGCGACGGAGGCACACCCTTTCCGCTCGCGCGAATCGTCGTTCGCACGCGCACTTGCGCACCGCAAAAAAACACAGCGACGCAATGCCGCGGAAGGGATCTAACCCCTCGACCCGTGTTTACCTAGACTTTCGGGAATGTGCAACGGCCAGAACGGCGGCCAAATCCGGGTTAGCACCAACCGGGAAACACGACCGACGACTGGACCGGCCTTACAGGTCTTTAAGGACCCTTGTTGATTGTGAACACGCCAAGGCCCGGAGATCTCCGAGGCCGCCGTCGAGAGCATCTTTCAGTAGGAGTCAGCATTTAGACACACTCTGGTACGCTGCGTTCTGGTGGTCTTTGACGTAGCGAGAATGCTGAAAGTTGCGAACTCCGAGCCATCGAAGACAATCGTTTGGATAAAAAACTAAATGCTTTCATTGCGATGAAAACTTTCTGCGCACGCAGATTTTCGCAACGGGGCATTCCTGCACCTCGCGTACTTTGAGTGCACGTTCGCTGCCAGATGTCCGTGGGTCATTCACGCCACGGTAAGTTGAAGAAGTGTTTCAGGATTTACCTTAGTTGACGGCCCTGCGGCGGGCGCTCGGTTATGAGAAACTGGAAGGGCGGCAGTTCTAGAGCGGGATCAAATCTGCAATCGCGAATCCCGAAATTCTGAGCCAATTTGAATCTGCATCGGGCCGGCGCGGCCGATACTGCGCAGCGGTTCGCGCACAGGAAAACGAAACGAATGTTGAGTGTAAGTAATGTGTCGATGCGCTACGGCGCAAAAGTGCTGTTTGAAGATGTGTCGGTGAACTTTACGTCGGGGCGGCGCTATGGACTGACCGGGCCGAATGGGTCGGGCAAATCCACATTCATGAAGGTGCTAACGGGCGAACTTGATGCGCAAAAGGGAACGGTGGTGCGTCCACGCAAATTCGGCGTGTTGCGCCAGGACCAGTTCGCATTCGACGCTTACCGCGTCATCGATACCGTGATCATGGGCAACAAGCCGCTTTGGAGCGCGCTCGAAGAGCGGGATCGCATTTATGAGAAAGCTGAACTGAGCGATGCGGACGGCATGCGGCTGGGCGAGCTGGAAGGTGTGATCGGCGATGAGGACGGCTACACGGCCGAGGCTGACGCTGCCATTCTATTGGACGGCCTGGATATCACCGAGGACTTGCACGAGCGCAAAATGGGCGAGTTGCAGGGCGGGCAGAAGGTGCGCGTGCTGTTAGCGCAGGCACTCTTCGGAAAACCTGAAGCGCTGCTGCTGGACGAGCCAACCAACTACCTCGATCTGGATTCGGTGCACTGGCTGCAGGATTTTCTGAACTCATACGACGGCACGCTGATCGCCATTTCGCACGACCGGCACTTCTTGAACAGCGTTACCACGCACACGGCGGATATCGATTACCAGACCATCATCATCTACAGCGGCGGCTACGACGACATGGTGATGGCGAAGACGCAAATCCGCTCCACACTCGAATCGCAGAACGCCCAGCGCGATAAGAAGATTGCGCAGCTTAACGAATTCATCGCGCGATTTGCAGCGGGCACGCGGTCTTCGCAAGTGACGAGCCGGCGCAAAGAAGTGGAGCGTCTCCAAACCAACGAGCTGGCGCGGTCGAATATTCAACGGCCTTATGTTCGTTTTGACCAGATTCGACCGAGCGGCAAGCATGTGCTGGAATTCAAGCACCTGACCAAACTCTACGATGACAAAAAGGTGATCGATGGATTCACTGCGAATGTGCTGCGCGGCGAGAAGATTTGCCTGATGGGTCGCAACGGTGCGGGCAAAACCACACTATTGAAGAGCCTGCTGGCCAACTATCCCGGTCTCGCGGACAAGGAATTCACGCTGGATTCGGGAGCGGTTTTCTGGGGACACGAGGCGCAGATCGGATACTTTCCGCAGGATGTGGGTGCGACGATCGAGCACGGGCTGACGGTCGCGGAGTGGCTGCATCGATGGAATCCGGCGGCGCACGTGGAAGAGATTCGCGGCATTCTTGGACAGATGCTGTTTTCAGGGGAAGAGGGCGACAAGCAAACGAAGGCCCTGTCGGGTGGCGAGCAGGCGCGACTTGCGTTCTGCAAGTTGATTCTGACCAAGCCGAACATCCTGATCTTTGATGAACCGACAAATCATCTTGATCTCGAAGCCATCAATGCGTTGAATATCGCTCTGCAACGATTTGAAGGCACTGTGCTGCTGGTGACGCACGATCACGACTTGATCGACGAGGTGGCGACACGGCTGTGGAACTTCAAGGCCGACGGGATTGAGGATTTCCAGGGGCCGTACTCGGAGTGGAAGGGCAAGCACAACTAGCGGCTTTCGCAGGCCCTGTTGCGCTTCTCGATATGCTTTCTTCCCCAGGCGCAGATGTGTTCGAGCACCGGAAGCATCGTCATTCCATACTCGGAGATTGAGTAAATGACGTGCGGGTTAGTCCCCTGCTCATGCTGGCGAATCAGGATGCCGTCGCTGACCAGGTCTTTGAGGTGGCGGATCAGCATGCGCTCGGTGATTCCGGGAATGCTGCGCAGCAATTCGCTGGTGCGCATCGGCTTTTCAGAGAGCCGCCACAGGATGGTTCCCTTCCATCGGCCGTCGATAACGGACAGCATGGCGTCGATGGGACACTCGGAAATCTCCTTTTTCGAAACCGGCATAGTGTGGCCTGGGCGGGGAATGTGCGCCTGACATATTTGTCAGTACCGCTTACTGAATCATTCTATCGCCGTGCAGAGTCTGAGGCTCAGGAGTTGAATATGAGACCTCTACTGGATATCGTCACCACCGTTTGCATCGGGCTTTTAATCGGCACCGAATTTGCAGTCGCCGTTTTCATCAATCCAATTTTGCGCAGGCTCGGTGTGCGCGAAGAGTTGCGGGCGATTCGGCTGTTCGCGGCAAAGTTGGGTGCTGCAATGCCATTTTGGTACGGCATTTCTCTCCTCCTTCTGATTGCCGAGGCGGTCTTGAGGCATGGCGAGAATGGCTATCTGCTACTGATTGCGGCCAGTGCGATCTGGGCTGCGGTGATCGTGCTGACGCTTGTCTTTCTGGTGCCGATCAACAATCGGATGGCGCGTGTTGATCCGGACGCTGAGACTGAGCAGGCACTGACGGAGCACGGGCAGTGGGATGCAATGCACCGCTGGCGTGTAGCGACATTGACGGCAGCAATGATTTGCTTTCTGGCTGCTGTACTTCGAGTCGGGTGACCGAAGCCCTGAAATCCTGAATGCAGGCTCCCGCATGTTGGACAGAATGAGTATTTTCCCATCCATGAAAGCCCAAAAGCGCTGTCATGGATGGGCACCCGGCAGAAGCGGGATTGCAAATAAGAGCTCCGATACGCACTCGTCACTTGACACCCAAATGCAGACGCCGTTGTAATAGACGCAGTGGTAGTGGTGATGGAGTTCACCGCGCAGCTTGCAGATCGTGCTCGCTGTTAACCGCTGTCCCGCCCGATTGCCGGACAGATGATGACTCCTGACAGGTGGTCCTGTCGGGAAGTTACGTCCGGCGCGATCCCCGCAAATTAGATTAAGAGACGCACGAAGCCGCGTGTTGCTTTGGAGTTGTGTCTCACTCATGAGGGCAAACGGCTCTTTCATGAATGGGGCAACAGGCCATGGCACATTTTCTTTATGGAAAATGCTGCGTCTTTTTGGAGGGGGACGGATTGCAGAAATATCTGCTCATTGCTATTGGCGGCGCGCTGGGGTCGATTGCGCGCTATTGGGTTGGCTCATCGATCGCGGGGCGCATGGGAATTCGCTTTCCGTATGGCACGCTGGTTGTGAATATCACTGCGTGCGTGATTATTGGATTTTCGATGACCTACCTGGGAAGGCGCGCCGATCTGAATCCGGCATGGCGGTATCTGGTGCCGGTGGGGTTTATCGGCGCGTACAGCACGTTTTCAACGTATGAGTGGGAGACGTTGTCGACGTTGCGTGCAGGCGCTTTCGGCATAGCGGCGCTGTACGCGGTGGGGAGTTTTGTGCTGGGGCTTGCTTCGGTTTGGGGCGGGTCGGTGCTGGGAGAGATGATTCTGTAGAAACTCGGAGCCCGGGTGAGGACTTTGAAATGAGCGGCCGCGGCAGGATGTGCGCGATTCGCTCACACGCCGGCTGAAGTCTGAAACTCAGGGAGCCGGTAACCTTCGGATTCATTACGCAAATGAGGCACGTCGATTACCAAGTCCGTGATTTCAATCACAGTGAGAACACAGGTGCCAACCTAGACTAGCACCATAGTTCAGTTAAGAAAGATGGTGAGAACTGTGGTTGCTACTGAGAACGAAAGCGCAGTCAGCAATTTACTCGCAGCGTACGAGGGCGAGTTGAACTCGCATGCTCGCTACAAGGCCTACGCGGCCAAGGCCGAGGCCGAGGGAATGAATGGGGCGGCGAGCCTCTTTCGGGCGGCCGCCCGGGCCGAGCAGATTCATGCCGGCAACCACGCCCGCGTTATTCGCCATATGGGCGGCGAAGCCGTGGCGAATATTCTCCCGTTTCGTGTGAAGTCGACGCTCGAAAACCTGAAGACTGCGCTAGGTGGCGAGCAGCACGAGATCGACTCGCTCTATCCAAAATTCCTGGTGCATGCGACTTCGCAGCTCGATACCAGCGCGATGCGGTCGTTTATGTGGGCGATGGAGTCGGAGAAGACGCATGCACGCCTCTACGAGGATGCCGTGGCCTCAATGGAAACCGGACCGGGATGGACGAGCTACCAGCTCGACTTTTATGTATGCACGCTGTGTGGCTACACTTCGAGGCTGCAGGAGGCCGACAACTGTCCCGCGTGCAACTTTGTCTGGGACCGGTTTGAGCGGATTCACTAAGACGCAGTGGCTGGTCAATTCTTTGGTTTCGATTCGGTAAAAGAGCGCCGCGATTTCGATTTTCTTTCGACAATTGAGTGTGATTTGCATCACCTGCATAGTTCTCATGCATCTAAACAAACGAGGGTATTTGCAGGCTATGGCTACGGATCGCATGATCGCTCACGTCGTCGGAGTCGAGGATCTTACGGTGATCCGCAACCTTGAGACCGCTTTCGAGGAAGAAACCAAAACAAGCACCTCCTATAAAGCATATGCAGCGCGGGCGGACGAAGAAGGCTTTCCAGGTCTCGCAAGCCTGTTTCGCGCCACGGCGCTGGCTGAACAGATTCATGCCGGCAATCACGCGCGGGTGCTGCGGCACATGGGTGGCACACCGGCGATCGACGCACCCAAGTTGCGCATCGACGGAACGCTGGAGAACTTGAAGACGGCATTGGTCGACCAGAAGTTCGAAGTGGATTATCTGTACCCTGCGTTTCTCACTACGGCGGTTCCGCTGTTTGACTCAACGGCAATTCGCAGCTTTCACTGGGCGCTGGAGGCCGATAAGTCGCATGTGCGGCTTTATGAGGACGTTATAGCGCGCGTACAAACCGGTGGCACCCCCGGTTGGGAGTACGAGAAACACGCGTTCTTTGTCTGCGGTCTGTGCGGATACGCAGCCGAGCATCCGGAAGGCGAGAACTGCCCCGGATGCAATTATTTATGGGAAAAATTTGAAGCGATAATGTAACTCAGAACCAGGGACGTTTCTTTCCTTTTTTCCCTCTTCAGATTCTATTCCACTCAAGAGAATTAGGAGTCGGGGCGCTCCGGCTTCCATTGGTCAGGGAGATGCGGATCGAGGCGATCTTCGCGATCTTCCCGCTCTTCTTGTTCGCGACGTTTTTCGCGTTCTTCGCGCTCTTCGCGGCCGTCGCTCATGATGTTCTCTCTCAGATCAGTCTAATTAGTCGGCGACCAAATGGCGCATGAGTTCAGCTGGCGAGCACGGCGTGAGATTCGTAGATTTCCCTCGCGCGGTCGAGAGCGGCCTGGATGTTGGGCATAATGTTTTCGCGGCCTACATGGTCGAGGAAGCGCGGCTGCTGGAGGAGTTTTGACGGCTGCTCCATGGCTCCGCAGAGCAGCAATATGCGACCAGATTCGGTGAGGCGTTTGGCAAAGGCCTCGATCGCGTGAATGCCGGTGGCGTCGATAGCGGTCATGTTGCGCAGGCGGAGAATGACGACCGGCTCAAAGGCTTCGATGTTGGAAGTGGACTCGACCAGTTTTTCGGTGGTTCCAAACAGGAACGGACCATGGATGCGCAGCAGCGTGACGTAGGGCGGAATGATGCGTCCCTGGAGCGTGTGCGGCAGGCCATCGCGGATGTAGTCGTCGGTGACTGCGCTGACGGTTGTGGTTTCGGCGATGCGGTAGATGTAGACGAGCGCGGCCAATGCCATCCCCACACTGACGGCGACGGTGAGATCGGCAAAGACCGTGAGCGCAAAGGTGACGAGCCACACGGCGATTGCCGTGAAGCCGAGTTGGAGGATTCCGCCAATCTCGCGCCACTCGCCCATATTCCAGGCCACTACGAAAAGGACGGCCGCAAGCGTTGCGAGCGGAATATAGCTGGCCAGAGGTGCTGCGACGAGAAGGATGCCGAGGAGGGTGAGCGCGTGCACCATGCCGGAGACCGGAGAGCGCGCGCCGGAACGGATGTTGGTTGCGGTGCGGGCGATGGCTCCAGTAGCGGGAATTCCGCCAAATAGCGGTGAAGTGATATTGGCAATTCCCTGGGCAACAAGTTCAACATTGGGATTGTGACGGTCGCCGGTCATGCCGTCGGCGACGACTGCGGAAAGCATGCTCTCAAGTGCGGCAAGCAACGCGACCGTAAACGCCGACGGGATGAGCGGCAGGATGTGCTCGGCATGGAAATCCGGAATAGCGAATGGCGGGAGGCCCCGTGGGATTCCGCCGAAGCGGGAGCCAATGGTTTCAACGGGCAGATGAAACAACGCGCACGCAAGAGTGCATCCCAGCAGGGCGACGATCGATGCGGGAACGCGTTTGGTGAATCGCGGCAGGATCAGCATGATCGCCAGTGTGCCGGCACCGAGTGCAAGCGCCTGCCCGTTGAGGCTGGATATGTGGCCGACCAGCAGCTTCATCCTGGGCAGGAATTCGCTGGGAACCGCTCCGACGCGGAGGCCGAAGAAGTCCTTGATCTGCGTTGAGGCAATGAGAACGGCAATGCCGTTGGTGAATCCAATGACAACGGGACGAGGGATAAAGCGTACCGCCGAGCCGAGACCGGTGAGCCCCATGGCGAGCAGGATTACGCCTGCCATCAAGGTGACCATGGCGAGGCCACTCATGCCGAAACGGGCAACGATGCCGGCAACGATGACTACGAAGGCTCCGGTGGGCCCGCCGATCTGGGTGCGCGAACCGCCGAGAGCGGAGATGACAAAACCGGCGACCACCGCGGTATAGAGTCCGGCCTGCGGCGTAACTCCGGAGGCGATGCCGAAGGCCATGGCAAGCGGCAGCGCGACCAGACCTACGGTGATACCGGCGAGAAGGTCGTGCAGAAACATCTGCCCGTTGTACTGGCGTAGAGACACGACCAGCTTGGGCAGGTTGGGATTGCTGATGGACATGAGAACTGTTCTTATTTTAGCGGGATTCCGGTGTGGAGACGGCGAATAGCGGGACGGTGGTGCCCGCGAGTAACGACCCTATCGCATTCAAGCCAATTTCTTTACGTAGATAGCGGCGGGGCGATTGCGGGCGTAGTAGTGGTTGGCACGACTGGTTTTGCGATAGTCCAGGCGCTCGTAGAGACGGATGGCAGAAGCATTTTCCATGTCGACGTGAAGCCATATCCCGGTCGCACTTTCGGCGTTGGCGGAGCCTTCAAGACGACGGAGGAGTTCGGCGCCGATGCCATGTCCACGCTGAACGGGCAACACCTCGAGGGTGGAAATGTATGCAACGGTGGGGGCGACCTGCCGAATGAATTCGACGATTGCGAAGCCGGCCATGTGACCGTTCTCTTCGGCGATCCAGGTCGCGGATTCCTGTGATGCGATGAGTTCGCGCATGTAGCGACGTGTGAAGCGTTCCGGGGACTGAAAGCAGACTTCCTCGATGGCATAGAGGTCGTCGAAGTCGTCGTAATCGTAAAGGCGGTAATTCATGGGGAAAGAAGAGCAGGGTTTGCGGAGTTAGCGGCCGCTGCGCGGCAGGTTAGCGGAGCTATCGAGATTGCGGAATCGTACCTGGGATAAGTGATGAGGTATTCCAACCCTTGCCGCGATAATACTGCACCAAGGACGGAACACCTCGGTCGATTCGCCAAGCTTATACAGGTCAATCGGTTAATGAAATTACCTAGACTTTTGCTTCAAGGTCGCGAATGACATCAAAGAAGCGCTGGTCGAGTCGGCGGTTGGTGGCGATCGCTTCCTTGATGGTGATGTCGGTGACGTCGAGACCGCGAAGGACGGCGATGCGGCCCCACTTCTTCTCGTGCACCATGTCGATGGCGTGGAGGCCGTAGCGTTGGCCGAGGACACGGTCGAAGGCCGTGGGCACTCCGCCGCGCTGGGTGTGGCCGAGGTTAACGGAGCGGGTTTCAAAGCCGGTCTTCTTCTCAATGAGGCTGGCGAGCGCTTCGCCGATACCGGAGAGGCGCGCGTGTCCGAATGAATCGACTTCCTTGGAACCGGTCACCTGGCCGACTTCCGGCAGATGGCAGCCTTCGGCGACAACGACGACTCCGTAGTGCTTGCCGTGATCGTAGTTGTACTTGAGCAGGGCGCAGACGTGGTCGATGTCGATCTCCTTTTCGGGAACGAGAACAACGTGGGCGCCGGCAGCAACACCCGAGGCGTACGCGATCCAGCCGGCGTCGCGGCCCATCACTTCGACCACGATGACGCGATTATGGGAGTCGGCGGTAGTGTGGATGCGATCGATAGCCTCGGTGGCGATCATGACGGCCGTGTCGAAGCCGAATGTCTGGTCGGTGCCGCTGATGTCGTTGTCGATGGTTTTGGGAACGCCGACGGCATTGATGCCGTTTTCGGCGAGGAAGAGAGTGACAGATTGCGTGTCGTCACCGCCGAGAGCGATGAGGGCATCGATCTTGTTGAGCTTGAGGACTTCCTGCACTTTCTCGATGCCGCCGGGAATCTTCTTGACGTTGGTTCGCGATGAATGGAGGATGGTGCCGCCCTTGAGCTGGATGCCATCGGTGTTTTCGAGAGTGAGCGGGATGAAGTTGTTATCGAGCACGCCACGCCAGCCGTTAAGGAAGCCGATGAACTCGTCGCCATAGGTCTGGATTCCTTTGCGTACCGCCGCGTAGATGACAGCATTCAAGCCGGGGCAGTCGCCGCCGCCGGTCAATAGTGCAACTCGCATCTTAAATTTCTCCTGATCGAATTCGGGCTGCAGCGCACAAAACGTGCCGCTCCGGAAAGAACCCTGAACCGCTGGTCGGACGCGCAATGAGGATTCATAAGCACCCCATCGACGAAGACCTTTCAATGGCCCCCGCCGTGCCGCTTCTCGACGCCTTAACCAGTATATTCCGCGCTTGTAAAGCAATATCGTGACACCGCTCACGCGGCTGATAACCCAAACCATTCGATAGAGGCCGTTGGATTCCCTGCGAGAAAAGGCGCCTCGGGATGGTTGAATAGGAACGTATGCCAATCCCCGGAACTGGAGCCCTGATCCTGCTTGCATTTGCAAGCCTGGTCGTCGTCGTGCTGCTGGTGCTGTTGCAGCTCACGCGGCTGGGCTTCCTGGTTCGGTCGACGATTCCGGACCGGCCGCGCCGCCGCATGTTCATTGCCTCGACATCATTCCTGATCACGTTTGCCGGCGCACGGGTTCTGGTGGGGTTGATTATTCACAATCACGGGCCGTTCAACTGGGTGGTGGTGCGCGGGCATCACATCCACCACCTGGTGTGGGGCATCATGATCCTGCTGCTGGTTGGCTACGGATGGCTGCTCGACCTGGGTCGGAGCCACTCGCCACTGTCGATCTTTTTCAGCAGGCTGATGAGCGTGAGCTACGGTGTGGGTGCGGCGCTGACGCTCGATGAGTTTTCGCTGTGGCTGAACCTCGATCCCCTTGACTACTGGTCGCGCGAAGGGCGCATCAGCATTGATGCGGTGATTCTTTTTGGCGGGATCCTTGCGGTTGGAGCGTGGGGAGCACCATTCTTTCGCGGCCTGCAGTTGATGTGGACCAAGGGGAAAACTTTTCGCAAGGAGATTGGGCGGATCGAGTCGCCTATTCGGCGCGTGCGGTTGCTTCGTCCGCGTAAAGTTCGTCGATTACCGACGCATACTTTGCCGAAATAACGCGGCGTTTGAGCTTCATGGATGGAGTCAATTCGCCGGAGTCCTGCGACCACTCGTCAGCAACGAGGCGGAAGCGCTTGATGGTTTCGAAGTTGGCAAGGCCGGCATTGGCTTCGCGGACAACCTCGCCATAGAGCGCGACGATGCGGTTGTCGGCGACGAGCGCCGGGCGGTCAAGGCCTTCGAGGCCGGCGTTTTTGGCCCACGCCTCGAGCGCGGCAAAATTGGGCGAGATCAGAGCGGCGATGAACTTGTGCTTATCGCCGACGAGCGCGCATTGTGCCACCATGACGGAGTTCTTGAGCTTGTTTTCGATCGGCTGCGGGGCGACAAGCTTGCCGCCTGAGGTCTTGAGCAGCTCCTTCTTGCGATCGGTGATGTACAGGAATCCGTCGTCGTCGAGGCGGCCGATGTCGCCGGTGCGGAAGAATCCCTCGGCATCGAAACATTCCTTGTTGGCCTCGGGCTTCTGCCAGTAACCGACGAAGATGGAAGGTCCGCGAACGAGAAGTTCGCCGTCTTCAGCAAATTTGAGCTCAAGATTCGTGAGCGGCTTGCCGACGGCTCCCATGCGGTGAACTGCCGGATTGTTGAGGGCGATGACGGGCGACGTTTCCGTGAGGCCATATCCCTCCCATGCGGCGATGCCGGCGGAGGCGAACCACTTTGCCGTGTCGATACCAAGCGGTGCTCCGCCTGAGACCCATATCCGCACGCGCCCGCCGAAGGCTTCCCGCACTTTGCTGTAAACGACCTTGTTGGCTATCTTCCAAAGAAACGAAGAGGGCTGGTTGCCGCCGTAGACCGTGTCGCGATGGTGCGCACCCACGTTTAACGCCCAGGCAAGAATCCGCTTCTTGATGGGCGAGGCGTTGGACTTTTGTTCAACCGCCTGGCGGATCTTCTCGTAAACACGCGGAACTCCGACGAAGACCGTGGGACGAACCTCTTTCATCGATTGCGGGAGCTTGTCAAACTGGGAGCAGTAGGCGACCTGCGCATGGTGGTTGTACATCACGTAGTCGAGCGCGCGGGCAGTAATGTGCGACAGCGGAAGAAATGAGATGCAGGCATCGGTTTCGTCGAAGCTGAATTCGCGCGCTGCAAGATTCTGGTTGGTCGCGATGTTAGCGTGCGTGAGCATCACGCCCTTGGGTTCGCCCGTGGTTCCCGAGGTGTAGATGAGGGTAGCGAGATCGTCGGGCACAACGGAACGGACGAGCGCATCGAAGACCGGATCGCGATAGGGTCCTGCATCGTCGGCTCCGGCCAGGATCTTGGAGAAGCCGATAGCCCCGTCCGGGGCCTTGGCGTCCATCATGAGGATGCGGTCGAGGGATGTCCGCGAGCGGACGGCATTGAGCTTGTCGTATTGCTGGCGGGTGGAGACGATGGCGATACGGCAGCCGGCGTCGGCGAGAAGGACGGCGATCTGGTCACCGGTAAGCGTGGGATAAATAGGAACGTTGACGCCATTGATGGCGAGGATGGCGAAGTCGGAGACAGCCCATTCCCAGCGGTTTTCAGCGATCAGGGCGATGCGGTCACCCTTTTTTGCGCCCCAGGAAAGAAAGGCCTCAGAGAGGGTATGGACGCGCTGGTAGATCTGGTCGGAGGAGAGAGGTTGCCAGGCGCCGAACTCGTCCTGCCAGAGGATGGCGCGGGGATTTGCGGCCGCGGCGATGCGGCAAAAAAGGTCGTTGATGGTGGAGAGCGGCGGAGGGATCATGTCGGGCGTTTCGTTCCGGCGATCGATTTGAATTGAGGCCAAGGGAGAGTGTAACAGCGCCGGGATCGAGCAGGAGACGCGTTACGGAGGACGGTCTTGGAGCGAAACGGATCATAAGTCCCTGTGTTCTGCAAGGTTTCGGGCCAAACTTCCGTTTCAAAGGTATGCGGTTGGTCACCCTGGAAACGGCTCATTGTGCGGTAAGATCACTCCAGCCAAACGGTACCAGCCGCCGTCTAAGACATGCCTAAGCGCACTGCATCTCTGCCGCCCGGAGAGCCCGACCCAGCTCTTCTTGAGAAGCTTGCGGTCCTGCAGCAGGCCTGTCTTCTGGTTGTAGCGCTGATGGCGCTCACGGTTTTTGCCAGCTGGCTCTTCCCTCCTATTGCGACATACCTGCCCTCCGCGATGACGCGCATGAGCGTCCCCATGTCGCTGACGGTGCTGTTGTCCGCACTGAGCCTCGCTCTGTCAGAACCCGGAAACCACCTGTCATTGCCGCGTGCGAGCCGATACATCGCAGCACAAGGCGGCCTGCTGGCGATTCTCATCCTGCTGGAATCAATGTTTCGACTCTTTCCGGCAGTGGACATCCTGCTCGAAGCGGATCGCGCGCCGGGAAACACGGGAGCGCTGCCGGTCCATTCTCCGGCGGCCTTTGCGTTGCTTAGCGTGGCGATGATCCTTGTGAGCAGCTCGGGATCGTACCTGAAGCGCGTGGCCGATGGCCTTGTGCCGGTGATGTGCCTCGTGACCCTTGTCTTGCTGAGCGAGAACCTGTTCGGGTCAGTCGGGCTTTTGCGGCTCTCGGCAAACAACATGATTTCGCCGCTGCTGCTGATGTGCCTGGTGCTGCTGACGTGGGTAGTGGCCATGAGGCAGGCCCAACAAGGTGTTTGGTCGATCTTTGTGGGTGCCGGGATTGGAAGCCGGATCGCACGCGGTTTTGCCCCAGTGCTGCTGGTGATTCCCTTCCTGATCGAGGTAGCAAGAACCCGCTTCATCCTGAAGGATCTGGTGCCGGAACAATACGGGGCTGCGATTCTGACGTCGCTGGCGGCGGGGCTCTCCATGGTGCTGCTGCTCGTGCTGGTGTGGCGCATCAACACGATGGAAAAAGAGATTCACGACCTGACGCTGCGCGACGAGCTTACAGGCCTCTACAACATGCGCGGCTTCTATCTGCTGGGCGAGCAGACGCTGCGACTCGCGCAGCGAGCGGAGTTGCCTTTCTCCGTTCTGTTTATCGATCTAGATGGCTTGAAGAAGATCAACGACAACCAGGGCCACAACACGGGATCCATGTACCTCGCCGAGACGGGTGAGTTAGTGCTGGCGTGTTTCCGCGAAACCGATGTGAAAGGCAGATTTGGCGGAGACGAATTTGTTGTTGCGGGTCAGTTCAGCATGGTGGGAATCGAACTGGCCGCTACTCGGCTGAAGGCGGCCGCAGCGGAGCGCACTGCTGCCGCTGGCAGAAAGTATCCGCTGAGTCTGAGCATCGGCTGCGTGACGCTCGATCATCCTTCGAACGAGAGCCTGAAGGAACTGGTGCGCCGGGCTGATGAAGCGATGTACAGGGACAAGCGAAGCAAGAGAGTGGCGCGCGCGTGAACGAGTTCAAACCGGCACCTCACGACGATGAAGGCGCAACGCGAAGTCAGCGGAATGCGGGGCTCTGCAATAGCACGCCCTTTGGGCCGCGAAAAGCATTGGTACCCATTTATGAATGAGATGGTTCCAGAAACGCTTACCGTATTGCCCGATCCGAAGCTCTTTCGTGCGGCGCGCTGGGGGCAGCGAGTTTGCCTGGGCGTGGCTGCAATCGGAATTCTGTTTGGGCTGATGCCACTGCTTGGAATCCACCTGAGCGGCTCATCGTCGACCGCGGCGCGCGCCAGCCTGCCCTTCCTCGTCACCGCCCTGCTGTGCGGCATAAGCCTGCTCTTATCGCAATCGGAGTGGACTGGAGTCGCCATCACCTACGCGGGGCGCGCGACGAATTTGCTTGTCCTCTGCGCGGCTGTGGCGATCCTTTTCTCTTCGCGCACCGGAGGCGGAACGTCCCCACTACGTGAGAGTGCGCTTCTGGCGGCGAGATTTTCGCTCGGGTTCGTCGTGCTCGCGCTGGTTGTGGTTCTCGTCGACAAAACGAACTGGCTGATAAACCAAGTGGTGGACGTCCTGGTGTGCGGACTTTGCCTCCTGGGTCTACTGCTGGTTTCAGACGCAACATTCGGCAGGTTTGCGCTGTTCGGAAGAGCGACGGGAAGCCCTGGGGCGGCCGCTCTGCTCATCTGCCTGGTCGCGCTCACGGTCGCAGTGGCGCTGCGACAGGCCGAACACGGCGTCCTCTCGATTTTTCTGGGAGTGGGCGTGGGAAGCAAGCTGGCCCGGATCTTTGCGCCAGTCCTGATCGCGCTGCCATTTGTTTGGGAGGCGCTTAGTGAATGGATGAGTCGCGTTAGCCCTGCTCGACATCTGAATGCAGCATTGGCCGCTTCAGCCGGCGTCGCGGTGGCGGTCGGCATCCTGCTGTTCTTTACGTGGCACATCAGCAAGATGGAAAACAGGATTCACGATCTGGTTCTGCGCGACGAGGCGACGCGGCTTTATAACTTCAGGGGATTCCAGATGCTGGCCGAGCATGCACTGCGCCTGGCCCAACGCGCCAATGTTCCCTTCAGCGTGCTCTATGTCGATCTCGAGAATCTCGCAGAGATCCATACGGAACTGGGGCCGAACGTTGCCGCAGCAACCCTGAAAGAGGCGGGTGAGTTATTGCGCGCAACGTTCCGCGAGTCGGACATCAAGGGCCGCATCGGCGCGGATGCATTTGCCGTGGCGGGACAGTTCGACCGCGCAGGCATCTCGGTGGCCGCGCTGCGTCTTGAAGCCGCAACGGCCGCGCGCAGCGCCAGGAGCAACAGACCTATTCCGATCCGGTTCAGCATGGGGCACGTGACGACTTCGGATATGAATGCGCCGGAAAGCCTGCGTGAATTGCTGGAGCGCGCTGGGCAGGTTCGAAACCGTCAGGAGAGTTTGCTTAAAGAGGCGCTGGTTAATTAAGGCACGACATTTTTTCGCGGAAGAACCACTTCAACTTGGATCAAAACTGCGGCTTCGGGGTAAGCCGAACGAATTTCCGCGCCTCCGAGTTCCAGTTTCCAAGCAGCCATTGTGCGCGCGTGCTTGCGGTCTTGCTGGCGTGCAGCACTACGAGCTCGCGGATGGAGTCGCGGGCATCGTCATCAAGCTGATCCCAGTTATCTGGTTGCAGGAACGCGCTGTGATAGCGGGTCTCGCTGAAGAAGTCGCCGTCTTCGTCGTAGACCCATGCAAGACCGCCGGTCATGCCCGCGCCAAAGTTGATGCCGGTTCGGCCGAGGACCACAGTGAGCCCTCCAGTCATGTATTCGCAGGCGTGATCGCCGACGCCTTCGACGATGGCGCGTGCGCCGGAGTTGCGAACCGCGAAGCGTTCGCCGGCACGGCCCGCGGCAAAGAGCCATCCGCTGGTGGCGCCGTAGAGAGCGACGTTGCCAAGGAGCGTGTGAGCTTCGCTCTGCTGGGCAACGCGGCCGCGGCCCCGAATGACGACTTCGCCGCCGCAGAGACCCTTGCCGACGAAGTCGTTGGCGAGGCCCTCCAGCTTGAGCGTCATCCCATTCGTGGCGAAGGCGCCGAAAGACTGGCCGGCGACGCCCCTCAGATTGAATGTGAGGCTTGAGCCCGTTGCGCCGGGAGTGTCGGTGCGGTATTGCGCGATATGGCCGGCTAGGCGCGCGCCGAGGGTGCGGTCTTCGTTGGTGACACGCGACTCTATGCACCAGGGCTGGCCCGCTTTGTAGGCTGCGAGCGCAGGCTCGACCCAGGCATCGTCGATAGGAGAGTGCGTCTCTGGGCGGTCGTTGCGCTTCCCTTCCCAGCGGATTGCGTTGCCGGTTGCAACGGCAACTGCGGTCGCCGCAAGCACCCGTTTGAGGTCTAGACCGGCATTGCAGCGGACTTGTTCCAGCAGATCGGTGCGGCCGACAGCGGACTGAAGTGACGGAAGTCCGAGTTTCGCGAGAAGCTGGCGCACTTCTTCGGCGAGTTCATTGAAGAAACGCACGACATGCTCAGGCTTGCCGCGGAATTTGGCCCGCAGGTCAGGGCGTTGGGTGGCAATGCCGGTGGGACAAGTGTTGAGGTGGCATTGTCGGGCCATGTCGCAGCCAAGCGCGACCAGGACCGCTGTGCCGAATGCAAATTCGTCCGCGCCGAGCATGGCCGCCACCACGATGTCGCGCGCGGTGCGCAGTCCGCCATCGGTGCGGAGGCGAACGCGTCCGCGGAGGCCGTTGTGGATGAGCACCTGCTGCGCCTCGGCAAGGCCCAGTTCCCAGGGGTTGCCGGCGTACTTGATGCTCGACAAGGGCGACGCGCCGGTGCCGCCCGCGTGGCCGGCGATGACGATGTAATCGGCGTACGCCTTGGCCACGCCAGCAGCAATGGTTCCGATGCCACAGCCGGAGACAAGCTTGACCCCGACCGCGGCGCGCGGATTAGCACGTTTCAGATCCCAGATCAGTTGCGCGAGATCCTCGATGGAGTAGATATCGTGGTGCGGTGGCGGCGAAATGAGCTGCATGCCGGGCTGCGCGTGGCGCAGGCGCGCGATAAGCTCAGTTACTTTGTGGCCGGGAAGCTGGCCGCCTTCACCAGGCTTGGCGCCTTGCGCGATTTTGATTTCAAGTTCTTCCGCGTGTGCGAGGTACTCGGCCGTGACGCCGAATCGTGCGCTGGCCACCTGCTTGATCTTGTTGTTGAGCAGCGACGGCGCGCCGTTGACGGGCGCGTAAACCGAGGGGTCTTCGCCGCCTTCTCCGGTGTTGGAACGCGCACCGAGTAAATTCATCGCTTCAGTAATAGTTTGGTGCGCTTCGGGCGAGAGCGATCCAAAAGACATGGCGCTGGCGATGAAGGTGCGCGTGATGGTTTCGGGCAGCGCAATTTGATCAAGCGCAAGCTCAGGCCCGGAGGGCCGGATTTCCAGCAGGTCGCGCAGATGCGCGGGCTCGGCCTCGACGGTCTGGGCGGCAAATGTGGCAAATGGCGAGAGAGCCAGCGCAGCGCCCTGCTTTGTGGATCCAACGACGGTTTGCAGTGCGCGCACGGTTGTCGGCTGCCAGCCGTGCGACTCCGCTTCATCGGCCTTCCGGAAACGCACAAAACCATAGTCCGGCAATTCGCGAACGGGAGCGGCGGGAAATTCCGCGGGGTCCTGTTCGGCGGTTTTCTCGATGACGGGATCGGCGCTCCAAAGCTGGCGTACGTAGTTTTCAATCTCCGTAAATCCGATGCCGCCGATGGGAGCCGGCACACCGGCGAAGCATTTGTCGACGACGTGCTGCGAGATTCCGATGGCGTCGAACAAATGCGCTCCGCGATAGCTGTCAACGACGCTGATGCCCATCTTCGACATCACCTTGGCGAGGCCGAGTTCCAAAGCGTGCAGCAGATTCTCTTCACCGTGATCGGGGTTGAGGCTGCGCGCGGTTTCAAGAGCGAGCCAAGGACAGATGGCGCCCACTCCGAGGCCCAGCAGAACCGCGACGTGATGGATTTCACGACAGTCCGCAGCGTCGACGGCGATACCAACTTCGGCGCGGACACCAGCCTTGGTGAGCGCGAGATGCACGGCCCCTGCGGCCATCGCCATCGGGACCGGGAGCGACTCGTGCGTCGCGCCGCGATCGGTGAGGATGAGCAGCGATGCGCCGTCGGCAACAAGCTGAATGGCGCGCTGCGCGAGGATGTCGACTGCGATCTCGAGCGTTGTCTCCGGCGAGTAGAGACAATGCAGGACAGCGTGCGGCATCTTTGCGGCTTGTGGATGATGCCCTTCGAACAGTGCGTGCATCTGGCCGAGCGACAGGATGGGCGAGCGCAGCGAAAGGCCGGGAAGTGGCTCGCGCAGTTCGAAGATGTGCGGCCAGGGGCCAAGACGCGTGTGCATCTGCAGCACGACAGTTTCACGCAGCGGATCGATGGGAGGATTGGTGACCTGCGCGAAACGCTGGCGGAAGAAGGCGTAGAGCGGCCGCGGGGCGCGGGCCAGCGGGGCGATGGAGGTATCGTCTCCCATGGACCAGACTGCGTCTTTGCCGTCAGTCACCATCGGTTGGATGATCATGCGAACGTCTTCGCGCGTGTAACCAAAGCGATGCTGCAGGCCGTTGAGTCCCGCATCTTCGAGCGCCGGCGGTGCTTCGATGGAGTCCTCGAGTGGTACGTCTTCGCTGACGAGGTCCTGGTAATGACGCTTGGTGTCGTAGATGCGGAGAATCTCGTCGTTCTCGAAGAAGCGATGGAAGTCGAGATCGGCGATGATCATCTGGCCGGGGCCAAGACGTCCGCTGTGCAGAATGTGGTCGGGGTCCATATCGACAAGCCCAGCTTCAGAGCCGGCAACCACGATGCCGCTGTCATCGAGCGCGAATCGACAGGGGCGCAGGCCGTTGCGGTCGAGAATGGCGCCGACTTGGTGGCCGTCAGTAAATGCCAGCGCGGCCGGGCCGTCCCAAGGCTCGATGCAATCACCACAGTACTGCAGGAACGCCGACGAGTTGCCAGGATTTGCGGGAGGCACGATCATGCGCACGGCCTCGCCGACGGTGCGTCCGTTGTGGGCGAGAAGTTCAACGATCTCGTCGAGCGATGTCGAATCCGATCCACCCTGGGACAGTACAGGGTAGACATCGAGCGGCAGCGTGGCGGAGCGGGCTTCCATGCGGGCGCGGTTGCCCCAGATGGTATTGATTTCGCCGTTGTGGGCAATGGTGCGAAAGGGCTGAGCACGCTCCCACGAGGGCAGAACGTTGGTGGCATAGCGCTGGTGGAAAAGCGCGAACGGCGTCTTGTACTCCGGATCGGCGAGGTCGGGGTAGAACTCCGAGAGCAGGCGGCCGGCACAGAGCGCCTTGTAGATCATCGTGGACGACGAGATGCTGACGAAGTACCCGGGGAGTTCGGAGCGCTCAAATTGCTTGCGCGCGAGAAAGAGGCGTCGATCGAAGAATTCCGAGTCGTCGGAGGTGGTAAGAACGTGCCAGATTTCAGGACGCGAGGATGCCGCGATTTCGCCGAGCACTTCGGGCCGGATCGGAACCGGGCGCCAGGTGAGCATCTCCATGTCCTGCTCGAAGAGAGCGGATTCGATGGCATCGCGCTGGGCCGTATCGTCCTTGGGCAGAAAGACCACGCCGACACCAAGGGGACTGCTTTCGTCGAGCGAGAGGCCGCACTGGGCCAGAAGCCATTCGCGCGGAATAGCGGTGGTGACTCCGACGCCGTCGCTGGATTTGCCGTCGGCCGCGACTGCTCCGCGGTGCTCAAGGCGCGCGAGAGCACCGAGAGCGTGTTGCAGAATCTGATGGGATGGCTCGGCGGAGAGTTGTGCGACGAAGCCGACGCCGCAGGAGTCGAAATCGAACCGCGGGTCGATCAGGCTTCCATCTATATAGGAGGGCAAGGGCCCGAAGGCACCACACCCGGCAGAGAATGCCGGAGAGTCGGATGTACGACGCGATGAGTGCCGGTGGGAGAAGCCCATATTCAACTATACGACCTTTGAAGATTTTGGGTGGTTGCGCGAGCGGCTTAAGCAGCCGGGACAAATGGACAAGCCGGACAGCCTGCAATTGGCGCTGGGCGTCGACAACTTGAGACTCGAGTTCGCAACTTGATATCAGGCATGTTACTTAGGTGATTCCGCCGAATCGCGCCGGGAAAGCGACCTTGCATACTTATACAGTTTCTATGTATATTTATGCAAGCGCGGCTGTCTTTGCGAGCCGCGTTTTTGCTTTGCCGGGAAAGCGGCCATTCTTGCTTGTCCGGAAATGGAAGATATGAAGTTTCAAAGGCACAATGCGATTCGGGAACTTGTAGCGCACGCGCTGGTGGCCAACCAGGACGAGTTGCGGCGCAAGTTGCGGCGCCGAGGATTTGAAGTGACCCAGGCTACGCTGTCGCGCGATATTCATGAGTTGCGCTTGACTAAAGGGCCGGGCGGCTATTCCCTTCCCAATGGAAATGGAAATGGCACGGGTACACATGCCGGAGACGATCGACCACCTTCGGTAGCGGAGATGGTGGAGAGCTTCGCACTAGCCGTCCGCCGCGCGATGAACCAGGTTGTGCTGCGCACCGTGATGGGCGGAGCGCAGCCGACGGCTGCGGCGCTCGATCGCGAAGACTGGAACGATGTGCTGGGGACGATTGCAGGCGACGATACTGTTCTGGTGATCTGCCCGGATTTGAAACGCGCGCACGAGGTGGAGGCGCGCCTGAGAAAGATGCTGGAGTCATGACGAAGGCCGTCCAAACCGCGGTTGTGGGCGTAACGGGCTACGCCGGCGCGGAGCTTGCGCGCCTGCTGCTTCATCATCCGCGACTGAAGGGCAAGCCTCCTGTGTTTGCAGGCCGCGTGGATGAGAAGGATGCTGCGCGCGGCGGAGTGCCGCTTGAAGAAATTCATCCACAGCTCGCGGATAACAACGGCAGTGGCTCGCTGAAAGTTGAGCCATTCTCGTGGGAGCGGCTGAAGGATCGCGGAGTGGAGGTGCTGTTCATGGCAGCTCCGCATGAGCAATCGCGCGAGTGGACTCCCGAGGCCCTGAAGCATGGATTACGCGTGGTGGACCTGAGCGGCGCATGGCGTTTGAGCGACGCGAAGAATCGCGCGGTGTACGCGTTTGAGGATGAGGGCTCGAAGGTTGCCGCGGCGACGCAGGCGAAGGCCGTTTACGGAATGCCCGAGTTGCATCGCGAAGAGATTTCCGGCGCGAAGCTGGTTGCGAACCCTGGTTGCTATGCAACGTCGGTGATTCTGGCAGTACGGCCGCTGGTGGCTGCGGGCGTGGTCGACCTGGCGCATGGGATTGTTGCGGATGCAAAGAGCGGCGTGAGCGGAGCAGGCAAAGTGCCGACATCGAAGACGCACTTCATGTATGCGGCAGACAATCTGTCGGCATATGGCGTGTTCAGTCATCGCCACACGGGCGAATTGCTGGAGCAGATCGGGATTGCCGCGAGCGACATTGTGTTCACGCCACATCTGCTGCCCATTCCGCGCGGGATCATGTCGACGATCTATCTGCGTTTCAGAGAAACGCAGACACACGACAGCGTGGCCCGAATTTATCGTGATTTTTTTGCATCCAGTCCCATGGTGCGCATCTATGAGAAAGCACTACCGCAGATTCAGTATTCGGTGCGCACCAATTTCGCGGATATCGGGTATCAGATTTCAAGCGATGGGAGACGGGCAGTGATTGTGAGCTGCCTTGACAATCTTCTGAAGGGCGCTTCGGGGCAGGCGGTACAGAACATGAACGTGATGCTTGGCTGGGATGAAGCGGAGGGGCTGGCATGAAGTATGTGGTGAAGCTGGGTGGTGCCGGCCTGGATACTCCTGAGCTGATGCAGGGTTGCGTTCGCGCTATAACCGACCTGGTCCGCGATGGTCATCAGGTGGCGGTCGTGCATGGCGGCGGAGTTCAACTCACGCGCATGATGGAACGTCTCGGCGTGAAAAGCGAGTTTGTGAACGGGCTGCGCGTTACGGATGCTGAGACGCGCAATATCGCGGTTATGGTTTTCGCGGGCAAGGTAAACAAGGGGCTTGTCGCTGCTTTGGGTGCGCTAGGGCAGCCTGCCGTGGGCATGACGGGCGGCGACGGATTGCTATTTCGCGCGCGGAAGAAGCGGACCGCACCGGACCTCGGATTTGTGGGCGAAATCGTGGCGAGCGATCCGAGGTGGATTGAGTCAATTTGGAAGTTGAATGGTGTACCGGTGATTGCGCCGATCGCCCTGGGCTTCGATGGCGAGTATTACAACATCAACGGAGACGAGATGGCCTCAGCGTGTGCCGTTGCGTGCCACGCGGATGCGCTGGTGTTTTTGACAGATGTTCCGGGCGTGAAGGGGGCAGACGGCAATGTGCTGCGCTGGCTCAGCATCGACCAGATTGCGGAGATGGCGAAGAGCGCGATTATCTCCGGCGGCATGTTGCCCAAGCTCGGCGCTTGCCGCGAAGCGCTCCTGAACGGCGTGAAGCGTGTAAGGATTCTACCCGCGGCGGCGGCGGGTTCCCTTCCCGACCTTTGTAGCAGCCGCGTTGCCCACGGCACTGAAGTGATGGTTGCCTAGGAGAGAGTGAATTGACGAAGCTTGATCAAATTCGTGCGGCAGAGTCGAGACTACTGCTGCAGACCTACGAGCGGAACCCGATCCTGTTTGTTCGCGGAGAGGGCGTGCACCTGGTGGATGAGGACGGTGCGAAGTTTCTCGACCTGCTGAGCGGCATCGGCGTAAATGCGCTGGGATATGCTCACCCGGCGATTGAGCGAGCCATCGTGAACCAGAGCCGCGCACTGATTCACACATCAAACCTCTTCTATCACGAAGGGCAGGCTGAACTGGCGCTGCGCCTGACCGAGCGCACGGGCATGGACCGCGTGTTCTTTTCAAACACCGGCACCGAGGCGTGGGAGGGTGCGTTGAAGCTGGCACGCGCGCATGCCGGGCTGCTGCGCAGCGAAGGCAAGCAGATCGGAACGAAGTTCCTCGCCTTGGAGCAAAGTTTTCACGGCCGTACATATGGGTCGATGTCGACGACCTACAAGGCGAAGTATCGCGAACCCTTTGCACCTGGGGTGCCGGGGGTCGAGTTTGTGAAGTTCAACGACGTGGCCGACTTGCGTGCGAAGTTTTCCGACGATGTTTGCGCCATTCTGGTGGAGTCGATCCAGGGCGAGGGCGGCATTCGACCGCTGATGCAGGAGTTCTTTGCAGAGGCGCGGAAGCTGGCGGACTCGACCGGCGCATTCCTGATCGTCGATGAGATTCAGGCGGGCATGGGGCGCACGGGCAAATGGTGCGGATACCAGCATTACCGCATTCAGCCCGATGTAATCACGCTGGCCAAGCCGATCGCTGGCGGCATTCCGCTGGGCGCGATTCTGTGCACGGAAGAAGCGGCGCGGGCAATTCACGCGGGCATGCATGGCACAACGTTTGGCGGCGGCCCGCTGGCATGTGCCGTGGCGATTGCCGTCATCGACGCAATCGAAAACGAAGACCTGCTCAACCATGCGACCGAAGTTGGCGACTATTTCCAACAACAATTGCGGGATTTGGCAAGGAAGCACGAGTGCATCAAGGACGTGCGCGGCAAGGGCTTGATGCTGGCGGCTGAGCTTGACTCCGCGGACCTGGCAAAGCTGACCGTCGCCGAGATGCTCAAGCGGCACATCGTGATCAACTGCACCAGTGATACGGTGCTGCGCTTCCTGCCGCCGTACATTCTCGAGCGCAAGCACGTGGATGAAGCCATCAAGGCGTTGGACGAGATTTTCACGGAGAACACCGCCGCAGTGAGTGCCGCACATCAGAACGCAGGAGGAAACAGCCTTGGCTAGCAGAGCAACCATGGAGCGCCGGACGCCGGCGGTTCCCGTGCAGAAGGACGAAGACATCCTGTCCGCGGCAGCGCGGCTGGCGGGTGAAGATTTGTGTTCGATAGCCGACCTCTCGAGCAGCGAAGTGCGAGCGATCGTAAAGCTCGGCCACGACGTGAAGCTGAATCCGCGCGAGTATCGGCACGCGCTCGATGCGAAGCAGATGGTGCTGATGTTTGAGAAGGCGAGCTTGCGTACGCGGCTGGCATTTGAGACAGGCATCAACACGATGGGTGGCAACGCAATTTTTGTCGACCAGACCGGCTCCCCCCTTGGCGAGCGCGAGGCAGTTGCCGACGTAGCGCGCAACGTGGAGCGGTGGGTCGACGTGATTGTGCTGCGCACCTATGCGCACGACACCATCACTGAGATGGCCGTGAATTCTCGTGTGCCGGTGATCAATGCGTTGTCGGACTTCGAGCACCCATGCCAGGCGCTGGCAGACTTTATGACGCTCGAAGAACACTTTGGCACGGCCGCTGGTTTGAACTTTACTTATGTGGGCGACGGCAACAACGTATGCCACTCGCTGATGCTGACTGGCGCGCAACTGGGCGCGAATGTGACTGTGGCAACGCCGCGCGGCTACTCGCCCGATATCGAGATTGTTACCAAGGCGCGCGAGATTGCCGAGGTAAACGGCTGCGAAGTGAAGCTGACGCAGGATCCGCAGGCTGCAGCCGAAAACGCGGACGCTATCTACACCGATGTGTGCGTAAGCATGGGTATGGAACACGAGTCCACCAAGCGCGCACCAATCTTCAGACCCTTTCAGGTGAACGAGGCGCTGATGTCGAAGACCGCGCCGAATGCGGTCTTTATGCACTGCTTGCCAGCGCGTCGGAATGCGGAAGTGACAGACGCGGTGCTCGACGGGCCGCAGTCCATCGTGTTTGACCAGGCCGAGAACCGCATGCATGCGCAAAAGGCGCTGTTGCTGCTGTTGCTCGACGGTTTGCCCAACGTTAGTAAGTTCACAGTTCTTAGTTCTTAGCTCTGAGTGCCTGGTTTTCAGTCGCAAATGCAAGAACTGAAATCTGATCGCTGACAACTGAGAACTGTCTTTGAGGTTTTGCAAGCATGTCTGTAATTCTCGAATCTTTGCCCATCGGTCAGAAGGTGGGGATTGCCTTCTCCGGCGGGCTCGACACCTCCGCTGCTCTGCATTGGATGAAGCAGAAGGGTGCGCTCCCTTATGCCTACACGGCTAACCTGGGCCAGCCTGACGAAACCGACTACGACGCCATCCCGCGCGCAGCCCTGGAATACGGCGCCGAGAAAGCCCGCTTGATCGACTGTCGCGGACCACTCGTCCGCGAGGGTATCGCAGCGCTGCAGGCCGGTGCATTCCACATCAGCACCGCCGGCGTCACCTACTTCAACACCACTCCCATCGGCCGCGCCGTCACGGGCACCATGCTGGTCACAGCGATGAAAGAGGACGACGTTCACATCTGGGGCGACGGGTCCACCTTCAAAGGCAACGACATCGAGCGCTTCTATCGCTACGGACTGCTGGTCAATCCCGGCCTCAAGATCTATAAACCCTGGCTCGACACCGCATTCATTGACGAGCTGGGCGGTCGCGCCGAAATGTCTGCCTTCATGCAGCGGGCAGGCTTTGCGTATAAGATGTCTGCCGAGAAAGCCTACTCCACCGACTCCAACATTCTGGGCGCAACCCACGAAGCCAAAGATCTGGAGCATCTTTCTTCGTCGATCAGGATCGTCGTTCCGATCATGGGGACAGCCTCGTGGCGAGACGACGTAGAGGTTCCTTGCGAAGAGGTTTCGGTGCGCTTTGAAGAGGGCGTCCCAGCAGCTCTCAACGGCGAGAGATTCGATGATCTCGTCGCCCTCTTGCTCGAAGCCAACCGCATCGGCGGCCGCCACGGGCTGGGCATGTCCGATCAGATTGAAAACCGCATCATCGAGGCCAAGAGCCGCGGCATCTACGAGGCTCCAGGCCTTGCTCTGCTATACATCGCCTACGAGCGTCTCATCACCGGAATTCACAACGAGGACACCATCGAGCAGTACCGCGACAATGGCCGCAAACTCGGCCGCCTGCTTTACCAGGGTCGGTGGTTCGATTCTCAGGCCATCATGCTGCGCGAATCCGCCCAGCGCTGGGTCGCTAAGCCCATCACTGGAGAGGTCACGCTTGAGCTGCGCCGCGGCAATGATTACTCGATCCTTAACACCGCGTCGCCCAACCTCACCTTCCATCCCGAGCGCCTCAGCATGGAGAAGACTGATTCCGCCTTCTCTCCGCGGGACCGCATCGGCCAACTCACCATGCGCAATCTGGACATTATCGACACGCGGGAAAAACTCCTCACCTATGCCGAAACCGGCCTCCTCACCTTGAGCACAGGCTCAGAAATGCCCCAGCTGAACAGCGGTAAGGGAAAGAACGCTTAAAGCAATGTTGAACGAACAACAATCCGGGAAGATGTGGTCTGGTCGCTTTCGCGAGCCGCTGGATACGGAGTTCGAGCAGTGGCAGCGCTCGATTGTATTTGACTGGCGGCTTCTCGATCCCGAGATTGCCGCCAGCAAGGCCCATGCGTCCGCCCTTTGCGCGGCTGGAGTCCTTTCGGATCAGGAAGCATCAGGGGTGCGTGCGGCGCTCGATGCGATTGGAAAGGAATTTCGCACCGCAGAGGGTGCGGGGCGCATGCGCAACCATCCGGTTGCGGAAGACATCCACCATTTTGTTGAATTGTCTCTCGTGGAGCGGGTCGGCGATCTGGGGCGGAAGCTGCATACAGGGCGCTCGCGAAATGAGCAGATCGCGACCGACCTGCGCCTGTATGTGCGTGCGCAGATCGAACTGGTGGTTGACGCGTTGGCCAAGTGCGCCGAGGCGCTACTGGAGAAGGCAGAAAAGACCGGCGATGCCGTGATGCCGAGCTACACGCATATGCAAAGGGCAGAGCCTGTGCTGGTGGCGCACTGGTTGTTGGCATACGTAGAGATGATCCTGCGCGACGCCGATCGCCTGAAGGACTGCTCGGCGAGGCTGAATTATTGTCCGCTCGGCTCGGGCGCCGTGGCTGGTGCAACGCTCAAGCTGGATCGTACGATTGCGGCGCGGGAGTTGGGCTTCATCGCTCCGACCGCCAATTCGATGGATGCCACCAGCGACAGGGATTTCATCCTCGAATACCTGCAGGCGCTGACGTTTGTCGGTTTGCATCTCAGCCGCTTTGCTGAGGAGATCACGCTGTTTGCGACGGCCGAGTTCGCATTCGTCATTCTGCCGGAGGCGTTTTCAACGGGGTCGAGCGCAATGCCGCAGAAGAAGAATCCAGACTTGACCGAGTTGATTCGCGCGAAGGTTGGGCGCATCCACGGCGCGGCAGAAGCGGTTACTCTGCAATTGAAAGGATTGCCCCTCGCCTACAACAAGGATATGCAAGAGACACAGGAGCCCGCGTTTCAGGTTGAGTTTGTCGCGCCCATGCTGGCGCTGGTGGCGCGCTTCACAGCCGCGCTCACGTTCAATTTCGAGCGTATGCGAGAGGCATCGCAGACAGGGTACCTGAATGCGATGGCCGGGGCGACCTATCTCGTGCACAAAGGTGTTCCCTTCCGCACCGCGCATGAAAAAATCGGCAACGCCGTTCGTTTTGCGCTGGAGAAGGGTGTGGAGTTGGGCGAACTGAGCATGGACGAACTACGGCAGTTTGGCAGCGAGTTCGGCGAGGACTTCTATGCGGCCGTTACTCTCGAGGCGACGCTCGATTGTCACGATGTGGTTGGCGGAACGGCAACCCACCGCGTGAAAGCAGCATTACGCGACACGGCCCATCGTGTAGCGGCAATGAAGAAGTCGAACGCACCGGAGGTGATTCATGCTGGTGCGTAAGGCGCTCCTGAAGGATGCGACGAATATTTATGACCTGGTGAATTCGCTCTCCGGCGATGGCACGCTACTGAAGCGTTCGTTTGCCGAGATATGTGAAAACGTGCGCGACTTTACGGTGGCGGAGTCAGACGGAGGCGTATTTCAAGGCTGCGGCGCACTGCATTTTTATGGGCCGCACCTGTGCGAGGTGCGCTCGATCGTGGTGAAGCCTGAGGCCAAGGGCCAGGGCGCGGGCGGACGCATTCTGGGCGTTTTGATTGAAGAGGCAGAGGAGCATGGCATCCAGTCGGTATGCCTGTTCACGCGGATTCCCGACTTCTTCTTCAAATACGGCTTTCGCACCGTGGAAGACAAGACGGAGCTACCCGACAAGGTCTTCAAGGACTGCCAGAACTGCCCTCGCTTGCATCGCTGCGACGAAGTCGCGATGGTGCGGGGCCGCATTCCGCGCGTCTCCATTCTCGGTCCGAAAATCGAAGCGGAGCAGCTGGTAAAGCTTTCGGGATAATTATCTGCCCTGCCAAAGCGACGATTGATCGTCGGCCAATTGCGCCAGAAGACACAAGATGACGACCGCAAAAAACGTCAGCATCATATTGGTGCTCAACGTCTGCATCACCGTCGCAATCAAGCTCTGGCAATAGCCCAGTTCCGAACACGTCCGCCAGTTGAGCGTGGAGTAGGCGCCAAGATAGGTGAGTGCCATCAACGAAAGCACAAAAGCGGCGCGCCGGGGCGGACGCACGAACAGGAAGACCGGAAAACAGAGTGCCGGCAGGCCGCAGTAAAGAAGGCAGAGCAAGGTATCCTGGCGCAGGTCTATGCGGATAGCGGCGATGATGCCAAAAAGACTGACCCCGGCGCTGAGGATCCCGGCAAAGGCTAACAGTACCACCCAGAGAATTCCACGAATCGTCATGGGTTCAATCCTTGTTGTCTGATTAACGAATAACTTCACTGTACAGGATGGACGCGGCGACGGCCGCCTGACCGTAGCTGAGGCCCCCATCGCCGGGGCTGACGCGGGTTTGCTCAAAGACCTTGAAGCCCCCTTCTTCAAGTCCGGCACGAAGGAGCCTTGCGAGCCGGCGATTGTGCATGCACCCGCCGGAGAGCGCGACCTGCTGAATGCCCGTAGCAACGCGAGCGCGCTCTGCTGCGAGCACAAAAGCCTTGGCGAGGGCTGCGTGAAAGCGTGTCGCGATCTCCGGCGCTTCAACGCCGGCAGCGAGATCAGCGAGAATCGCGCGCCAGAGCTGAGCGACACTGATGCGCACCGGCTCTCGCCGGATCCAATCGCCGCCCAGCAATTCCACCTGGTACCGCACCGGCGCGCGGAGTTCGACCGGCGATTCGGCGGCGGCCCCTTCCAGTTCAATCGCCGCCTGCGCCTCGTAGTCAACTTCGCGGCGATGCAAAACCACGGCGGCGACCGCATCGAAAAGACGCCCACAGCTTGACGTCAGCGGCGTATTTACTCCGCGCTCTATCATGCGCACGAGGATGCGCGCTTCGTGCTGTGTCGCGCCGAGAAGTTCCAGAAAAACTGGGTCCGCGATATCGAATCCAGCAGCGACAAGGTGACCAAACGCCATGCGCCAGGGTTCACGAACGGCAGCATCTCCGCCCGGCATGGGCACATAGTCCAGATGGGCAAAGCGTTCGAATTTGTCGAGGCTGCAGATCAGCACTTCCCCGCCCCAGATGCGGCCGTCTGTGCCATAGCCTGTGCCGTCGAGCGCGAGCCCGATAACCGGGCCCGCAAGCGCATGCTCGGCCATGCAGGCGGCGATATGCGCATGATGATGCTGCACGCCGATCAGGCGCAAACCGCGGTCGGCGGCCCACTGTTTAGCCCAGCTTGTAGAAAGATAGCCGGGGTGCAGATCGTGCACAACGGTCTGCGGCTCGATTTCAAAGGTATGCATCAGGTGTTGCAGCGATTCTTCGAAGAACCCCAGACTCGTCGCGTTTTCGAGATCGCCGATGTGCTGGCTCTGATATGCCAACCTGCCGCGAGCTAGCGCAAACACGCTTTTCAGATGGCCTCCAACGGCGAGCAGCGGCGGGGCTTCGAGCGGCAGAGGCACAGCGAGTGGAACAAAACCCCGGGCACGTCGGATGATCTGCGGCTCGCTATCGACAAGCGCAACGACGGAATCGTCGCAGCGCTGCAAGATCTCGCGGTCGTGCATGAGGAATGCGTCGGCGATAGCAGCAAGGCGGCTGCGGGCTTCGTCGTTGTCAATGGCGATGGGCTCTTCGCTGAGATTCGCCGAGGTCATCACCAGCGCCTTCACGCGCGGATCGGCAAAGAGCAGATGCTGCAACGGCGCGTATGGCAGGAAGACGCCAAGCCACGGAATGCCCGGCGCGACTGCGGGAGCAATTCCGTTGTAGTGGCGTGCCTGCGCCAGCACGATAGGGTGTGCGGGCGTCTGCAGCAGGGCTTCTTCCGCGTGAGTCAGCTCGCAGAGAGCGCGGGCCGCCGAGAGATCGCGGACCATGATGGCGAGCGGCTTGCTGTAGCGGTGTTTGCGCTGGCGAAGGCGCGTGACGGCATCCTCGCAGGTTGCGTCTACGCTCAAGTGGAATCCCCCGATACCTTTAATCGCCATGATTTCGCCGCGGAGAAGCCGCTCGATCGTTTCTGCCACGGTATCGGTGCTCTCAAGGGACGAACCTTCCGGCGATTCGAGCCAGACGCGCGGACCACAGCGCCAGCAGGCATTCGGTTGCGCGTGAAAGCGGCGGTTGAGGGGATCGTTATACTCGGCCTGACACTCGGAGCACATCGGAAATTTCGCCATTGAGGTCTGCGGCCGGTCGTAGGGGATGCGGCGGGTAATGGTGAAGCGCGGCCCGCAGTTGGTGCAGTTCAGAAATGGATAGCGATAGCGGCGGTCTGCGGGATCGAGCAGTTCGCGCAGGCAATCGTCGCATGTCGCTGCGTCTGCGGGTATCCCGGTGCTGACGCGGCCTAGCACTTCGCTGGCCACGATGCGAAAGCCGGTTTCGCCGGTGGGCACAAGGTCGCCGGCAGTGACGGAGTCAATGCGCGCCAGCGGCGGCGTTTCCGCGGTAAGCCGCGCAACAAACGACTGAATATGCGCTGCCGGCCCTTCGAGTTCGATGATCACGCCATCTGTGTCGTTTCCGATGAGGCCGGCGAGGTTCTCCTCGATTGCAAGGCGGTAGACAAAGGGGCGAAAGCCGACTCCCTGCACCACTCCACGGACGCGAATGCTCTTCCGCTCGAGAACGGAAGAAGATTGCGGTGTTGGGGATGGGGAGAAGGTCAAAAGGCTGCGCCTCAAATTCAAGCATAGCCCATGCGCAAATCAATGCCCTACAGAAACTTCGGGCGATCTCCGGGAGCAGGATGGCCGTCCGGGGGCAACCAAAAACTCCATCTTTTGCTCCAACTGGTGAGCGGGTATTTGAAGTGCACACGAATCCGTAACTCCGCTCGACAGGCGCAAGAAACAATCGAGAAAACAGTTCCCTCCCCCCCAACTCCCCGAGGGCCATTCAAGGGTTTCCCGGCAGGTGCGAAAGGTGAATGATATGAAAAAGATTATGATGACGCTCGCGGTATTCGGGCTCGCGGCCATGACGTGCGCAGCCGAGCAGGATAAACAAGACACCACCGAACGGCTCGACAAGGCCGCGGCAGTGCTGCATGAAGTGATGGCGGCCCCCGACAGGGGAATCCCCGAAGAAGTAATGGAACATGCAAAGTGCGTCGCCGTTGTGCCGCACATGGTGAAGGGCGGATTCGTGTTCGGCGCAGAGGGCGGCCGCGGCGTGGCCACCTGCCGTACGGATCATGGCTGGAGCGCACCGGCATTCTTCGCGGTTACGGGCGGAAGCTGGGGCCTTCAGATCGGCGTCGAGGGCATAGACCTGGTGATGATTTTCCAGACCGATGAGGGCATGAAGCATATGCTCGCGAGCAAGTTCAAGGTGGGCGCGGATGCCTCTGCGGCAGCGGGACCGGTAGGCCGTCACGCATCGGCGAACACGGATTGGAAGTTGAATGCCGAGATCCTTACCTATTCGCGCGCCAAGGGTGTCTTTGCAGGGCTGGCCCTTTCGGGCGCTTCCGTGCGACCGGATGACGACTCTATGAAGACCGTGTACGGTCCGGAAGCCTCCTTCCGTTCTGTGCTTACCGGATCAGTTCCGCCGCCTCCGCAGGCCCACGCGTTCCTCGCGGCTGTGCGCGGCGCAAAGGCTGAGTCGGCTTCACGGTAATTCCAGATGTGTTGCGAAAGGCAGCGGGCATCCGGGAGCAAATTCCCGGATGCTCGTTCTGTTTGGGAGCTCCTTGCGTCAAATACTGTGCGGCATTCGCACCACGGACCTGGACGGGCATGAATGTTCGGACATACTCCAGAAATTCTTTCCCGCATGAAAGAATCAAATCATGATGGAACGGCGGCGACTCTTCTTCGCCAAATTCGCGCTTGTTTTTCTGGCTCCTTATACCGTCGCTTCAAGCCGAGCAGCGGCTCAGCAGCCGGACATCGGCAGCGTTGTTCGCGGCGTCGATGCATCGGTGCAGGGCCGGATCGATCGGCTCGCCGGATACTCCGTCACAGAACATTACGCCGTCTTTCGCGGGAAGGATGACACGCATCCGGCTGCGGAGATGCTGGTGAAGACCACCTACACCAAGCAGACCGGCAAGAGCTATGAAATCGTGTCGCAGAGCGGCTCGTCCCTGTGGCGCAACGAGGTTCTCCTCACCCTGCTGGATCATGAGAAGCGCATGAGCCAGCCCGGCAACGTGCAAACGGCCCTCATCGACAGCGCGAACTACGAAATAAAGCTGGACGCCAATCCCCGGGATCGCCTGAACGACCGGGACTGCCTGGTGCTGGATATCACGCCGAGACGTAACAGTGAGTATCTGTTTAAAGGAAGGCTGTGGGTGGATGCGCAGGACTTTGCGATCGTGCAACTGAAGGGAACGGCTTCAAAGAGCGCGTTCTTCCTGGCAAGCGCCGCTGAGGTTTCGCGCCAATACGATGAGATGGACGCGTTGCCGATGGCCACTCATGCCGAGGCCGTCTCAGGCAGTGCGCTGCTGGGCCAGACGACCGTCAAGATCGATTACTCGAACTATCAGCTGCAGCTGATTCCGGATAGGCAAGCGCAGGTCAAATAAGGCGTAGGAGGCACCGGTTGAATGGGTCTCCGAAGACCGGTACCCGGCCAAACCGGGTGACGAATGAACGCGCCAGACGTAATAGACCTGAACTATACTGGGCTCCTGTGACACCGATCTTGAGCGACTGGAAATTGATGGCCGCCCTCGGCTCCTGCCTCGTGTTGGGGCTCAAGCACGGGTTCGACTACGACCATCTGGCCGCCATCTCCGATATCACGGCCGTTCAGAAAAACTGGCGCAGCGGGCTGCGGCTGGGAGTGACCTACGCCCTTGGCCACGCCTTTACCGTGGTGGCGCTGGGCGTCGCCGTGCTGCAACTGCATCTGGGACTGCCGGAGGGATTGGATCATTGGACCGAGCGGCTGATCGGCCTGACGCTGATCGTCCTGGGCATTGGCGTGGTGGCGGGCATTTTGCGCAAGGATGCGCACGGGCACCGGCACGGACGCATCGAGAGCCGCCTGGCAATTGCAATCAACGGCGTGCTGTGGATGGCGTGGCGCGTACGCCGCATCTGGAGTCCGGCAGCGCCGAAGCCGGAACGGTTTCAGTGGATGTACAACGGCAAGTCGGTCTTTGTGATCGGGATCCTGCATGGAGTTGGCGCGGAGACTCCAAGCCAGCTCGCACTCTTCTTCCTGACGGCCAATCTTGGCGGAACCTCCCGGGGCATGCTCGGCCTCGGCGCGTTTGCCATTGGCCTTGTCGCCATGAACGCGCTGATGACGGCGTCGCTAGGCGGCGCCTTTAACGCAGGCGGACAACATCCGCGCTTTTACTATGTGATTGCATGGACGGGCGCGGTGTATAGCTGCGCCATCGGGTTGATCTTCCTTTTGGGCATCTCCGATCACCTCCCTGCTCTCGGCTGAACCGCGGAGTCGTCACGCTAAGTCCCTCAATCTTCGTCCGATATCGGCCGCATGTTCCACCCTGTGAAATCGCAGCCAAACCGCGTGACCGTGGTCACGGTTGATCGTATGCTTGCGGGCGTAAAACAACACCAGACAGAGAGCGGAGCGTAGGAGTGGTAAGTGCTTCGTCCTCAATGTCTGGAGGGATTTGTGCCCGCATTCACACCACCGCCGCTGCCCAGCGACGACAAACGCTGGAAAATCGTGAACGGCACCATGCGCAAGAATGGGTTTGCCCGCCACGCGCTGATCGAAACACTCCACACCGCGCAATCTGCATTCGGGTTTCTCGATGACGACGCGATCCGGTTTGTCGCAAAGTCGCTGCGCGTGCCCCTGAGCCAGGCCTATGGGGTTGTGACTTTTTATCACTACTTCAGCCTTAAGCCGCCAGGCAAGCACACCATGACCATCTGCACAGGAACTGCCTGTTACATCAAGGGCACCGACAAACTGGTAGCCGCGGCCGAGAAGCGGCTGGGCATTCCGCAAGGCCAGACGACCAAGGACGGGAAGATCAGCCTGATGACGGCGCGTTGCGTTGGCGCGTGCGGGCGCGCACCTGTGGTCTTGACCGACGGCGAACTGCAAGGCCAGATGATCGGCGAACACATGATCGAGCAACTGGAAAGGTGGGCAGTCGAATGACACTCGAGGAGCTTGATCAAATTGCTGAATCCGTTCGCGCGGAAAATGCGAAATTCGACCACGAAATTAATGTCTGCATGGGCACCGGTTGCCTCAGCCAGCACTCCGACAAGCTGAGAGATGCGCTGACCACTGCGGTGTCGGCATCTGGAAAAAGGGCTTTTGTGCGCCGCACCGGATGCATGGGATTGTGCGCTGCCGGGCCGCTGGTATTGGTTGACCCAGAAGAGACGCTCTATCAGCATGTCAAGGCGGACAACGCTGAAGCAGTCGTGAACAGTCTTGGTGGCCAACCGGTGGCCTCGCTGCAATGCGACCTTCGCGAGCACTTTGACCAGCAGGTACACGTGGTTCTGGAGAACTCCGGCCACATCGATCCGGAAAAGATCGACGACTACATTGCCCGTGACGGTTACCGGGCGCTCCTGACTGCCATTACCGACATGACGCCCAACGGGGTCGTTCACCAGATCACCGCAAGCGGCCTCCGCGGTCGTGGCGGCGGCGGATATCCGACAGGCTTGAAGTGGGGCACCGTTGCCAAGGCAACCGGTGACTTGAAGTACGTAATCTGCAACGGCGACGAAGGTGACCCCGGCGCGTTTATGGACCGCAGCGTTCTTGAAAGCGATCCGCAGCGCGTAATTGAAGGCATGGCCATTGCGGCCTATGCGGTCGGCGCCAGCAAGGGCTATATCTATGTGCGTGCGGAGTATCCTCTGGCGGTTGCCCGCCTGACCGCTGCGCTGCGCGATGCGCGCCGGCGCGGCCTGCTCGGCAACAACATCGGCAACACGGCATTCAACTTCGATGTGGAGATTCGTCTCGGCGCCGGAGCCTTTGTCTGCGGCGAAGAAACTGCGCTCATCGCATCGATCGAAGGCAAGCGCGGCACTCCCAGACCACGGCCGCCATATCCAGCGGTCAGCGGACTCTGGGGCCGCCCCACGTTGATCAATAACGTGGAGACATTCGCGAACATCGCACCCATCATTCGCAACGGCGGCAAGTGGTTCGCGAGTATGGGATCTGCCCGCAGCAAAGGCACCAAGGTCTTCGCGCTCACCGGCAAAATCACCAACACCGGCCTCGTCGAAGTGCCCATGGGCATCAAGCTGCGCGAAATCATCGAAGTCATCGGCGGCGGCGTGCCCGACGGACACACCTTCAAAGCCGTGCAAACCGGCGGCCCTTCCGGCGGATGCCTTCCGGCAGAGATGCTCGACATCGGCGTCAGCTACGACGCCCTGGTCGCGGTCGGTTCCATCATGGGCTCCGGCGGCATGATCGTGATGGACGATACCTCCTGCATGGTCAACGTGGCCCGCTTCTTCATCGAGTTCTGCATGACGGAGTCCTGCGGCAAGTGCATTCCCTGCCGCGCCGGCACCGCCCAGATGCACACCTTGCTTACCCGCATCTGCGACGGCTCCGGCACCATGGCCGACCTTGAGCTGCTGGTCGATCTCTGCGCCACGGTGAAGGAAACCAGTCTCTGCGGCCTTGGACAGACGGCGCCCAACCCCGTGCTGAGCACGCTGCGCTACTTCAAAAACGAGTACATCGAACACATCGTGCACAAACGCTGTCCGGCCGGCGTCTGCAACATCGCTGGAGCCACCGCCGCCATAGAAGCTCCCGAGGAGGTATTGGCATGAGCGAAAGTGTTGGAGTAAAAACACTGCTGATCGACGGACAGGAAGTCAGCGCGCGCGCCGGCCAGACCATTCTGGAAGTGGCGAAGGAAAACGACATTTACATTCCTACGCTCTGCCACCTCGACGGCCTCACCGACGTGGGTGCCTGCCGCCTGTGCGTGGTTGAGATCAAAGGCAATAACAAGCTGTTTCCAGCTTGCGTCACCAGCGTCTTCGAAGGCATGGAAGTCACCACGGATACTGAACGGCTGAAGAAACACCGTCGCACCATTCTGGAACTGCTCTTCGCCGAACGGAATCATGTCTGCTCAGTCTGCGTGGCGAACGGTCACTGCGACCTGCAGGCAATGGCCCAGGAACAGGGTCTGACCCACGTCCGCCTGCCCTATCGCAATCCGGAGCTTACGGTCGACGCATCGCACGAGCGCTTCACCGTCGACCACAATCGCTGCATCCTGTGCACACGCTGCGTGCGGGTCTGCGCCGAGATTGAGGGTGCGCATGTCTGGGATGTAATGGGCCGCGGCATCAACTCCATCGTGATCACCGACCTGCATGAGGACTGGGGAAAATCCAGTTGCACACGCTGCGGCAAGTGCGTACAGGTCTGCCCCACCGGAGCGCTTTTCGACAAGAGCAAGATTGGCTCCGATCACCCCAAGTACCCGGATTTTCTGCCTTACCTGAATCAGATGAGGGAAGCGCAATGAGCAAACTGAGATTGGCAACGGCCTGGCTGGACGGATGCTCTGGATGCCACATGTCGTTCCTCGACATGGACGAAAGACTTCTGGAACTGGCCGCGCTCGTCGACGTGGTATATAGCCCCATCGTGGACACCAAGGAATTCCCTGACGACGTGGATATCGCGCTGGTCGAGGGCGCTGTAGCTTCGGTCGACGACGAGAAAAAAATCAAAAAGATCCGCGCCCACTCCAAGATGTTGATCGCAATGGGAGACTGCGCCATCACGGGTAACGTTCCTTCGATGCGCAACCCGATCGGCCCGGAAGCGATTCTCGATCGCGCCTACTTTGAAAACGCCACGATCCAAAAGCAGATTCCCTGCGTCGTTGTGCCGAAGCTGCTCAAGATCGTGCGGCCCATTCATGAATTTGTGAAGGTGGATGTCTATCTTCCCGGTTGCCCGCCCTCCGCCGACACATTCCACACAGCGCTGACGGCGTTGATTACCGGTGAGCCGCTGGATATTCCGGCCCTCACCCGCTTTGGAGCCTGATCCCCGAAGGAGTTCGAGTTATGACGCAAACCATCACGATCGATCCGGTAACCCGCCTTGAAGGTCACGGCAAAATTACGATCTATCTGAATGACCAGGGCGACGTGGAAAACGCGCAATTTCATGTCACGCAGGTCCGTGGATTCGAGAAGTTTTCCCAGGGTCGGCCATTCTATGAGATGCCTTCTCTCACGGCGCGCATCTGCGGCATCTGCCCTGTATCGCATCTGCTGGCCTCGGCCAAAGCATGCGAGGCCATCATGTCGGTGCGCATTCCGCACACCGCCGCGCAGTTGCGCCGCATTCTCAATCTCGCGCAGATGGTTCAATCGCACGCACTGAGCTTTTTCCATCTTTCCTCTCCGGATCTGCTGCTCGGCATGGAGTCGGACCCTGCCCAGCGGCACATCTTCGGCGTAGCGGCCGCACGGCCTGAACTGGGCCGCGCAGGCATCGGGTTGCGGCGCTTTGGCCAACATATCATCGAACTGCTGGGCACCAAGCGCATCCACACCGGATGGGTGGTCCCGGGCGGCGTAACCGAGCCGTTGAGCGCCGCCAAGCGCGACGAGATACTGGCCATGCTGCCCGAGGCCTATGCCAATGTGAGCCTGGCGCTGGCTGCCTATAAGCAGATTGCCGACCGCTTTCAGCAGGAAATCTCGGTCTTCGCCAACTTCCCGTCGAACTACCTGGGCCTGATCAACGAAGACGAGTCCATCGAGTTCAATGACGGCGCGCTGCGGCTGATCGGGCCGACGGGCGACACCATCGAAAACGGCATCACGGCACAGCGTTTCACCGAGGTGATCGGTGAAGCTGTGGAGAATTACAGCTACACCAAGTTCGTCTACTACAAACCGCTCGGCTACCCCGAAGGCAGCTACCGCGTCGGCCCGCTGGCAAGGCTGAATATCGTCAAGAGCATGGGCACGCCGAAGGCCGACCAGGAACTCGTCGAATTCAAGCAACTCGCCTCCGGTCCGGTCGAGAGCTCGTTCTTCTACCACCATGCGCGGCTGGTTGAGGCACTCTACGGAATCGAGAAGATCGAACACATTCTTGCTGACCCGCAGATTCTCGATACGCATGTGCGCGCTACTGCCGGCGTGAATCGCCTGGAGGGCGCGGGACAGATCGAAGCGCCGCGCGGCACCCTCAGTCACCACTACAAGGTGGACGAGAACGGCCTTATCACATGGGCCAACCTCGTCGTCGCCACGGGTCACAACAACAATGCAATGAATAAGGGCGTTCTACAAGCGGCTAAGGCCTACGTAAAGGACGGCAAGTTTAGCGCCGGCGCTTTAAATCGCGTCGAAGCCGTGATCCGTACATTCGACCCCTGCCTGAGCTGTTCGACCCACGCCTTCGGGCAAATGCCACTGGCAATGACGCTTCTCTCCGCCGACGGCGAAGTTGTCGATCGCGTCATCCGTTAGATTCTCCCTCAACCTGGGTGCCCCGGTCTCGACTCTGAGACCGGGGTATTTCAGTCTAAACTTGGCAATCATGAATCAGACCTTCAATCAATGTCTCATCCTCGCTTGTGGCAATACTCTCCGCGAAGATGATGGCGTCGGGCCTTTTCTTGCGCAGTGGGCGGAAGAGCACTGGCGTGATGATCCGCGGGTGCGCGTGCTCTGCGATCACCAGTGGACTCCGGAGATGGTGGAAGAAGTCGCGCAGGCGGAGTCGGTAATATTCGTCGATTGCGCAACAGACTGCGAAGCGGGCCTCGTACGTACGATGTCCGTCGAGCCAGCCGAAGACAATACCAAACTCAGCACGCATCATCTGGATGCAGGCCAGTTACTCGCGCTGAGCCAGCAACTCTACGGCGCGATACCTCGCAATTCCCTGCTCCTGACCGTCGGTGCAGGCTCGCTGGAGTTGCGTGAGGGGTTCAGTGAGGTGGTCGACAAAGCATTGCCGGACGCTTCGAGAATACTTGAGGAAGCCGTGCGGCGATTCCTGGATCCGAGTGATTAGTCTTGAAGAGAGATATATTGCATGACGTATCCTGGCACCTTCACGACGTAGGCGTATTCCCCCGGAAGCTTCTCAGGCAGCTTCACCTTTAAACCTCCATCGAACCCCGAAACCTCCAGAGGTTGATTCTGCCCGAGAAGAGAAATCACAGGCGGACGAAGGAGTCCGGATAACTTTCCTTTGGGGGTCAGATCGGAGACGGTTAGCGTCCTCGCCTTCGGGTTTCCGAGAATCGTCACGTACAGGTCATCACCTTTTTTCGTGTAGCGCAGATCATCACCCTCCGCTGACTTCCCTACCGCCTTCGTCCATGGCGTCGTGTCGTAGATGGCTTCCCCATTCTGTTTGAGCCACGCGCCGAGCGCCTGCAGTCGCTCCATCTGCACCGGAGGAATCGTGCCATCGGCTTCCGGCCCAACATCGAGCAGCAGATTGCCGTTCTTGCTCACAATGTCGACAAGCAGGGCGATCAGCTCTCCCGGCGCGATCGTCTCCTTCTCGCCCTCGGCGCGGTTGTAGCCAAAGGACCGGCCGAGGCCGCGACATTCCTCCCACTTCTTCTCGCTGATCTGGTCCTTCTTCTCGTACTCCGGCGAAGTGAAGTCGGCGTGCTTCACGCCAAAGCGGTCATCGATGACGCCGTCCGGCAGAGCGTTATAGTAGTCGGCCTCGACCTGGAGCGCATTGCCGGTCTTTGGCCAATCGATATCGTTCCACAGGATCGCGGGTTTGTAGCGGTCAATGAGTTCATGGATCTGAGCGAAGGCGTACTTCCCGTAAGCGTCGTTCTGCGGTTTTACCGCGTCGTAGTCGGCGTTGACCTCGATGGGGCCGGTATTGAAGGTCCAGTCATAGCCACCGGAGTAGTAGAGGCCCATCTTCATGCCCTGCTTCTGGACCGCCGTGGTCAATTCGCCAACAATGTCACGTCCTGCGTGCAACTGGCTCGGCCTAAGGCTTGGGTTGGGATTCGGTGTGGCACTCGGCCAAAGCGTGAATCCCTCGTGATGCTTGCTCGTCAGCACTACGTAGCGTGCGCCTGCCTCGCGGAAGATCGCGGCCATCTTGTCGGGATCCCACTTCTTCGATTCGCGATTGAACGTCTGCGAAAAGTCGTAATAGTTGAAGTCCGCGCCGTAGTGCTCTTTCTGGTATGCCTGCGTGGGCGAGCCGGGAATACGCATCGTGTTCAGGTACCACTCGGCGTAGGGGTCGTACTTGATGTAATCGTTCGACGAGAAGTCGTGGTCAGGATGCGTAAGCGGAGCCCAGCCGGGCACGGAGTACAGGCCCCAGTGAATGAAGATGCCGAGCTTGGCGTCCGCATACCACTGTGGCAGTGGGTGCTGGTCCAGCGACTCCAGCGTCGGCTCGTATTTCGTTGGGGCCTGCGCGGAACAAAGCGCGCCGAGTGAGATGACTGCGACAAAGATTGCGGCAACAGGTTTCATAACCATTCGCGCCCTCATGGGAGTTTCACACGAATGATAAGCTGGCCGCCTTCCTGTCAAGAAGAGGCGGGTACCATGAATGAGGTGATTCTGAGCAGAAGAGGGCCGCGTTTTCAGATCATCGCGCGCAAGGATATTGACGAAAAGGCCCCCCGGAACTCCGCCGAGCGTATTGGGATGCCTCCCGTCGGCATCATCGAAACAGGGGCGAAAGCGCACAGCCACCCATCATGCCACGTCGTCTTCGATCTCAATCCGATTCAGCTGCGCGGGCTCAACATCCAGGTCAAGTCAAGCCCGGACGCGATATCTCTGTGCAGTGAATGAGGAAGTTGAGAAGCGAGGAAACTGGTTTGACGGCTCGAGGTCGGCTCAGAAAGACCAACGGCGACTGCACACGATTGTGCAGCCGCCGTTGGCACCTAGGAGAAACTTCGTCATCTAGAATGCAGCCACGGTTTGCCGCAGGCTGTACGAACTCAGCGTCTTGATGTAGTTGCCCCGATCGAACGGCGAGACATCGGGCACGGAGCGACGGCTGAGGCAGCCGCGGGTTTCAGAAAGCGATGAGAATTCGCGCTTCTCCAGCCAGTACTGCAGGTCAGAGAGGACGCGACCGATGTGATCGATGCCGTGAATGTGAAGTGCCGAACACATCATTGCAACGTTGCCGCCGGCCATGATGCTCTTGATGACGTCTTCGGCCGAGTGCACTCCGCCAGTAATGGCGATGTCGATGTTGAGGTGGCCATAGAGAATTGCGGCCCAATGCAGGCGGGGCAGCAGTTCCGACGGCGTGGAAAAATGCAGCGTAGGCCGCACTTCGAGAGCCTCGATATCGAAATCGGGCTGATAGAAGCGGTTGAAGAGGACCACGGCGGCCGCGCCCACGTCTTCAAGCTTGGCCGCCATGTGGGGCAGGCTGGTGAACGACTGCGAAAGCTTGACCGCTACCGGCACCTTAACGGCTTTACAAACGCTCTCGACCAGCTCAAGCAGCTGTGCTTCGAGCTCATACGATGTCTGGCTGCGATCGGTAGCCAGGGCATAGGTGTTGAGCTCGATCGCGTTGGCGCCGGCCTCTTCCGACTCCTGCGCGAAACGAACCCAGCCACCGGTCGTTGCACCATTGAGACTGGCGATGATCGGAATCTTAACCGCATCCTTGCAGCGCCGGATGTGCTCAAGATAGACCTCATGCGTCATGCGGTAATCGTTGAGGTCGGGCAGGTAGCCGAGCGACTCGGCAAACGACTCGGTTCCGCGCGAGAGGTCTTCGTCGAGCGTGCGCGACTCGAGCGCAAGCTGCTCCTCGAACAAGGAGGTGAGCACGATGGCCGACGCACCGGCATCTTCCATGCGGCGCACGTTCTCGATCGACTCCGACAGCGGAGTTGAAGAAACTACGATGGGTCCATTCAGATTCAGGCCCAGGTATTTCGTAGATACATCGATCATTTGGATCCTCCGGCAGGCGGAGCTGCCAGTTTTTCTTCAGGCTTCTCTTGAGGCGCAATGTTGGGCGTCTCGCCGCGGCCAGGCATGGATGCGCGGGCAGAGTAGACACGCCACTGGCGCTCCACGTCGTCCTGTGCTTCCTTAAGCAGCGAGGCAGCCAGCTCGGGATTGCTGCGCGCAAGCATGGTGTAGCGGGCTTCGCGGTAGGCATAGTCCTTGAGCCGGATGGACGGCGCCTTGGAGTCCAGTTGGAACGGGTTCTTGCCGGACTCGCGCAGTTCCGGGTTATAGCGCATCAGCGGCCAGTAGCCGGACTGCACGGCCAGCTTCTGCTGCTCCAGTCCATGCACCAGGTCGTAGCCGTGCGCGATGCAGCTTGAGTAGGCGATGATGATCGACGGCCCGATGTGCGCTTCGGCCTCCTGGAAGGCTTTGACGACATGGCTGTCGTTGCCGCCAAGCGCCACCTGCGCAACGTAGACAGAGCCATAGCTGACCGCTTCCATCGCCAGATCTTTTCTGCTGTTCGCCTTTCCAGCCGCAGCAAACTTGGCGACTGCGCCGCGCGGTGTGGCCTTGGACGACTGGCCACCGGTGTTGGAATAGACCTCGGTATCGAGAACGAGCACGTTAACGTTCTTGCCCGAGCCGAGGACGTGATCGAGTCCTCCGAAGCCGATGTCGAATGCCCATCCGTCGCCGCCCAGGATCCAGACGCTCTTGCGAACCAGGGAGTCGACGATGGCCAGTAAATTGCGCGCGTCAGAGGAGTCGATACCGGCGAGCTTCGCGCGCAGGATATTCACCCGCTCGCGCTGCGCATCGATTTCGGTCTCGGTCTTCTGCTCCGCGTTCACGAGGTCGGCTGCGAGTTCCGGCCCGATCGCGGATGCGAGCCGCGTAACCAGCAGCTCGGCAAAGGTCTTCTGCTGATCCAGCGCGGTGCGCATGCCGAAGCCAAATTCCGCGTTGTCCTCGAAGAGTGAGTTGGCCCAAGTCGGTCCGCGGCCTGAGGCGTTCTTGCTGTAAGGCGTGGTTGGCAGGTTGCCGCCATAAATCGACGAACAGCCAGTGGCGTTGGCGATGTAGAGGCGATCGCCAAAGAGCTGGGTGAGCAGCTTGATGTAGGCGGTTTCGCCGCAGCCAGCGCAGGCGCCGGAGAATTCAAACATTGGCTGCAGCAGTTGCAGATCCTTGACCTGCGAGTGCGAGAGCTTTGCGCGGTCGGTCTCGGGCAGGTTGAGGAAGTACTCCCAGTTTTCACGCTCGGCCTCGCGCAGCGGAGCCTGCGGCGCCATGTTGATGGCTTTTTTGCTGGCGTCGCTCTTGCTCTTTACCGGACACACCTCTACGCAGACGGCGCAACCGGTGCAATCTTCCGGAGCGACCTGCAGCGTGTAGTGATCGGTTTCCATGCCCTTCCACTTCGGCTTGGCCCACTTGAAGGTTGCGGGGGCTTTGTCGCCAAGCTCTGGACTATAGACCTTCGCGCGGATCACGGCGTGAGGGCAGACCATGACGCACTTGCCGCACTGGATGCAGAGATCCTTGTCCCAGACGGGGACGAATTGCGCGATGTTGCGCTTTTCCCACTGCGATGTCGCTGTGGGGAAGGCGCCGCCGGCAGGGATCGCGCTAACGGGAAGCAGATCGCCTCGGCCGGCGGCAATTTCGCCAAGCACGTTGCGAACAAATTCCGGAGCGTTGCTGGAAATCGACGGAATGAGATCGAAGTTCGATGAGGCGGCTGTGGGCAACTCGACCCTGTGCAGATGTGCGAGCGCCGCGTCGACGGCGTCGTAGTTCTTCTGCACCACGGCGTCGCCGCGTTTGCCGTAGGTCTTCTTGATGGCTTTCTTGATCTGCGCGATGGCCTCTTCGCGCGGCAGCACGCCGCTGATGGCGAAGAAACAAGTCTGCATGATGGTGTTGATACGCGTGCCCATTCCGGCATTGCGCGCAACGGTATAGCCGTCGATGACGTAAAACTCAATCTTCTTGCGAAGCATCTCTTCCTGCGTCGACTTGGGCAGCTTGTCCCAGACCTCTTCGGCGGAGTAAGGCGAGTTGAGCAGGAAGACGGCGCCGGGCATCGCTGCTTCCAGCACATTCATCTTCTCGAGGAAGCTGAAGTTGTGGCAGGCTACAAAGCTGGCGCGGGTAATAAGGTAGGTGGAGCGAATCGGATTGGGGCCGAAGCGCAAGTGTGAAGTCGTCATCGAGCCGGACTTCTTCGAGTCGTACACGAAGTAGCCCTGCGCGTAGTTGTCAGTCTCGCTGCCGATGATCTTGATGGAGTTCTTGTTGGCGCCAACCGTTCCGTCGGAACCGAGTCCGTAGAACAGTGCGCGAACGGTTTTCGGATCTTCGGTAGAGAATGTCGGATCGTACGTCAAACTGCTGTGCGAAACGTCGTCGTCGATGCCGATGGTGAAGTGCTTCTTCGGAGTCGTCTTGTTCAGCTCGTCGTAGATGCCCTTGACCATGGCGGGCGTAAATTCCTTCGACGAGAGGCCGTAGCGGCCGCCGATAATGTTCGGCATCGCGGCAAACGGCAGTGTGTCGGCACGCTCGGCAAGAACAGTGACGACATCCTGGTAGAGCGGTTCGCCTGTTGCACCGGGCTCCTTGCAGCGGTCAAGAACAGCGATGGACTTGACGGTGGCGGGCAGCGCGTTGATGAAGGCGGCTGCGTCGAATGGCCGATACAGGCGAACCTTCAGCAAGCCGATTTTCTCGCCCTGCTTCACTAGAAGATCGACGGCTTCTTCAACCGCTTCAGCGCCGGAACCCATGAGGATGATCACGCGCTCGGCATCGGATGCGCCGTAGTAGTCGAAGAGGTGATAGGGGCGGCCGGTTTGTGCGGCAACGCGATTCATGACCGACTGCACGATGCCCGGGACTGCGGCGTGATAGGGGCTGCACGCTTCGCGCGCCTGAAAGAAGACGTCGGGATTCTGTGCCGAACCGCGGAGCAGGGGGCGATCCGGGCTGAGCGCGTTCTGGCGGAACTGGATGATGTACTTGTCGTCAAGCACGGCGCGGATGGTCTCGTCGCTGATGGGAATGATCTTCCCCACTTCGTGCGAAGTGCGGAAACCGTCGAAAAAGTGAATGAACGGGATGCGCGACTCTAGCGTGGCGATCTGGGCAACCAGCGCCATGTCGGCCACTTCCTGCACGGAGTTCGAAGCCAGCATCGCCCAACCCGTCGAGCGGCAGGCCATCACATCGGAGTGGTCGCCAAAAATTGACAGTGCATGTGTGGCCAGGGTGCGGGCCGTCACGTGCATGGTGGCCGGAGTCAACTCACCGGCAATCTTGTACATGTTCGGGATCATCAGCAGCAGGCCTTGAGAGGCCGTAAACGTGGTGCCGAATGCACCGGCCTGCAGTGCGCCGTGGAGCGCGCCAGCCGCGCCGCCTTCGCTCTGCAACTCTTCCACGATGGGCAATGCGCCCCAGATATTCCTCTTGTCTTCCGAGCGCCACTGATCGGCCCACTCGGCCATCGGCGACGAGGGAGTAATCGGGTAAATTGCAACCACTTCGGAGAGTCGATAGGCAACCGAAGCCGCAGCCTCGTTGCCATCTAAAATCACCATTTTCTGTTCACTCATTCGCTTCGCCTCACAACGCGGCCTGCGGAGAAAAACCGCTATGAGGAGTCTCTGCTTTGAGGGGCTTAGCGGCTGTGATGAGAGACACAGGGTGGTCTAGGTTTCCCACATTATGACACGAGGTTCGCATTGCACGAAACTCGTTTTGATGGTGAGCGGAATCAATCCAGGTGCGCATTCATTCGAGCAAACAAAGACCGCATCGATTCGAAGGACTTACGTGCCCCAACGCCCCAAGGGCGAAAACCCTTCCCCCACCCCCTTCATCCAAGCCTTAGTTGTTCAAGGCGGGCGACCTGGATTTTCGCGCAACCAGTTGGTTTCATCGCTCCGATTCTCGCAAGCGCGATCCGAGCCGCAAATCCCGCCTGTAAACGAGGAGGATAAGTGGGTAAATTCAAATATCTATTGTTAATTGCTCTCGCTGCTCTCTGCTTTGCGGCTTCGCCTCAAAAGGTACATGCGCAGGTCGCCGTTCAGATTGGCCCGGCGCCTGAATGTCCCTATGGCTATTTCGACTATCCGCCCTATGATTGCGCACCGTATGGCTACTACGGGCCGGAATGGTTTACCGGCGGCGTCTTTCTAGGTGCGGGCCCCTGGTACCACGGGCGTGAACGTTTCTGGGGACACGTCGATAACCGCTTCGATCGGCACGACGGGTGGCACGGCGAGTATCCGCATCGCGGCGAACATTTCGATGAACATCATCGCCCCGATCACGTTGAGCATTTCAGAGGCAACGAAATGCGCGACGGCCACGGGCACTCGAACCTCGGCGGGGCTCACGAGCACCGCGATCACGACGGACACCCGCACTAAGTAAAAACGCCCAGGTAGTCCTTCACGATCATGGATGCCTGGGCATTTCTGTGTCTACTCGGCCGCCTTCCAGTTCGAATGCGGACGCGCCACCGCATACATCTCCGCGCCGATCTGCCGGAAGAGGCCATACCGATCGCCCTTCGGATCGCCGCCTTCCTTATATATGGTGTAGAGATCGAAGTGCGTTCGATCGGGGATATATGTGAAGTGGGCATCGGCGTCCAGCGCCTTCAGCACTGCATCCATCTTGTGCGCCGCACCATCGAGATAAAACGTGTCGGCAGTGCCCACGAAGACGTGAATCTTGCCGCGCAACTCCGGTCCTCGCTGGGTCCACGTTGTCTGAACGATATGCGCCAGATCGTAGTGGTCGTGCCAGTAGGCAATGACAGCGGGATCGACGTCCCCAGTTTCGCGATCGAACATCGGCACAGGCCTGCCGTCCTGCCCGCGGGGCGAGAACACCCACTCAAACGAAGCAACCTGTCCGCCATAGGGGCCGAGCACGCGTTCGTTTCTCGCGAACTGCTCAAATGTGCCGATCACCTTTCCATGGTCTCGAATGATCGGGTAGGGTGTTCCATCCTGCCGATGATAGACGTTGGCGTGCTGCGCGTAGAGATCGATGCCGGTGAAGTCGTGAAAATCACTGGGATCGGGCGAAGTGGACCACGTTCCGCCAAAGATTGCCGGATAATCGACCTGCAACTGCAGGGTTGCCCATCCGCCGGAGGAGTGGCCCTGCAGGAAACGCCCGCTTGGCCGCGCATCCATGCGGTACTTCTTCTCAAGATAGGGAATGTATTCCTTCGTCAGCGCACTTCCCCACGGCCCGTTGTTCACAGAGTCGTCGAATTCGTGTGTGCCCGTGGGGCACGACTCATCCAGCATGACCCAGATCATCGGCGGCATCTGCTTCTTCGCCATCATGTTGAACAGCATGGCACCGAAGAACTTTGCTCCATTCAGTTCGCCGCCAAACCCATGCGTCCAGTAAACGGTGGGGTAGCGATCCTTGGGATGCTCGTCGTAGTCCGGAGGCGTAATAACCCACGCGCGCACGTGCATCGGCCGACCTGAGAAGGCTGTGAGTGCCGGGCTCACGAAATCCTCGAGGTGCGAGCTCTTCTCGAATCCCGGTGGATCGGGAGGGCTGGGACGCCCGGGAGCGACGTCGTTGAGAGTAAACGCAGGCTCGGCTCCCTGCCCCGGCGTGAACGACGCGAGCGACACAACCTCGCTGACCAGGTCGCCGGCGCTGCGTCCGACGTAGTTGTAGTCGTGGTTTACGTCAAGCACGGCCTGCGCCTGGTAGTCACCCGGCTTCAGAGACGAAAAGCCGGCGGGAAAGGCTACATCGTCCGTATCGACTTCAACCGATGCTCCGGCCGTCAGGTCTGAAACGTCCTTCGCGGCCACAGAGACGGCGGTCGGCTGAAAGGGATTCTCATCCATCTGCTTCGCTCCCGATCCGGGGGTGAGAAAAATCAGCAAGCGTCCGGAGACAGGCGTCGTGATTTTGGGGCCGGCTGTCACGCGAAAGAAAAGGTGTTGCGGCTGCTGTGCTACAGCGCCGAACGAGCAAAGGGAAAGTGCAACAGCAAGGAAAGGCTTTCGGGGAATGTGCATGGTGAAGGAATTGTATGAGGCAGCGCACAATGTCAGCAATGAAAAGTCGCGGCGCGAGTCTTGGCCGAGGTTCGAGAGGTATCGATAGCCTCGGTGAGGTGCCTTCACTTTGTTTTGGGCGCCGGGCTCACGATGAGGTCAGTGGTTTGCGCGGCGGCCAGCGTTACCTTGATCGGCGGAGCTTGCAACTCGCCCGCGACCGCAGACACCATGTAGTCGCCACCGGCAAGGTCGTGGATGGAATACGTGCCGTCAGAGCCGGTTTCAGTGCTGAACGACCGGCCTGTTGCCACGTTCTTTGCCCTGACTGTCGCGCTTGGAACCGCGTGCCCGGCGGAATCACTCACTTTGCCTTGGAGAGTATAGGTCTGCGCAAATGCGGAAGCGGTAACAACACAGCAAAACAGGAGGATTCGCATCGCCATCGCAAACGTTCCGTTTTTGATCAACATGTGAGTTTCTCCTGATCGGATCGGCGGGCGGAGAGGAGAATTCGTCTTTCAGAAGAAGTTGAGTATGCCGCAGCAACAGACAATTGGAAGGCTGGAACCGAAAGTGCGAGCTGAAGATTTTGTCATCATGACACAAGGAGTGCCGCGCAACCAAACGCGGCACTCAAGGATGCGTCGAGCCCGATCGAACGATGAAACTCTACGCGCCGACTGCAATCAGCCGCGCCGCACGCGGGCTGCTTCCGGCGGGTAATCTGCGCGGTCGCGATCGACGGCGATCACGGGCTTCCGCTCGACAACGGTAGTGTCGTGGCGTTGGCTCACCAGTTCGTCAAACAGAGCGCGATAGTGAATCATGGCGCGGCGCAGGTCTTCGGTGCTGGCCTGTCCCTTGGCCTGACGAAGCGCGATGTCGTGTGCGGAGCGGTAATTCTGCGTGACGATCGGGTGCTCGACCGAGATGTCGGCTGCACGCTGCTCAAAGTCGCTCATCGGGTAGCCGCAAGTTGCCATCAGGTCGCCGATCAGCTGGTCGGCTTCGGCGACCGCGCCGGCGGGAGCATCCACAAAGTGACCCTGCACGCGATCCCATTGATCGGTAAACCGTGCTCGATCCTCCACCGTGAGCGGATGAATGTGGAACTTCTTGACGCGCTCGGTGCGCTCTTCAAGCCGGGACTCGGCAATGCGCTTATTGCCTCCTTCGGCAACGGCACGATCATACTCGGGGCCGAAGTGCTGACGAAGCTTCTCAGTGCGACGCTTCTTTAGGACTACAAACGCGATGGCGCCCATCACCACCACGATGACGGCGACGATAATTGCGATCTGAGTAGGGGTAAGAGCCTGTAGATCCATAACCCGGGGTCCTCCTGCTTCTAAGTGTTTAGATACGGTCTATTGCAACTGCGCCTTCGCTGAGATTTCTGGCTCGCAAGCCCCAGTACGCAGAACGGGTACGACTTGGTGCACGTGAAGTTGGAGAGGCTCGACGAGGCGCGGGTTGCCTCTAGCATCCGCTCCCCTCAGAAGCATTTTTGAGAGGGAATCGGTTGCACGAAATCGCTGCTTTTTGATCGGACAACGGCACGATTTGTACAGATGACTTTCGAGAGCCCCTGACGCGATGGTGGGTTAGGAACACCTTGCAGACGCGTAGACTGAGACGAGCATCACCCCCTGGAGGAAGTTATGAAATTTTCCCGGCTTTTTGCCGTGCCGGTTCTTGCTCTCGTTTGTTTGGCAGGCGCCAATACGCGTGCGGCCGCGCAAATCAGCATCAGCATTGGAGTGGCGCCGGCGTGCCCCTACGGCTACTTCAATTACGCGCCTTATCAATGCGCACCCTTCGGCTACTACGGTCCGGAGTGGTTCTCCGGAGGCGTGTTTTATGGCGCAGGGCCGTGGTTCCGTGGTCCCGGAGGCTTTCATGGCTACATCAACCACGACTACGATCCGCATTTCGGATACCGCGGTCCGTTCCCTGGGCGTGGCGAACATGCTGACTGGGGCAGACACCATGGCTGGGAACATCAATGGCACGGAAATGAGTATCACAACGAGGTTCGCCACGATAACGGGAACCACAACGGCCAGTACAAGGACCATAACGATCACGGCAATGGCCACGGGAACCCGCACGACAATGACAGACATAGCAATGGCCACGACGACAAACATGGCCACGACGATAAGCACGACAACGATCACGCCCACGGACACGACAAATAGCCCTGCCTGACACAGGACCACCGATGCGAAAGCCCCATGAGTGCAACTCGCTTATGGGGCTTTCGCAATGGAATCAATATGGCGGATTGGCGTCAGCGGCTGGTCGCGATCATCTGCGCCGCGTGCTGCAGGCTGGTCTCCGTCACCTTTGCCCCGGAGAGCATGCGCGCCACCTCGTGGGTGCGGGCACGATCGTCGAGCAGGCGGATGTGCATCTTGGTGCGGCCGTGGTCTTCCTTCTTCTCGACAACAAAATGCTGATCGGCGAAGGCGGCGATCTGGGGCAGATGAGTCACGCAGAGAACCTGCTGCGCGCGTCCTAGTGCCTTCAGTTTCTGGCCAACAGCGTCGGCAGCGCGGCCGCCGATGCCGATGTCGATTTCGTCGAAGACCAGCGTGCGCGGCGTCGGCAGTTTCTTTCGTGATTTCGACGAAGCCTCTTCGACGGCGACTTTCAGCGCCAGCATCACGCGTGACATTTCGCCGCCTGAAGCGATCTCGTGCAGCGGCTTCATCGGTTCGCCCGGGTTGGTGGCGATGCGATATTCCACTTCATCCCAGCCGTGCGCGCTCCACGCGGACTCCTGCTCACTGCTTCTAACAGAAATCTCAAACCGCACCTTCATCGCCAGCGAATTGATCTGCGTCTCCGCAAGTTTGGCGAGCTTTGCGCCGGCCGCCTTACGTTGTTCAGAGAGAGACGCCGAAACCTGCCGATAGCTGGCCGCCGATTTCGCCAGCGCCGCCCGCAGCACCTTCAGCGTCTCGTCGCGATCCTCCACCTCCGCCAGCTTCCGCGCTACTTCCTCGCCCAGCGCGATCACATCGGCGACAGTCTTGCCATACTTGCGTTTCAGGCGATCGAGCAGCGCCAGGCGATCTTCAATTTCCTCCAGCCGCTCCGGCGAAGCGTTGATGCGCTCGGCATAATCGCGCAACGTAGCGCTGACATCGCTGATTGTGGCGCGCGCCGACTCAATCTGCTGCGCCGCTTCATTGAACTTCGCATCGTATCGCGCCAGTTCGTCGAGATTGCGTCCTGCAGCCCGCAGTGCAGCCTCTGCCGATGCGCCACCCTCGTACAACTGATCGAAGGCGCTCATCGCGGCTGCGTAGAGTTTCTCGGCATTCGCGAGCACGCGCTTCTCCGTCTCAAGAGCCTCGTCTTCGCCGGCAACAAGAATGGCGGCACCGATTTCCGTCGCCTGGTAACTCCATAGGTCAACCATGCGCAGCCGGTCCTGCTCATTCGTCAGCAACTCATCGAGCTTCCCCTGTGCGGCGCGCCACCCTTCATACGCCGCGGCTACATCTTCTGTTGAAATCGAAGCAAAGCGATCGAGCAGAATCCGCTGCTGCGTCTGGTCGAAGCTGGAGAGCGTCTCAGACTGCGCGTGCACCAGCGCAAGCTCGGGTGCAAGCAACCGCAAAACCGCGACCGTCGCCGGCTGGTTGTTGACGAAAACGCGTCCTTTACCCGACGACAGAATCTCCCGGCGCAGGATGATCTCGTTCCCTTCGGCGTCGATCCCGTTTTCTTCGAGAACTGCTTCGGCGGCCGGGGTGGACTCAAACACACATGCCACGACCGCCTTGTCGGCTCCATGGCGCACAATTTCTGTTGAGGCTTTGCCTCCCATCAGCAGCGCCAGCGCATCTACAAGAATGGATTTGCCTGCGCCCGTTTCGCCGGTCAGCAGGTTCAGGCCAGGGCCGAAGACGGCAATGGCGTGATCGATAACAGCGTAATTTTCGGCGCGTAACTCTACCAGCATGAAAGGTGAATCCGAGCGCAGCATAGCACGAACCACAGGGGTTAGGGCTAACACGCCTGAAATGCACGGCTTCGAGTGCACCAGATCGATAACTTGGAGCGCCGCAACGCGTCTGATACCGTGGATATTGAGGTGAAAACCGATTTTTACAGTTACTTTGCTCCTAGCATTCCAGGCTGACGGTGGCGCTCCGCCGGCCGGCGGCCCTGTTGCGCAGGGCACCGGCGCGCTGATGGAGATGATGGGCAATATGGGAGGGGTTGCACTTGGCGTCCTGGTCCTTTTGCTGATCGCCAGTCTCTACTCGTGGACCATCATTCTGAGCAAGATGTCGATCTTCGGCCGCGCTACCCGCGAAAGCCGTAACTTCATCAATGCCTTTCGCCGCGCAACGCGCCTCAATGAAGTTGCTTCGATCGCCGACAATTACAAAAACAGCCCCTTGGCGCAGGTTTACCTGGACGTTTACGAAACCTACAAGCGCCAGACCGGGGGCACCGGACCACCGCGCAGCATTACCCCGCTGGAGCGCTCCGCGCAGACCGCATCCAGTGAAGCGATCACAGCGCTGGAACGCCGTCTTACGTGGCTCGCCACCATCGCGGCCACCAGCCCGTTCGTCGGCCTCTTCGGCACAGTGATGGGCGTGGTCGACGCATTTCACGGCCTCGGCACAGCCGGAGCCGCTACCCTACGCGCCGTTGCGCCCGGCATCTCCGAGGCGCTCATCACAACCGCTGCCGGCCTTTTCGTGGCCGTACCGGCCGTCGTCGCTTACAACCAGTTCGCTGCACGGATTCGCGTCTTCGCATCGGCCACCGACGATTTCTGCCGCGAACTCCTGAATTCGCTGGAAGAGATTCCCGTCCGCGGATCGGCAGCTCCACGCGACGAGCCTCAAGAGGTAGCACGTGGCTTTCACGACTAGCAACGGCCGCACCCAATCCTCGCTCGCCGATATCAACATCACGCCGTTGGTCGACGTGGTGCTCGTGCTGCTGGTCATCTTCATGATCACGGCGCCCGTTTTGCAATCGGGAATTGAAGTCAATATCCCCAAGACGCGCACAGTGAAGGAAATCACCGAACAGCGGCTGGTGGTGACGATCGACCGCGACCAGAATGTCTTTCTCGGCGACAAGCCGGTCAACGTGCATGACCTGGGGCAGCGGCTCCGCGATGCGAGCGGCGACTCCAACAAAAAAGTGATCTATCTGCGGGCGGATGTGCGCGTGCCCTTCGGCGCATTCGCCAGTGTCATGGATGCGGTCAAGCAGGCGGGCATCACGAACATCTCGGTAGTCACGCGGCCACTTGATCAGGCCGCGAAATAGCCGCGTTAGCGAGAAGGTCGAACGAGAACGATGAGCAGTTTCTTCCAAGGCGGCGATCATCTGCAGCAGGGCCTGGCGCCGGAGCCGTTTGCCCGGCCGGCGGCGGGTTCCCTGCTGCTGCACGGCGGCATCGTCGTCGCCATTGTTCTCTACGGCATCCTCGGAGGTTTCTTTCATCACAGTCTGTGGGGCGGCGCCGGACCCGGCGGAGCCATCCAGGTAAACATCACCAGCGCCATCCCACTTCCCTCAGATCATCCGCCCAACCAGAATGTCCTGGCGACCGAGACGCCCAGCGAAGCGCCCGCACCTCCGCAGCCCAAAGCGAAGCAGGAAGAAGATCAGACCGCGATTCCTATCCTGGGCAAGCCGAAGAAGCCGGAGCAGCAGCAAGCTCAGCGGAATCCGGTCAAGCAGCAGCCCACTCCCGACAAGGCGCAATATGGCGACCAGGCGGGATCCGTCATGCCGCGGGCAGCACAATCCGGCGTGGCTAATGGACCAACCACTCTTACTGATGCAAACTTCGGCAGCCTCTTCGGCTATTACGTCGACAACATCAATCGCAAGATGGACGCAAACGGATATCGCTCGTTGGCCGATCCGCGCACGACGAAGGGAGCGAAGGCGAGCATCGAGTTTCGCATCCATCGCGACGGATCACAGAGCGATGTGCGCCTCGACCGCACCAGCGGAAGCCCGACGTGGGATTCGGTCTGCGTTCGCGCCGCACAACGCGTTGATACCTTTGGCCCTTTGCCCGCGGGATATCGCGACAGTTACCTGCAGGTCTACTTCGATTGCACTTACTAGTGGGGTCCAAAGCGGTCCAAGTAAAATAGGGGATGAGGCCCGCGCTTACCATGCGGCGCAAACGCGAAACAAAATGGCTCGAGACACGCAGAGTTCCCCCAACGCTTCAAAATTCACCCAGGAAGGGTTTAGCGTTCTCATGAAATCCACGTTGCGTTTTGGTTTTCCGCTCCTGCTTCTTCTGGCAGCGAATGCTTCTCTTCCCACCTTTGCGCAGGATTGGGTTCATACCGGATCCGGTCTGGGCAATGCCCCCATTCGCCTCGCGGCGGCGGACTTCAAGCTGGTCGGCGCCGACTCGCAGACCCCTGGTCTGAAGGCCACCTTCGATTCGACCCTGTTCAACGACCTGCAGAATGCCGGCATCTTCGACATGGTCTCGAAGAGTTATGCCCCGCAGGCCGCACCGGGTTCGCCGCAGGAGATCAATCTCTCCCAGTGGGCAGCTGACCCCTCCGCCGCCGCCATGGTCGCCTTCGGCGCGCTCTCCGCAACCAACGGCCGACTGGTGGTGTACGGCTGGCTCGACGACACGCGTAACACCGCCAATCCGCAAGTGCTCGGAAAGCAATACAACGAGGCAGCCACCGAAGATATGGCGCGCACCATCGCCCACCGCTTTGCCGACGAGATTATTTATCGCCTCGGCGGCGGCATCAACGGCATAGCCGAAACCAAAATCTACTTCATCAGTTCCCGCACAGGCTCCAAGGAACTGTGGGTGATGGACTACGACGGCCAGAACCAGCGCGCCATCACGCACCTCGGCACCGTATCGATGTCGCCGCACATCTCGCCCGATAATTCGCGGATCGCTTTCGAGAGCCTGAACCGCGAAGGCTGGTCCATTCGCATGTACTCGTTCGATCTCGGACGTCTGGTCAGCTTCCCTGTCGGCACCGTCGCCGGAAGCAACACCACTCCGTCGTGGTCTTCTGACGGTGCGAAGATTGCGTTCTCTTCGTCGCGCTCGGGCGATCCGGAGATCTGGATCACCGATGCGGCCGGCGGACAAGCGCACAAGATCACATCCTTCCGCGGGCCCGATGTCTCTCCCTGCTGGAATCCTCGGACCAACTCGCAGATTGCGTGGGTGAGCGGCCGCACGGGCCTGCCACAGATCTACACAATGGATCAGGACGGTGCAAACGTCGTGCGCCTCACCGACAGCGGATACGCGGTTTCTCCCTCATGGTCGCCGAGCGGCCAGTGGCTCACCTTCGCCTGGAACCGCAAGTACGGCCCCGGCGCACCCGGCGGCCAGGACATCTACGTGATGGATATCTCCACCCGCAAGTGGCTCCAACTCACGCACGATTCGGGAAGCAACGACTACCCCTCATGGTCGCCCGACAACCGGCACATCGTCTTCGAGCGCACCATCGGCGGCAGAACCCAGATATGGTCGATGCTTGTGGACGGCACGCAACAGCACCAGCTCTCCAGCACCGGCCAGAACTTCATGCCCGACTGGAGTTGGAAATAGCTTCATCCAAAATGCAGCGGAGCACGTCGAATTACTTCGGCAGCACCTGCGGCACAGTGATCACTGTCCACTGATCACTGTCCACTTTCCTCTCGGTCAGGGGATCCTCACCCACGTCGCCGTCCGGCCGATCAGCGATATGCCGACAAACCCGCGCATACCCAGCTTGTCGCTTCCGATGGCCCACATCTTTCCCTTGTATACCTTGCCATTTTCGGGATCCACGACGGTTCCGCCGATCCAGTCGTCGCCTTCCGGATGGAAGTTTCTGATGACGACCATGCCCATGATGCGCTGGTTTTTCAGCTCGCCCGGGCACTTTGAGCATACGGAATCCAGCGCGCGCCCGGGACGAGCCCCGGTGACCTTGCCGAAAAGAATGCCATTTTCGATATAGGTTTCAACCTGGCCGCCTTTACCGCCATCGCTGTCGATCACTTGCCAGTGGCCTACAGCATTCTGAAGTTTCGGTGAAAGCTTTTGAGCGCTGCCGGAATTCGCAAAAACGACCAGGCCAAGAGCAAGGGCGACAGAAAGCGCGTGTTTGTATTTGGAAAGATGCAAGGCTCTACCCTCGCCGTGGATTATAGCGATTGCCGCACCCCATGTTTCAACAACGAATTCTCGCGGCGTCCACACCGGCGTCCAGGGCCGGCGTGTATCCTCGATTGCGGAAAGTATTGCATCCCCCTCTCGATCTGAACGACGCGGGCCGCTGATTCCCGCTCCCGATCTGAAACAGTTCCGCAACAGGAGACCCAGATGATTGCAAAGACACTTGCCGTTGCTACACTCGTCGCCGCGCTTTCATGCTCAGGCGTGGCCCACGCGCAGGACAACGGTCCCTACAAGGTGCAGAAGATCCAGCTCGTGGATGGCGATGGCGGATTCGATTATGTGACTGCCGACTCCGACGGCCGCAATCTCTACGTTGCGCGCTCCGGACCCGCAGGCCACATCGGCGTCTTCAATCTCGACACGCTCGCGCCAGTGGGCGATATTCCCGGTACCAGCGCCCACGGCGGAGCGGTGGACACCGAGACCGGACACGGATTCGCGACTTCCAGCCCGGTGACGATGTTCGATGCAAAGACCTTTGCGATTATCAAGAAGATCGACGTACAGGGCCGTCCCGACGGCTATCTGAACGATCCCTTCAATCACCACTTCTACATCCTCAGCCACGCCGCGCCAAACATCACGGTCCTCGACGACAAGGACGGATCGATCCTCGGCACCATAGACATTGGGGGCGCACCCGAGCAGGCTGCGACTGACGGACACGGCAAAATCTACGTCGACATCGAAGACAAGGCTGCCATCGCCGTCATCGACGCGAACACTATGAAGATGGTGGGCAAGTACGACGTTTCGAGCAAGGGTGGCGGCTGTGCCGGTCTGGCTCTCGATGTGAAAAACAACATCCTCTTCGCCGCCTGCCGTGAGAACAAAAACATGGTCATCCTGTCGGCGACCGACGGACACATCATCACCGATCTGCCCATCGGCAACGGGTGCGATGGCGCCACCTTCAACCCGGCGACCATGGAGACCTTCAGTTCGCAGGGCGACGGCACTCTTACAGTCATCAAGGAAGATTCGCCCACAAGCTTCAACGTGGAGCAGACCGTGCCTACACCGCCGCGCGCCAAGACGTTGACGCTTGATATGAAGACCGGCCACATCCTTCTCATCACCGCCGAGTTTGGCCCTGCGCCGGCCGCACCTGCACAGCCGCAGGGCTCGGCTCCAGCCGCGAGTCCAAGCACGCCACCGGCCGGTGGTCCACCCGCATTTGCGCGCGGACCACGCGCGCCCATGATCCCCCACTCCTTCCAGATCATCCAGGTTGGCAAGGACTAACTGCGGATCATTGTCCCGGCAATGGGCCCTGACAGGTATCAACCATTTCGCATCCCCACTCACGCGCGTGACCTGCCGTCTTGTGCGGAATAAAATCGCCTGTTTTGATCCTTCGAGGTGAATCATGAAGTCTGTTCGCAGTGCCTTCGTCGCTCTCTTTGTGTTGTTCTTCGCGGGCCACGCCCTTTCGCAATCTGGCCTGTATGCAAAATGGGAGGAGCTCACCGCTCCCGATTTTGTGCAGGCCATCCACCAGTCGCAAGGTGTCTGTGTGCTCCCGATCGGCATCATTGAAAAGCACGGACCGCATCTGCCCCTCGGCACCGACCTGCTCGACGTTCGCTTCGCCGTGACAAACGCCGTGAAACAGGAGTACGCCGTCGTCTTCCCCGAATACTACTTCGGCCAGATCTTCGAGGCTCGCCAGCAGCCTGGCACCCTCGCCTACTCGCTCTCCACGCAGCTCACCCTGTTGCAGGAGACCGTGAATGAGATGGCCCGCAACGGCTGCAAGAAAATCGTGATCGTCAACGGCCACGGCGGCAACGAATCGCTGCTGCCTCTCTTTGGCCAATCGCAACTCGCCAGCCAGCGCGACTACGTCGTCTACGTCTTCGGCCTGCCCCATGAAAATGTTGCCGGCCGTCCCGCACTCAAGACTCCCTACGACATGCATGCCGGCGAAGTGGAAACTTCCAACATGCTCATCGCCCGCCCCGACCTCGTCCACCAGGATCGCGCCGGCCAGCAGTCCGGCGCCGATCAGCATCGGCTGAAACTGCCCGGCTCCGTCTACACCGGCATCTGGTGGTACGCGCGTTTCCCCAACCACTACGCAGGCGACGCCTCGGCGGCCAACAAGGAACTCGGTGAATTCGATCAGAAGGTGTGGTCGAGTCAAATCGCGGAAGCCATCAAGGCGATCAAGGCTGACGACGAAAGCCTCAAGCTCCAGAACCAGTTCTTCGAAGACGCCAAACACCCGCTCGACACAAAACAATAGCTGGTCGCAATCATTTCAGCGCACCGAAGATTTGCCGGGTCAGAGTGCGCCGCAAACAAAACGATAAGAACAATGCGGAGTGATCTGATAAGCAATGGAAAGGATCCCCGGCTTCATCCTCATCGAAACTATGCCAGCGCTCGCAGCAGGCCCGTCATATCGTCCTCCTGCTGCTCTATCGAAGAAAGCAGTTTGAACTGCGTTCGGCAGCGGTCGAGATTCTGTTCCGGCCGGTTGACTTTGTAATAGGTGTCGCCCGCGAGAAAGTCCGCAAGAAACCGAATCCCCTGCTCGAAAACGATGACCTTCGCGCCCGCGATCAACGACCCGCGCTCCGGCGCTGTGAGAAAGCTCCCCGCCCCACCGAGGTATCCTCGCAGCACCGCGTCGAATAACTCGAAATCCACCGCTACCTGCGAAAGATCCCGTTCATCCTCGGCCTCCGGGCACGTCATCGTGCGCACCATGTCGCCAAAATCGTATGCTGCCAACCCAGGCATCACCGTATCGAGATCAATCACGCAAAGGCCTTCACCGCTCTCATCATCCAGCAGCACGTTATTCAACTTCGTATCGTTGTGCGTCACGCGCTCCGGCAATCCCGCACCCAGCAGCACCATCGCCAACGTCTCGCGCGCCCTCGCAAACGCAATCTCATCCCGCGCCGCCTCGTCACGCGCAGACTCGTCTGCAGCCACCGCCCGCTCAAACGCTGAAAATCTCTTCGCGGTGTTGTGAAAATCCGGAATGCTCTCGTGCAGGCGCGGCGGCGGCAAATCCGCAAGCAGCCTCTGAAATTCACCGAACGCTTTTGCCGCCTCGAAGGCCTGCTTCGGCGAGTTCACCGAATCGAACGTACGAGCTTGCTCAATAAACTGATATGCGCGCCAATACCGTCCCTCCGCATCCACATGCCAGCCGGCGCCATCGTGCGTTGAAATGAGTTGCAGAACGCGCCTGCCAATGTCCGCTCCACGTCCAAGGCGAGATCGCAGGTGATTGGTGACGCGCTCAATGTTCTCCATCACCGCGACTGGATTCTTGAAGATCGCCGTGTTGATGCACTGCAGAATGATCCGGTCTTCCCGATCGCCGTCATCAAACGTTACGCAATACGTATCGTGAATGTGCCCGCTGCCGTACGGCTTCGCGCTTCGAAATCCCTTTTGGACTTCGAACACACGCGCGACCGCGACAAGGCTGAGCAATTCGATCATCGCCACAGCCTGTGCGGATAGGTTCCCTGCTCGATCAGTCGACTCACGCTATGCACCACCCGCGGATGATCCTCGCGATACGTAACGCCAAACCATGCATCAGCCGAGCGCAGTACCTTCACCCGCGCCTGGCCCGCCTCGATCAGCGTATTCATCGAACTCGGAAGGTAGCACTCGGCCCTCAAATCGTTCCCATGCCGCTTCAAAAAACGCTGAAAGTAATCGTAGAGCTGCGGAAATACCCCGGGCATAAACCCCCACATGTTCATGCTCACCATTTCACTGCCGGTCAATACCGTCTTTTGCCCTTCCGGGTCGATGTTGATAATGCGCGGCCCTTCGCGTTCAATCGACTTCAGTTCTGTAATGTCCTTCAGGTAGCCATCTTCCGTCACGTGGCACACACCGCGCGCCACGGTTCCAAATTCTGAAAGCGTGTTGCTCAGAACAAATCCCACCATCGCGTAGTCTGACGTGCCCGACTGCAGGTGCTGTGCAAGCAGCCGATAGCTGCTTGCGCCGTAGAAATCGTCCGCATTGATCACGCCGAAAGGTTCATGAATCGTGTTGGCCGCCATCAGAATTGCATGCGTTGTTCCCCACGGCTTGGTGCGTCCCTCCGGCAGCGAAAAACCAGGGATGAGGTCATCGGTCTCTTGAAACACGTACTCCACGGGAACACGCTTCTCGTAGCGAGATCCAATCCTCTCTTCGAAAGCCTTCTCGATCTCCTTGCGAATCACGAACACGACTTTCCCGAACCCCGCGCGCCGGGCGTCGAAGATCGAGTAATCCATGATGGTCTCGTCGTCGGGTCCAACGGGATCCAGTTGCTTCAATCCGCCATAGCGGCTGCCCATTCCAGCGGCCAGCACAAGCAGCGTAGGCGTAATCATGTCGTCCATCGTTCCCTCAGCGGTGCCCGCTCTGAGCGGGCAGGATATCGAGCGTGAGTACCTCGAACGCAGCGAGGTGAAACTCGTGTGCTTCTTGCGCCTGAAGCACAATCGCGGCGCGCCCTGCATCTTCTTTCCAAGGGCTTTGAGCACGATACACCTTCGCGGCGTCCGCCGGCAGTTCAAACGCATCCTGCAGCCGGAGCCGGATCGTCTGCTCGTGGTCGCTCGGATTGCGCAGGACCAGGATTCCCTTCCGCGGCGTCCACGAGGACCATCCATAAACTTCGAGCCATGCGGGATCGCCCCCCACCCAGTGCGTGTCTTTCAGTACATCGGAATTTTCACGCGACCATTTCGCCGCCTCTGCCAGGTCGTCCCAGTTCTGCGCGGTCAGCAGCGATGGCGTGATGTACATCTCCTGCAACTGCGTTCCGGTGCCGAAGTACGACCGCACCTCGTTTCGAAAATCGTTCCCCGGATCCTTGTCGAGATCCTTGTGATCCCGCGCGAAAATCATGCCATGCAGCATCAGCGAATTCAGCGGATACAGAGGCCCCATCTGCACTACACGCTCGTAGGTGTCGGCATCGCGATACGTAATCCATCTCTCTCGATACGGTCCCACGCCCGCCGTCGAGTCATCCTCGCCGCCGCGCCAGATCGAGTCCGCATGCATCACCCAGAATGGAGAGGGCCACGTCCCGGTCGTCAGATTCACGAACAGATCCGGCTTCGCCGCGCGCAATTCGCCGATCAGGTGAATCATCGCGGAGAAATCGCTGTCGAACCGGCTCCCCGGAAACACGGAATCCACATTGCCTGTTCCATCAAACTTGAACTGGTTCACGCCGTACTTCTCGATCATCTCCAGCGCCACATCGCGAAACGCCGCATAATACTTTGGCCCTGACAGCGCATAACCGCCGCCCACAATCTCGTATCCGGCTTCGTGGCCAAACGCAATCCGCTCCTGCTTCGGCTTGGAGTAGCCGCCCCACGGCGACATCCAAATGCCGGGATCGGCACCATGATTCTCCGCCGCACCCTTCAGCGGTGTGAATCCGTCTGGAAACCCACTGTTGAATTTCCAGAGAGAATCGTGCTTGTCCCAGCCATCATCGAAGAGAAACGAATCCAGCGTGACGCCGCGTTTCTCGGTCAACTCGCGCCCGAACGCATTGATCCGATCCACAGCATCCGTCGCCGTGTACGGCGTAAAGTACCCTAGGTCGTACCAGCTGTTGTAGTGCAGAAATGTCCGATAGGGATGCGCTCGCTCGCGCTCGAGATACGCCAGAACATCGCGCCGCATCTGTCCTTCGCGCGCCACTCCAATCACCGACGAATATGTCACGGCCTGCCCGGCACGCAGCGGCAGTTCGCGTTCGATCCACGCCGTGGCCCTCTCGCGTGTCACTATGCTTTGCGAGAGGGGATGTTCGAAGCCCAGGAACACATTGCCCGCCACAATCGGCGATCCCGCCACACTTCCCACCACGTGCGCATCGAAGAGTCGCACGTTGATCAATTCCACGCGGCTGATCGGCACGTCTTTTTCGCCCGCGGCTGCAATCGTGACGATCTGCCGGATGTAGTGCGAGCCCTCGAGCAGCACGACGGACCAGTCCACATGCACTGAACCATCGCTGCTTTCCATTGCAAGGTTGACCGATTCGCCCGGAACCGTCACGGCGATGCGCGGAGCAGACGGAGTCGGCGTCATGTGCGTGATCTTCGCATCGCCAACAAGTTTCAGGTTCGACGCATCCAGGATCGTTCCATCCTTCAACAGGATCCGGAACGGTTCATCCACACGAATATCCGCCCCGTACATCTGGTCGCGGACGACCAACCCACTCAACACGCCCTTCGCAACCGACCAGCGCGCGCCTATCACCGCGTTTGTCAAGGAAAAGGCGTCGCCTTGCCGATGCAGCATGACTTGATCTTCGGTTTTCCGTCCGCTCTGCCCGGCCATCGTCGACACAGCGACCGGTGCAAGCAACACTCCGCAAAATATCGCGTCAATCAATCTGTGATTACGGAGGTACATGAAGCTCTCCCTGATTCCGGTTTCAGAACTGCCCATTCCTTCAGCTTCTCAAAACTGGAGAACGCCAAACTCGGCCGGCTGAGTCGAATCTCCTGAAAGCTGATATTAAATCACTTAGCACAACCTGCATGGCCTGACACCTTCGCGTTTGCCGAATCCTCCCAGCGTCCTCCAAGTCCGCTTCGATCCGATGCCGATGCGGCAACCGGGCGCGCCTCTCCGTTCCAAATCGACGCGGCGAACCATCGCAAATAACAGCTGCGTTGCGTGCCTCCGATGTTTTCACCTCTGCGCGGGTCTAAAATGGAGAAGTGATTGGTGCACGCAAATAAACCTGCGGAAGGAGTTACGAATTGAAAGTCTGCACTCGTGTTCTGGTTCCTGCTTTGCTTGTGGCTTTGGTTGCTGTAGCTGGCTGTAAGAAGAAGACTCCGCCACCAGCTCCCTATACGGCGCCCCCTGTAACATCACCCGCTCCTACAGCGCATATTACTGCGGAGCCGAGCGCTATTTCGGCCGGAGACCAGGTGACCCTGACCTGGAAGACCACCGACGCTACAACCGTCTCGATTGAAGGTATCGGCGACGTTCCCACCTCGGGTACCAAGACTGTTACGCCGACCGCCTCCACCAACTATCACCTTGTGGCAAAGGGTGAAGGTGGAACAGCCGACGACACTGCAAGGGTCACGGTTTCGTCTCCGCCTCCCGTGCAGCAACCTACAACCTCAATGTCCGCCGAAGAAGAGTTCAAGGCGAACATGCAGGACATCTTTTTTGACTACGACGCGTACGACGTTCGCTCCGATGCTCAGGGCACGTTGTCAAAGGACGCCGCCTATCTGAACAGCCATCCGAATATTCGGGTCGTCATTGGCGGCTACTGCGACGAGCGCGGCTCAAACGAATACAACATCGGCCTCGGTCAGAATCGTGCCGATGCCGCGAAGACCGCGCTTGTGACGGCCGGCATTGCAGCCAGCCGCATTCGCGTTATCAGCTACGGCAAGGAAAAACCCTTCTGCACCGAATCGACCGAAGCCTGCTGGCAGCAAAATCGCCGCGCCGGCTTCTCGATGGACCAGTAGTGCTCAGGGAGCCAGCAAACCTCTCGGGCGGCATCCATTCACCATCGATGCCGCCCTGCGTTTTTGAACTCTGGCGAACAGCCGAAAAGGTCTGCACCAATCAGGTCGCCCCTCAGGCAGCGCGGAAGCACCGCTTCCCGTCTAATGAATCTGGGGCCTTTCCGGTAACTTAATCCGGGCGCAAAACTCCATCATGTAGGTGATCGATGCTTAAAGCTACACTCCGTCATCGTTCCGTTGCGGCAGCAGTTCTGGTCGCGGTGCTTGCTCTGGCCCCTGTGCGTGCGCATGCGGCATCGAAGGAAATCATAGCGTTGCAAACCCAGGTGCAGCAGCTGCTGGACATGGTGCAGCGCCTGCAATCCACCCTCGACACCCGTTTCGGTGTTCTGCAGCATCTGGTAGAACAAACCGCCGACACGGCCAACCAGATGACCCAGACGGTCACCACGCTGCAGCAGAAAATCAACCAGCAGAACGACGCGCTGGGTGGCAAAATCGATACGGCTTCGGGACAGGTTCAGTCCCTGAATGATTCCGTCGACGAGTTGAAGACCCGCATTGCCAAGCTCGACAAGTCGATCTCGGATCTCCAGGGCCAGTTGCAGAATATCCAGAGCGCTCCACCAGCCGGGACACAGCCGGCTCAGGGCGCAATGCCCGGCGGCGCGCCTTCAAACGATGGTGGAGCAGGCCCCGGCGGCGCACAGGGAAATCCCGCTCAACCGACGGGGAATGGTGCGCCCGCCGCCGCGAATCCTCCTCTGCACGAGACGTTCGAGGCGGCGCTTCGCGACTTCAACGCTGCCAAGTACAGCGTTGCCTCGGGCGAGTTTCAGGACGTGATCCACTACTATCCGATGGATGAACTCGCCGGCAGCTCTCAGTACTACCTCGGCGAAATTGCCTACCGTCAGGGTGACTATAACGCGGCCGTCAACGACTACAACGCGGTTCTCGAAACCTTCAGCGGAAGTCCGAAGGCCCCGGCCGCTCAACTGCACAAGGGCTTTGCGCTTATCCAGCAGGGCAAGCGGGATTCCGGCGTCCACGAGCTTCGCCTTCTGATCGCGCGCCACCCGCAAACCCCTGAGGCCTCCCAGGCCAAGGCCAAGCTCACCGCTATGGGCATCCACAGTACCACTGCCGCCCAGCGCTAGAGCCGCAACTCCCTTACCTTCAGAAAGCAAAAAGCCCCGCAATGCGCGGGGCTTTTCTGTTGATTGCGCAGATGGCTCGCCAGCCGGAAGCCTGATTCAGCGCGCGATTCTTTTCCAGGTGCCGGTGCCAAGCTTGCCGGTCGCGACAACGACGTCTTGACTTTGAACCGTATAGGTTCCTGTATCGTCCCACTCCATCGTGATGGCATGCAGCGTATAGTGCCCTGAGGCGGCTGTAAAGGTCCCCGCATTCGATGGCGTATTGTCGATTGCCTCGCTGTGAAATTCGTAAGTCCCGTTAGCCGCGACTCGCCAGATCCACCGGCCCGGGTTGCGTATCATCTCCCAGGTTCCCACCATCACCGGGTCCACCTTCCCGGCTAGCACTCCCGTTGGCAGCGGCAGTGGAGCAGACCAGAGCACATCGTCGCCGGCACAGGGCGCAGTGATCACAACGCAACTTTTTCCTCCAGTCGCGCGGCACTGCGAAAGAGCGCTGTTAGCGGCTCCGTTGCGGTTATCGGCCGCGCTGAAGCCGTATTGTTTGGTTGGATAATTCACTGCCAGGCTGACGCACTCGTTTTGTGCCCAGTTCAGGACCTTGCAGTCTTTGGCTCCATTCCTGCCGCAATTCTGCAGAGCCGTCTGTTCCGCCTCAGCCTGAGAATTTCTACCGTGCGCTCCACCCGCCGTAAGCGTGGATGGCGAAATCGCCAGCGCCGCAAAATGCAAAATCACCAATTGCTGCGTCGCGGGCGGGTGGCTCCCTTCCTCGCAAGCCAGGTAGCCGAGGTTTTGGATGCAGGCGTCCTCCATACCTGGGGCAGGCACATCTTGCGCTCGCGCGTCGGCGCCTCCCAGGATCGCTGCAAATGTCAGCAGACCCGCTCCCACAGGCCAGCCCCAAACACGATCAATCATTCGCTTCGCCATCCTCTTCCGGCCTCCCCAGCCTTGAAGCGCTGCTCCCATTGCAATGTGAAACGATTCACACCTCACTCATATCCGATTCAAGAATGAAGACGCAATGAAAATCCACAACAATCCGAGCGTAGTTTCTAACTGTCAACAAAAAAGCCCCGCATCTCGCGGGGCTTTTTCACTGTTCACCGTACACGGTTCACGGTCTACTGCAGATTCGCCATCAACGCATCCAGCGCCGACTTCGGCGGGCGGGTCAGTGATTCCGGCAGCGTCGCAAGCGGCTCGTCCACAATGTTCAGCAGATCGGTAAACGTCGGCTTCTCGGTATTGATGTAGAACACGCCGGTGAGAACCTCATTCTTCTCCTCGGCCTCCATCAGTGTCTTCACTGCGTTGGCCCTGTCGGTAGGATCGTAGTCTTCGTGCAGCTTGCGCAGGCGCAGGGTCGAGCCGTCGTGCATCTCCACTTCGTACACCTGGCCCGAGTCGTAGTCCACATCGATTTCGTCGAAGCTGGCCACAAAGCCAATGTCGTTGATCGGTTCATCGTTTTCCTGCATGAACTTGTAGCTCTTAGTCGACCCCTCGTGATCGTTAAACGTCACGCATGGGCTGATCACGTCGAGCATCACCGTTCCCTTGTGCGCAATCGCAGCCTTCAACATCGACAGCAGTTGCTTCTTGTCACCGGAGAACGAACGCCCTACGAACGTCGCGCCCAGCTGAATCGCCAATGCGCAAGTATCGATGGCTGGGAGATCATTGATGACGCCCGTCTTCAGCTTCGAGCCGATGTCCGCCGTAGCTGAGAACTGGCCTTTCGTCAATCCGTACACGCCGTTGTCTTCGATGATGTAGATCATCGGCAGATTGCGGCGCATCAGGTGAACAAACTGTCCCATTCCAATCGAAGCCGTGTCGCCGTCGCCGGAGACGCCCAGCATCAGGTTCGTATGGTTGGCCAGGTGCGCACCGGTCGATACCGATGGCATACGTCCGTGCACCGAGTTGAAGCTATGTGCACGGCTCATGAAGTACGCCGGGCTCTTCGACGAGCAGCCGATGCCGCTCATCTTCATCACGCGCTCAGGCTGCACGCCCATTTCGTACATGGCGTCGATGATGCGCTCAGAGATTGCATTGTGGCCGCAGCCGGCGCAAAGCGTCGACTTGCCACCGCGATACTCAAGTACCGGAAGCCCGATGTGGTTGACCTTGGGGCCCGGAGCCGAAGTCGGACTTGGAGTTTGGGTTGCCATCTTTACAGGCCCTCCTTCGTTGCGAATTCCTCTGTGATTGTGCGGGCATCAATCGGTAGCCCGTTGTAGTGCAGGATGCTGCGCAGCTTCACCACTTGTTCCGCCGGCAGATCGATCTTCAGCAGGGTGGCGAGTTGCGCGTCGCGATTCTGCTCCACCACGTACACGCGGTCGTGCGACGCCACAAAGTCCAGAATTTCGTGTGCGAAGGGATACGCGCGAATGCGCATGTAATCCACATCCTTGCCGTTTTCCTTCTTGATCTGGTCCAGGCTTTCGCGAAGCGCAAAATCTGTTGTACCAAACGCGAGAATACCCACCCGCGAAGTCCCGTCCTTCACGACAACCGGAGCTGGAACCAGCTTTCGCGCATTCTCAAACTTGCGCAACAGCCGCTCCATCACCGCCTGGTACTCGCCAGGCTTTTCCGTATATCCAGCCGACTCGTTGTGTCCTGAACCGCGCGTGAAGTAGGCTGCCTTGGGGTGCATTGTGCCCGGCAAGGTACGCCAGCCAATTCCATCGCCATCCACATCCTTGTAACGGGCAAATCCGCCCAGCTTGTCCAGATCTTCCTTCGTAAGCACCTTGCCGCGATCAAGTGGTTTTTCAGGATAGGTGAACGGTTCCGACATCCAGTTGTTCATGCCAAGGTCAAGATCCGAAAGTACAAACACCGGCGTCTGCCAACGTTCAGCAAGGTTGAATGCCTCGATGCTTAGCTCGAAGCACTCTCTTACCGTACCCGGCAGCAACACTATGTGCTTGGTATCGCCGTGCGACAGGAATGCCGTGGACAACAGATCCGATTGCTGCGTACGCGTTGGCATGCCCGTCGAAGGTCCCGTGCGCTGCACATCGAAAATCACGCCAGGCAGCTCGGCATAATATCCCAAACCCGCAAATTCTCCCATCAACGAAATTCCCGGACCCGAGGTCGACGTCATGGACCGTGCTCCGGCCCAGCCTGCTCCCAGCACCATGCCGATGGCAGCGAGTTCGTCTTCCGCCTGCACCACGGCGAACGTCGCCTTTCCTTCTGGAGTGACGCGGAACTTCTTCAGCAGATCGGTCGTCGCTTCCACCAGCGAAGTCGATGGCGTAATGGGATACCACGCCACCACCGTTACGCCCGCAAACACCGCGCCCATGCCGCACGCCGCGTTGCCGTCGATGATGATCTTGCCCGCCGTCTGGTCCATCCGCTCCAGCGCGAACGGATCGTGCTTGACGAGCTTCTCCGCGGCATAGTCGAATCCAGCCTTCACTGCGCCGAAATTCAGGTCGAACACTTTCTGCTTCTTGGCGAACTGCTTCCTTACGCTGTTCTCAACCTCCGTTAGATCGATCGAGAGCAGTTGTGCCACCACGCCCACGTACACCATGTTCTTAACCAGCTTGCGCAGCTTGGCTTCAGTACACACGGCAGCCGTGATCTTGTCGAAGGGAACCGGATAGCAGGCGACATCGTCGCGATACTGCTTCAAGTTTGCATTCTCTTCGTAGATCGCTACCCCGCCCGCGGGCAGAGCTTCCATGTCGCTCTTCGCGGTCTCTGGGTTCATGGCCACCAGGAACTCCGCATCGCGCGTACGGGCCACGTACCCGTCTTTGCTGGCGCGAATGGTGTACCAGGTGGGAAGTCCGGCGATGTTTGAGGGAAACAGGTTTTTCCCGCTGACGGGAATCCCCATTCCAAAGATGCTCTTCAGCAGAACGCTATTGGCGGATTGCGAGCCGGACCCGTTCACCGTTGCTACGTTGATGCTGAAATCGTTGACTACGCGCTTGCGCGCGCTCCTCGCGCCCTGTTCTTGACCCAGGGCCAGGTCTCCTGTCGCCATTTGGCGGGATTCCCTTCAGGTGAATTTCCGCGCGTCTCGAGGCCGTTCATTTCCCTCCGCAGGCCGTTTGGGATCGTTGCAACCTTGCGGTCGCGAAAACCACCAAACCTTGGCTTCGGAGTACGGGTTCCTGAAAGAACGCGTTGGAAAGCGACAAACGTCGCTCAATAGTGATTATAGTCACCTCTCAGGTGACGCGTACCGCTTCCAGACACACCCCTTTGCACCGTAAGTACCTTTCGCAGCAACGCCTGTACATCCGTCGAAACCCTCCCGACTCCTCAGTGATCCCGAATCGGCCTCCGGGCGCCGCTCCAACCGCTTAAACCTATGTTTTTGAAGGTGCCAGCGCCACGCGAGCTGAATCCCGATGCCACCGAGCCAGCACCGTCGTCGCAATCACGATCAGCGAAAGCGTGAGCCCGATCCACATCCCGTAAATGCCCCACTTCAACACGAAACATAGAATGAACCCCAGCGGAAGCCCCATCGCCCAATACCCAACCAGGTTCGCCACCATCGGCACACGCGTCTCGCCCAACCCGCGCAACGCGCCCGTCGAAACCGTCTGAATGCCGTCGAAAATCTGAAACGCCGCCGCGATCCACAGCAGGCTCGGCCCCACCGCCAGCACTCGCGCGTCACTCGTATAAAGCTTGATCAGCGGACCCGGCGCCACCAGGAAGACGACTCCGGCGCACATCATAAAACCTGTGCCGAGAGCCAGCGCCAGCCACCCCGCCCTTCGCGCCCGCGCCGGATCTCCCGCACCAATTGCGTGCCCCACACTCACCGCCGCAGCCGCACCAACTCCGAGGGGGACCATGTACGAGATGCTCGCGTAATTCAGCGCAATGGTATGCGTCGCCAGCGCCACAGGCGTCAGATAGCCAGCCGAGAATGTGCTCAGGTTCCACGCGCCAACTTCCAAAAGAATCTGTCCCGCTGCGGGCGCACCTATCCGCGCCAGTTGTCGAAGACGATCCAGTTCCGGCCCAGCCCAATGGGCAAACAGCGGATGCCCCCGAGTGCGTTCGTAATTCCACGCAAACCCGAGCATCGCTACCGCCATCCCAACTCGCGCGACGCATGTCGAGATCGCCGACCCGTTCACGCCCAGAGCCGGAAAACCCAGTTTGCCGTAGATCAGCACCCAATTGCCAAACCAGTTCAGCAGATTCCCAACCACGTATGTAAGGGTTATGACCCGCACCTGTCCCACACCCTGCAGGTAGCGCCGCGTTCCCGCGTAAAGCAGCAGCGGCAGTGTGCCCCAGTTCAGGATGCGCAGATAACCGCCAGACAAGCTTGCAACTTCGGGAATGACTCCGAAATGCGTGAATCCGTAGCTCAGCCCAATAAGCAGAATCATGATTGGCGGTGTCACGATGCATGCCAGATAAACGCCCTGCGCCAGCCACCGATGGCACTCATCGTGGTCGCGCCGCCCGTACGCTTGCGACACCAGCGTGTCCAGCCCCAGCAGCAGCCCGATCCCGAACAGCGCAGGAGTGTAAAAGACCGCATTCCCCAGCGCCACTGCACCAATTGCCACCGGCCCCAGCCGGCCCACCATGATGTTGTCGACAACCCCCTGCGCCACCCAGCCAAGTTCGCTGAGCACAACCGGAACCGCCAGCGCAATCATCGCTGCCAGTTCCGCTCTCCACATGGCGCGCGTATGACCCATCTCTCTAATTTATCTGTTTTAAGATTCCGGCACGAAACAAGGGTGCCCCATCCAAGCTCCGCTTGGGTCGGAAAGCACAATCTCCCCGAGGGATTCTCATTCTTCTAAGTGTCGCGCAGCGACATCCTCGACTGCGGGTACTCTTTGCGACTCACACCACGAGATTCGGAAACGCGCGCTGAACGACTTCGGAGTCCGGTACGATCACAACGTGCCCGACGAAATGATGACAAGAGATTTCGACCGTTTCATCGCACGCCTCGATGCCGACCCGTCGCTCTTCGAGCCCGACCAGTTGCGGAAGCGCATGGAAGTCCTCGATGCACTCGATGCACATTTCGGAGACCCGGACGCGGAAACATCCCTCGTCGCGACCGATCGCACACATATCCTCGCTCGTGCAAATCTCCTCCGCCGCAACCTCGAGTCCGCGAACGCCGTCATTCTTGACTCCATCCGGGACCAGATTCAGCAAAGCGTACCGCAGTCGCAATTGCTGCATTGGATCGAACGATGCGGCAACAACGAAGACTCACCCCACCCCGGCCTCGGTTACGACTATCTCGACGAATTGATCAGCGGCGTCCTTCGAGCGCGTGAGCCGGATATCGCGCCACTCCCCCCGCCGCCGGAGATGGTCTACTACCAGCCCACACCCGTGCGACACATTCTTCACTTCATCCGGCTCAGCGCGCTATCCCGATCCGACACGCTTATCGACCTTGGATCCGGACTGGGCCACGTCCCCATCCTCGCCTCAATCCTCACCGGCGCACAGTGCATCGGCATCGAAGCCGAAGGGGCCTACGTGGCAAGCGCCCGCGAGTGCGCCCACAGCCTGCGCATCAACCGCGTCACATTCATCCACCAGAATGCGATCGAAACGAATCTGGCCGGCGGCACAGTCTTCTATCTCTATACGCCCTTCTCAGGCGGCACGTTGAAGACGGTGATGCAAAATCTTAAGAAAGAGAGCAAAGAGCAAATCATCACCATCTGCACCCTCGGCCCCTGCTCGCTGACCGTAGCCACAGAGCCATGGCTAACCTCAAACACGGTTCCAGATCCGGACCAGATCACAATCTTTCGCTCAAATCCCTGAGATCCGCCCCTAGCCATTCCCTATTCCCTGGCCCCTGGTCCCTAGTCCCTGGTCCCTAGTCCCTGCTTCTAACAAACCGGTAACTCCCCGCCTCCAACTCAAACCCGCCCTCCACCTTCTTCGCCAGCGGACTCTCACTCAACCGCACGCCTTCCACGGTCCACCATGCCGCTTCATCGGTTTTCACTTCGAGTCGCCCCGTCGTATTCGCGGGCAGCGTCACATTCCATTCCACGGTCTTCCCCTTCATCGTCCAGCTCGATTCGATCTCCCCATACGAAGATTCGTACTCGAACTTCAGCGGAGACAACCGTGCATCGAACTCCGGGTGCAGCACAACGGTATGGAAGCCCGCATCCAGCGGCGACGCATCCACTCCAGCGGCAAAGCGATAGATCCAGTCCGCCACCGCACCATACGCGTAGTGGTTCAACGAGTTCATCTGCGGATCGTCCATCTTCAGGTCGCCGTTCCACCGCTCCCACGTCGTCGTCGCCCCATGCTCGACCTGATATCCCCACGACGGCATCCCCGTATTCAGCAGCAGATCGTACGCCAGCTTCGTGTGGCCCGTCTTGGTCAACTCCTCCAACAAGTACGGCGTCCCCACAAAGCCGGTCCCCAGCAGCCCGTGATTCTCTTCGATCTTTTTCACCAGCCTTCCCGCCGCCTCCGCGCGCATCGCCTCCGGCAAAAGATTCATGTGCAGCGCCAGCACGTACGTCGTCTGCGTATCGCCGCCTTTTGGCTTCGCGTTGGGATTATCGATGTCCCCGAACGGCGACGGACTATAGTCCGCCCCTGGAATGTAGGCGCCCTCATGTACAAACTTCTTCTGAAACGCCTCGCGAATCTTGGCTTCGAGTTGCGCGTAATGCTGCTCCGCCTCGGTACGCCCCGTTGCATGCGCCATCTCCCGCAGCATGTTCACGTCGTACGCCCAGTACGCAGTCGCCACCACGTCCTCCAGCGTTCTGCCTTCGAGCGACAGCCAGTCTCCGAACGGAATCCCCGAATCGTTGTGCCATATCCCGTCGGGATTGCGCGCGTCGATACCATCCACATACTTCCGCATCGCCGACCAGTTCTCGTCGATCACGCTGGTGTCGCCTGTCTGCAGCCACGACGTCCACGGAATGATCACCCCCGCATCGCTCCACGCTGCCGCCACACCCGGCGCGATCCTCGCGGTTCCCGGCGCAATGATTCCGTAATACGGCGTCCCCACCTGCGTCCCGCGCTCATCGGCCGCGAACTTCCGCGTGAACGCAGCCAGATCTGCGTTGTACGACGCCGCGCGCCAGAACACCTGCGCATCCGCCATCCACCCCAGCCGCTCATCCCGCTGCGAACAATCGGTTGGCAGCCCGACAAAATTCGACCGCTCCCCCCACAGAATATTGCTCCACAGCTTGTTCACCATTTCATTGCCGGTCGTCAGCTTCGCCGTGAACGGAAAATCCGTATGCAACACCAGTGCCGACACAGCACCCGGCTCCGGCGCGCTCTTCAGCCCCGTCACCTCGATGTACCGGAACCCATGAAACGTAAACTGCGGCACCAGCTCTTCGATTCCTTGCCCCCCCAGAATGAAGTGATCCGTCGCCTTCGCCGTTCGCAGATTCTCCGTGTAGAGCGTCCCATCCGGATTCAGTGTCTCGCCCGTACGCACCTGAACATCCGTCCCCGCCGGCCCGGTCACACTCAATTTCTCCACACCTGCCATGTTCTGCCCGAAGTCGTAAATAAACACGCCCGGCTTCGGCTCGGTCATCTTTGGCCCGGTGAGCATTTTCTCTACCCGGATCGGCTCGAAGCTTTGCGCCTCAATGCTGATCTCCTTTGGATGAACGATCTTGGCCGGCTCTCCCTTCTTGGCGCCTTCACCTGTTCTGTTCCATGTCTCCGGCAATCGCCCCAGATCCTGCGTCTCCCCGTCGTACAGCTCCGAGTTCAAAATGTAAGACGTGTCCGCCTTCCAGCTCGCATCCGTCGCCACCCACTCCACGCTTCCGTCCTCGTGTTCAATGCGCAGCTGCGCCTTGAAGGCCGGCGGCGTATCACCATAGTTATTCGGTTGCCCTAACCATTCCAGTGGAGTGGAATACCAACCCGGCGCCAGCAGTGCCTCCAGCCAATTCTGTCCGGCCTTGACCATATCCGTTACGTCGTACGTCTGGTACAGCACCCTTTCGCGATAATCTGTCCACCCCGGTGCCATCCAATCCACATGGGTGCCGTTGACCGGCGCACCATTCAGAGATACCTCATAGGTTCCCAGCGCCGTCGCATACAGCCGCGCCGACTTAACGGATTTCCCCGCCTCAAACGACTTCCACAACACCTTCACGCTGTCCGTCATCCACGGATTCAGCACCGGCGTCTCCTCCGGCCCCTTCTGCTGCGCCCACACGACCACATTTTTCCAGCCGCTACCCCCTGCTGGGTCTGGCTGCAACTCTCTGGTTGCGCCCACGACGTGGCTCTCCGGCGGTCCCATGCTGAGGTCTTGCGCCGAGGGTTCGAGTACTGCGGTTGTCCAGGTACGATCGCTCACTACGGTCGACGCCGTTCCATCCTTGTAGAACAGCAACAGCGTCGCCATCATCGGTGGAGCATCCTTGCGTTTGTCCTCACCGTACTTGCCCACATAGTGCATGCACTTGATCGCGATGGTGTTCTGCCCCTCCTTCACCTGCCCCGTCACATCCCCTCGCTCAAACTTCTGCCACGCCAGGTGGTGATACGTCGGATACGGCGCCGCAGTCATTACGTTGTCGCCGTTCACCCACGCCGAAACCGTATCCTCACCGGTGGCAAACAGAACCGCCCGCTCCACCGGTTTATCAATGCTCAAGCTTTTCCGGTACGCGAATATCTGCTCGCTGTTTGGCTTTGCTGCGCCCGGCACCGCGTCGGGGTTCGCAATCCAGGCGGCGGGTGCCTTGCGCACAGCATCTTCTTCCCGCGTCTCCCAGCCGATCCACTCCCCGCGCCACCCCTGGCCCAGTAATCCTGTTTCCCACCACTCCGCCGCGCTCGCCGGATACGCTTTCCCGTTCAGACCTGAAACTTCAACACGCCACCAATACTGTGTGCTCGGCTTTACCGACGGCCCCCCGTACTTCACGTTCAGCGACCGCGCCGATGTGACCTTGCCGCTGTCCCATACGTCCGCTTTGCCATCCATCAGCAACTCCGCGCGCGTTGCCACCAGCAGGCGATACGCCGTCTGCCGCGCCCCAGGCGCTGAATCGTTCAATTGCCACGAAAAGCGCGGCGTCGCATCGTCAATCCCCAGCGGCCGCGTCAGGTTGTCTACCTGCTGGTGCGCCAGCCCACCCGGCGCCGTCGCATTGCCTTGCGCAATTAGATTCCCGGTTCCAAAAATCGCCACCCACGCCAAACCCATTCCGCGCATGCGCCATCGCCCCCTGAATCTCACGAACCGACAAGTATATGTTTCACCATCGACCCTGGGCGACATATCTCGCACGGGCCTGGTGTCCTGAGTCTGAATTTCTTCCCATAACAGGCGGTGTCATTCTGAGTGAACGGGGCCCCAACGTCGTTCCGTTTGGGGGTGGTGAGCGAAGAATCTGCCCTTGTCTTTCCTCATTTCTGTCAAATACTTCAGACTCACCACACGAGTCACAATGAGCCGAGGCAGACGAAACTCCAGAGATAAGATTGCCCAGGGGCTCTCCATGCAAAGAACTGTGACACTGGAATCAGCAGAATTTCGCGCGCTTGCGCACGAACTCTCCGACTTCACCGCCAAATATCTCGAAGACCTTCCCCTCGCGCGCGCCTACCCGGAATCCATCAACGGAGCCGAAGTTGAGCAGTTGTTTGCCACCGATCCGCCGGTCGATGGTATGGGAAGAGCTGCGTTCAATCTGTTGCCACAGGTTTTTGAGATGTCCCGTCCCGCATCCCCTCGTTTTTTCGGATACGTCTTTGGATCGGGCGAGCCAATCGCAGCACTCGGTCAATTCGCCGCCAGCGTGCTCCACCAGAATGCGACGGCCTGGCGTTCGGGCCCGTCTGCCAACGCTATCGAGCGCACAGTCGTGCGCTGGCTCGCCGGCGCCATCGGCTGTGCGGGCTTCAGCGGCAGTCTTACCCTCGGCGGTTCCTCCGCCAACCTAATGGCCCTGTGCATGGCTCGCGAAGCAAAGGCAACCGCCAATGAAGCCGGCGCGCACGGTGGAGTCGTCTACTGCTCCACCGAAGCCCACATGTCGATTGCGAAGGCCGCGGCGCTTCTCGGTCTTGGACACAACGCCGTTCGCCTCATTGCTGTAGATGGCGACTTCCGTATGCGCACTGAAGACTTGCGTGATGCGATTGCGCGACCTCGCATCCGGCAAGATCCCCATTGCGGTCGTAGCCAGCGCGGGAACCACAGCAACGGGCAGCATCGATCCTCTCCGCGCCATTGCCGGCATCTGCCATGAATTCAAGCTCTGGATGCACATCGACGGTGCATACGGCGCCCTTGCATCGATGGCCATTCCCGAGGCCTTCGACGGCATTGCCCTTGCAGACTCCATCTCACTCGATCCGCACAAGTGGCTCTATCAGCCAACCGGCTGCGGCTGCCTCCTCTATCGCGATCCCTCCGATGCGCGCCGCGCGTTTTCCCATTCGGCGGAATATGCGCGTACGCTCTCCACCGATGCCATCGAAGGGTTTGCATTTTTCGAGGAGTCCATTGAGCTCTCACGACCCTTTCGGGCGCTCAGTCTCTGGCTTTCGCTGCGCTACCACGGTCTCCGCGCATTTCAGCAATCCATTCGCGACGACTTGCGCCTCGCCCGGGTTTTGGCAGATGCGGTTGACTCAGAACCGGACCTGGAAAGGCTTGCTCCCGTTGCCCTCAGCGCAGTATGTTTTCGCTACGCCCGGCAAAGTGACGACCTCGATGCGCTGAACGCCAAAATCCTCGACAGGGTAATCCGTCGCGGCCGCGTCTACATCTCCAACGCATCCATTAATGGAAAATTTGCGTTGCGCGCGTGCGTAGTCAATCACCGCACGAATGACGACGATGTAAAAGAAGTTGTGTCCGAGGTGCTCGCCGCCGCCGGCGAACTCACGGCATAAAAGACCTTCGGCGGAATCGCAAATGGATTCCGCCGAATACTCTCGCTCCAGGGTGCAGCTACATCAACTTCACCGAATCCACATGAATCACGCCGCCGTCTTTCTTTCCCGACACGTCCACCCGGATGTGATCCTGCTTGTCGCTGCTCTCCAGCAGCTTCAGCGCTTCCTGGTTCCCCTTGGCATCGAACTTCAGATAATTTCCATCCTTGTCGATGATCCCAAAGCCGCTCTTGGCACAGGCCAGGGCGCACGACTTCGTATGTGAATCAGGATTGGCCTTCGCCTTCGTCGAACACTGCGTATCGATCATCGATACGTTGGCCCAGTCCTCGGCCGCCGCAAACGACGGCAGCGCCAGCAAAACACCCATCAATACGATTGCTTTTTTCATCTTTTCCTCCTACAAATTTTGGTTGGATTGTGAACAAAACTCAGGCAAGGTGGCGAAAAGCCCCGGCTGGATCGCCTACCTGTCCGACGCTTGACGCTTCCTCTACCTCGCGAACCTCCGTCAGCTTGGCCAGCACAAACGCCCCGAGAGCAAGTTCAACGTCGCGTACCGCGATGTCCAGGAATAGCCCCTGCGTCACCAGGCTTGCGGAGATCGCCAGCAGCCACGCCATCACGATGTACGCCGCGTACCGCGTGAACCTCGTAAAGACCAGGATTCCGGCGATCATCTCCACCACTCCTACGATGTGCATGAATGTGGTCGGCGCCACGTGCAGCAGCTGAGGAATCGCTGGGTTTAGATACATATCCCAGCTCGTCAGCCGGTTAAAGAACTTGTCCAGCCCGGCAAGGAAGGGCCCTGCCCCGAGCCCCACGCGCAACGTCCACCACGCAACATTCAGCCGCGATCTGTTCGCCATCGTCATGCCACCTTCTGCTCAATGGAGCGGTAACAACGAAATTGGTTACAAAACTGGTCGTTGTAACCAAAATGACCATGGCTGATCCAATAAGTAGAATGATTCCGAGCGAGACCATGGCAAACTCACCCAGCCGAACACCGCCGATCGAGATCGCCTCCGACCAGGAAATCGTTGCCCGCGTTCTTCAGGGAGACTCGCTCCTCTTCGAAGTGCTCATGCGCCGTCACAACCAGCGCATCTATCGCGCCATTCGCAGCATTATTCGGGACGATTCGGAATGTGAAGAGGTGATGCAGGAGTCCTATGTTCGCGCTTTCGAGCATCTTGCCCAGTTTGAAGGCCGCGCGTTGTTCTCCACCTGGCTCACACGCATCGCCGTCAATGAGGCAATTAAACGTTCCATAGCACGTGGCAAGCTGGATCCGATGGATCTGGAAGATTTCGACGGGGAGAATGGAGCCATGCTTGCGCGATATGCGAATACACCCACTCCCGAAAGCAACGCCGCCCGCAGCGAACTCACTTCTCTGCTTGAGGAATCCATCCTTGCCCTCCCCGTCGCGTACCGCTCCGTTCTTGTCCTGCGCGACCTTGAGGAAATGAGTACCGCGGAAACCGCACAGGTCTTAACGCTGACCGACGCAAATGTAAAGGTTAGATTGCATCGTGCGCACGAGATGCTGCGGTCTGAGCTGATGGAGCGCGCCGGAGCATCGAGCGCTGGCGCCCTTCTGTTCCATGCAACTCGCTGCGATCGCGTTGTGCATGCCGTCTTTGAGCGGCTTCAGCACATGGCGGAGTGAACTCTTCCCATAGTTCTCGGTGTCATTCTAGGGAACGCGCCCATCAACGAGCGGTGTCATTCTGAGCGAACGGAGCCCCAAACGCTTTTCAGTTTGGGGGTGGTGAGCGAAGAACCTGCTTTTTGTCTTTCGTGGCTCCGGTAAGCTTTAGAACCTCCGCCCCCTGGGGCCAATCGAAACTCCCGGAACAGTTCCAATTTTCAACGTCAAGCCCTTCGATCCCACCATCACGCCTAACTCGCTCAAAATAAACGCCAAAAAGAGGCAATAACTAACTTGACACACAAGCCAAAAAGCGTTATTCTTTTCTTGGATAGAAGGTGCGAGAAATGAAAAGCCCTGTAACTCTTCTCCAGGCAATCACTTACTTCGCGGATGCCGAGCGCGCTT
>Ga0193726_1000093_pt1 | contig 152183 bp, 134 predicted proteins | sample H2c1metaG_FD_144928 | JGI IMG/M metagenome (GOLD analysis project Ga0193726, IMG submission 144928) | Soil microbial communities from a riparian zone of the East river system, Colorado, United States - H2c1 | ecosystem: Environmental > Terrestrial > Soil > Riparian zone | place: USA: East...
CGGCGCAAGAGATTCACTATGAGGAAACCAATTGGCGGGCGCGGCCGGATCTGTCTCCCGACGGTTCGCGCCTGGTCTACAGTTCCTACCTCGGTCGCTCCTGGCACAACCTGTGGGTGATGCCGGCCGGGGGCGGCGACGCCTTTGCCTTAGGCGTCGGCGACTGGGATCAAACCTATCCGCGCTGGTCGCCGGATGGCACGCGGATCGCCTTCATTTCCAACAAGAGCGGCACGACTGACATCAATGTGCAGCCCATCCCCGGCGGCGTTGCTGAGACGCTCCGGCAGGCCGAGCGCCACTACCTCAAACCCATGGCGCGCCTGCACCTGCTCATCAAGGACGGGAAGGGCGATGCGGCGGCGCGAGTCAGCGTCACGGATGCCGCGGGGCGCTTCTATGCGCCGGCGACTGCCTGGATCAGCGCGGATGATTCGTTCGACCGCAAGGAGCGGTCCACCGAGGCTCACTACTTCCCTGCGCGCGGCGAGCAGTGGCTGGACGTGCCGGCCGGCGCCGTGACTGTGGACATTCTTCACGGCTTCGAGCGACGCTTCGAGCAGCGGCAGTTGACCGTGGCCGCGGGACAGAACACCGACGTGAGTGTGAATCTGGAGGAGGGCACCTGGAGCGTGCCGAATGACGGGCATTGGGTGAGCGCCGACGTTCACGTGCATATGAACTACGGCGGTGTGTACCGCAATACGCCGGCGCATCTGGTGATGCAGGCACAGGCCGAGAATCTGTCCATCGTGAATTCGCTGCTGGTCAACAAGGAGCAGCGCTTTCCGGACATCGCCTACAACGGACAGCAACGAGATCCGGCCTCGCAGCCCGGCGCACAGGTGGTGCACGGCCAGGAATATCACACCAGTTACTGGGGACACCTAGGACTGCTCGACATCGCGGGCGGGGTGATTTTGCCGGGGTATGTGGGTTACCCCAACACTGCCGCCTCCAGCTTGTATCCCATGAATGCCGATGTCGCGGATATCGCGCACTCCCGCGGCGCCTTGGTCGGCTACGTCCATCCCTTCGATGAGTACCCCGAGCCCATCTTGAAACCGCACGAGACCTTGACCACCGAGCTGCCGGTCGACGTGGCCTTGGGCAAGGTCGACTACATGGAGATCTTGGGCTTCAGCGATCATCGCTCCACCGCCCACGTCTGGTACCAGCTCCTGAACTTGGGATTCCGCATACCTGCGGCCGGCGGCACCGACGCCATGGCCGACTATGCCTCGCTGCGCGGACCCGTCGGCATGAACCGCGTGTATGCCCGCGTCGGCGACGGCGAGGTCAAGCCGGAGGCATGGATGGCTTCGCTCAAGGCCGGGCACAGCTTTGCCACCAACGGTCCGTTGCTGGGCTTCACCTTGGGGAGCGCCGCGATCGGCGATGAGCTGACATTCGGGAGCGCGCAGCCGCAGGTCAAGTTCAGCGTTCGCTTGCGTTCCATCGTCGCCGTCGAGCATCTCGAGTTGGTGTGCAACGGACGCGTGGTGCGATCCTTCGTCGCGGGCAAGGGGCTCGATCACGGCGATTTCAGCGGCAGCATCGCGCTCGAGGACAGCGGCTGGTGCCTGGTGCGCGCATCCACCGACGCCGGCCGCTATCCGGTGCTGGATACCTATGTGTATGCGACCACCAGTCCGATCTACGTTACGATCGGCGGACGCAAGCCGCGCTCGCCGGCGGATGCGCGATATTTCTCGGCGTGGATCGATCGGGTGACGGAGACCACTTCAGCCTATCCGGATTGGAACAACGCGGCCGAGAAGGCCGGCGTGCTGGAGCGGTTGCGACAGGCCAAGGCGGTGTTCGTGGGACTGGAATAGGGGTATTTATGGTGAGCGCGCTGCGCGTGAACGGCGATCGATTGTGGTCGCGGCTGATGCAGATGGCGCAGATCGGTGCGACCACGCAGGGCGGCTGCAATCGCCAGGCATTGACCGACGGCGACATGGCAGGCCGGATGCTGCTGTCGCAATGGGCCGAAGCGGCGGGCTGCCGCGTACGGGTCGATGCGGTGGGAAATTTATTCGCCAGGCGCCCCGGCACGCAGGACGCGCTGCCGGTGGTCATGACCGGGAGTCATCTCGACACACAGCCGACCGGCGGCAAGTTCGACGGGGTGTATGGGGTGCTGGCCGGACTCGAGGTGATCGAATCCCTCAATGACCACGGCATCACCACCGCGCATCCGCTCGAGATATCGGTGTGGTGCAACGAGGAGGGCAGCCGATTTCCGATGGCCATGATGGGTTCGGCCGTTTGGTCCGGACGGCTGGCGCTCGACGCGGCGTATGCCCTGACCGACCGCGCCGGCATCAGCGTGCGCCAGGAACTGGAGCGCGCCGGGATTCGCGCCGATACGACGCTGCCGCGGCACGCTGTCAAAGCCGCGTTCGAGGCGCACATCGAGCAGGGGCCGGTGCTCGAGCAAAAGGCCAAAACCATCGGCGTGGTGACGGGCGTGCAGCACATGAGCCGTCACGAAGTAATCGTCGAGGGCCAAGAGGCGCATGCGGGTCCCACGCCCATGGACATGCGGCGCGATCCCATTCGGGTGCTCGCGGACCTGCTGCCGGCGTTGTATGCAGCGGCGGCGCAGCGCGGCCCCGACGCGCGCCTGACTTTCGGCTTCATCGAGACCTTGCCGGGATCGCCCAACACGGTTCCCGGACGTCTGCGATTCACCGTGGACTTGCGGCATCCCGACGCGGCTCAGTACGCGGCCCTCAAGGAAGACGCGGGCCGGCTGGTGCGTGCGGCGCTCGAGCGGCATGCGCTCGCGGGCTCGATCCGCTGTGTGTGGGAAGCGCCGGGGGTCACCTTCGATCCCGGCTGCGTCGCGGCCGTGCGCAGCGCCGCCGCGGCGCTCGGTTTCAATGCCCTGGAAATGGTCAGCGGCGCCGGTCACGATTCCTGCAATCTGTCCGCCGCGGTGCCGACGGCGATGGTGTTCGTCCCCTGCGCCGGTGGCTTGAGTCACAACGAAGCGGAGAGCGCGCTGCCCGCCGACTTGGAAGCCGGCGCCAATGTGCTGCTGCACGCCATGCTGTCGATGGCGTCGGGTACGACGACGAAGCAGTGAACCCGGCGGACTGCGTGGTGATCGGTGCCGGCGTGATCGGTCTCGCCGCGGCGCGTGCGCTGGCGCTGGCGGGGCGCAAGGTCCTCATTCTCGAGCGCGAACGGCATTTCGGCATGCACCTGAGTTCGCGCAACAGCGAGGTCATTCATGCCGGCATGCACTACCCGCCGGGTTCGCTCAAGGCGCTGACCTGCGTTGCGGGCCGGGAGCTGCTGTACCGTTACTGCGGCGACAAAGGCATTGCACACCGGCGCTGCGGCAAATTCATCGTCGCCGCCGACGCACAATGCGCGCAGCTGCGCGCGATCGAGCTGCAGGCGCGCGCCAACGGCATTGTCGATCTGGAGTGGCTGGACGGCGCCGAGGCGCGCCGCCGCGAACCGGCGCTGGACTGCGCCGCCGCACTGTCATCGCCGTCCACCGGCATCGTCGACTCGCACGCGCTCATGTTGTCGTTGCTGGCGGATGCCGAGGCTCGCGGCGCCGAGATCGCCTATGGCGCCGCGGTCACGGCGCTACGGCCGGGGCGCGGCGGCTGCGACATCTTCGTCGACTCTTCGGCTTCGCCCGAGCTGCGCGCAGCGCTCATCATCAACGCCGCGGGCCTGGATGCGCACCGCATCGCGCGCTCGATCGAGGGGTTTCCCGAGCAGCACATTCCGCGCGTGCGCTTTGCCAAGGGCACTTATTTTTCCCTGGCCGGTTCCGCGCCGTTCAGCCGCTTGATCTATCCGGTGCCGGAGGCGGGCGGTCTCGGCATTCACATGACCGTCGATCTGGCCGGCCGCGCGCGCTTCGGCCCCGACGTCCAGTGGGTGGAGCAGGTCGACTATGGCGTGGACGCGGCGCGCGCCGCAACGTTCTACGGCGCCATCCGTCAATACTGGCCGCAGCTGGCCGACGGCAGATTGTCGCCGGCATATTGTGGCGTGCGGCCGAAGCTGTCCGGCCCCGGCGAAGCCGCGGCGGACTTCTGCATCTCAGGTCCCGCCGCTCATGGCGTCGCGGGCGTGGTGAATCTCTTCGGCATGGAATCGCCGGGACTCACGGCCTCGCTCGCGCTGGCCGATTGCATCGCCTCGATGGCGGCGCTCGGGAATTGAACGCGGCGGGGTCCTATGTTGGAATGCGATCCCTTGCCGCACCCCCCCAACAACGACCGAGGATTGCATGCCACACCCATTCGTCGATAGCCCACGTTCAATCGGTCTTGCCGCGGCCATCGCCGCCGTTCTCATGGCCGGCGCCGCTGCCGCGGCTGACGCGCCGGCGCCCGCGGCGGGAGGCCTCACGGCCCTGCATTGCGGCCATCTCATCGACACCGCCAACGGCAAGATGCTGGGCGAGACCACCATCGTGATCGACGCCGGACGAATCAAGGAGGTGTCGAGCGGCACGCAGTCGCCCGCGGGCGCCAAGACCATCGACCTGTCGGCGCAGACCTGCATGCCGGGATTGATCGACGCCCACACTCACTTGACGGGAGAGACCAGCCGCACGGGATATGTCGACAAGTTTCATTGGAACATCGCCGACTACGCCATACGCTCCACGCTGTATGCGCGCCGCACGCTGTTGGCGGGCTTCACCACGGTGCGCAATGTTGGCGATCAGGCCAATGAGTCGGTGGCGCTGCGCAATGCCATCAACGCCGGCATCGTGCCGGGGCCTAGAATTTACACGGCGGGTCGCGCCATGGGCACGACCGGCGGCCATGGCGATCCGACCAACGGCTATCGCAGCGATCTGGCCGGCGACCCGGGCCCCACCGAGGGCATCATCAACAGCGCGGAAGACGCGGCGAAGGCCGTGCGCCTGCACTACAAGCTGGGGGATGACTTGATCAAGATCATGCCCTCCGGCGGCGTGCTCGATGAAAGCACCAGCGGCGACAATGCGCAGATGACCCTGGAGGAAATCAAGGCGGTGGTGGCCACCGCGCATGACTATGGATTCGCGGTGGCCGCGCATGCGCACGGCGCCGAAGCCATCCGCCGCGCCGTGATCGGCGGCGTGGATTCCATCGAGCACGGCACCTTCATGGACGCCGAGGACATGAAGCTGATGGTGGAACACGGCACCTGGTACGTGCCCACCATCATTGCCGGCGACTTCGTCGCACGGCAGGCCAAGGTGCCCGGCTACTATCCGCCGCAGGTCGCCGCCAAGGCCGAGGCCATCGGACCCCTCATTCAGGCCACGGCCGGCCGCGCCTACAAGGCGCATGTGAAAATCGCCTTCGGCACCGATGCCGCCGTCTATCCGCACGGCCAGAACGCCCATGAGTTCGAGTTGATGGTGGGGGCCGGCATGCCGCCCATGTTCACCCTGCAGGCGGCCACCATCAGCGCGGCGCAGCTGCTGCGGCATGACAAGGATCTGGGCACGGTGACCGCGGGCAAGATCGCTGACATCGTGGCGGTTCCCGGCAACCCGATCGACGACATCGGCGTGATGAAGCGCGTCAGTTTCGTGATGAAGGACGGAGTCGTCTACAAGCTCAATTCGGTGCCGGTCGACACCGCCTTGTAACGCACCGATCAACGCAGCCAAGCAGGGGGCCTCATGGATCTACAACTCACCGGCAAAATTGCGCTGGTCACCGGCTCCACCGCCGGCATCGGCCGTGCCATTGCAGAGTCGCTGGCGCGTGAAGGCGCGGCGGTGATCGTCTCGGGCAGAACCGAGGCCGCCGTGGACGGCGCGGTGGCTGAAATGCGGGCCGCCACCGGCGGCAAGGTCAGCGGTTTTGCCGGGGATCTTGCCGCGGCGGCGGTTGCCGAGACCTTGATGCAACGGCATCCCCGCGTCGACATCCTGGTGAACAACCTGGGTATTTTCGAGGTCAAGCCGTTCGAGGAGATTACCGACGCCGACTGGCGCCGATTCTTCGACGTGAACGTGCTGAGCGGCGCGCGTCTTGCGCGGCTGTACCTGCCGGCGATGCGCGCGCGCAATTGGGGCCGGATCATTTTCATCTCCAGCGAAAGCGGTTACCACATTCCGGCCGAAATGATTCATTACGGCATGACCAAAGCGGCCCAGATCGCCGTGGCGCGCGGGCTGGCGGAAACCACCGCGGGAACCGGCATCACCGTGAACAGTGTGCTGCCGGGGCCGACCCGCTCGCGCGGCGTGGGCGATTTTGTCGCGGCCATGGCGGCAAAATCGGGCCGCAGCGCACAGACGGTGGAAAATGAATTCTTCAAGTCGGCGCGGCCGACGTCGTTGCTGCAAAGATTTGCCACGCCGGACGAAGTGGCGGCCATGGTGACCTATGTCGCGAGCCCGTTGTCGTCGGCCACCAATGGCGCGGCGCTGCGCGTCGACGGCGGCACCATCAAGAGCGCGTTCTAAGCGCTGAGCGCCGCCTGGCGATGCACGCGCTGCCGGTTGATGGCGCCGCGTAGTTCAACGGCCGCGGCGCGAATCGCGCCGGCCGTGCCGCCGCCCGCATAAATGATGCCGCGGGCCGAATTGATCAGCAGTCCGGCGCCGCGGGCATCCAGGCCGGCCGCGAGCATCGCGTCGAGATCTCCGCCCTGGGCGCCGATGCCGGGCACCAGGAAGGGGAGGTCAGGATGAGCTTGGCGCAGTTCCGCCATTTCGCGTGGAAAGGTCGCGCCCACCACCAGCATGAGATTGGCGTTCTCATTCCAATCCGCCGCGGCGCGCTGCGCCACGCGCCGATACAGCGGCTCACCGTCGACGAGCAAGTCCTGGAAATCCCGTGCGCCCGGATTTGAGGTGCGGCAGAGAAGGACTGCGCCGTGTTCCGGGCGGACGAGAAAGGGCCGCACCGAATCTTCCCCCATGTAGGGATTCACGGTCACTGCATCGGCACCGTACCGGTCAAAGGCCTCGCGCGCATAGGCTTCGGCGGTATTGCCGATGTCGTTGCGTTTGGCATCAAGAATAATGAGCGCCGCCGGCGCCCGCTCGCGGATGTAGCGGATGCTGGCGGCCAACTGCTCCTCCGCGCCAAGCGCGCCGTAAAAGGCGATCTGCGGTTTGTAGGCGGCCGCAATGTCGGCCGTGGCGTCGACGATGCGCCGGTTGAAGGCATACACAGGCTCGGGCCCGAGATCCCGGGGCATCTTGGCGGGATCCGGATCGAGTCCCACGCACACCAGGCTGCCGCTCGATTGTTGGGCTGCGGCCAGCCGTTCGGCGAAGGTCATAGGCATGCCTGCATGATAACCAGTGCATGCCCGCAGTGGCGAGCGCGGCGGCCGGGAGGGAGTATGCTTGACTGTTACCGTGAGAACCGCGTTGCCCAGCAAGCCTCGTACCGGACCCCGATTGGTGCTGCAGCCGGCAAGCCGGCGCGCAGCCCGACATACCAGTACCAGTGCTCTGAAGCGATTCTTCGCCATCGCCGACGCCTGGGAGCTATCGCCCCTGCAGCAGTGCCGGCTGCTCAAAATCCCCTCGCCGCAGGTGCTCGAGCGCTACCGCTTAGGGCAGGCGCCGCGACTTTCGGCGACGCAGCAGGAGCGGGCGGCGCTGATCGCCAATATTCAATATTCGCTGACGGCGGACCCGGGCCTCAAGGACCGCGCCTGGGCCTGGGTCCACGGACCGCGCGAGGCAGCGCCGTTCGAGGGGGACAGTCCACTTTACTTTATGTTGGAAAACGGTCTGCCGGCCCTACGGGAAGTGGCGCGCCTGCTGGTCCGCGAAAGCGAGCCTCGCTAGACTCCGCTATACTAAAGAGCTATTCCGATGCGAATGTGGCGGAATTGGTAGACGCGCCAGACTTAGGATCTGGTGGGGTAACCCGTGCGAGTTCGAGTCTCGCCTTTCGCACCAACGCACGAACCGCCGTTTGCTTGAGGCAAGAGCAACACCTACGAGGATTGACATGCAGGTTTCCGTCGAGAGTATCAGCAAATTAGAGCGCCGCATGCAAGTGCAGGTGCCCGCCGAACGCGTCAGTCAGGAAATCGCGGCGCGTTTGAAGAATCTGAGCCGCACCGCGCGCCTGAAGGGCTTTCGCCCGGGCAAGGCGCCGATCAAGGTGATCCGCCAGCAATTCGGCGTGCAGGTGCACCGTGAAGTGATCGGCGAACTGCTGCAGTCCAGCTTTGCCGAGGCGGTGACCGAGAAGCAGCTGTCGCCGGCGGGCAATCCGCGCATCGAGCCGCAAAGCATCGACGAAGGCCAGGACCTGCGCTACGTGGCGACCTTCGAGGTACTCCCCGAGGTGGCCCTGCAGCCGATGGACAGTCTGGAACTCGAGCGCGTGACCGCCGAGGTCACCGAGAGCGACATCGATACGATGATCGAGCGCCTGCGCAAGCAGCAGCTCAAGTACGCGCCGGTTGACCGCGCGGCGGCGACCGCCGACAAGGTCAGCATCGATTTCCTGGGCAAGATCGACGGCAGCGAATTCGCCGGAGGCAAGGGCGAGAACATCGGCGTGGTGCTCGGCGAAGGCCGCATGCTGCCGGAACTCGAACAGGGTCTGATCGGCGCCGCGGCGGGCGAGCATCGCGACATCAGCGTGAATTTTCCCGCCGACTACCGCGCCACCGACCTCGCGGGCAAGACCGCGATTTTCAGCACCGACATCAAGGCAGTCGAGGAGCCGGCGCTGCCCGAAGTCGATGAAGAATTCTGCGCGGCCTTCGGCGTCACCGAAGGCGGTGTCGCGAAATTGCGCGAGGATGTGGCGGCCAACATGCGCCGCGAGCTCGAGCAGAATCTGCGCACCCGCAACAAATCGGCGGTGATGGAGAAGCTCTATCAGGCCAATCCCATCGACGTGCCGAACGCCATGGTCGAGTCGCAGATCCGCGATCTGCAGGTCGAGGCCATGCGCCGCGCCGGCACGAAGGACGTGTCGCAGGCGCCGCCGCGCGAGCCGTTCGTGGAGCCCGCCCGGCGCCGCGTCGCGCTCGGCCTGATCATCAACGACGTCATCCGCCGTGAGAACATCGTGCTCGACCCGCAGCGATCGAATGCGCGGCTGGATGAAATGGTGGGCGCCTACGGCGATGCAGCGGCGCTCAAGCGCGCCTATCAGCAAAACGCCGATGCCATGCGCCAGGTGGAAAGTCTCGCGCTCGAGGACCAGGTCGTGGATTGGATTCTCGACCATGCTAAGGTGCAGCAGAAGACATCGACGTTCAAAGAGCTGATGAACTTTGAAGGGTAACCCCTAAAGCGGTTGCCTTGAAAAGACGGCGCGAAGTCCTCACACACGTGGGGACGGCAACTTGATTCAGGAAAAGGCAGAACTCATGACGACGCGTTCACTCAATTTGGTCCCCATGGTGGTCGAACAAACCGCCCGCGGCGAGAGGGCCTACGATATCTATTCGCGGCTGCTCAAAGAGCGGGTGATCTTCATCGTGGGCCAGGTCGAGGACTACATGGCCAACCTGATCGTGGCGCAGCTGCTGTTCCTGGAGTCGGAAAATCCCGAAAAGGACATTGCGCTGTATATCAACTCGCCCGGCGGCTCGGTGAGCGCGGGTTTGGCGATTTACGACACCATGCAATTCATCAAGCCCGACGTGAGCACCATTTGCGTCGGCTTGGCCGCCTCCATGGGCGCGGTTCTGCTGGCGGGCGGCGCGGCCGGGAAGCGCTACACCCTGCCGAATTCGAAAATCATGATTCACCAGCCCTCGGCCGGCTTTCAGGGCCAGGCCTCCGATATCGACATCCATGCCCGCGACGTCATGGAAACCAAGCAGCGCCTCAACGCAATAATGGCCAAACACACGGGCCAAACGATCGAACGCGTCAAGCAGGACAGCGACCGGGACAATTTCATGACCGCGGAAGTTGCCCGAGCGTACGGTTTGGTCGATTCCATGCTGGAGAAGCGCGGCGAGATCCCCTCCAAGGCCTAGGCGGGCGCCTTCTGCCGCAATCGCACAGCGGACCCCGGTCACAGCCCGCAAGACCTTATCTTTGCGTGAGGTCGGCTGGGTGCTATATAGTCAGTTACTGTAGCCGCTTTTCCCGTGGATCTTCGGGGGGAGAGGCCAATTTGAGGACAGCATGAGCGAAGATTCGCGCGGCAAACATGATGACGGCAAGCTGTTGTACTGCTCCTTCTGTGGAAAGAGCCAACACGAGGTTCGGAAACTCATCGCCGGCCCCAGCGTTTTCGTCTGTGACGAATGCGTGGAGCTGTGCAACGACATAATCAGGGAAGAGCTCGAGGAGCGCGCCGAGCGCACCCGCGACAAGCTCCCCAAGCCCCAGGAAATCAAGAAAGTCCTCGATGAATACGTGATCGGCCAGGAACGCGCCAAGCGGGTCCTGTCGGTGGCGGTTTACAACCACTACAAGCGTCTGCAGACGCGCGGCGCCGAAGGCGTGCGTTCCCGCGACGAAGTGGAGCTCGCCAAGAGCAATATTCTGCTGATCGGACCCACCGGCTCCGGCAAGACGCTGCTGGCCGAGACGCTGGCGCGCCTGCTCAACGTGCCGTTCACCATCGCCGACGCCACCACCCTGACCGAGGCCGGCTACGTCGGTGAGGACGTCGAAAACATCATTCAGAAGCTGCTGCAGAAATGCGATTACGACGTGGAGAAGGCCCAGACGGGCATCGTCTACATCGACGAAATCGACAAGATCTCGCGCAAGTCGGACAACCCCTCCATCACTCGCGACGTGTCGGGTGAAGGCGTGCAGCAGGCGCTGTTGAAGCTGATCGAAGGCACCATCGCCTCGGTTCCGCCGCAGGGCGGACGCAAGCATCCGCAGCAGGAGTTCCTGCAAGTCGACACGACCAACATCCTGTTCATTTGCGGCGGTGCGTTCGCGGGTCTCGAGAAGATCATCATGAACCGCACGCACAAGAGCGGCATCGGCTTCGTCGCCGAGGTGCGCGAACAAAACGCGCGCCCCCACGGCAATGACGTGTTCCACGACACCGAACCCGAGGATTTGATCAAGTACGGGCTGATTCCGGAATTCGTCGGCCGCCTGCCGGTGGTCGCGACGCTGGAAGAGCTGGACGAAGACGCATTGATTTCGATTTTGATGCAGCCGAAGAACGCGCTGACCAAGCAATACCGCAAGCTATTCGACATGGAAGGCGTGGAGCTGGATTTCCGCGAGGACGCGCTGCGCTCGGTGGCGCGCAAGGCGATGCAACGCAAGACGGGGGCCCGTGGGCTGCGCACCATTCTCGAGAATGTGCTGCTCGACACGATGTACGACCTGCCCTCGTTGCGCAATGTGCAGAAAGTCGTGGTCGACGAGCAGGTGATCGAAGGCCACAATAAGCCCTACATCGTCCACCGAACCGAGGAGACTCGCTTGGTGGCTCCGGTGGAAGAAACGCGGCGTCCCACGGGGTCAGACCATCTTTAGAGCTTGCGCTTGAAAGTCCTCGTGAGCGGCCGCATTTACTTGAGGTCCGAACTGCCGTACCTGCCACAACCATAAGGCCAGCCTAGTGAGCGACGAACCCGTAGCCGATGTTCCCGAATCTGCGCCCGCTTTGAGCGGCATGCCCGTACTGCCGCTGCGCGATGTGGTGGTGTACCCGCACATGGTGATTCCGCTGTTCGTCGGGCGGGAAAAGTCCATCGTGGCGCTCGATCTGGCCATGAAGGCCGACAAACGCATCCTCCTGGTGGCGCAGAAACAGGCGGACGTCGACGATCCGAAGGCGGACGACCTGTACCGGGTCGGAACCGTGGCGACGATTCTGCAGCTGCTCAAGCTGCCTGACGGCACGGTCAAGGTGCTGGTCGAGGGTGTGGACCGCGCCAGCATCGAAAAACTGGTGGAAGGCGAGTTTTTCTCGGCCGAGGTGGCGGTGTTTGCCGATATCGAGCGCTATGAAGAGCGCGAGATGGACGTGCTGACGCGCTCCGTGATCACTCAATTCGAACAATATGTCAAACTGAACAAGAAGGTGCCGCCCGAGATCCTGACCTCGCTGGCGGGCATCGAACAGGCCGGCCGCTTGGCGGACACCGTTGCGGCGCACATGTCCCTGAAGCTCTCCGAAAAGCAGCGCGTTCTGGAAATCCCCGATGTCCGCAAACGGCTCGAGCACATGCTCGCCGTCATCGAAGGCGAGATGGACGTGCTGCAGATCGAGAAGCGCATCCGCGGCCGCGTCAAGCAGCAGATGGAGAAGAGCCAGCGCGAGTACTACCTGAATGAGCAGATGAAGGCCATTCAGAAGGAGCTGGGCGAACTCGACGACGCGCCGAACGAGATCGGCGAGTTAGAGAAGCGCATCAAGGCCGCCGGCATGCCGAAGGAAGCGCGCGAGAAGGCCAACTCTGAACTTGCCAAGCTCAAGCTGATGTCGCCCATGTCGGCCGAGGCCACCGTGGTGCGCAACTACGTCGACTGGCTGGTGAAGTCGCCGTGGAAGAAGCGCAGCAAGGTGCACCTCGACATCACCGCCGCGGAGAAAGTGCTCGAAGCCGATCACTACGGGCTCGAGAAGGTCAAAGAGCGCATCGTCGAATACCTGGCCGTGCAGCAACGGGTCAAGAATCTGCGCGGCCCGATTCTGTGTCTGGTCGGGCCTCCCGGCGTGGGCAAGACGTCCTTGGGTCAGAGCGTGGCACGCTCCACCAACCGCAAGTTCGTGCGCATGTCCTTAGGCGGCGTGCGCGACGAGGCGGAGATCCGCGGACACCGGCGCACCTATATCGGCTCCATGCCCGGCAAGATCATTCAAAATCTCGCCAAGTGCGGGGTGCGCAATCCATTGTTCCTGCTCGACGAAGTGGACAAGATGTCGACGGATTTCCGCGGCGATCCGTCCTCCGCGCTGCTCGAAGTGCTCGACCCTGAGCAGAACAGCACGTTCAACGATCACTATCTGGAGGTCGACTTCGACCTGTCCGAAGTGATGTTCGTGTGCACGGCCAACAGCCTCAACATCCCGGCGCCGCTGCTCGACCGCATGGAAGTGATCCGCATCCCCGGCTACACCGAGGATGAGAAGAGCAACATCGCGCGCCGCTATCTGCTGCCCAAACAGGTCAAGCAGAACGGCCTGAAACCCGATGAATTGGTGGTGGCGGACAATGCCATTCACGACATGATCCGCTTCTACACACGCGAGGCGGGGGTGCGCAACCTCGAGCGCGAGCTGTCGAAGATCGGGCGCAAGGCGGTCAAGCAATTGCTGCTCGCGCCGGCCGAGAAGACCGTGACGGTCGACACGAACAATCTCGACAAGTACTTGGGCGTGCGCCGCTTCCGCTACGGCAAGGCGGAGGAGAGCAACCGCATCGGCCAGGTCACGGGACTGGCATGGACCGAGGTGGGCGGCGAGCTGCTCACCATCGAGGCCGCGGTCGTGGCCGGCAAGGGCAAGCTGACGCATACGGGCCAGCTCGGCGAAGTGATGCAAGAGTCCATTCAGGCGGCGATGACCGTGGTGCGCAGCCGCTCCACCATGCTGGGACTCGACGTGGATTTCTATCAAAAGGCCGATGTGCACATTCACGTGCCTGAAGGCGCGACGCCGAAGGACGGCCCGAGCGCGGGCGTGGGCATGTGTACCGCGCTGATTTCCGCGCTGACCAAGATTCCGGTGCGCTCGGACGTGGCCATGACGGGGGAAATCACCCTGCGCGGCGAAGTGCTGCCGATCGGCGGGCTCAAGGAGAAGCTGCTGGCGGCGCATCGCGGCGGCATCACCACCGTGCTGATCCCCGACGACAACACCAAGGACCTGGCGGAGATTCCGGACAACATCAAGGAAAAGCTCGATATCCGCTCGGTGAAATGGATCGATGAGGTTCTGCAGGTGGCGCTGACTCATATGCCGGTGCCGTTGGCCGTCCCCGAGGTGAAGCCGCCGGCGGCCATCACCGACGAGAAGCCCCGGCGCAAGCCGAGTCGGGTCAAGAGCCAGGTGCGGGCGCACTGAGCCGCCTGAATACGCTCTAATCACCTCAATAATTGAGGTGCTTGCGGCAACGAAACACCTCACGCTACGGGTCATTCCGTGCTGACTTCCGTTCGAGCGCGGATTGTAGTAACATTGCTACATCCGGATTCTTGGGAGCAGTTGTCATGAAGATCACCACCCTCTCGAGCCGCGAATTCAATCAGGACACCAGCCGTGCTAAGAAGGCTGCTACGAAAGGTCCTGTGTTCATCACCGATCGCGGCACGCCCGCGCATGTACTTCTTAGCATCGAGGAGTATCAACGACTGACGGGAGGACAGGGCAGCATCGTTGACCGGCTGGGATTGCCGCCCGGCGTTGAGAACGTGGAACTCGAAATTCCGATGACGAGCGAACCGGCGCGGGCAGCAGATTTCAGCTGATGTACCTGCTCGACACCAATGTAATTTCCGAACTGCGGAAGGTCCGGGCGGGCAAGGCCGACGCCAACGTGGCAGCGTGGGTCCGCAGCGTCCCCGCAGCAAGCCTTTTTCTCTCCTCCATCGTCATCCAGGAATTGGAAATCGGCACATTGCTTGCGGAACGACGCGACGCGGCCAAAGGAGCTTTGCTGCGCTCGTGGCTGGATGATCATGTGCTGCCCATCTTTTCCGATCGCATCTTGCCCGTCGATACCGCCGTGGCGCGTCGCAGCGCCGCTTTACACGTTCCAGATCCTCGGCCGGTCCGAGACGGGTTGATCGCTGGAACTGCGCTGACTCACGGCATGACCTTGGTCACGCGGAATGTTTCGGATTTTGGATCGACTGGCGCGCCTCTCCTCAATCCGTGGATCGAGCGACCAGCGGCCGATTCGTAAACTCGCGCCTCGCGCGCAGAAGTGCGAGCGGCAAGAGCGCGAGCAGGGAGAGCCAGTCGAGTGCTCCACCGCCGCCGCCCGTACCGCGTTGATTCGAGACGATGCGGACATTCGCTTTGCCGTCATGAACGTCGGCCTCGAATGCGGTGAGCGCCGTGTCGAAGTGCTCGATCATTTGCTTCGTCGCCGCGGTGAATCCGTCGCCGGCGGCTTCGCGCAGGCGGCGCGGCTCGTCGATCAGCGCCACATTGCCGTGCCGGTTGTCGAAGCCGCCGGCGCGCAGCACCAACGAATGCGTCGCCGGATCGACCACGGCCAAGTCCACCAGCGTCGACACGTCGTGCCGTGTGCCCTTGAGCACATACGCGCCGACGATGGTCACATAGCCCAGCGACCAGTCGTTGCCGTCCTCGTGCGAGACCTGGTCGTAGGAGACCAGCGCCATCAGGTCGATGGCATACAGCCGCTGCACCGATTCCAGGCCGCCGAATCCCTGCCTGCCGCGCAGATAGTAGTCGGGGATCAGCACGATCTCGGTGACGAACTTACGCGAGATGAAGCGCTGCCGGATCTGCTCCAGCAGCGCTTGCTGGTGCGCCGCATCCAAGCCGTTCTCCGCTTCGGGGCCCCGCGACGGCAGAAAGGCGAGGCCGACGCGCAAAGGCAGATGCAGCTGCGGCTGAGTATCCTGAGGTGGCGGCTTCTCGCCGTTGGGATACAGAAAGTCGACCAGGCTGGTGGAGTTCTGCGAGTGACGGTTGCAGGAATAGAGGCAGTTCCAGTTCACGCAACCCGTCAAGCTCACCAGTACGCCCAAGGTGAACAGTCTGTACACGCGCATGAGGCCCTCCATTGCTGTGCGCTACGCTAGGCGCAGGGCGTCGCCGGGAGCAACTTTGTCCGCCAGGGCTGCCGTTTGGCGGCCCCGAAGGTATTATTCCGTGATACCGTTGCCTCAACAGGCGGGGACCCGACATGGCCGAGCAGCTGCTGATCGTGGCGGAACTGAAGCGCGCACTGCGCGAACGGTCTCTGACCTATGCCGCCGTGGCGAAGCAGCTCGATTTAAGCGTCGCCAGCGTCAAGCGGTTGTTTTCCGGCGGCGACCTGTCGCTGAAACGCGTGGATTTGATCTGCGAACTGCTGCAAACCAGCCTGGCGGAATTGCTGAAGCGGGCCCGTGATCGTCCCACCGCGGCGCAGCTCACGCTGGCGCAGGAGCAGGAAATCATTTCCGACCCCCGGTTGTTCCTGGTCGCGTGGCTGCTGCTCAACCGCACGCCGCTCGAAGACATCGTGCGTTTGTACCGCTTCACCGAGCGAGACGTGCTGCGATTTTTCTACCGGCTCGATCAGCTGAAAGTCATCGAGTTGCAGCCCGGCAACCGGGTGCGCTTGCTGGTCAACCGGCATTTCAGCTGGCGCGCCGGCGGACCGGTGCAGCGCTACATTCACCAGAAACTGCTGCGGGAATTCATGTCCAGCCATTTTTCCGCAGCAGCGGAGGAATTTTTCTTTCACGGGGGAATAGCCTCCGAGGCCGCGCTCGGCGAGATCAAGCTGGTGCTGCGAAATGCCTCGCGCCAATGCACCGAAATCTTCGAACGCGATCGCAGCGCGCGCGGCAACCGCCGCGGCGCGGCGTTCTTGCTGGCCTTGAGGCCGTGGGAGTACAGCGGCTTCAAGGAATTTGAGCGATAGGCCGCGCCGCGCCCAGGGGTCCAGCGGACCCCACTAGCCAAGCGGAACGCCCTCGCGTAGACTTCCGCGCCTCTTCCAGGGGGTGCTTAGCTCAGCTGGTAGAGCATCGCCTTTACACGGCGAGGGTCGGGGGTTCGATCCCCTCAGCACCCACCAACAGCGGAGTGGTAGTTCAGCTGGTTAGAATACCGGCCTGTCACGCCGGGGGTCGCGGGTTCGAGTCCCGTCCACTCCGCCATTTCCTTGAGAGTTGCGCGAGCCAAAGTGGCCGCGCCGAAGGGTATGAACAGGGTGGGATCATGCTGCAGACGATACATGACAAGTTGAAGGGGTGGCTGGCCGGAGTCGTGCTGGGAGCGATCGGGCTGGTGTTCGTGTTTTGGGGCATCAATTGGACCATGTCCGCGCCCAACTACGCAGCCAAGGTGAACGGCAGCGAGATACCGGTCAACGAAGTCAGGCAGACCTACCAGCAGCAGCTCGCGCAGCTCGAGCGTCAGGCCAATGGGTCCTTGAGCGACGCGCAGCGCAACGACATCAAGAAGCGGGTGCTCGACGAGTATGTGAACAGCGAGGCGCTGATCACCCGCGCCGACAAGCTCGGCTACCGGGTCAGCGATCAGGAATTGCTGGACGCCATGGGGCAGGTTCCGATTTTCCAAGTCGACGGCAAATTCGACAAGGCGCACGCCGTGGCGGTGCTGCGCGCGCAGGGCCGGTCGATCCCCGAAATCGAAAGCATGTTCAGGCGCGACGCGAAGCTCAAGCAACTGGATTCGGCCCTCAATTTGTCGAGCTTTGCCACGCCGATGGAGATGAAACGGCTGCGCGCGCTGACCCGGCAGCAGCGCGAACTCGCGTGGCTGACGCTGTCCGCGGATAAATACGCGGCAAGCGCGACGCCGGACGATGCCGCCCTGAAGACGTATTACGACGCCCACAAGTCCGAGTACATGACTCCGGAGACCGTGGAATTGCGCTATGCCGAGATCAGTCTGACGCAGCTCGCCTCCAAGGTCACCGTCGATGATGCGCAGCTGAAGGCGTATTACGACGAGCAAAAAACCAAGACGCCGGAGCGCTTCACTGAAGCAGAGCAGCGCCGCGTCAGCCACATTCTTCTCCCCGTCGCGAATCCGCAGGACGACGCGGCGGTGAAGACCAAAGCCGAAGGCATCTTGAAACGCGCACAGGCCGGCGAAGATTTCTCGAAACTGGCCAAGGAGTTCTCCCAGGACCCGGGGTCCGCGAGCCAGGGCGGCGATCTCGGATGGAGCGAGCGCAAGGCCTGGGTGCCGCCGTTCGCCGCTGCCGCCTTCGGCATGAAGGTCGACGAGATCAAGGGACCCGTGAAGACTCAGTTCGGCTATCACATTCTCAAGCTGGTGGGGATTCAGCCGGCCAACGTCAAAACCTTCGAGCAAGCGAAGGCCGGCTTGGAAACCGAGTATCGGCGCAACGAAGCCGAGAAGCTGTTCAACAACGCGCAGGATCAGCTGGCCGACGCCGCGCTGCAGAACACCACCGATATCGATGTGGTGGCGCGCAAGGCCGGGCTGACCGTGCAGGAAGCGCCGGCCTTCAGCCGGATCGACGGCGGCGGCACGCTCGGCAAGGTGCCCGCGGTGATCGACGCGGCGTTCAGTCAGGATGTGCTCGATGGGCGCCTGAGTTCCATGGTCGAGGTGGAAAAGGGGCGCGGCGTGGTGTTGCGCGCCACCGATCACAAGCTGCCGCAACAAAAGCCGCTCGATGCCGTGCGCGCTGACTTACTTGCGGCGTGGAAGAAACAGCGCGGGGTTGAGCTGGCGGCGGCGGCGGCCGCGGATGCCGTGAAGCGTCTGACGGCGGGGGAGTCCTGGGACGCGGTGGCCAAGACCTTGAGCGCGACCTCGAGCGCGCCCGCGGCGGCGCCGAAATTCATCGCGCGCGCCGATCAGGACGTGCCGCTGGAGGTCCGTACCGCGGCCTTCGGGGAACCCAAACCCGCGGGCAAGCCGGTTTACGGCAACGCGCGGCTCGCCAACGGGGACTCTGCGGTGCTGGCCTTGACGGCGGTGCGCGAGGAGCCGGGCGATCCCAAGCAGCAGGATCTGGCCATGCGCCAGCAGTACGCCGCGCAGGTCGCTTCAACCGAAGCGCAGAGCTATGCCGCCGGCGCGCGCGCCGATGCCAAGGTGATATTGAATCCACAGGCGATCGAGTAGCCAGGCTCCTTTGAGCGAGCTGCTGCATCAGTTTTCCGATTGGTACCTGTCGGCCCTGTCCCAGGGAGGCTATGGGCTGATTGCCGCTCTGATGGCGCTGGAAAGCACCTTCGTGCCCATCCCCAGCGAAGTGATCATTCCGCCGGCCGCGTATCTCGCACACACCCAGGGGCAGTTTTCCTTTCTGGGGGTGGTTCTGGCCGGGACAGCCGGGTCCTGGGTGGGGGCCTCCTTGATGTACTGGGGAGCACGCTTTCTGGGCCGCCCTCTCATCATGCGGTTTGGGCGCTATGTCGGGCTGGGACAGCGGAAAATAGAATTGGCGGAGCATTGGTGCGCCCACTACGGCGCCCCGGGCGTGTTCTTCTCGAGGCTGCTGCCGGTGATCCGTCACCTGATCGGGATTCCGACCGGGATTCTGCGCATGGATTTCCGTTGGTACGCGCTCGCCACCCTGGCGGGCTCGCTGCTGTGGTGCTCGGTGCTGGCCTGGCTGGGAATGACGGTGGGACGGCACCCTGAGCTTCTGACGGGCTCCCTGCACCGCTTCTTCACCCTGGTGCTGGCGGTGGCTGCCGCCTTAGGGCTTCTGTACTACGTGTTCGTGCAGAGGGCGGCAAAGCCGCAGTAGGCCCGTTTACCCCTGTATAAGACCCGTGTATCATACGCGGGTCAACACTGAGAGGTGGTTATGCGCGAGCCTCTATTCAATCCCAAGGCCCCCAAACAGACAGTCAGCGTCACGCTGAACTCCGATCTGTACGCCAAGGCCAAGACCTTGGGTATCAACGCTTCCAAAGTCGCCGAGGAGGCCTTGGCCTCGAAGTATGCCGAACTCAGTTCGGAGGCCCTGCTTGCCGATCTCCAACGAGGTATGGCGGCTGTGGAGGCTTACGCCGAAAAACATGGGTCGTTCTCGGAACTCGTTCGTCAACATTACGAGGCTGAAGATGGCGCAGTTTGACGTGTTTGTTAACAACATCGCCGCCACTCGCCGCACGTACCCCTTTCTCGTTTCGTTGCAGTCCAATTTGGTGCAGGGCTCACGCGATCAAATTGTGGCGCCGCTGGTTCCGCTGCGATTGATACCGAAAGTTGTCAGTCGGCTCACGCCGATCGTGGCGTTGGATGGATCCGAGCACATGGTTCTTGTGCCCGCCCTGACCGGCATGAACTCCCGCGACCTGATGAAACGCGATGGATCATTGGCTTCGGCGCGCAGCGATCTGCTGGCGGCGATCGACTATTTGTTCTTCGGTGTCTAGAACAAATGTGCGTGTCGCAGCCTGAAGAAAGCCTGAAGCCAAGCGCTGATGCGATCACTGATTCTCGAGCGTAGCAAGCCACGCCCGCATGAACGGGTCCTCGAACCGCCAGGTTGCCGTAATCCCGGCGAGATCCTGGCGGAGGAAGTGCTGCCGCTCGAGCGCCTCGAGCGCGCGCTGCATCGTGGTGCGTGGTAGCCCATGCCGGAGCGCCGTCGGGGAAATCTCGAACCCGATCGGCTCCTCGCTCACAATCCGAAGCGTCTGTTTCTGGGCGCGCGCCAAGAGGAGCCACCGTTGCAGGTAGCCGACGTGCTGCATTGAGACGACACGGGCCAGCGCCTCGTTGACGAGCGCGCCTGTAAGGTGCCTGCGCCGGTTGTCCGTGATGAGCACCCAGCATTCGCTTGCGAGTTGCTGCACGTTGTAAGGGACGTCCTCGCCCAAGTCGAGGAGGCGTTCGAGCGCGCCGGCTGCGATCGTCGCCCCCGCAGACTCGAAGCCCTTGCGCAGGAAATCGCCGAATGCCTGGCGAGGGATGGGACCCAAATGCAGCTGGTCGCCGAGCTGCCAGAACGCACGATTCGAGGTCGCGACCATTTCGGTCATCATCCGCGAACTCGAACCCGCGAATACGTAGCCGACGGCCCGATGCCTCTGCACGGCAGCGCGGATCTGGCGCTCCGCCTTCTCGCCCGCCTCGGTGACGACCTGCTGGAACTCATCGATGACGACGAGCGCGGGACGGCCGTCTTCAGCCGCGAGCCGCTCGATGCCATTCAAGACATCCGTGAAAAGCGGGACCGCACCCAGGCGAGCACCCGGCTCAACGCCGACGGCGACGGTGATCTTGCCGTCCGACGGATCGAGGGTCAGGCTCGGCTTCAGCGCCACGAAGAACTTCTTGGCGATGGCCTGCGCACGGTCGAGGGCGGAAGAGTACTTGCGCACTGCGCCGGCGAGGAGCGCCGCCGCGAGACTGCCGATGTCGTCGAAGGCTTCGGCGTCATACCGAAGGACGACCTTGCCGGCATCGGTGAGCTTGGCTTCAGCGGCCCGCAGGATCGAGGTCTTCCCGAAGCGACGTGGGCCGATCAGGAACAGGGTGCCGCACTCCTCGCCGACGCGGACGACTCGGGCGAGTTCGTCGACCCGGTCCACGAGGACGTCTGCCTCGCGCCCGTATCGGAAGGGATTTCCTGGGACCTTGCGTTCGCTCAAGACGCCTCCGTGTGCCGAGCCTTTACGTGCCGCATATTTGCGTCAGCTAATTTTTACGCAATTTGGCTATAAACGCAATGCCTATGTACGATATAAGTGACGCGGTTATGCGTGCCGCTAAAGTGCGTCACATTCGAGCTGTTATGACGCGAGCGCATTGGAACGGGGCGTGCGAGCCTTCTTGATCTTCGATGCCCGACAGCAGCAGCCGGCCCGCGCGGTCAAACTGAAAGCGCTGGTTCCCAGCTGAAGGTTGCAACTTTCGGCAATCAGCTCGTCGTCCGCCCCGTCGCCGGCAGCGGCACCGTCCCCGGGAACTTGGCGAAAATCGCCGCCGTGCCGGCGTTGATCTTGGCTTCCGCGTTCGGGCCGGTCATGTCGTAGACGTTCTGGCTGACCGAGGCATGCCAGATCGGCGTGCGCGACTTGGCGTCGAACACATCCACCGCAATGCGGGTTTCATCGCTCACCGTGGGCCCGTCCCAGCCCCAGCCGCCGTAGAAGCCGCCGCGGCGGCCCCAGCCGCCCCAGCCTGCCCAGCCGGCGTAGTAGTCGTTGAACACCTGACGCGAGCCCAAGGCATAGCCGACGATGCACTCGGCCGAGGCGCGATCCGCAGGTTGGATGCCCTTGGCCGCGAGGTTGCCGGCAATGGCTAACCGCAGGCGCTCGGCGTTCAAGGGATTGCCATAGGCGGCGGGCTGATCGCTGTTGGCGACGTGTTCGTTCGCAAAGGCATAGGTATGGCAGTTGGAGACGGACATATTCGGATTCACATCGGTCTTGACGGGCAGGCCGCCGCAACCGCTCAAAGCCAGCCCCACCGCTCCGGTGACCGTAGTGAGAACGAGATAACGACTTAACATAATGCCACCTCTCAACGCAGCCAAAAGACCGCACACCCGACGCAACTAGTACAAACGTTAGATCCGAGAAATCGTTGACACGGCGATTGGAGCCGAGTTCGCTTGAAAACCGTTAGCGCCTGTTGCAGATGCGCTCAGGCGCCGTCGCCATCCCCGGGAAAGCTCATGCCCACAGAACGGTAGCCGCCATCGACATACAGCACTTCCCCGCTGACCCCCGCCGCCAGATCCGAGCAGAGAAAGGCCGCGGCATTGCCCACATCGTCGATGGTGACATTGCGCTGAATGGGCGCGGTGGCGGCCACATGCGCCAGCATTTTGCGGAAACCGGGGATTCCGGCGGCGGCCAGTGTTTTGATGGGCCCGGCTGAAATGGCGTTCACACGCACCCCTTGGGCGCCCAGATCAGCGGCCAGGAAGCGCACATTGGCCTCGAGGCTGGCCTTGGCCAGTCCCATCACGTTGTAGCCGGGGATGGAGCGCACCGCGCCGAGGTAGCTCAAGGTGAGGATGGCGGCCGCCCGTCCCTGCATGAAGGGCAGGGAGGCGCGCGCCAGCGCGGTGAGGCTGTAGCTCGAAATATCATGCGCCACCCGGAATCCTTCGCGCGTGGTGGCGTCGATGAAGCTGCCGGTGAGCGCTTCGCGCGGGGCGAACGCCACCGCATGCACCAGCACATCGAATCCATCCCAGCGGGCCTTCAGCTGCGCGAAACCCTTGGCGATCTCATCGTCTGAAGCGACATCCATGACGAAGGTGATGTCCGAGCCCAACTGCTTGGCGAGCGGCACTACGCGGTCGGTCATGCGGTCGATGTGCGCGAAGGCGAGTTCAGCGCCCTCACGATGCATGGCCTGCGCGATCCCCCAGGCGATGGAGCGGTCCGTGGCGAGTCCGACGATCAGCGCGCGTTTACCGCTCAAAAACCCCATGCTTGTTTATCCTTGTTGCCGGTTCGAGTCGACGTACATGACCAGGCGTTGTCCGGCTCTGATTTGATGATGCTGATTCAACCCGTTCCAGCTCTTGAGCTGCGGGACGGTGACCTGAAATTGCCGCGAAATGCTGTAGACGGTATCCCCACTGCGCACGGTATACAGTACGCGCCGGCCCGACGCCGTCCCCTCGTCGCGAAAGCGCCGCGTGCTCGCCTTGATGACCAGGCGCTGTCCTTTCACCAGCGTATCGGCAGTTCCCATATTGTTCAACCGGGCGAGCGTGCTCACCGGAATGCCGTGGCGGCGCGCGATGCTGCTCAAGGTTTCGCCCGAACGCACGCGATAGACGATCTGCCGTTGCCGGCGTCCCGTGTCCGACTGCGGACGATCGACCCGCGACGCGGCCAGCAGTACCTTGTCCGGCAGCTGCCCGCTGATCTCCGGAATCTTCAGCGACTCCCCGGCGGTCACCTTGCCGGCCTTCAAATCGTTGATCTTGGAAATGACCGCGCCCGACGTGCCGTATTGCTTGGCGATCGACGCCAGGGTCTCGCGGCGCGTGACTTCGTGAATCGCGTAGCGCACGCGATCCTCGGGCGACAAGGTCTTGAGCGCCGCCTCGAAGCTGTCCGCGTTGTCGATGGGCACCAGCATGCGGTGCGGACCGTCGGGGTCGGTCGCCCAGCGGTTGTAGCCCGGATTCAAGGCGACCAGTTCATCGTAGGCGGTGCCCGCGAGCTGCGCGGCGATCTTCAGATCGATTTGCGAGGTGGTGTCGATGACGGCGAAGTAGGGCTCGTTCGGAATCACCGCGAATTCCAGGCCGTAGCGCTCCGGTTCCGCCATTAGCCGCTTCAGCGCCAGCAGCTTCGGCACATAGGCGCGGGTTTCGGCCGGCAGCTTCAGATGCCAAAAATCCGCGGGCTTGCCGTGGGCGCGGTTGAAATCCAATTCGCGCTGCACCGTGTTCTCGCCGACATTGTACGCGGCGATCGCCAGCAGCCAGTCGCCGTCGAATTGATCGTGCAGAGCCTGCAGGTAATCGAGCGACGCGCGGGTCGACTCGATCACATCGCGGCGCCCGTCATACCACCAATTTTGCTTCAGGCCGAAACGCGAGCCGGTGCCGGGTATGAACTGCCACATTCCGGCGGCGCGGCTGGTCGAATAGGCGAACGGCTCATAGGCGCTCTCCACCACCGGCAACAGAGCGAATTCCAGCGGCATGCCGCGGGCCTCGACTTCGGTGACGACGTGGTACAGATAGCGTTGGCCGCGTTGAAACACGCGCTCCAGATAGTCCGGATTGTGCTCGAACCAGGCGAGCTGTTGATCGATGGCCGGCTCCTGCACCTCATCCAGGGCGAAGCCCGCGCGCATGCGGTCGAATAGATCGTCGTAGTCCTCGCCGTTGTGGTGCTGCCATTCACGCGGCATGGTGAGCGAGGGCGTGGCGCCCGCGGCGGTGCCTGCGGCATCGGGATTCGCGGCGGGTTCCGCGGTGCTGGGCGCGGCCGGAACCACGATCTGATCGTGCGCGGGCGGTTTGGCCGGCTCCGCGGCGCAGGCCCCGAGCAGCAACAAAGCGGTGGTCAATAAGACGTGTCGGGTACTGAGTGACATGGGGGTCCGTTAGCGAAACTGATCCTTCCAGGCACGCAAAACCCCGAATACCTCGGCCTCGCCGTCGAGCGGCTTGCCGGCATGCTGCTCCGCGGCGCGGACGACCCGTGAGTCATCACAGCGCAGAAAGGGATTGACGCGAATTTCCAGATCCATGGTGGAGGGCAGGGGGGGGCTGCCCGAGGCGCGAATACGCTCGACGCTATCCTGGTAGTCGCGCGCGGCGCCGTTGTCCGGATCCACCGCAAGGGCGAAGCGCAGATTGGCTGCCGTGTATTCGTGACCGCAGTACATCTGGGTGTCGGGCGGCAGGTTTTTCAGGCGATTCAAAGAAGCATTCATCTGACCAGGCGTACCCTCGAACATTCGACCACAGCCGGCACTGAACAGCGTGTCTCCGCAGAACACCGCCCCGTGCCCCCAAAAGGCAATGTGGCTTACCGTATGCCCCGGCACCTGTAAAATCTCGAAGGAAAGTCCCAAGTCTTTCAATTCGCAACGCTCGCCGTCGTGCAAAGTCAGTGTGCGCTGCGCAATTCGGGTATCGTCCGGGCCGATCACGGGGACCTCCGCCCGGCGCAGCAGGCCGGGAACGCCGCCGATGTGATCGGGATGATGGTGAGTGAGTAAAATGGCCGCCAGGGTTGCGCCGCTGCGCTCGAGTTCGGCGATCACCGGGACGGCGTCGCCTGGGTCGACCGCGACCACGCGGTTGGGCGCGCCGGGCGATTCGATGAGCCAGATGTAATTATCGGAGAGTGCGCGCACCGGGCGCACGTTAAGATGCATGGATTGAATAGACATTTTGCGGCGTATTTAACCTGTAACATCCGAACTTCGCTAGTGTTTTTATGAGGGAATCTTGAGTTTGGAAGCAGCGCGCGAGACCGCGGGGACGGATTGGTTCGACGGACCTCTGGGCGCGCGCGTGCTGCGCGAGGAGACCGCGCTGGCCGCGCTTGCGCTCGATGATGTGTTTGGTTTCGAGCTGCTGCAGGTCGGCGCCTGGGGACCGGCGCGGCATCTGCTCGACGGGGCGCGCACGCAGCACGCAACCCTGCTGGCGCCGGAGACGAGTCCCGGAGTCACGCTGTGCGCGCCGCTCGATTCGCTGCCATTCCGGTCCGATTCCATCGACGCGATTTTTCTGCCGCACACGCTGGAGCTGGTGGAAGATCCCTACGCCGTGCTGCGCGAGGCCGAGAGAGTGCTGTGCGCGGAAGGGTGTTTGATGATTTGCGGCTTCAATCCTTTCAGCGGCTGGGGCGTGCGCCGCACGTTCGCCCGCTACGTCGGCGGTCCGGTGTTTCCGCCGCAAACCCAGCGCCTGCTGTCGGAGCGCCGCCTGCGCGACTGGGTGGCGGTGTTGGGGTTCGATGTCGACAGCGTCTATGGCTATCTCGGACTCTTGCCGACGAAAGGCCGCTTGCCGCGCGCCGCAGCAGCCGCACCGCGCGCCGCCTGGGCGGCGGGCGCCTACTTGCTCAAGGCGCGCAAGCGGGTGAAAACCCTGACCCTGGTGCGGCCGCGGCGCCGCGTGCGCCAGCGCGTTCTGGTCGGGGCGGCCGAACCCACCTCGAAAGTGGGTCCGTGACCCCAGTCGAGATGTACACCGACGGCGCCTGCCGCGGCAATCCCGGTCCCGGCGGCTGGGCGGCCTTGTTGGTGGCGGGCAAAGAGCGCAAGGAAGTCTCGGGCGCCGAAGACCTGACCACCAACAACCGCATGGAGCTGATGGCCGCGATCGGGGGCTTGAACGCATTGAAGCGGCGCTGCGCCGTCAAACTCTATACCGACTCCAAGTACGTGTTGCAGGGCATCACCGAATGGCTGCCGAATTGGAAGGCGCGCGGCTGGCGGACCGCGGCGCGCGAACCGGTCAAGAATCAAGACTTGTGGCAATTGCTGGACGTGGCGGCCGCGTCGCAGGATATCGAATGGCATTGGGTGAAAGGACATTCCGGACATGAGGGCAATGAATACGTCGATCAACTCGCGAACACCGCCATCGACCGCCTCCTGGCGGCGCGCTAGCTCCTGATGCGCCAGATCGTACTCGATACGGAGACCACGGGGCTCGAAGTCGAACAAGCGCACCGGGTCATCGAGATCGGCTGCGTGGAGCTGTTCAATCGGCGCCTCACGGGGCGGACCTACCACCAGTATCTGAATCCGGAACGCGACATCGATGAGGGCGCGCAGCAGGTGCACGGCTTGACTCGGGAGCGGCTCGCCAAGGAGCCGACCTTCTTGCAGGTGCATTCCCAGTTCCTGGAGTTCATCAGCGACGCGGAATTGATCATTCACAATGCGCCGTTCGACGTCGCATTCCTGAATGCCGAACTGGCGCGCGCCGCCAGCGTGCAGCAGATCCATCAGTTATGCCGGGTGCTCGACAGCCTGGCGCTCGCGCGGCAGATGCACCCGGGCCAGCGCAACAATCTTGATGCGCTGTGCAAGCGCTACTCGGTCGACAATTCGCGCCGCGACTACCACGGCGCGCTGCTGGATGCGCGCATCCTGGCGGAAGTGTATCTGGCGATGACCGGCGGACAGGCGAAACTCACCTTGAGCGCCGAGTCGGACATGGGCGCCGCCCAGGCACGGCGGCGCGCCGCCCCGGCACGCCTGGCCGGCGACCTGCGCATCATCGTGATCCGGGCGCATGAGACCGAATTGGCCGCCCACGAACATGTGCTCGCGCTGCTCGACAAGGCCTCCGGCGGCAAGACCGTGTGGCGCAAGTTATGAAAATGCTATCTTGAAACAATCCAAGCTCAACCTTAAGTGAACGGCCCGCCATGACAGAGTTGAATTCCTCGTTGCCCGAATGGAGCGCGGTCGCGGCGCATGCGCAAGAAATTGCCGGCGCACACCTGCGCGACCTGACCGCCGCCGATCCTTTGCGCTGGCAGAATTTTCACGTCGAGCACGGCCACTGGCTGCTCGACTTCTCGCGCCAACGCATCACCGGCCGCACCCTGCCGCTGTTGTTCGCGCTGGCGCGCGCGGCGGACTTGCCGGGGCGCATCGCGGCCATGTTCCGCGGCGATCCGATCAACAGCACGGAGCAGCGCGCGGTGCTGCACACGGCGCTGCGCTCGGAATTCGCCGGGCCGGCCGCCGTGCAGGCCGAAGTGCGCGCCTCGCGCAAGGCACTGTCCGAGTTCGCCGCGGCTGTGCGCTCGGGGAGCAAACTCGGCGCGACCGGCAAGAAATTCAAGCATGTGGTGAACATCGGCATCGGCGGCTCGGATTTGGGGCCGCTGCTGGTGTGCGACGCGCTCAGGGCCGAGTGGAACGGCGGCATCACGCCGCATTTCGTGTCGAACGTGGACCGCACTCAGCTCGAGGATTTGATCCGCAGCATCGATCCCGCGGAAACCTTGGTCATCGTGTGCTCGAAAACCTTCATCACCCAGGAGACCCAGGCCAATGCCAACGCGGCGCGCGCCTGGATCACGGGCGCCCTCGGCGAAAAATCCCCCGCCAATCATTTCGTCGCGGTGTCGACCAATGCCGCGGCCATGGATGCCTTCGGCATCGCGCCCACGCATCGGTTCACCATGTGGGATTGGGTGGGCGGCCGCTACTCGGTTTGGTCGGCCATCGGCCTCATTGCCGAACTGACCGTCGGCAGCGAGCGCTTCGAGGAGTTTCTGCGCGGCGCGAGCGACATGGACCGGCACTTCACGCAGGCGCCGTTCGAAGCCAACCTGCCGGTGCTGATGGGCTTGCTCGGCGTATGGAATCGCACCTTCCTGAAGCTGCCGACGCTCGCCGTGCTGCCCTACGATCAGCGCCTGGCGCGCTTGCCGGCGTATCTGCAGCAGCTGGAGATGGAGAGCAATGGCAAGACCGTGAGCCTCAACGGCGAGCGCGTGGATTTCGCCACCGCCCCCATCGTCTGGGGCGAGCCGGGTTCCAACGCGCAGCACTCGTTCTTTCAAATGCTGCATCAGGGCACCTTGACTCAGGCTCTGGATTTCATTGCGCCGCTGCGCGGCTCCTGGGGCGGCACCGAGGCGCAGGACCTGGCGCTGCAGAATTGCTTCGCGCAATCGCAGGCGTTTGCGTTCGGGCATGCGCTGCAGGACGTCGAGGCCGAGATGGGCAAGGCAGGGGCCAAGCCCAAGGACATCGAGCGGATCGGACCGCACCGGGTGCATGAAGGCAATCGTCCGAGTTCGCTGCTCCTGTACCCGCAGACCAACGCGCGAACCTTGGGCGAACTGTTGGCTCTGTACGAGCACAGCGTGTTCGTGCAGGGAACCGTCTGGGGCGTCAACTCCTTCGATCAGTTCGGCGTCGAGCTCGGCAAGAAACTCGCCGTGGCCATCGACATGAGCGGCGCCAAGGCGCCCGCGGGGCATGGCGCGGCGGGCTTGGCCTCGCTCATCGGGTACGTGGCCAAGCATCGGTGAAGCAATACCCTATAATCACCGCCCTCAAAGCCTACCGTGAGTGATTCGTGAAACAACGCAAGGGCATCATCCTGGCAGGCGGCGCCGGCACGCGGCTGCATCCGATCACGATGTCGCTGTCGAAGCAATTGCTGCCGGTGTATGACAAGCCGATGATTTATTACCCGCTGGCCGCGCTGATGCTGGCGGGCATCCGTGAGTTCCTCATCATCACCACGCCGCGGGACCAGGCGGCGTTCCGCGAACTCTTAGGTTCCGGCGCGCAATGGGGGATGTCCTTCGACTACGTGGTGCAGGACACGCCCAACGGCATCGCGCAGGCACTGATCCTCGCCGAGGTCTTCTTGGGCGGCGCACCCTCGGCCCTGATCCTGGGCGACAACATATTCTACGGCGCGAATCTCACCGGCTTGCTGCTGTCGGCGGCCGCACGCGAGTCGGGTGCGACCGTGTTCGGCTACTACGTGCAGGACCCGGAGCGCTACGGAGTGGTGCAGTTCGACGCCGATGGCCGGGTGACGGATCTATTGGAGAAGCCGGCGGCGCCGCCGTCCAACTATGCCGTGACCGGGATTTATTTCTATGACGGGCGCGCCCCGGCCTTTGCCCGCGCGCTCAAACCGTCGCCGCGCGGCGAGCTCGAGATCACGGACCTGAATCGCGCCTACCTGGCGATCGGCGAGCTGCACGTGGAACGCCTGGGACGCGGCACCGCCTGGCTCGATACCGGCACCCACAATTCGCTGCTCGATGCCGGAGTGTTCGTGCGCATCATCGAGGAGCGTCAGGGCTTGAAGGTGGCCTGCGTGGAAGAGATCGCCTGGCGATCGGGATTTATCACCGCCGAGCAGCTGGTGAAACTGGCCAAGCCGCTGGCGAAGAGCGGCTACGGCGAATATCTGCTGCGCATCGTCAGCGAACATTCACAATTTTGAATCTGTCGGCCGCATGAATTTCACCAAGACTCCCATCGCCGACCTGGTCCTGATCGAGCCGCAGGTGTTCGGCGACGCGCGCGGGTTCTTCATGGAGACCTGGCAGGAGGAGAAGTTCAAGGCCGCCGGCATCGATGCCGCCTTTGTGCAGGACAATCACAGCCGCTCGAGCCAGTGGACCCTGCGCGGGCTGCACCTGCAAGTGGAACATACCCAGGGCAAGCTGGTGCGCGTGACCGCCGGCAGCGTGTTCGACGCGGTGGTCGATTTGCGCCATAGCAGCCCGAGCTTCGGCGTTTCCTGGAGCGTGGAACTGTCCGCCGAGAATCATCGAATGCTGTGGGTGCCGCCGGGGCTGGCTCACGGCATCCTGATCACTTCCGACTATGCCGATTTTCTGTACAAGTGCACGGATTTCTACAGCCCGCCGCATGAGCGCACCCTCGCCTGGGATGACCCGACCGTGGGGCTGCGCTGGCCGCTGCCGGCGGGCGTCCATCCCAAGCTGTCGGCCAAGGATGCGCACGGCGCGAGCTTCGCCGACATTGAGAAATTCGCGTGAGAGTGCTGGTGCTCGGCGGTGGCGGCCAGGTCGCGAGCGCGCTCGTCGCAGCGGCTCCCGCACAACATCAAGTCGTCGCCAGGTCCCGCGCCGAACTCGACATCGGCGAGGCGGGCGCGGTGGCGCGCGCGCTCGAGGATACCGGCGCCGACTGGGTGGTGAACGCCGCGGCCTATACCGCGGTCGACCTGGCGGAAGAGCAGCGCGCCGCAGCGACGGCCGCCAACGACACTGCGGTGGCCACGGTGGCGGCAGCCGCGGCGCCGGCGCGTTGCCGGCTGCTGCATCTGTCGACGGATTTCGTGTTCGACGGCGCATCGAACCGCGCCTATCTGCCGACGGATGCGCCCCATCCTTTGAGTGTCTACGGCACCAGCAAGCTGGCCGGCGAGCGCCATGTGCTGGGCGCGGCGGGGGGCATCGTGCTGCGCACCGCCTGGGTGTATGCGGCCGCCGGACGCAATTTCGCCCTGACCATGCTGCGTCTGATGCGCGAGAAGGACCAGGTGAGCGTGGTGTGCGATCAGATCGGCACTCCCACCTGGGCCGGCGGCATCGCCGCGGCCATCTGGGGTCTCATCGATGTAGGCGCGCCCGCCGGGCTGTATCACTGGACGGATCTTGGCGTGGCGAGCTGGTACGACTTCGCGGTCGCCATCCAGGACGAGGCCCTGGCCCGGGGGCTGTTGCCGCGTGCGGTACCCATCACCCCCATTCCCAGTTCAGCTTACCCGACGCGGGCGCGCCGTCCCGCCTTCAGCGTGCTCGATAGCTCGGCCACGCGCGCTCTGATCAAGGTGCCGGCGCGCCACTGGCGCCACAATTTAAGGACCATGCTGGATGACCTTCGCACCCCGTAACGTGTTCATTACCGGCGGCGCCGGCTTCATTGGCGCGAATTTCGTGCGCCACTGGCTGGCTAAGACCGGCGCAGGGCGGGTGGTGGTATTCGACGCCCTGACCTATGCCGGCAACATCGACAGCCTGGCGGGCCTCGAGGCTGATCCGCGCTACCTTTTCGTCAAGGGGGACATCTGCGACGAGGCGGCTGTGCGTTCCCTGCTCGAGCAGCATCGCATCGACACCTTGGTGCATTTTGCCGCCGAATCGCATGTCGATCGGTCGATCCTGGGGCCCGATGACTTCATCCGCACCAACATCGTCGGCACCCACGCGCTGCTCAAGGTGGCCAAGGCGCTGTGGATCGAGCGCAATCCCAAGCCGGCGCACCGCTTTCACCACGTCTCCACCGACGAAGTCTACGGCTCCTTGGCACCGCAAAGCCCGCCCTTTCATGAGGACACGCCGTACGCGCCCAACTCGCCGTACTCCGCCAGCAAGGCGTCTTCGGACCACTTGGTGCGTGCCTACCATGAAACCTTCGGGCTCGACACCACGGTCACCAACTGTTCCAACAACTATGGTCCCTACCAGTTTCCGGAGAAACTGATACCGCTCACCATCGTCAACATCTTGCTGGGTAAGCCGTTACCGGTGTACGGCGATGGGCTGCAGGTGCGCGATTGGCTGCACGTGGAGGACCATTGCGCGGCGATTGCGCTCGCGCTCACCCGCGGCAAATCGGGCGAGGTGTACAACGTCGGCGGCAACGCTGAAACCACGAATATCGAGATCGTCAGCACCCTGTGCGGACTGGTGGATGAGGCCTTGAGCCGAAGCGCAGAATTGCGCGCGGCGTTCGCCGAGTCTCCGGGGGTTAAAGGCCGGCATGCGGTGGATTTGATCACCCACGTGCGCGACCGTCTGGGCCACGATCGGCGTTATGCCATCAACTACACCAAGGCGAAGCAGGACTTGGGCTACGCCCCGGCGCGCGACCTCGCGGCGGGACTGCGCGCAACGCTCGATTGGTATTTGGCCAACACGCGGTGGTGGCAGGCGTTGCTGGGCCGCGACTACGCAGATTGGCTGGAGAAGAATTACCGGCGCTAGGCTATGATATGTAGCTGGATCTCTGGTGCCACGTTAGGTAAGCATTTGACCGCTCAAACAATATTGCCTCGTTCGACCCTCCATCATGCGAAGTAAATTTCTAAGCGCCGCCGCCGTCGTCCTATCGATGGGCCTGGCATCGAGCGCGCAGCCGCAGACGCAAGACACGCTGCAGCAACTCAAGGACAGTCTTTCCCCCGATCAGCAAAGCTCGATCATGCAGAACGTTCTCGGCAAGGGCGACGGTACCGGCAAGAAGACCGACAAGAAGCTCGACACGCCCGAGACGATGATGGACAAGACCAACGAAGAGAAGAAGCCCGTCCATCGGATCAAAAAGGTAGAAACCTACGACGGCAGGATTCTGCGCCAGATGGACGAGGATCCGGAGCTGCGTCCCGACGACACGGTGATCATCGACCTGCAGCCGATCGAACTGGCCCCTCCCGACTACGGCAACGAAAACCCGAACTCGATCAACGGCGGCAGTCCCGTCAATGGGACGAACGGCGGCAACGGCCCGGGCTCGGTCAACGGCGCCGGCGGCAACAACGGAATCAACGGAAACAACAATCTCACCGGTCTCCTGAATGGAAACACCAGCGGTGTCTTGGGGGGCAGCAACAACCCCAACGGCAATGCCAACAATACGAACGCCAACAACCCGAATCTGCCTGAACCGAAGATCAAGACCGACGAAGAAAAAGAAAAGATCGAAAAAATCCGCAAGCGCATCTTGAGCGGCAACCCCTATCAACTCAATCACGAAGGCGCTCTCGAGATTCCGGGAATGCCGGCAATTCAGCTCGCGGGATTGACCGCTTTGGAGGCCACTAAAAGACTGCGGGCGGACCCGCAGCTCAGCACCGACTATGCCGTGAGGCTCACGCTGCTGCGCCTGCTGCCCTCCGGCGAGCAGGCGTTGAAGCCCTTCGGCTACGATTTGTTCAAGGGGCTGCCGAGTACTTTCGCCCCGGTATCCGATATACAGGTGCCGATCGACTACATCGTCGGACCGGGCGATACACTGGAAGTGCAGCTCTTCGGCAACGAACCGGCGATATATGAGTTGACCGTGCAGCGCGACGGTCGCATCAATTTCCCGAAGCTCGGCCCCATCATGGTCAGCAACATGAATTTCGACGAAGCACGCGGCGCCATCGAGAGCCGCGTGGCGAAACAGCTGATCGGCTCGCGGGTCAGCGTCACCATGGGTGATCTGCGGTCGATCCGCGTGTTCGTGCTGGGCGAAGCTGATAAGCCGGGCTCCTACACGGTGAGCGGCTTGTCGACCATGACGAATGCGCTGTTCGTGAGCGGCGGCGTGAAGACCATCGGCTCCTTGCGCAATATCCAATTGAAGCGCAACGGCCGCTTGATCACGACTCTCGACCTGTACGACCTGCTGCTGCATGGCGATACCAGCAATGACCGGCAATTATTGCCGGGCGACGTGATTTTCATTCCACCCATCGGCCGAACGGTGTCGATCCAGGGCGCGGTGCGGCGTCCAGCCATCTACGAACTCAAGTCCGAAAACACGGTGGCGCAGGCGATCCAGATCGCCGGCGGACTGTCCCCCGACGCGGACGGCAAGCTGGTGCAGATGGAGCGCATTCTGCCGTCGCGCCTGCGCGAGATGCACGACATCGATTTGACCGTGGCGCAGGGCAGCGCCACCGAATTGGAAAACGCCGACAAGCTGAACATTCCGGCGATTCGCCCCACGCTCGAAAACTCCGTCATTCTCTCGGGTTATGTATTTCGGCCGGGGCAATTCCAATACCGGCCCGGGCTGCGGTTGACGGATGTGCTGGGCAGCCTCGACGAACTGCGGCCGAATGCGGACCAGCACTACATCATGATTCGGCGCCAATCCCCCTCCGATGAAAGGATCGACGTCGTCTCTGCCGATCTGAGCCGCGCGCTGGCGGCGCGCGGCACCGCGGCGGATCCTGAACTGAAGCCGCGCGACAAGATCTTTGTGTTCGATTTGTCCGCCGACCGCGAACGCATCCTGGCTCCCGTCATCCGCGAGTTGGAGCTGCAGGCCAGCCCGGAATTGCCCGAGCAGGTGGTGAGCATCGACGGCCGGGTCAAGGCACCGGGGCACTATCCGCTCGAAACAACCATGCACGTGAGCGATTTGATCCGTGCCGGCGGCAGCTTGGAAGATGCTGCATTCCGCGGTCAGGCCGAGATCACCCGCTACGATGTGGTGGACGGCAATACGCGGCGCACCGAATTGATTGCGGTGGATCTCGCGGCGATTCGCCGCGGCGACGCGGGTGCCGATTTCGTTCTCAAGCCCTATGACACCCTGATCATCAAACCCATACCGCAGTGGATGGAACCCGGGACCATCGAACTCGCGGGCGAGGTACGTTTCCCCGGCAAATACCCCATCCACCAGGGCGAGACGCTGTCATCGGTGCTGCAGCGGGCCGGCGGCCTCACCGATCTGGCATTCCCCGGCGGTGCGGTCTACATCCGCGAAGAATTGAAAAAGCGCGAAAAGGACCAGCTCGATCTGCTGGCGAACCGGCTGCAGAGCGACCTGGCCGCACTATCGCTCGAAGCGGCCGTCAGCAGCAGCGGGGCCAGCTCGACCGCGGCGACCGGCAACGCCACCCAGGCGTTGGTGGTGGGCCAGCAACTGATGAGCCAATTGCGCGAGACCAAACCGGTGGGCCGTCTGGTGATCGACATCAACCGGGTGAACAAGGGCGGCGCAGGAGTTCCCGACGACGTCATGATCCGCAACGGCGACAAGCTGCTGATCCCCAAGAAGACTCAAGAGGTGACGATTTTGGGCGAGGTGCAGAGCCCAACCTCGCATGTGTATGAGTCGGGCCTCAGCCGCGATGAATACATATCCCGGAGCGGCGGGACCACGCAGAAGGCGGATCGCAAGCGCATCTATGTGGTGCGGGCAAACGGCGATGTGGTGTCGGGCGACCGCACGGGCTGGTTCAGGCGATCTCAGTCGGCGGAAATCCATCCGGGAGATACCATCGTGGTGCCGCTGGATACTGAGCGGGTGAGGGCGCTGCCGATTTGGCAGTCGGTGTCGACCATCATCTACAACTTGGCCGTTGCGCTGCTGGCGGTTCGAAGCGTGAACTAATCCTCGGACACATTTCAGTTCGGTATGTCCTGAGCCGTTCTCGATATCTCGAGCCAGTCAGTTCCGTTGAACATGAACTCGACGGAGCGGCTATGGCCGCCTCTTGGATTTTGCCATGCGCCCATCTTAAAAATTGGCTCCCATGAGCAGGTGCCTACCGCGCCTTGAGAGGGGTTCCTAATCGTGATGCCGATGCGCTGACCGAAGGATGGATTGAGGGGTGAGCGGATCGAGAAATCCCGCGCGTCGGTTGGCGTGACCAGGAATTCGTTGCTGAATCCGCAATCGGGCGTCAGGGTGGTGTCGAACGCCAGAGCATCCAGCTGATGCCTGCCGTCCCCCCACGGCCCCTGCCGCGAAGCCATTCCGCAGGCATTCTCAATGATGCACCCGCGCCCATTGGTGCCCGACACCGAAAGCACGTAGGCGGGGACTCCGGCTGCGATCGCGGCGACGTAATTTCCCACGCACCGGATATTAAACGTGGCCGCGCCGGCAACGATGGCGCTGCCCTGCGTCTTTTCTTCTCTTCCGTCATGGCCCCTTTCAAAGCCAAAGCGGTTGTTCTCGATCAACATGCTTCGACACCGGGATAACTGTATTGCGGGATTCGCCGCCACCGTCGCAGCGCTATTGCCGGCGATGAAGCAATTTCTGATGGTGCCGAGCTTCTCGCGCGGCGGATTATTGATATTCGCTCCAAGGCCGATCTGTATCCCGATTCCCGTGTTGTCCACGACCGCGACATCGGAAATCGAGAACCAGGTGCATTCGTCCGTGGTGACGATCCCGCGTTGACAGTTTGAAATTCGCCCATTTGAAACGACCAGCCGGCCGGCGGAGCTGCGTATTCCGTAGCCTGCGGCCGAATCAATGGCAAACCCGTCGATTGAGCAATCCAACAGATCTGTCTGCGCGGTCGCACCGAGTCCCAGGCTCCGCAAATAACCCGATGACAGGTTGGCCCCCGTGAAATCGACGGCGCTGCCGGTCAAATCCTGAGCCACGAGATTTCTTACGCGGATATTCCGTTTTGCCCCGGCGTCGTCGACGTGTAGGGCGGGCCGATAGTTCAGCGACTCGCCCGTCCCGAAGCTCAGTGCGGCATATCCCCCGCTGACAGAAAGTCCATCGACCAAGACGTTGTAGGCGCCATTGGCAGTAATCGCGGCAGCATAGCTCGTGCGCCTGAGATTCACGGCAGTGATATTGGTGAATCTCAAGTTGTGGGCATGCGATGTTTGCCGCTGGGCGGCGTTCGATTCGTTGGTAGCCCAACCGAATTCGTAGTAAATCCCATCAGAAACGCCCCTTCCGTCGAGCGCCAGGTTCTCGAAGGCTACGTTTTGCAGGCCGCCGAGCGCCAGGATGAGTCTCGCGTTGGGATTGTCGCTGCTCAGGCGCAGATTGCGGATTTGGATATTCCCTTGCGGGTTGGGCAAGAGCTTGTCGAAATGATTGGGGAAGTACTTGGTGCCTGCCGCGCTTCGAGATCCGATTGCAATGGCGTTACCTTGACCGTCTCCCGCGCTTGCGTAGCGAACATCGATCGCGCCATTTTCAATGGCGAAGTCGCGCACGGCATAGATGAAACCTGCGTTCAATGCCTGCGGATCAATTCCGCTCTTGCTGAAGCGCAGCGTGCAATTCTGCAAATCCAGTCTAATTCCGTCACGAAACGTGATGATGTCGTCGAAGTGGTAAATGTCGGTGCCCGTAGTATTTGCAAACTGCAGACGCCCGACGAAGCCGTGCGGCGACAATTCCGGGGAGCACAATCGCTTCAAGGCAACGGTGTTCGAGTGCGCGGCATTGGAGTCGTTCGGCACGAGTCCGTACCGACGCACGTCATCGTATCCGGCCGGGCCCGGATCCGCGTCATTGCTGCCCGCGAGGACGGCCGCCGATCGCGGGGCCGCGGTCGGCAGCCCCAGAGAGAGTGCGGTCACTGCTTGGCGTCTCGAAATGTACATGAGCAATCACCTCTCGCGTCTGGAATTGTTGACAGCCGATGACCGGACTGTGTACATTCACGGCTGCGTTCAGTCAGTGAACACATCGGCGGAGTCGACTATCATGGTTGGCGCTCATCGCGCTTACGGGCGCACTGGCGCCGATAACTGCCTTAGACCCTTCATCCTATCCCTGATTCCGACGCCGACAAAGTTCTGGTCCCGTTGCGAGGTTGAGTGATGCTGTCGGACGAGGTCCGCTATAGTCTGCTGCGGTTGCTCGAGGCGAATCCGACCATGAGCCAACGGGATGTCGCCCGGCAATTGGGCATGAGCGTGGGCAAAGTCAATTTCTGCGTCCGCGCACTGGTCGAGAAGGGGCTGATCAAGGCGACGAATTTCAAGAACAGTCAACGGAAGGCTGCCTACATGTATTTTCTGACTCCTCGCGGAATCGAGGAGAAGGCGCAAGTGACCGCGCGTTTCCTGCAGCAGAAAGTACGGGATTACGAGGAGTTGCGCGCGGACATCGCGCGCATCCGCGAAGAAGTTGAACGAAACAAGCGCCGTTAGCACTCCAATTCGGAGTGGTTAATGACGCGCGAGTACGCGAGGTAGAGAGTGAATTCGAACGAACCGGTTCAAATCGATCGCCGAGACGGAATTGATGTCGTTGGCATAGTGCGTGTGCTGTGGGCCTACCGGTATTTCATCGGGGCCGTGTCGATTGTGTTCGCACTCCTCGCCACCTATTTGGCGCTGACGGCGAAGGAGATCTTCCGTGCCGAAATAGTTGTCACGGCCGTCCGCGAGAATGGACTGTCCGACTCGCAAGGTATCGCGGGCCAACTTGGCGGTCTCGCCAGTCTCGCCGGGGTGCAATTAGGGGGAGGCGGTGCTGATTCCAGCGCGCAAGGAGTTCTGGCCTCTCGGCATCTAATCGAGGAGTTCATCAAGGCGCATGATCTCGTGGGGCCGCTGACGCAGAATATGGGCAAACGCTCAACGCTGTGGTTTGCCGTCAAGCGTTTTCAGGAATCCATGGTCACCATCCATGATGATCAGCTCAAGGGCCTGACGACGATATCGGTCGATTGGACCGATGCGGCAACCGCCGCGAAGTGGGCCAATGATTTTGTCGCGCTGGCCAATGCGCTCATGCGCACGCGTGCCTTGGACGAGGCGACCCGCAATGTAGATTATCTCAATAAGCAGATCGCCCGGACCAACGAAGTGGAGATTCAGCGTTCGTTGTCCAATTTGATCGAAACCGAGACAAAGAAGCTGATGCTGGCCAATGGGCGCACCGACTATGCGTTCCGCGTCATCGATCCGGCGGTGACCCCGGAAGTTCGGCATAGTCCCAGGCGCACTCTCATGGTGATATCCGGATTTGCAATTGGATTCCTGGTAGCTTCCATGTTCGCGCTGGGCCGCAATGCGTTTCGAAGGCGCAATCTCGACCGGTGATTGCCGTGCCAGCGAACGTTGCCTACGCCACATTGCTGAGACGCCTCTGGCATCATCTCGGCTCGCGGCGCCGACGACAGGTGATCCTGATCGTGGCGCTCATGTTCGTCGCGGCGCTGGCTGAAGTGCTGAGCCTGGGTTCGGTTCTGCCGTTCGTCACCATACTGGCGGCGCCGGAAATCGTCTGGAAGCATCATCTGGTGGCACAGGCAGCGCGTTCGCTCGGGATTTCCGACGCGCATCGGCTGGTCGTGCCGCTCACCTGCGCATTCGTCACGGCGGCGATTTTTGCCGGGGCAATTCGGGTGTTTTTGCTGTGGGTGAGCACGCGCTTTACGTTTGCGGCGGGGGCGGATCTGAGCATGGACGTGTACCGGCGCACGCTCTACCAGCCCTATCGCGTGCATCTGGCGCGAAGCAGCAGCGAGGTCATCAGCGGCATCGCCAACAAAGTCGGGGGAACCGTGCTCGGGGTGCTGCTGCCCGCGCTGACGCTGCTCAGTTCCCTCGTCTTGCTGCTGGCCCTCATGGGCGCGCTGCTTGCCATCAATCCGGTGGTGGCCTTGGTGGCCACCGGGGGATTCGGCGGCGGATATGCCCTGATCACCTGGATCTCGCGCCGGCGATTGCGCGAAAACAGCCGACAAATCGCCCACGAGCAAACCCAGCTGATCAAGGCACTGCAGGAAGGGTTGGGCGGAATTCGCGATGTATTGCTCGACGGCACGCAGCCCATCTATTGCGAGATATACGGACGCGCCGATCACTCCTTGCGCCGCGCGCTCGGCGGCAATGTGTTCATCGCACAAAGTCCCCGCTATGCGATCGAGGCGCTGGGAATGGTCATGATCGCCGGATTGGCATTCGGCTTGAGCCGCCAGCCGGGCGGCGTGGCGACGGCGCTGCCTATTCTGGCGGCGCTGGCCGTCGGCGCGCAACGCATGCTGCCCGCGCTTCAGCAAGGATACAGCGCGTGGGCCACGATTGCGGGGAGCCATGCCTCGCTGTCCGATACGGTGGACTTGCTGGATCAGCCAATGCCGGCCGAATCACTGCGGCCGCCCGCCGATCCGCTGCCGTTTCACCGTTCCATACGATTCGAGGCCGTCCGCTTCCGCTACGGCGAGGACGGTCCATGGGTGCTGGACGGATTCGATCTCACCATCCACAAGGGCGAGCGTGTTGGGTTCGTCGGCAGTACCGGAAGCGGCAAGAGCACGGCGCTGGATTTGCTGATGGGGTTATTGGAGCCCGGCGAGGGGCGTTTGCTGGTGGACGACGTGCCCCTCAGCGGACCGCGCATTCGGAGCTGGCAGCGGACGATAGCCCATGTTCCGCAGAGCATATATCTCTCCGACAGCACCCTCGCTGAGAACATCGCCTTCGGCGTGTCGCGCGAGAAAATCGACATCGAGCGTGTTCGCAACGCGGCGCGCCGGGCGCAGATCGCAGATTTCATCGAAAGCGGCCCGGATGGATATGACGCCATGGTCGGCGAACGCGGAATCCGGCTTTCGGGCGGCCAGAAGCAACGCATAGGAATCGCCCGCGCGCTGTACAAGCAAGCCAGCGTCCTGATCCTCGATGAGGCGACGAGCGCGCTCGACAATGCGACCGAACGATCGGTCATGGATTCGATCGATGCATTCGACCGAGAACTGACGGTGCTGCTCATCGCGCACAGGCTCTCGACCGTAAAAGGCTGCGACAACATCGTGGAAATCGGCCAGGGGAGGGTCGAGGCCCAGGGACCCTACGATCGGCTGATCGAGCGCAGCCCGACCTTCCGAAAAATGGCGCAGTTCACCAACACCCCGGGATAGGCACTGGCGAAATAATGTTCAACGACAAATCAATTCTCATCACCGGCGGCACCGGATCGTTCGGCCGCCAATACGTCGCAACCCTGTTGCAGCTATATCGGCCGAAGAAACTCATCATCTATTCCCGCGATGAGCTCAAGCAGTTCGAGATGGGGCAGGACTTCCCGCAGGACTGCATGCGCTATTTCTTGGGCGATGTTCGCGACCGCGACCGCCTGGTCCAGGCTATGAACGGCGTCGACTATGTCATTCATGCCGCCGCCCTCAAGCAGGTGCCGGCGGCCGAATACAATCCCATGGAATGCATCAAGACGAACATCCACGGCGCCGAGAATGTCATTCATGCGGCGCTTGCGTGCAATGTGGAAAAGGTGGTTGCTCTATCCACCGACAAGGCGGCGAATCCCATCAATCTTTACGGCGCCACGAAGCTGGTCTCAGACAAGCTGTTCGTGGCCGCGAATAACATCGCCGGCGGACATCGCACTCGATTTTCGGTGGTTCGATACGGAAATGTCGTGGGCTCGCGCGGATCGGTGGTTCCCTTCTTCCGCAAGCAGATCGAAAATGGCTGCGATCATCTGCCGATAACGGATGCCGGAATGACCCGGTTCTGGATAACGCTGCAGCAAGGGGTGAATTTCGTGCTGCAGAATTTCATGCGAATGCATGGAGGGGAGATTTTCGTTCCGAAGATTCCGTCGGTGCGGGTGGTCGATCTCGCCACTGCAATGGCGCCCGGCTTGCCGCAAAAGATCATCGGCATCCGGCCGGGCGAAAAACTTCACGAGGTCATGTGCCCGGCGGACGACTCGCATCTGACCCTGGAGTTTCCCGAGCACTATGTCATCAAGCCGACGATCCAGTTTTCGGCGGCGGTGGATTTCGAGGTGAGCCGGCTCGGAGAGAGCGGCAAGCCGGTAGCGCGGGGATTCGAATTCAACTCGGGGAAGAATGCCCGGTTTCTGTCGATAGAAGAGATCACCGTCTTGAACCAGTTCAGCGGCGAAAAATGATTCCCTACGGCCGCCAGAATGTCACTCAGGCTGATATCGACGCCGTCGTCGAGGTGCTGAGGTCGGACTTTCTCACCCAGGGGCCGGCCGTGCCGCGGTTTGAGGCGGCCGTGGCGAAGCGCGTGGGCGTGCAGCACGCCGTAGCCGCCCACACCGCGACATCGGCGCTGCATTTGGCATGCCTGGCTCTCGGCGTCGGGCCGGGCGATCTTCTCTGGACCGTCTCCAATACCTTCGTTGCGTCCGCCAATTGCGGGCGATATTGCGGAGCGGATGTCGATTTCGTGGACATCGACCCCGACACCTGGAACATGAGCACCGAATCCCTGAGAACCAAGCTCGTGGCCGCGAACAGTCAGGGTAGGCTGCCGAAGGTCGTGGTACCGGTATTCTTTGCGGGCCAGCCGACCGAACAGGAGGAGATCTGGCGATTGGCGAAGGAATACGGGTTTAAGGTGATCGAGGATGCATCGCACGCCATCGGCGCCTCGAGACACGGAATGCCGGCCGGCAATTGCCGATGGTCGGACATTACGGTGTTCAGTTTCCATCCCGTCAAGATCATCACAAGCGGCGAAGGCGGCATGGCCCTCACCAACGATCCCGTCCTCGCGGAGTGCATGCAGACATTGCGCAGCCATGGAATAACGCGCGACCGGCGGCGATTTCGCAACAGCGACCCGCCTTCGTGGCACTATGAGCAACAGCAACTGGGCTTCAACTTTCGGATGACCGACATACAGGCAGCATTGGGCGCAAGTCAACTGACGAGGCTCGATGAATACGTTGAGCGCCGCAATGAGCTGGCACGCGCATACGATTCAGCTCTGCGGCATCTGCCCCTGCAACTGCCCACCGTGCAGGCTGGGAATCGCTCCTCCTTTCATCTCTACGTGGTTCGCCTCCAACTGGACCGCATCGGAAGAACCCATCGTCAAGTGTTCGATGTCATGCGCGAGCGGGGCATCGGCGTCAATCTGCACTACGCGCCGGTTCACCTCCAGCCGTACTATCGGGATTTGGGGTTCGCGCCGGGCCAGCAGCCGCAAGCGGAGGCGTATGCCCAATCGGCCTTGACGCTGCCGCTCTATCCGATGCTGACTGAATCACAGCAGCGGGAAGTGGTCGCGACCCTCTCCGGTGCTCTGTGAGAATTGCAGTGATTCCGGCGCGCGGCGGCAGCAAGCGCATTCCGCGCAAGAACATCCGCCCCTTTGCCGGCCGGCCGATGATTGCATATTCCATCGCGGCGGCGTTGCAGAGCGGCCTGTTCGACCGGGTCATCGTATCGACCGACGATGAGGCGATCGCCGAGGCTGCCGAACGCTTTGGGGCAGAAGCGCCGTTTCGCCGTCCCGTTCACCTTGCGGATGATCGCATGGGGACAACGGAGGTCGTCGCTCATGCCATCGAGTGGCTCGGCCCCGAGTCCATCACCCAGCTCGCGGCCGTTTGCTGCATTTATGCGACCGCCCCTTTCATCGACCAGGGGGACCTGAAGCGCGGCTGGGAAATTCTGCAGTCGGGGAACTGGCAGTACGCCTTCGCAGCCACGACGTATTCCGCGCCGATCTTCCGCTCGTTCAAAACGAACGCAACCGGCGGCGTGGAAATGTTCTTTCCGGAGCATTTTGCGACGCGTTCCCAAGATTTGCCGGAAGCGCTGCACGATGCCGCACAATTCTATTGGGGCAGGCCGACGGCCTGGCTGGCGAGGGCCAAGGTTTTCGATGCCCTGTCGACGGTCGTGCTGTTGCCTACGTGGCGGGTTCAGGATATCGACACCGAAGATGACTGGATACGCGCGGAATTGGTAGCGGCGGCGTTGGCTGCTCGCGGCGCAAGAAACTAATCCTTCTCAGGAATCGGGGCCAACCAAAGTGACCAAACAATATTCGACCGAGCAAGAGGCATTCTGGGCGGGAAAATTCGGCGATGAGTACATCAAACGCAACACCGGCGATCGGCTGCTCGGCAGTAACACGGCGATGTTCTCGAAGCTGGTTGCCAACTGCGAAGGTGTGGGTTCGCTCATAGAATTCGGTGCAAACATCGGCCTGAATCTCATGGCCATACACAACTTGTGCCCGAACTGGGTCTTGGATGCGATTGAAATCAACGCGGACGCGGTCAAGAACCTCGAAAAATGGGGCGGCGTCGATAGGATTCACCACGGCTCCATTCTCGATTTCAAACCCGATCGCCAATGGGATGCAGTCCTCATCAAGGGCGTGCTCATCCACATCAACCCGGACTACCTGCCGCGCGTTTACGAGGCCATGTTCAATGCCAGCAAGCGTTATATTTTTCTGATCGAGTACTACAATCCGAGCCCGGTCGAGGTCAACTATCGCGGCCACAGCGGCAGACTCTTCAAGAGGGACTTTGCGGGAGAATTGCTCGACAAATACCCGGGTCTTCGCGTTGTGGACTACGGGTTCGTATGGCATCGAGACCCTGCGTTTCCGCAGGACGACGTGACCTGGTTCGTTCTGGAGAAAACCTAGCCGATGCAAGTCGTGGTCCGCGTCGACGCGTCGCTTGAAATCGGCACCGGTCACGTCATGCGTTGCCTCACCCTGGCGCGCGTCCTGCGTGACCGCGGCGCCGACGTCCTGTTCATTTGCCGGGAAGATGACGGACATTGTTGCGGAGCAGTCGAGTCGGCGGGGTTCTCCTGCAGCCGGTTGCCGGCGCGTAGCGCGGGCGCCGCGGATCGCGGGGAAGAGGATGCGCGGCAATCCCGCGCGGCGATCGAGGCGCATGGATGCGCTCCCGACCTGTTGATTGTGGATCACTACGCGCTCGACCAATGCTGGGAGTCGATTCTACGCCCGGTCGTCGGCCGCATTTGCGTGATCGACGACCTCGCCAATCGACGGCATGACTGCGACCTGCTGCTCGACCAAAATTTGCATGATGCGCCGGATTCGCGCTATTCCGGACTGATACCGCGGGGCACGCGCTTGTTCTTGGGGCCCAAGTACGCGTTGCTGCGCCCGGAGTTCGACGGGGCGTCTGCGGTGCCGCGCACCCAGGGTCTGCGTCGGATGATGGTGTTCTTCGGCGGCGTGGACACCACCAACGAGGCCGTCAAGATCGTTCAGGCATTGCGTTTGATGGGGGCGACGGCCCCACAGACCGACATCGTGCTGGGACCGGCGAACCCTCACGTGAAGAGTGTGCTCGGCGCCGTGCTCGGGTTGGACCGCGCGAATGTAGTGAGCCGGACCGAGAACATGGCCGCGCTCATGCGTGCAGCGGATTTGGGCATCGGCACCTGCGGCGTCGCCGCGTGGGAGCGCTGCAGTGCCGGCTTACCGTCCCTCATCGTGATCAGCGCCGACAATCAACGAGATGACGCTCGGATTCTGGACAGAATGGGGGCGGCGCGCTGTCTCGGTGAGGCCGCCGATGTGAATGCGGAAATGTGGGTGGCCGCAATTCAGGCGATGCAGGCCGATCCCGCCGCGCTGCAAGCAATGTCGGTCTGCACTGCCTCGGTCATGCAGGGGCGGAGAGATGCGCGGCGCGAATTCGAGACGGCACTTGTCGCATAGCACTGCCGCGACGTCCGCACTTTCCGCCAAGCTGGAACAAATGTTTCCCGGCGAGCGGGCAATCTTGGTCGGCCGCGCGGCCTTTGGGCTGGTGGCCGCCCTGACCGCCTGGCGCGGCGGGCGGCCGAACTGCCGCGTTGCAATGCCCGCGGCTATCTGTCATGAGGTGTTGCTGGCGGTGCTGGCGGCAGGCTGCGAACCCGTCTTCTGCGACATCGACGTGGCGGACGGTCTGGTGCCCGAGACAGAATGGACGCGGGCGCGGGCCCTGGGCGCGGAGGTGGCGATTGTTGTCCACCTGTACGGCAATGCCGCCCGGCTCAAGGCCGCTCGGCTGATCTTCCCATCCCCCGACTGCCTGCTGGTCGACGATGCCGCCCAAGCGCTGGGGGCGCGCAGCGTCGATGGCCCCTGCGGCGCGTTGGGCGACATGGGCTTGCTCTCCTTCGGACACTCAAAGCAAATTTCCATCGGAAATGGCGTGGTACTGGTCAAGAGCATGGAGTTCGCCGCCAGGATTGCCGCACAGCTGGCGGCAATACCTGTCTGCGACGACGCAAGCAGATCGCAGCTGCAAGGGGCATTTCGGTCGAGGCTGGACGCAGCCCGCGCGCAGCTGATCGCGTCCGCTCGGGCGGACACGCGCGGCTTTCCGGGGCTCCTGGATGGCCTGGGAGACACCTTGAGTGTCGCTCTGGATGGTGCTTTGTCTGCCGCCCTTCTCGACGCGGTGGACGGCTATCCCGAGAATGCCCGCGCGCGGATCGAGAAGGCGGGCTTTTGGAAGGACAGCCTTGAAGGTTCAGGCGTGGTGGCAGTCGGCATGGGGAAGGGTTCGGTACCGTGGCGTTTCGTCTGCCGGGTTCCCGGCATCGATTGGCGCGCGCAGGCGCGCATCGCTCAGGCAATTAGAGATCACGGAATCCACGTCAGCAATTGGTATCTGCCTGCAAACTGGTACATCGGACAGCCTGTCGGCGCCCTGCCCGGGACTGAAACGCTCTCCCGGGAGGTCTTCCAATTCTGGCTGGACGAGCACGTGACCCGCGGATCCATTCTCGACAGCGCGCAGGTCATCCGTCGGGTATTAATGGAGCATTTTCGATCAGGAGCGGGTCCATGAGCTCGCGCGGTGTCGCTACGAAGCCGAGCATGCAACCAAACTGCATCGCGATCGCACAACCCACCTTCCTGCCGTGGGCGGGCTGGTTCGACCTGGCGGATCAGGTCGACGCTCTCATATTGCTCGACGATGTCGCGTTCTCGAAGCAATCTTGGCAGCAACGCAACCGAATTCGAACACCGGAGGGCCTGAGCTTCCTTACGGTTCCCGTTCGAACTGCCGGAAAGCTCGGGCAACAAATCTGCGACACGGAGATTGCCGGCAATCAATTCATACAGAAGACGCTGCGAACCGTTGCGCAGAACTACCGGCGGGCTGAATATTTCGACCGGTACTATCCGCCCTTTTGCGATGTACTCGCGAGGTCCGCCGAGACCGGAAGGCTTTGCGATTTGAATTGCGGATTGATTGAGTGGCTGGCAACGCAGTTGGGCGTGGCTGTTCCGAGCGTGAAGGCGAGCCAGCTAGGGGTCGGCGGCAAGCGCGGCGACCACGTGGCGATGATCTGCGAATATTTCGGATCTCGCAGATACCTTTCACCGGCCGGCGCCGAGGACTACTTGATGGAAGACCGCGCGGAGTTTGAATTACGATCGATAGCCGTGGACTTACAAGTTTATGAGCATCCAGTCTATCGGCAGTGCTTTGCGCCTTTCGAACCCCATGCCTGTGTGCTCGATCTGCTTATGAACGAAGGCGATCGAGCGGGCTCTATTTTGCGTTCCGGCCGCAGGCCGCCCCGACCTCTGCCGGTCAGAATCTCAGAATGAGGTGAAAAAATGACGCCTGAAATCGCAATTGGAAAGCGTCGAATCGGACGGGGTCACGCGCCGTTCATCATCGCCGAGATGTCCGGCAACCACAACCAATCCCTCGAACGGGCGTTGCAAATCGTCGACGCTGCGGCGGCGGCGGGCGCGCACGCGATCAAGCTTCAGACATATACCGCTGACACCATCACTCTCAACGTCCGCAAGAGCGAGTTCCGCATTGCCGATGACGAGAGTCTGTGGAACGGCCAGAGCCTGCACGACTTATATAGCAAGGCCCACACACCGTGGGAGTGGCACGAACCCATCATGCGCAGAGCCGCGGAAAGAGGATTGGCGTGCTTCAGCTCACCGTTCGATGAGACCGCGGTCGACTTTCTGGAGCAGCTGAATGTGCCTGCGTACAAGATCGCGTCCTTTGAAAACAATCACCTTCCGCTCATCAAGAAGGCCGCGGCGACTGGCAAGCCGATCATCATTTCGACCGGCATGGCGACGCTGGCCGAGCTCGACGAGGCCGTCGGCGCCGCGAGGGCCGCCGGGTGTTCTCAGCTCGTATTGCTGAAATGCACGAGCACCTATCCGGCGTCGCCGGAAAATACCAACCTGAAGACCATACTGCATCTTCGAGATCTGTTCGGCTCGGAGGTCGGACTCTCCGACCACACCATGGGTATCGGCGTGGCGGTCGCTGCGGTCGCCGTTGGGGCGTCGATGATCGAGAAGCACTTCACTCTCAGCCGTGCGGAGGGCGGTGTCGATAGCGCGTTCTCGATCGAACCGGCCGAATTGAGCTCGCTGGTCGCCGAGACAGAGCGGGCCTGGAAGTCGCTTGGTGTCGTCAAGTACGGACCCACCGAGGCCGAGTTGAAATCCCTGTCCTTCCGCCGCTCGGTCTATGTGGCCGAGGATATGAAGGCGGGGGACCTGTTCACGAGGCAGAACTTGCGGATAGTCCGGCCCGCCAACGGATTGCATCCGAGGTTCTACGAACAGCTGTTGGGCAGACGAGTCAATCGCGATGCGGAGATCGGAACTCCGATGAGTTGGGATCTTCTGCAGTGACGGCCGCCGGCCCATTCCATTTCGTGACCGTGGGCACGACCCCGGAGTTGATCGGTAACCTCTGGGACCCGATCGCTTTCGGAAGCGAATTTCGATTTTCGCATATTATGCATCCGCGCTTCACGCGAAAGGAGTGGATCGATACGTCTTCGCCCAGCAGCAAGTACTTTTTTGCCGATGACGCTCGTGTTCGGTTGCCGCCCGCCGATCGCGCATTCTTGTCGTCGCTGGAGCGTGAGGGCGTTCCCACGCTCCACAACATGATTTTGGGCGATCGAGTCGCCTCCGCGCTCCCCTATGAGGAGGCGCTCGCCTACGCGACGTTCGTCGGGAAGAGATTGATGGAGCTGCTGAAACAGACCGAGCCCCGCGCAGTACTCGGCGGGTTCGACGCGATACACGGCAGCATGGCGCTTGCGGTGGCGAGAAAAATCGGAATTCCATGGTATGCGCTGCATTTCAGCGATACCGCAAGAGGTCTGGCGTGCTTTTGCGATCATTTGTCGCCGGCCGATAGAGTACTCCTTCCTGGCGATGCAACTGTGCCGACGGCAGCGTTGGCTGCAAGGTCGCTGGAGCAATTTGAGTCGAGACAGATTGCGGCGCCCGCGTATATCGCGCCGACGCCGCGTTCAACGACGGAGCGCCTGGCGAGCCTGTTGAGCCGCATCGCGACAGCGACTCGAGTGCTCAAAGAAGGACCTGCTCGCGGATTGTCTCGGTACACCGATCCGCCCACCAAACATAGCATCACTGCATCGATGGGATTGTTGCGCCGTTCCGCGCGGGCTCGGAAGGCTGTTTCTAGAGGTGTTTTTCTGGCGGAACCACCTTTGAATCCGTACATATTGTTCGGGCTGCACATGCAGCCGGAATCCTCAATCGACGTCTGGGCACCATTTTATAGCAATCAAATATGGGTTATTGAATTGCTTTCGCGCTCGATACCTCCGACCCACAAGCTGCTCGTCAAGATTCACAAAAGTGATGCCGCCAAATATTCGGCGGCGGAGTTGCGAAGGATGGCCGCCTTCCCAGGGGTGGAATTGGTGGCGCCGGCCGCCGACACCCGGCTTCTCATCGAGGCTGCCGATCTGGTTGTACTCATTCAGGGGACAATAGGGTTGGAGGCCGCGCTGGTTGGAAAGCCAGTGATCATGTTGGGCCGCTCCCCTTTCGCGCTATTTCCGAGCGTGACTCAGGTTGGTGAAATCATAGATTTGCCTGCTCTTGTCAAGCGGAAGCTTGATGAGAATCGTCCGTCGCGTGGCGACATTCTGCAGGCATACATTGAATACCTGCGTCCGTTCGGGCCGGCCAGCACGAATGATTGGACAATTGCGAAAGAGCCGGACGAGATTAATGACTTTAGGCGGATGTTTGAGCGCCTGCGCAAGAGCGTCATTGCGCATTCTCTGGCGGAGGGCAATCTGTGAGCAAGGTGCGTTAGTATGGTTGTGTCCGATCGGCGAAATTCATCCATGTCGAAGATTGTTGTGAGTGGGTCATAATGAAAGAGTTTCTTGAGCGCGTGCTTTCGCGTTTCCAGCCGAGCCGGTCGATGATTCTGTATAAGTACCTAAATAAGGACGGGTCATTCGATTACGAACGCTACCGGCGGGTGCAGATCGAAGGGAATCACCGCAAGCTCGAGAATGTTTGGGTCGCTGAGGAAAACATAGCCTTTCTTGCAGAGTATTTACGGCCCAAAAATCCACGATTTGGGATTTGCCACGGAACGCGGCGAGGAAAAGAACAGGAGTGGTTTCGCAAGTATCTGCATTGCGAGGTAATCGGAACGGAGATTTCCGACACGGCACTGCAGTTCCCTCATACCATTCAATGGGACTTCCACGACGTGAAGCCAGAATGGCTTGGTGCGGTGGACTTCATCTACAGCAATTCATTTGATCACTCCTACGATCCTGCGAAATGCCTGACTGCCTGGATGAGCTGCATTCGCCCCGGCGGGGTCTGCATCATTGAGCACAGCAATATGCACGATACGATGGGGGCCTCGGAGCTCGATCCATTCGGCGCGAGTATCAACTTAATGCCATATCTTGTCGCGACCTGGTCAAGAGGAACCTATGCCGTGCGGGAGATTCTCGACGCACCAAACGATGCAGCGGTGAGGCCGCACCGTGAAGAACAAAGATATATGAAGTTCCTCGTGATCCAGAACTGGCCGTGATCAGGGGCCCCAAGGTCACGAGCACGAACTTATGGCACCCGGTCGATTGCCTGGTCGTCCATGTTCAATCGATAATAAAGGGCCTTCTTCAGCGAGTGGATCGCATTCCTGAGCTCGCCGACCGCCTGGCCCTTGTTGCCTCCGAAGTTATCCGAGGTCTGCGATAACTCCCTAAGAGCATTTTGCATTTCACGAATCGCAACGACTATCTTGGGATGGGCCGCTTCTTCCGATTGAATGGTGGGTTGCGGCGGCGCCGCCGTCGCTTGGGTCCACGCAGTCAGCACAAATAGCGCCGCAGTTACGCCGGTCGACACAAATTTTGATGTAACATTCATCGAACATCTCCTTGGAATTGATCCAGATGCCAATCTGTATCATACGCTTCCGACTACCCGGCAAATGGATTGCGATGTGAGCGGAGATAGCTGATCCCGAGAGCGTGCGCGGCCTGCACGTTCAGGTGATGAGCATCCATGTAGACGGCCAAGTTGCCGAGCTGCGACGTGCATTCGCTTGCGTTGCACAATAAGTCTTTCAAGTCGATGATGATTAATTGAGGGTATTTTGCACGGACGCGATCGACGGCCTCGTCCGCGGGAGCCTGACGCGCTAGCACCTCGCCATAGGGAATGTTGCAGTTCGTTTCCGGCGGCACCCAGCCCCGCGCCTTGCGCAGGACACATTGGGACATGTCGCGCTGGAAGCGTGGGGTATCGCGAAAAATGATGGGTATTGCCCGGGCAGCGACGATTCTCCCCACGGTAGCCAGCAGGTCGGCCTCAAATTCGCCGCGCGGGGCGGACTCCCACCATCCGCCGAGTGCGACAAATCTGAAGTGTGGGGCAAGATCGAGCAGATTTGAATTGTGCCGTTGGCAGGCGTCGGGCACGGCCGCCGAGGCTGAGCCTGCGGCGGCGGGAAGGCGAGTGGGGAGACAGCCACCCATCACGTGATATGCGGCCGCGATGTGCGCGTCCCTCGCCAACACCTCGATGAACGGCTTGAGATGATTGGCATGCGAGTCGCCGAACAGCAGCAACCGCGAGCTCGTTGGGCCGGAAAAACCGAACGAGCATTTCTGCTCGAGCTGCGCGAGATCGACAGTCGGATCGTCCACTGTTCGAGTGGAACAGTCGCGCCGCAGGTCTGATTGGCGGGTATAGCTCAGCATGAGTTCGCGAATTTGCGGCGCGGTTCGCGCGGGTATGCCCCCGGATGCGTAGGAATATGCGCCGAAGGCGCCGAAGAGGACCGCGGGGATCGCGTATAGATACAAGGCTGCAATCTGAAAGGTGATTCGCCGATTGGTTCTGATCGGCGTCTCGACGAAGCGCCACGAAAGGTAGGACAGCACCAATGCCAAGATCACGGCGCAGATCGCCACCTGCGCCGTTGGATTGATGCCACGATAGCGCAGCAGCGAGAATATCGGCCAATGCCACAGATACAGGGAGTAAGACAGCAGCCCGACGAATACCATGGGCCGATTGGCCAACAGATACCGAGCGAGTGTGCTTTTGTCGCCCGCGTAGATCATCAACGCCGCGCCGACGCACGGCCATAACGATCGCAAACCCGGAAACCCGGAATGCTCGTTGAGTAGAAAAAGAGCGGTGAGAGTCGAAGTCAAGCCGGCGGCGAACAGCAATTCAGCTGTGAACGCCTTTCGGAGAGGGAAGTCGCGGCGCGCCAACAACGCCAGCAGCCCCAGCAAGAGTTCATGGGCGCGATACTGCAATAGGTAGTAACTTCGGGGATCGGAGGCCCTTACCTGCGACAGAGCCGCGAACGCCGCTGTCAGCAGCAATGTCAGCCACAGCAGACGGCGATTCTGATAGCGCCAGCCCAGTGCCAACAGCACCGGAAACACGAAGTAGAATTGCTCCTCGACCCCGAGAGACCAGGTATGGAGCAGCGGAAAGAGTTCGATGCCGGGGCTGAAATAACCGCTGCTCAGCATCGAAAAAAAGATGTTCGACGCAAACACCCAGCAGGCCGCCAGGGACGTTGCGAAGTACACCATATCGTTGACATTGAGCAAGTAGAGCGAGACGGCCGATGTTGCCACGCACACCACGGTGAAAGCCGGCAGGATTCGCTTCATGCGCCGCGCGTAGAAGCCTCTAAAAGTGAACGTACCTTGGTCGAATTCCTTCGAGATCAAGCCGGAAATCAGGAAACCCGAGATCACGAAGAAAATGTCGACACCGGCGAATCCGCCGCGGACCAGGGCCGAGTTTGCGTGATAGGCGACCACGGCAAGTACCGCTATGGCGCGCAGACCGTCGATGTCGCGCCGATACCCGCTGGTTGAGTGCCTCTGCTCGCTGATAGGTTGCTTGATTGCGCCTGACACGGTCGGTGCGCTATCAGAAGGCCTTGAGGCGGCATTGTCAAGGCTGAGGCGCGCGAAGACGCGGGTCGCTCGCGGTGTGTTTGGGAAGGTGCTTTATTCTTGCTATCGCCCTCGGCTAAACTCCTCGAACCGCATCTTCGCGAGGGGTCCTCCAATGTACGGCAACTTTATACGCGGCGCTCAGCTCCGTGCGCAGCGCCTAAAACTTGAGTAACAGCCCACCTGTAGCCGGCCGCCCCGCGGTCGGCGGCCTTACGACGCCCGCCCCGAGCACCCGCCGTTGACGGAGGATTCGACCGAGACCGGGGCCGTCCGCGGGAAATTTCACCCGTTGTGGCTGTTGTTCAAGACGTTGGTATCCGTGGGGCTCATTGCGATCGTCTGTTGGAAATTGGATTTGGCCGCTATCTGGGAGAAATTGCGGCACGTGTCGCCCGTGTTGATCCTGTCGATCGTGATGCTGTTCGTGGTGCAGCTGTATATCGCCTCGTGGCGATGGTGGGTGATTTTGCGTCACCACCAACTCGGCATCCGGCTGTCGGCCGCGGTTCGCATCTGCTTCATCGGAGCGTTCTTCAATCAATTGCTGCCATCGTCTATCGGCGGCGACGTGGCGCGCGCCTGGTATGTCTTTCGCGGCGGACATGGGCGAAGGAACGCGGCGATCACCGTGCTGTCCGATCGAATCTACGGTATGTTGACGCTGGTGGGTATGGCGTTGGCTTCCATTCCCTTCCTCACGCGCATCCCCGTTCCACGCGAAGCATTGATCGGAGTCGGCATTCTGGTCACTGGCGCATCGGCGGCGTTGATAGCCGCGTTTTGGCTCGATCTGTTGCCCGGCTGGGCGCGTCGCTGGACGGTCATCCGTCATCTTGGGTCGCTTTCCGAGGCGGCACGGGCCATCACGACGGACAAGCGCGCGGTCGTCCCGCTTCTCGGGTTGTCCGTCCTGATACACGGAATCACCGCGGCCGCAATCCTGATATTGATGGGGGCGACTGCGCCGCAATCGAATCTACTGCAGTGCGCGGCGTTGATTCCGGCGATCTTGCTGATGGCGATGATGCCGATATCAATCGCCGGCTGGGGAGTTCGCGAAAGCACGATGATATACGGCTTGGGATTGGCCAAAGTGTCGCCGGAAAGCGCGCTCATTGTCTCCATTTTGATCGGACTCAGCTTGGCCGCCGTGGGGTTGTTGGGCGGCTTGATCTGGGCGGTCCAGATCAGCCGCGATCGGCCGCCGCAGCCGGTCGTGTAGGGATCGTGTTGTGAACTCGCCTGCCGATACTTTCCTGACCGAAGCCGACGAATATCGGCGTGTCAGATCCGCGGCTTGGAGCGAAGTCGCCCGGCGTTCGCCGGGGAGCTGGGGAGGCTACTATCGACAGCGGCTTCAACAGGTTTATGCCCTGGTGATTCCCGAAGGAGCGCGTGTACTCGAGATTGGCTGCGCGCGCGGAGATCTATTGGCGTCGTTGAAACCGGGCTTTGGGTTCGGGGTGGACTTCTCGCCGGACATGATCGATATCGCCCGATCCAGGCATCCGGGCCTTCACTTTCAGGTGGCCGACGTGCACGACCTGGATCTGCAGGGCGAATCGTTCGATTTCATCGTCCTCTCGGACGTCGTCAACGACCTGTGGGATGTGCACGCCGCGTTGGAAAAGGTGCGGCTCTGCTGCATTCCACGCACTCGAATCATTTTCAACTTCTTCAGTCATCTCTGGGAAGGGCCGCTCGCCTGGGCGCAATGGCTGGGAGTTGCCACTCCCACCTTGCCGCAGAACTGGTTGACGAAGGGCGATCTGGAAAATCTGTTGCAGCTCTCCGGTTATGAGTCGATCCGTAGCTGGACAGAGATGGTCGCGCCGCTGCCGTTTCCGGGGGCGTCGATCGCCAATAGAACGCTGGCGAAAATCGCGCCGTTTCGCTGGTTTGACATGACGAATTTCCTGGTCGCACGACCCGCGGCCGAACGTGCGGGCGAACCGCGCCAGGTCTCGGTCGTCGTCGCCGCGCGCAACGAATCCGGCCATATCGATGAGCTCATGAGGCGCATTCCGGAGATGGGTGCGGGCACGGAGATATTGTTCGTCGAAGGCAACTCGATCGACGATACGTTCGAGGCGATTGAAAGGGCGATGGCGGCGAATCCGCATCGGCGATGCAAGCTGATCAAACAATCGGGGAAGGGCAAGGGGGATGCGGTCCGGGCCGGCTTCGACGCGGCGAGCGGTGACATTCTCATGATCCTTGACGCGGATATCACCGTGCCGCCCGAGGACCTGCCGAGATTCTATGAGGTCCTGATGTCGGGGCGGGGAGAGTTCGCCAATGGTGTACGGCTGGTGTATCCCATGCAGGACCAGGCGATGCGTCTGGCCAACCTGATCGGTAACAAGTTCTTTGCGTGGGCATTCAGTTGGTTGCTCGGTCAACCCATCCGCGATACCTTGTGCGGGACGAAGGTCATGTGGAAGGCTGACTACCGCAGAATCGCCGCCAACCGGCATTACTTCGGCGAGTTCGATCCATTTGGCGACTTCGACGTCCTATTCGGTGCCGCCAAGCTTAATTTGAAGATCATGGAGCTTCCCATCCGCTATCGAGCGCGGCGCTACGGCGAGACGAACATCTCAAGGTGGCGTCACGGCGTGGTGCTATTGCGCATGGTCGTTTTTGCCGCACGGCGCATCAAATTCGTGTAACGGCAATGACGAGCGCATTGAATCGCTTGCTTGCCTACCCTGCAACGCGGGGTATGAACGTTGACGATCCAAACACGACGCTATTGCGCCGGCGGATCGTTCAGGAAAAGAAGTTTCTCAACCGGATCTATCGCGAGTGGTACGGCCGCATTGCCGCGAAAATGCGGCCTGGGTCTCGGTGGCTCGAGCTGGGGTCGGGAGCCGGATTCTTCAAGGAAGTCGCACCCTCGGTGATGACCAGCGAGGTCTTTCCGACTCCGGGGGTGGACCGCGTCGAGGATGCCTGTCATCTGCAATTCGCCGCTGATGACTTGGACGGCATCGTAATGACCGATGTGCTGCACCATATCCCGGATGTCGCGCAATTTTTTCGCGAGGCGAATCGATGCGTCAAGGAGGACGGACAACTGCTCATGATCGAGCCCTGGAATACCCCCTGGTCAAATTGGGTCTATCAGAACCTGCATTCCGAGCCGTTTCAGCCCCGGGCGGGCTGGACTATTCCGAGCACCGGACCGTTGTCCGGCGCGAACGGTGCGCTGCCCTGGATACTGTTTCATCGAGACCGTGGACGATTCGAGCAGGAATTTCCCGATTGGCGGATTGAATCGGTCGAGTTGCTCATGCCATTCTCCTATCTGCTTTCCGGCGGCGTTTCCCTGCGCGCGCTGGTGCCTGGGTGGATGTACAGGCCCATACGCTGGGTTGAGAGCCGGCTGAATCAAGGGCGATGGGCGATGTTCGCGTTCATCGAATTGACGAGACAGAACAATTCCCCGCGGCCGACCGCGGCGCGGTGATTGGCGCCATGCGCGTGATTCAACGGCTTCTCGATCGGCGCGTTCCTGCATGGCTCTGTCCTGCATTTCAGTATGGCCTCCTCGCGGCGGCATGCCTCGGTTTGATCGGCCAGGTCGTTTACGACGGCCATCTTGCAACCGCCGCGTCGCTCTTCCCGCAATGGTTGTTGCTCGCCTCTCTGTGGCATTTATGGCGCCAACGCAGCGCCTCTGCGGCCAGCCGTCCGCGCGACGCTCTCATCCTGGCGCTGATCATTCCCGTGCTCTCCTGCCTGACACTGGTCGTCGCGTGGATCGGTTGGAAGACGAATAATCTCGCCATTTGCGGTGTCATCCCCATCAGCGACTCTGCGTCGTACTATGCGTCCGCTCAATCCTTCGTGCACGAGGCCTTTCTCGATCCCTCGGGTCAACGTAGACCTCTGAACATCCTGCTCACCAGCGCGTGGCTGTTGTTCTCCGGCGACCACTTCAAGTTGCTCCTCGTGATACAGGTGTTGGCATTCTCGGCGGCTGCCCTGCTGGCGAGCGCGACGGCCGCCGCCTTGCACGGATTTCGTGCCGGCCTGCTGTTGTTTGCTCTCTTGTTGGTGTTTGCAGAGCCCTATCTGCCGACGGTGCTCAGCGAGAACAATGGATTTCTATTCGGCGCGCTGGCTCTCGTTGGCTTCATCTTCGGATTGCGCCGGCGCAGCCTCATCTACTATTGCGGCGGTCTCTTTTGTCTCGCGATGGGGCTGGCAATTCGTCCCTCGGCCTTGTTTGTACTTCCCGCCGTCTTGGTCGCCGGTGTGTTGATTTTCGGCGCGAGCCGAGTCCGGCGATGGTGGGTGGTGGCCTTGCTCGGCTGTGCCATGGTGTTGCCGACCGCACTCTCAATCTCGTTGAACAAGACACTGAGCCACAGCGACGGGAGCTTGAACAGTAACCTGTCGTACACGATTTACGGGCTGGTCAGCGGCGGCAAGGGGTGGGAACAGTATGAAAAAGAAAACCCGGGAGCCCTTGGCGGCTTGACGGAGGCCGAACGATCGCATGTGATCACAGAGGCTTCTTGGCGGCGCTTCAAGGACCATCCCACCTATTTAGTGCGGGGACTTGTCATGGGTCAGATCGTGGGACCGGTCCAAACCTTCGCACAAATGGTCCGGCTCGCGTTTCTGGGTGCGGCCGGCGACCCTTTGAGAATCATTTCGCCGGTGATCATCGTCGTGATTTGCGGGCTATTTGCGGGTGTCTTGCTGTGCCGGGCGGCGGCCCGGAGAACAACATTGTCCCTCGATGGCGATTTCCGGCTGTTTTGCACGTATTTTCTCGCAGGGTATCTCCTCTCGATCCCCTTCTTTTTTCGAGACGGGGGTCTGCGTCTGCAGGCGCCCGTCATGCCGGTTCTGATGTACATGATCGTCCGGGCGTTGCTGCCGCCGGCTGCGGTCACCGAGGCCGGTCTAGCTGATGCCAACGGGAGCCGGCTGCTTGCTGCGACGGGCACATTGGGGATTTTTCTCCTGGGTTGCATGGGCCTCAGCACCTTGGAACATCCCAGCAGTCATCGATTTGATGCGAGCGGCAAGCCGCGAGGAATGGCAGACAGTCGGATCCTGTTCCGCTTCGCGCAGGGCTGGCCGCAATGCGACTTGAGCCATTTCGATCGACCCGCGGATGGCAAGCCGCGTTGGTTCAGCGGAGCGATTCCGGACGATAATTACCGCTCGGCGGCAATCAGGGAGATCGCGGGAAAGGGTCGATTATATTTTGGCGTCGACGTGGCCGCACGGGATTGGAAAATCCTCTACGCCGATCGAGCGATCGGGCAGCTGAACTTGATCGAGCTGGATGCAGCCCGCGACGATCCCAAGCTGGAAGGTATGTATCGAGATTATGCGTCGGCCAAGACCGTGGATATCATTGATCCGGCGCCCCGGAGCCCGAGCCCTTGATGTCATCGGAATCGAGCTCAGGACACACGCTGAATGGCGACCGGAATTTGTCGGTGCAGGACCGTCTGCGCTGGTTGGTCAAGAATGCCATCAACAATGCCCGCGCGAACGCCGATCTCGATCCAACGCTGCTGCTTGCGAGGTTTCATTACGGAGACGTCGCATCGGCATGGCCGAAGGTCGACGCTCTTGCGTCGCCGGCGCGCAGACTATGCGATTTTTTCTGGCTGGGATTGCCATGGGCGCGGATAGCGGACGAATTCGGCAGCGCGGTCAGGGTATTGGAAGTGGGATGCGGCACCGGGAGATACGGTCTGTTGTTGCAGGCGTGTCTGGGCGAAGCCTTCGGCGGATATGTCGGACTGGATATAGTCCGCCACTCGGAATGGGAAAAATACCGCTCCAATTCGAAAATCAAGCTCATCCAGGCGGATTCAGGCGAAACGCAGCGTCATCTCGCTGACGCGGACTTGATCCTGACCCAAAGCGCGCTGGAACACTTTGAGCAGGATTTGGTTTTCTTTCGCCAAATCGCGGCTTATGTTGCGGCGGCAAATCGTCCGATCATTCAGTTTCACCTGATACCGTCCGCGCAATGCCTGACTACCTTCCCGTGGCATGGGGTCCGTCAATACACACCGAGGACGGTGTCCAGAATTACCAGGCTGTTCGGCGCGGAAACGTCAAAACGACTGTATTTCCTGGGCTCCGCGGCCTGCAATCGCATTCATCGCCGTTACATCACGTATCCCTCGCTGCTGAGAAGAGGTGATCAACGGCAGAAGCGCGGCGTTGCGTACGAGCTTGACCTGCGCCGGGCGGTGCAGGAAGACGACGTTTCTCCGCGGCCGCACAATGCCTGCTTTCTTTCCCTGGTTCTGCAGAGCCGCCCGACGCGCGACATTTTCCAGCCGCAGACCTGAACGCCTTATTCCGACGATTGCAGGCAAGAAATAGGCGATAATGCTCCGCTTAGCTCCTCAAATCGGGCGAGGGCATTGTCGTCATGTCGAAAGCAATTGTGGTTGGCCAGAATGCAGCGGGTTATGCCTGGATCAACCGCATCACGGCGCGCGTTTGCACTTTTGCGATGGCTGCCGTCGCGAGCATGTGCTTGACGTTGACGGCGTATACGGAAGTGATGCGCCAGACACACCTCATCCCTGTCCTGGTCGTTCTCATAGTCCTGCATCTGGTTTGGTTTTCCCGCTTTGTTTGGGAGCGGGAGTTCACTCTCTACGGTTTCTTGCTCGCCTACATGCTCATAGCGGTGCTCTGGACTCGTGACGTGGATCTGGCGATGAATACTCTGACGCCGGCCTTGAATTGCATTCTGATCATGATCCTTTTCGGATCGTTGATCCGCTTTCACAACATACCGGCGATGCTCACCGGCTCGCTTTGCGGCTTCGGCGCGGGCGCGGCGCTCTACACCCTGACACAGGGATTCCCGTTCTCCTTTCCCGAGGGATTTTCCTACAACGCAATAGCCAGCATGTACCTCTTCGGATTATTCGTCGCGTTGATGTGCACCTGCTTCGTGCGGTCGCACAGCGTGTTGCTCGCGATCGCCGTCGTTATCATGCTGCACATTGTGGCGACGACGTCGATCAAGACCAATCTCGGCATCGCGCTTGGAGTCGTCGCTGCAGGAATCATGTACGTCGGGCATTTCGGGCGATTGCTTCGCCGCAAGATATTGTTGTTGAGTGTTCTGGTCGGCGGACTGGGGTTCGCCGTTGCCTCGAACGATGCGCTGGTGGACGCGATGGGGCGCGGCGTCGATCGAGTTACCGTCGGAGTCAAGGTGTTGCAGGCCCGCGACGACGTTGCCGGATATTCGGCGTTCGAGCAGCGCGACTATTGGCGGCAAGTCGGCATCGACGGTTGGAAGATGAATCCGGTCTTCGGCTACGGCACAGAGGCATTCCGCGACGACTACGGTATCACTTCGCATTCGACGCCCATCGATTTGCTCTACAATTATGGGGTCATCGGCTTGATGCTCTTCTACGGTGTGTTCGTGAGTTTGATGTGGCGTCTGCTGCAGATCGATGACCGCCGCTTCAGCGGTGAGCGGTCGCTGATGTTCGGCGGGGTTGTTTGTTATGTCTTCGTCACGCTGTCCGGCACGTTGCATTACAACGTATTTTTCGCCGCGTTCATCGGAATCAGCGCTTCTCTGCTGTCATTTCACAGCAGGACGTCCGCCGCGGTACCGGGTTCGCGCGGACCTCAAGATGGACGCCGATGAGACAGGTCCTCTACTGGCCGGGCGCCCGGCGGCTGGTTTACCTCGATAAGAAGGCGACGCCGGAGTATTGGGACCGGCGCTGGGAAGCAGAGGGCAAGCCGGGTCCTGTGAGCGCCCGCGACGAAGTGGTAACCGTCACCGCGGCCCATCTGCCGCGAGGCGCCCGGATTCTCGAGGGCGGCTGCGGGCGGGCCAACAAGGTCAAGGCAATGGCCAACGCGGGCTATCAGGCCACCGGTGTGGATTTTGCCGAAGATTCCGTCAACCAGGCGAAATTGAACTATCCGGATCTCGACATCCGTCGAGGCGACGTCCGCAGGCTGGATTTTCCGGATGGGCATTTCGACGGCTATTGGTCGATCGGTGTCATCGAACATTTTTGGGAAGGGTACGATGCGATTTTGGCAGAGGCGGCCCGGGTTCTGCGGCCGGGCGGGTTCCTGTTTCTCACGGCTCCCTGGTTCTCTCCCTACCGGGTAAGAAAGGCGAGGCGCGACGGGTATCCGGTGCAACAGTTCGGCAGCGAGCCCGAAGCCTTCTACCAATTCGCGCTCGGGCGCGAGGAGGTCACGACCCAGATTTGCCGCTTTGGGTTCGAGTTGGTTCGCTGGGGAGGCATGGCGTCGGAAGTGTCGATGATGGAGGAAATGGTGACGCTGCGAAAGCCGGTGCACTGGCTGCTCGGATCGCGAGGCTCCATTTTCAAACGGGTGCTTCGAAAGATCGTCTCCGGCGCGCTGAATCCCTACTGCGGACACTCGTTCATTGCGGTGGCGAGGCGGGCGAAGTAGGTGCAATCGTCGCCGAAATGCAGCCCGACAGTGGTCTTGGTCACGGGAAACTTGGAGGCGGGGGGCGCAGAGAGGGTGCTCGCCGACATGGCCAATTTCTGGAACGACGATGGATGGCGGGTCACATTGGCAACCTGGGACGGTCCGTCGAGCCCGGACTTCTATGATCTTCATTTCGGCGTGCAGCGTCTCTGGCTCAACGTGGAGGTGTCGAATTCCTCGCTGTTGGCAAAGCTCATGGGTTATGTCCGGCGGATTCGCAAGCTGCGCGGGATACTCGCGGCTGCGAAGCCGGACGCCGTGCTGAGCTTCATCGATACGTCCAACGTGCTGACGCTGCTGGCGTGCGCCGGATTGGGGCTGCGAGTGGTGGTATCCGAACGCGTGAACGGCGAAACGGCCGCGTGCATTCCGTGGATCTGGAGGGTGGCGAGAATCGCCACTTACTGGCGTGCCGATGCGGTGGTCGCGCAGACCCAAGACGCGGCTCGCTGGATCGCAAGACTGTGCCGCGTGAAAGCGACCGTCATACCGAACCCATTGCGTGATATGCCGGAGGCCAGTGGCCCGCGCGAGAGGATGGTACTGGCCGTCGGGCGTCTCGCGCATCAGAAGGGCTTCGACTTGTTGATCCGGGCCTTCTCCGGCATCAAGGAGCAGTTCCCGGAATGGCGGCTGGTGATCATCGGCACCGGCCCGGAGGGTCCCGCGCTGCTGCGTCTGACTGAACAGCTCGATCTTAGGGACCGGATCGAGTTCCATGCGCCGGTCAAGAATGTTGAGTCCTGGATGTCTCGTGCCGGACTCGTCGTGCAGCCTTCGAGATTCGAAGGATTCCCGAACGTGGTGCTGGAAGCCATGGGGATGGGCGCAGCGGTAATCAGCGCGGACTGCCGCTCGGGACCGGCTGAGATCATCAGGGACGATATCAACGGGCGATTGGTGCCGGTCGAGGATGTGGTCACGCTGGGGAAGGTGATGTCGCAACTTCTGAGTCTGCCCGAGGAACGGAGTCGCTTGGGGGACGAGGCAAAAAAGGTGCGGGAGGTCTTTCGCCAGGAACTCATCATGAGAGAGTGGCAAACGTGCGTGGTGCCCGGGACTTTCCAAGTTCATTCCGCCATCCGGGGCAATTGAGGGTCGATATGTGCGGAATTGCAGGCTTTCTCACCATCGGCGGGTTCTCCGGGTCCGACCGTGAACACATTGTAGTCGCGCAGACAGGCACACTATTGCATCGCGGTCCGGACGACTCTGGTACCTGGATCGACCCCGGCGCCGGCATCGCGCTGGGACACCGGCGCCTGTCCATTCTCGATCTGTCGTCGGCGGGACACCAGCCCATGGTGTCGGCGAACGGCCGCTACGTCATCATTCTGAACGGCGAAATCTACAATCACCTCGACATGCGCATGCGCCTGAAGGATGCGGGTTCGGCGCCAAACTGGCGGGGGCACAGCGATACGGAGACGTTACTCGCAAGCATCGAACAATGGGGCATCGAACGGGCCCTGAGTATTTCGGCAGGCATGTTTGCTTTCGCGGGATGGGACCGCCGTGAGAACGAACTCCCTCTGGCGCGTGATCGCCTGGGAGAGAAGCCGCTCTACTACGGCTGGCTGGGGGACTCGTTCGTATTCGGATCCGAACTCAAAGCACTGCGCGCCTTTCCAGGATTTCGCGCGCAACTAGATCCGGCGGCCCTCGCTGGCTACATGCGCCGCGGTTTCATTCAGGCACCTCACAGCATCTATCGGAACATATTTAAATTGCTGCCCGGCACCTATCTGCAGATACCGGCAAACCGCGCCGCCGGAAGCGTGCCCGCGCCCAAGGCGTACTGGCGGCTGCGCGAGGCCGTGGAGCAAGGCCGGCGCGATCCTTTCCGCGGCGACGACGAGGAGGCCGCAGGCGCTCTGGAGGTCTTGCTGGCGCGATCCGTGGCGATGCAAAGCATCGCCGACGTCTCACTCGGCGCGTTTCTCTCGGGAGGAATCGATTCGAGCCTGGTGGTCGCTCTGATGCAGGCGCAATCGTCCAATTCGGTCAAGACGTTTACGATCGGCTTCAACGAGCCGCGATTCGATGAGGCGTCGCATGCCCGGGCCGTAGCGCAGCATTTGGGCACGGAGCACACCGAGATGTATGTGAACTCGCAGGACGCCATGCGAGTGATACCAGAGCTGCCGCGGATGTTCGACGAACCCTTCGGGGACAGTTCCGCGATTCCGACCTACTTGGTTTCCCAGTTGGCCCGCTCCAAGGTGACGGTTTCACTGTCGGGTGACGGCGGCGACGAGCTTTTTGGCGGCTATGCCCGCTACCAAAGAACCAAAGATTTGTGGGGACAATTACGGCGGATTCCGTATCCGCTGCGTGTGACGATGTCACATGGCACACGGCTCATTGAGCCGCTGGCACGCCCGACGTCCGCCGGACCGGCGGTGCGGCGCGCCGGCCGCTTCCTCGCGGCTCGCAGTCCGCAGGACTGCTACGACATTCAGGTTTCACATCATTACGGAAGCCCAACCGGAGTATTAGGTGCCTCCGAGATTCATCCGCCTCGCACCACGATCTGGCAAGGCGCCGGCGCGAGTATATTCGATCACATGATGTACGACGACTCGGTCACCTACCTGCCCGATGACATCCTGGTCAAAGTCGATCGTGCTTCGATGGCCGTGAGTCTCGAGTCGCGGGTGCCGATGTTGGATCACCGCGTTGTTGAGTTCGCGTGGCGTCTGCCGCTGCGCATGAAGGTGCGACAAGGCGAGGGAAAGTGGCTGCTGAAAAAAATTCTGCGCAAGTATGTTCCCGCCCGGCTGGTCGAGCGTGAGAAAATGGGATTCGGCGTGCCGGTTGACGATTGGCTGCGGGGGCCGCTGCGTGAGTGGGCCGAGGACCTTGTGTCAGATCAGCGCCTCGGGCAGCAGGGGATATTCGACGCGCCGACGGTCCGTGGGCATTGGCAGCAGTTTCTGAGGGGCGGCCGGGTCAGCAGCGATGGCGTTTGGCAGCTGCTGATGTTCCAGTCATGGCTCAACGGGCAGGCGCCTCTCGACCGACATGCCCACCATTAGCCTATTCCTGCCGTCGCTCGATGGCGGCGGCGCCGAGCGCGTCTTCGTGCAGCTGGCCAACGAGTTCTCGACCGTCGGGCTGAGCGTACACATGGTGCTGGCCGCCGCGCGCGGTCCGTATCTCGCCGAGGTTGCGCCGGCAGTGCGGATCGTGGATCTGCAGGCGCCGGGCGTTCTGCGCTCGCTGCCCAAATTCGTGAGGTACCTGCGGCAGGAGCGGCCGACGGCGCTGCTGTCGGCCCTCGATCACGCGAACCTCACCGCCATCGCGGCGTGCCGACTCGCGAACTCAGGCGTTCGCTGTGCGATTTCCATGCGGTCGGTCCCGTCGGCCGTGTACCGCGAGGAGAAAAGCGCGGCGCGACGGCGGCTGGTACCTCTGTTGATGCGGGCAAGTTATCGCCGCGCCGACCGGGTTATTGCGAATTCGCAGGCCGTCGCAGCGGATCTGTTGCGGAACTTTCGAGTGCCTGCCGACAAGCTGCGCGTCATCTACAACCCTCTCGATCTCGACTCGATCGGGCGTCTCAGCGGCCGGCCGATCGAGAATGAGTGGCTGAAGCAGCGCGATTCGCCGTTGCTGCTGGCCGTCGGCAGGCTGGACGTTCTCAAGGATTTTCCGACCTTGATCCGCGCCTTTGCGATCGTTCGCAGCCGATGCGACTGCCGGCTTGCCATCCTGGGGGAGGGTCCCGACCGGCAGTCCCTCGAGAACCTGGTCGCCGAATTGAACCTGTCGAAGGACGTGTATTTCACCGGATTCATCAATAACCCCTTCGCTTGGATGCGGCGCGCCGAACTCATGGTGTGTTCTTCGCTGACCGAGGGCTGCCCCAATGCCTTGATGCAGGCGCTCGCTTGCGGGACGGCCATTGTCAGCACCGATTGCGTCGGCGGCTGCTCGGAAATCCTTGAGGGAGGGAGATGGGGCCGATTGGTGCCCATCGGCGACGTGCAGGCAATGGCCGACGCCGTGCTGGCGACATTGCGCGGCGGCGAGCGCCCGGACGGGCGGCGCCGAGCGGCTGATTTCGCCATCCGCGAGATCGCGCTCGCCTATCTGCAGCAATTGATGCCTGATTTCTCGATGCCGACCGTGGAGCGCCAATCGGCATGTGCGGAGTGATCGGCATCGCGACACGGTCGCTGGAATCGAACTTTCCGACGCAGGATATTTTCCAAGACGCATTGGCGCGGCTTCGCCACCGCGGGCCGGATGGATCGGGAATCTACCGGCACGGAAATCTCTGGCTGGGCCATGCGCGCCTCAGCATCCTGGATTTGTCGAGCGCCGGGTCGCAACCCATGAAAACTGCCGACGCTCGGTTCGTCATCAGCTACAACGGAGAGATCTATAATTTCCGCGAATTGGCCGCCGAGCGGAATTTGAATGATCTTCGTTCGAGTTCCGACACAGAGGTCGTACTGAGGATGTTTGCAGAACTGGGCGTCAGTTCATTGCCCCGCTTCAACGGCATGTTCGCGTTCGCGATCTATGACAAGCTGCGGCGAAAGCTGTGGTTGGTGCGCGACCGGCTCGGCATCAAACCCATGTACTACCGCCTCGACGCGGCGGGATTTGTGTTTGCCTCCGAGATCAAAGGCATTGTTGCCTTGCAGGGCGAAAGGCCGATCTGCAACTCGGCGGCGCTGCACGAATGGCTGTACTACGGAAATTCTCTGGGCGGCCGCACCTTGTACCAGGGAATTCAGCAGCTACTGCCGGGGCATTTTATCGAGTTGGATTTGAATTCGTTCGAGCATCGCGTGGGCGAATACCATAGGTTCCGTCCTGCGCCCGGTGAGGCGCCGCGAGCGGCCATCGACTGCGACGAGGCTGCCGATCGAGTACGCGGCCTGTTGGAACAGGCGGTGAAGCGCCAGCTGGTCAGCGACGTGCCGGTGGGAGTGTTTCTGTCGGGAGGCGTCGATTCTAGCGCCATCACGGCGTTCGCTGCGCGCCACTACGAGGGCCGTCTGGCCACGTACTCGGTGGGGTTCGATTTTGCCGGCAATGTGGACGAGCTGCCCAAGGCAAGGCGCATTGCGCAGCATTTCGGCACCGATCATCATGAGATTCATGTCGGCGGCGCCGATGTGCGGTCGATTATCGAGAAATTGGTCCGTCACCACGATGCGCCATTCGCCGATGCGGCCAACATTCCTCTGTACCTGATGGCGGAAGGAATTAGTTCTCACACCAAAGTGGTGCTGCAGGGGGATGGAGGCGATGAGTTATTTGGAGGCTATCGGCGTTACGCCACCTTGAGGTACTACGGGGCTCTACGCCTGCTGGCGCAGCCGCTGCAACGGCTGCACCGCATGACGCCGAAGTCGCCGTTGTACTACCGCATACAGCGCTACCTGCATGCGCTGACCGCGCCGAATCTCGCCATCACCATGGCCTCGCTGTTGACTCAGGAGGATCGTTTGTCCGATCCGCTGGCCATCTTCGGGCCTGGATTGGCCGACGCGGCCCGGGCGGCGGATCCGTTCGCACGCTTCGAGGAGGTGCAGTCCTGGTTTGCCGATCAGGACATCGGCAATCAAATGTCGCTCACCGATATCTGCATCGAGCTGCCTGACCTTTTTTTGGAGAAAGTGGACCGTTCGACAATGGCGGCCAGCCTCGAAGTGCGGGTGCCGTTCCTGGACCATGACTTGGTCGACTATGCCACCTCTCTCCCCGGGGGCAGTAAAATGCCGCTGGGCCGCAAGAAATGGCTGTTGAAACGGGCGCTCAATGGAGTGGTTCCGACGGAAGTGTTGCGGTCTCCGAAGACCGGATTCACAGTTCCCTACGGCGCCTGGTTGCAGACATCGCTGAAGTCCATGTTCTTTGATTATTTGTCGACGTTTGCGCGTACCCGGCCTGGACTCTTGAACATCGGACACATTGAGACATTATTTGCTCGAACCGCCGGCGGACAACAGAATCATTCTTTTATGCTGTGGAAAATCTTGAATTTCATCATCTGGACCGAACAATCCGACATCCAATTCACCGAACAAGGCGCGAGCTGAATGTCCACCGCGCCGGAGGTGCAGTTTCCTCGCATCGTGTGCCCCATGGATCTGTCGGCCTTGGAGCCGGCGGCGGATGGAGGCCTGCAATGCGGTTCCGGACATCGCTTCGTCGTTCGCCGCGGCATTCCGCGGCTGTTGGCCTCGCAGAATACCTACGCTGATGCGTTTGGCGAGCAGTGGACGGAGTACCGCATTACTCAGTTGGACTCGTATACCCACACCGATATTTCCAAGGATCGGCTCCGGCGATGCCTGGGAGAGGCATTGTGGAGTTCGCTGCGGCAGACCACCCGGACCGAGATTCTCGAATCGGGCTGCGGTGCCGGCAGGTTTACCGAAATTTTATTGCAGCTCCCCGCCGCGTCGGTTACCTCGACCGATTTGAGCTCTGCGGTTGAGCCCAATCGAATCAATTGTCCGTTGTCCGATAGGCACCGGATATTACAGTGCGACATCAATCAGATGCCGTTTCGCCCCGAACAATACGGCATCGTCCTGTGTCTTGGCGTCATCCAGCACACCAAGAATTCAGAGCGGACGATCGCAGATCTGTACCGGCAGGTGAAGCCAGGCGGATGGCTGGTCATCGATCACTACACGCAGACGCTGTCCTACTACACGAAATTGTCGGAATGGCTGCTGCGGCCGATCCTGAAACGCGTATCGCCGGCGCGGGGATTGACGATCACCAAGGCCCTGACTCGCGCGTTTTTCCCGCTGCATCGCGCCGTGAGAAATGCACGGCCTTTGCAGATGCTGTTGTCGCGGGTTTCGCCCTTGCTCACCTATTTCCAAGCGTTCCCGCAATTGAACGATCAATTGCAATACGAATGGGCCGAACTCGACACGCACGATTCATTGACCGATTTCTACAAGCACCTGCGTTCCGTGCGGTCCATCCGCGCCACGCTGCAAGATTTGGGCGCCCGCCATGTGTGGGTGCAGAGGGGCGGCATCGGCGTCGAGGCGCGTTGTCAGAAACCGGGTCCATGAATCTGAAGATCAAAGCAGTCCTGTCGGGATTGTCGACGTACACGCCCTGGTACGACCGCAAGGGTGCGACCGGGGGAACGGACTCGGCCCGCTATTGCTACTCCGTGTGGCTGCGGCACCTGGTCTTGGGGGCTCGGCGCTCCGCGGTCCGATCCATCCCCAAGGTCGTCGCGGAATTGGGCCCGGGCGACTCGATCGGAATCGGTTTGGCCGCGCTGCTGTCCGGCGCGGAGAGGTATTTCGCGCTCGATTTGGTTAGATATTCCGAACTGGACAAGAATCTCGAGATATTCGAGGAACTTGTTTCGTTGTTCGCCGCCCAGGCGCCCATTCCCGGCGAGCAAGAGTTTCCGTTCCTCTATCCAAAATTGGGCTGTTACGACTTCCCGCAGCGCCTGGTCGGCGGGGAGGGGCTTCGGGATTCATTGACGCCGCAACGCCTGGCGTTGATCAAATCCTCGATGGCACGTGCGGACGCTGAACAGGGCATGATCTCGTACAAGGCGCCCTGGAACGCACCCGATGTCGTCGACGATGCCTCAGTCGATCTCATCTTTTCACAGGCGGTGCTGGAGCACGTCGATGATCTGCAGGGTGTGTACGCGGCAATGCGCCAGTGGCTGAAGCCTGACGGCATCATGACGCACCAAATCGATTTCAAATGCCACGGCAAGGCGAACACCTGGAACGGTCACTGGACCTATTCCGACTTAATTTGGAAGGTAATTGTCGGCCGCCGAGCGTACCTGCTGAACCGGCAGCCGCACTCGCGCCATATCAAGTTGATCCAACAAAGCGGGTTTCAGATCCTCGATGACACGGTCTATCGATCGGACTCCCACCTGCGCAGGGAGCAGCTTGCCGAGAGATTCCGCGATCTGTCACAGGACGATTTAACGGCAAGCGGCTCCTTCATCGTTGCGGCCGTTGCGCGCGGTGCATGAGTGGTTAGAGTCTTGCTAATCGGCCCCCTGCCGCCGCCGATGGGCGGCGACACCCGCCATTTTGCGACGCTGGTCGCCGACTTGACCGCGCACCGCGATTTTCAAGTTCGGGTCATCGACACCTCCCGCGGCTCCCAGCATTCCAATTGGCTGTCGAATATTCTCGTGTCGCTGCAAACCACAGCCCGAATCTTGGCTGGATTGAGACGCGCGGATGTGATTTCGTATCAAGCCAGCGATCGCGGCATGCTCTTGTTCGGGCCGGTCGTGGTCACCCTCTGCAGGCTGTTCGGCAAGCCATCGATATTGAGGGTTTTTGGCGGATCGTTCGGCGACGCCTACCGCCGCCAGTCTCGGGTCGCAAAGGCCATGACGCGGCGGCTGCTGTTTTCCTGCGGCGTGCTGCTGCTGCAGACGAAGCGCGCGGTCAGCGACATTCAAGCAAGCGCACGCGCCAAGGTCATCTGGTTTTCAACCTACGTCGAGTCGCCCGGCCCTCGGCCGGCGCGAGTCCAAGGGCCGCAGGATGCCGACCCGCGCTGCCGGCGCTTCATCTTCCTGGGCCATTTGTGGCGCACCAAGGGCATCGACATCCTGTTGGAGTCGGCAAGGTCGCTGCCCGTCGGATGCACAATCGACATCTATGGACCTCCGGACGAGTACTCGGCCGAACACATCAACGAGCGGGGACTGGGAAAAGTTCATTACGGCGGGTTCCTGACTCACGAACAAGTGGGCCAGAGGCTTTGGGAGTACGATTGCCTGGTGCTGCCGACCTTTCACCCGGGCGAGGGTTACCCTGGGGTCATCGCCGAGGCGTTTGTGCATGAAATACCGGTCATAACGACAAATTGGCTGGCGATACCCGAAATCGTGGACGACGAATGCGGGGTTCTCATCGAGCCCCAAGATACATCGGCCTTCATCGCGGCGGTCGCTGCGCTGCATGCCGATCCGCAGCGCTGGCGGCGGCTGAAGGAGGGCGCCGGCCGCCGGGCGCTGTCGTTCGATCACGAGCGATGGGCGAAAGAATTCGAGTCGATATGCGAGTCGCTGGTGCGGTCATAGATGTGCGGGATATTTGGAATATTGTCGCTGCCGCACGTACCAGTCGACCCCGCCCGCATCAGCGCCGCCCATGCCGTTCAAGGCCATCGGGGCCCGGACGGGAGCGGCACGGCGACATTCAAATTTGACCGCCATTCGCTGCTGCTCGCGCATCAGCGATTGGCGATCATCGATTTGACGCAGGCGGGCAGTCAGCCCATGAGCTATCGCGACGGCCTCGGCAGCATCGTCTACAACGGCGAGCTGTACAATTACCTGGAGTTGCGCGATGAATTGCGCCGGGAGGGCGAGGAATTTTCGACGCAATCCGACACCGAGGTGCTGCTGTCGGCCCTGCATCGATGGGGGCCGGCACAGGCGCTGTCCCGCTTCAATTGGATGGGAGCCTTCGCGTGGCTCGATCGGCGCAACCAGCGCCTGACGCTGGCGCGCGACGCCGGCTCTGAGAAACCTCTCTACTACTGGTCCGATTCGCAGCAGTTCATCTTCGCCTCGGAGATCAAGACGCTGCTGACCTTGGCAGACAGAAAATTTCAGCTGGATCGCGATGTCATTGGCCGCTTCATCCACCAAGGTTTGACCGACACGTCGCCGCGCACTTTCTTCAAAGACATTTCTCAGTTGACCGCCTCGAGCTATCTTCAGCTCGATCTGACGGTGGACCGGCCGGAATTGAATCCGGTTGCATTCGCACCGCCGCCATATCCCGGTGATGCAAACACGCTTTCGCTGCGCGACTGCATCTCCGAAGTTCGGCGGCTATTCATCGACTCCGTGCGCGTTAGATTGCGAAGCGACGTGCCGGTCGGAGTGCTTTTGTCCGGCGGCGTCGATTCATCGTCGATTGCTGCCGTGGCGCACCACCTGCAAGGCGATCTTGGCGCCCCGCAACTGTTGTCCTCGATCAGCGATGACGCGCGGTTCGACGAGACCGAGCACATCAACGCCATGGAACGGCATCTGCGGCAGGATGCATGGAAGGTCGTTCTGCATACCTCGGCGGCCACCGTCGGCGAGGATCTCGCGATGCTCAATTGGATCAACGATCAACCGGTGACCGGGCTCTCGGCGCTCGGGCATTTTCGATTGATGGAATGCGCAAAGCAGCGCGGCCTCAAAGTGATCATGAGCGGGCAGGGCGCGGATGAGATATTCCTGGGCTATCGAAAGTATCTCGGATTCTATCTGCAGTCGCTGATCGGGCAGCGCCGCCCCTTCCGCGCTCTGGGAGTTCTGGGAGCCTTCGTGGCGAACCGAACCGTGGTCAATCAATTCGCTCTGGGCGATGCCAAGCGCTATGTACCGTTTTTGCGCCGGGAATCGGATCTCGATGGAGAATGGCTGCGCGGGTGGGATCCGGCGTCGGTCGGCCTCGGCGCCGGTTCGCTGGCGGACCGGCAAGCGGCCGACATTCGCGAATTGTCGGTGCCGGCGCTTTGCCACTACGAAGACCGCATGTCCATGGCAATGAGCAGGGAAATCCGCTTGCCGTTCCTCGACTCCCGGCTGGTGGACCTAATGCTCCGTGTTCCCGACGACTACAAGTTGCGGCGGGGCTGGACCAAGTACTGCCTGCGGGAAGCGATGCGGCCTTTCCTGCCGCGGCAGATCGCATGGCGCAAGGACAAGAAAGGGTTTTCGAATCCGCAAGGAGAATGGCTGAAGCGCGATCTGAAGGCTCCTGTCGCGGATGCCTTCGGCCCGGGGGGGCAACTCTCCGCCAAAGGAATCATGAACAGCGCCGCCCTCTTGCTCAAGTACGGCCGCTATTGCAAGCAGGCTCCGCGCGGGGGCTCGATTTGGTACAGGGAGATCTTCGCACCATTCTCGCTCGATATATGGATGCGGCAATATGCCGCCTGGATCGACTGACGCGCATGCGCATCGTCTATCTCCACCAATACTTCAACACGCCGGCCATGAGCGGCAGCACCCGATCCTTTGAGGTGGGCCGGCGGTTGGCCGCCGCGGGCCATCAGGTAGACATCGTCACGTCATGGCAGGAACCCACCGAGCGGCGCGGGTGGTTCACCACCGATGAGTCCGGAATGCGGGTTCACTGGCTGCCAGTCCGATACTCCAACCGCATGTCCTACGTCGCTCGGATGGGCGCATTCTTCACGTTCGCCATCCGCGCCGCCGGCCGTGCGCGAGGAATCCGGGGAGATGTGGTGCTCGCGACCAGCACCCCTCTGACCATCGCCATTCCTGCGGTTTACGCCGCGCACCGCTGCCGCATTCCCATGGTCTTTGAAGTGCGCGATCTGTGGCCGGAGTTGCCGATTGCCATCGGCGCGTTGCGCAACCCCGTACTTCGCGTCGCGGCGAGGCTCCTCGAAAGGTTTGCCTATGCGAACTCCGCTGCCGTGATTGCCTTGTCGCCCGGCATGGCGGCGGGCGTTCGGCGGACCGGCTACCCCGACGCACAGTTGGAGATGGTTCCCAATGCGTCTGATCTCGAGTTGTTCAAGCGCGATATCCCGCAAGGACGCACCTTTCGAGCGCGAATGGGAATCGAGGATGATAAAATTCTGGTGGGGTATCTGGGCACGCTCGGGCGGATCAACGGAATTTCGTACCTGGTGCGTCTCGCCGCGGCGTTGAAAGACGACCCGCGCTTCGTGTTTCTGACGGTCGGCGATGGGCAGGAGAGGGATCGGGTGGCTGCACTGGCGCGCGCCGAGAACATTTTGGACCGGAACTTTCTGATGCTCCCGAAGATCGCCAAGGCGCAGGTGCCCGCCGTGCTTTCAGCCGTCGACGTCGCCACGTCGCTGTTTCTGCCGATTCCGGAAATGGAAGCGAACTCGGCCAATAAATTTTTCGATGCGTTGGCCGCCGGTTGCTGTGTGGCGATCAACTACGGTGGCTGGCATGCTCAGCTGCTGCAGGAGGCGGGGGCCGGGATCAGACTGGACGCCGATCCGGCGAAGGCGGCGGCCGAACTGCGGGCACTGGCGGAAGAACCGGGTAAAATACGGGCGGCCGGGCTGAATGCACGGCGGCTTGCTGAGGACAAATTCTCGCGGGATGAGCTGGCGGCGAGAATTCAGGTGGTTTTGAACAAGGTTGTTGGCGGCTACTCATGAAGCGTTTGTTCGATGTGGTGGTTTCCGCCGTGGGAATTATGGTGCTCTCGCCGCTGTTCGCCGCCCTCGTGCTGACGGTGCGCCTGACCATGGGTTCACCGGTATTTTTCCGCCAATCGCGCCCGGGCCGCGGCGGAAAGCCTTTTACTCTGCTGAAATTCCGCACGATGCTGATCGGGCAGAAGGGACAGGAGCAGCTGCCGGACGGCGATCGACTGACTCCGTTGGGGAAAATGCTGCGGCGGACGAGTCTCGACGAATTGCCCGAATTGATCAATGTCCTGCGAGGTGACATGAGCCTGGTAGGACCGAGACCGCTGCTGATGGAATATCTGCCGCTGTACGATTCAGTGCAGGCGCGCCGTCACGAGATCCGGCCGGGAATGACCGGCTGGGCTCAGGTCAACGGCCGCAACGAGATCGGCTGGGAAGAGAAATTCAGATTGGATGTATGGTATGTGGACCATCAGTCATTCATCCTGGACTTGCGTATTCTTTGGCTGACGGTCGTCGGGGTGGTTGGCGCCAAGGGCATCTCTCATCCCGGGCAGGCAACCATGGAGCGTTTTCGAGGGACGAAGCTATGAATGGACTGACGACCGTGGGGAGGGAAGCGAGCGTGTCGCGAGACGAACTGCGATTCCCCGGCTGGCCGCAGTACGCCGAGGATGAGGTCGCCTCGGCGACGGAAGTATTGCGCTCGGGCCGGGTCAATTACTGGACGGGGAGCGAGGGGCGGGCGTTCGAGCGGGAATACGCCGCCTCGATCGGGGTTCGGCATGCCGTGGCGCTGGCCAACGGCAGCGTCGCCCTGGAACTGGCGCTGGTATTGTTGGGGATCGGCCCGGGGGATGAAGTCATCACGACGCCCCGCACCTTCATCGCCTCAGCCAGCTGCGCCGTCATGCGCGGCGCGAAGCCGGTATTCGCGGACGTCGACCGGGACAGTCAGAATATTACCGCGTCGAGCATTGAGCGCATCATGTCGCCGCGGACACGCGCCATTGTGGTGGTCCACCTGGCCGGATGGCCGTGCGACATGGCGCCCATTCTGCAGCTTGCCGAGAGCAAGAACATTGCGGTGATCGAAGATTGCGCCCAAGCCAACGGCGCGCTGTACCGCGGCAAGGCCGTCGGCAGCTTTGGGACATTCGGCGCCTTTTCCTTCTGTCAGGACAAAATCATCTCGACCGGCGGAGAAGGCGGTCTGTTGGCGACGCAGGACGAATCCTTGTGGTCGCGCGCGTGGGCTTACAAGGATCACGGCAAGAGCTATCAGGCGGCGCACCGCACCGACCATCCTCCGGGGTTTAGATGGCTCCATGAGTCGTTCGGCACCAATTGGCGGATGACGGAATTCCAGTCGGCCATCGGACGGCGTCAATTGTCGAAGCTCGATAGGTGGGTTGAACGCCGGCGGGTGAATGCGCAGTGTCTGTATGAGGGCTTGAGCCAGGCCGGCGCGCTTCGCGTTCCGCTGCCCGATCCTCACATAAAACATGCCTACTACAAGTTCTACGCGTTCGTTGATCCGGCCCGGCTGAAATCCGATTGGACCCGCGACCGGATCATTGCCGAGGTGGCGGCGAGAGGAGTTCCGTGCTTTTCCGGATCCTGTTCGGAGGTCTATTTGGAGCAGGCGTTTGACGGCACGGGTTTGCGGCCCGCGCAGCGGCTTCCGGTGGCGCGCGAATTGGGCGACACGAGTCTCATGTTCCTGGTGCATCCGACCTTGGCCCGCGAGCACATGGAGCGAACCTGCAGCGTCGTTCACGACGTAGTCGCCGAAGCAGCCAGATAGGCGACTCCGTCCATGTATTTCACGCATCTGATCAAGCAGATCGTCGGCGTGGCGGCGATGCCGCCGGCATGCGGGTTTCTGCTGGCAGTGACGGGTACCATCACTCGAATGGCCGGCCGGCGTAGGACCGCGGCGGCGCTATGGATCGGCGCGGCCCTGCTCTTGTATCTCGCGGCGATCGGTCCGGTGGCCAATGCGCTGCTGCGGCCGCTGGAAGCGAGTTACCCGGCGCTTCCCGATGCCCAGATTCTGCCGTCGGTGCGCTTCATTGCAGTCCTCGGCAACGGCTACGATCCGCGCGACGGCATTCCCATCACGGCCGCGCTGCCGCTGGACGGATTGGCGCGAATCACCGAAGGGGTTCGGCTGCTGCGGTTGCTGCCGGGGGCCAAGTTGGTCGTCTCCGGGGGTGCGATCGGCCGCGAAGCACCGTCCGCCCTCGGGTATGCCACATTTGCGCAGAGTCTCGGCGTGGAACCGGGCGACATCGTGAAACTGGACCAGGCACTGGACACGGCGGATGAGGCCCGCGGCGTGACCGCGCTGGTGGGCGATTCGGCGTTTTACTTGGTGACGTCGGCTTATCATATGCGCAGGGCCATGCGTTTGATGCAGCATGCGGGAGCGCATCCGATTGCGGCGCCCACCGGGCAACTGACCTCGCTGAGACCCGAGCTTGCCGCGGGATTCTTGGTTCCAAACTCGGCGTCGCTGCGCAAGACCGAGGTTGCGCTCCACGAATACCTGGGACTCCTGATCGCCAATTAATCGACGCAGCCGCAGCGTCATCCACGCAATCGGTGTAATCTCTTCGAATGGATCTGTATATTTATGGCGCGGGTGGCTTCGCGCGCGAGGTCGCGTGGCTTGCCGAGCAGTGCCGCGAGTCCGATCGAGAGTTGAAGGTCCTGGGATTCGTCGACGACGACGCGAGTCTGCACGGCACTATCATCAATTCTTATCGAGTGTTTTCCTTCGACGAGGCGCTGAAAGAATCGCGGGTGGCCGGCTTTTCGGTGGCAATAGGCTCGCCGGCATTGCGGCAGAAACTGTCGGACCGGGTGGAACAGGCCGGCCGGCCATTGACGTCGTTGATTCATCCAAGAACGGAACGTTCGCAGTGGCTCGAGTACGGCGCCGGCACCGTCATTTGCGCGGGCAATATTCTGACCACCAACATTCGGCTGAAGAAAAACGTGCAAATCAACCTCGATTGCACCATTGGACACGATGTCGTCATGGATGACTTCGTGACGCTGGCGCCGGGCGTGCATGTGAGCGGCTGCGTGCAGCTGCGCAATCGGGTCTACATCGGAACGGGCGCGGTGATCGTCAATGGAGATCCGTCCAGGCCGCTGATCATCGGTGAAGATGCGGTCATCGGCGCGGGCGCGGTGGTATCGAAGTCCCTGGAAGGAGGGCAGACCTACGTGGGAGTCCCCGCACGTCCGCTGCCGCTCCGGACATGAAAGTCTCGGCTTAACGCCGCGCACGATCCATCGTATACACTCGCAACCTGTCAATACGCGGCTGCGGCAGTTGAGGAGTGTTCATGCGGGGATTGGGACGGACGAGAATCGCCATCGTGGGTTTGGGGTACGTGGGGCTGCCCCTGGCGGCGGAGTTTGGGAAAAAGTTCTCGACGATCGGATTCGACATCGATCCCGAACGGATTCGCGACCTGCGTCTCGGCCGCGACCGCACCCAGGAGTGCAGCGCGGCTGAGCTTGGCGCCGCCAAGAAGCTGAGATTCACGTCGAACGCGCAGAAGCTTTCCGGGTGCAATGTGTTCATCGTCACGGTGCCGACGCCCATCGACCGCTACAAACGCCCCGATCTGTCGCCGCTGACCGGCGCCAGCCGTTCGATCGGCAAAGTGTTGCGCAAGGGCAGCCTGGTCATCTATGAGTCAACCGTCTATCCCGGCTGCACCGAGGAGGTTTGCGTACCCATTCTGGAGCGGGCATCCGGACTGCGATTCAACCGCGATTTCTATTGTGGATACAGCCCTGAGCGCATCAATCCGGGCGATGGGCAGCATCGGTTGCCCACCATCAAGAAGATCACGTCGGGTTCCACCCCGCAGGCGGCCGATTTTGTCGACGCGCTTTATTCCTCGATCATCACCGCGGGCACCCACCGCGCCTCCAGCATTCGAGTCGCGGAAGCCGCCAAAGTCATCGAAAACACGCAGCGCGACGTCAACATTGCGCTGATCAATGAGTTGGCGGTGATCTTCGAGCGCCTGGGGATCGACACCGAGGAGGTGCTGCGCGCCGCCGGCACCAAGTGGAACTTCCTGCCGTTCCGGCCCGGCCTGGTGGGCGGCCATTGCATCGGGGTCGACCCGTACTACCTGACTCACAAGGCGCAGGAGATCGGCTACCATCCGGAGATGATCCTCGCGGGGCGGCGCGTCAATGACAACATGGGGTCATACATCGCCCAGCGAGTGATCAAGGGCATGACGGAACTGCGCATTCTGGTGGCCGGCGCCAAGATCCTGGTCATGGGATTGGCATTCAAGGAAAATTGTCCCGACCTGAGGAATAGCAAGGTGATGGACGTCGTGCGGACCCTGGAAAGTTTCAACGCCGACGTCGCCGTGTACGATCCTTGGGTGAATGCGCAGTCGGCCAAGCGCGAGTACGGAATCAACTTGCTGCGCACGCCGAAGAAGAATGCGTACGATGCCGTCGTCATCGCGGTCGCGCACCGTCAGTTTCGCGACATGGGCATACGCCAGATCCGCTCGCTCGGCAAGGAGACCCATTTGCTTTTCGACGTCAAATATTTGTTTGCGGCAGATCAGACCGATCAGCGGTTGTAGGATGCGACCATGAAGGTGCTCGTCACCGGCGCTGCCGGCTTCATCGGATTTCATACCGCGCGGATGCTGTTGGAACGCGGCGACGAGGTCGTCGGGCTCGACAGCGTGAATGCCTATTACGATCCCGCGCTCAAGGAAGCGCGCCTGAAGATTCTGGAGCAGCAGCCGAAATTCCGCTTTCTCAGAATGGACCTGGCCGATCGCGCCGCCATGGAAGTCGCGTTCGCGCGCGAGCGGTTCCAAAGGGTGGTGCATCTCGCGGCGCAGGCCGGCGTGCGCCACTCGATCGAACACCCGCACGCCTACATCGACAGCAATATCACGGGATTTCTGCACGTGATCGAAGGATGCCGCCGCACCGAGGTCGAGCATCTGGTGTACGCCTCGACCAGCTCAGTCTACGGCGCGAATACCAACATGCCGTTTTCCGTGCATCAAAGCGTCGACCATCCGCTCACCTTGTACGCCGCGACCAAGAAGGCGAATGAGCTGATGGCGCACAGCTACTCGAATCTATACGGCTTGCCGACTACGGGGTTGCGATTCTTCACCGTTTACGGCCCCTGGGGACGGCCCGACATGGCGCTGTTCCTGTTCACGAAATGCATTTTGGAAGGCAAGCCGATCGAGGTGTTCAATTTCGGCCGCCACAAACGCGATTTCACCTATGTCGACGATATCGTTCGCGGCGTGTTGGCCACGGTTGACAAGGTCGCGGCGCCGAATCCGGAGTGGGATTCCGCAAGTCCGGACCCAGGCACCAGCTCCGCTCCTTACCGGATCTACAACATCGGCAACGAACAGCCGGTGGAATTGATGGAGTACATCTCGATTTTGGAGAGATGCCTGAAAAGAACGGCAAAAAAACACCTCTTGCCGATGCAATTGGGCGACGTCCCGGAGAGTTGGGCGGATGTCACGGCGTTGGCCCGCGACACCGGCTACCGGCCCACCACTCCCGTGGCGGAAGGGGTGGCGAAGTTCGTCGAATGGTACCTGGCGTACTACAAGGTGAGCGTGAACTGACGAACCCTGGAGACAGCGGTTGAACCCTCGATACCGTGAACGGGTACTCACCCGAATATGGGCGACCTTCAGTCTAGCGGCTGCATGACATCCGCGGCCGGCCCGGAGGGCGCCGCGGCTCTACCGCCGCTGCGCAAAATCGACGCCGCGCTGCGCGGGATCACCGAGATTCTGGCGCGCGAAATCACCGCTCCGACCGGCGCGCCGCCCCCCTGGGATGACTTTGAATGGCGCATCGCCACAGCCGTGGTATCCATGCAGGGGGTGTCGTCGATATTGCTCGACGTCTTGCGCTGGCGCGGTCCCGACGGTTGGCGCTCGTTCCTCGAACAGCAGCGCGGCCATATCGCCCGCCGGCACCAAAAGATCGTGGATCTGCTGGCCGGCATCGACGCGCTTGCGCGCCGCGACGGGATCGCCTTGGTGGCGTTGAAAGGCGTGGCGCTCCACTCAATCGGTATCTACCGGCCCGGCGAACGGCCCATGGCCGACATCGATCTGCTGGCCGGTGATGCGGACGCAGCCTCGGCGATCCGGCTGTTGGGGGAATGCGGATACGATGTGACGGTGACGACCTGGCGCAATTGGATTCTCGAACCGCGCCTGCGCGGCACGGCCGCCGGCGGCGGTCTCGGTGAGAATGCCGACAATCTCATCAAGATCGAGGTGCACACCAGCATTCGCGAACGCCTGCCGATCAGCGAAACGGATCTCACGCCCTTCATTCTTCCTCGCGCCGCGCGTGCCGGGCTCAACGCGTATCCGTCGGCTGCCTCCTTGATGCTGCATCTACTGCTGCATGCGGCGGGAAACATGCGTGCCAATGCGCTGCGAATGATCCAGCTGCATGACATCGCGCTGCTGGCCGCCCGTCTGCAGGACTCCGACTGGGAGGAGCTCCTGGCGGCGCGGCCGGACGGTCAGTCACTGTGGTGGACCGTTCCGCCGTTGCGGCTGACGGCGCGCTACTACCCCGCGGCGCTGCCGTCGTTCGTCATCGATGCGTTGGGCGGCGAATGTCCCTGGCTGCTGGATCGGGCGGCCCGCCGTCAGCAGCTCGCCGACGTGTCTTGGTCGAATATCAGGATTCATGCGCTGCCCGGGATCGAATGGTCGAGAAGCGCGCGGGAGGCGTTGCGCTTCGTGAGCAGCAGAGTGTGGCCGAGCCGGTACGATCGGTTCGAACTGCGGCACTTCGCCACACACCACCCCGGCGCCGCCGAGGTGCCTTGGTACGGGATTTCGCAGGGTGCCCGTATCATGCGCTGGATCTTCAGCAGGCCGCCGCGAGTGCAAACCCTGTTGTCCGTGCGGGCAGCGCTTGCCCGGCAAGATGACTGAACCGGAATCCGCTCGGCATGAACTAACGTGATTCTGCGACGTCGTACTAAGACCCGGTATTAGTAGGTATCATTGGCGATTCGTTTGTCGCCGCGGCCGGCGCATGTTTGTAAAGATTGCAGCGGGAGAGGGATTTGCAGAAGCGAGCGTTGATCACGGGAATTACCGGCCAGGACGGCGCGTATCTGGCGGAGTTTTTGCTGGACAAGGGCTATACGGTGCACGGCATCAAGCGTCGCGCATCGTCGTTCAACACCGATCGTATCGACCACCTTTATCAGGACCCGCACGAGTCAAATGTCCGCCTCAAGCTGCATTACGGCGACCTGACGGATTCCACCAACCTCATCCGCATCATCCAAGAGGTTCAGCCCGACGAAATCTACAATCTCGCGGCGCAAAGCCATGTGGCGGTCTCCTTCGAGACGCCTGAATACACGGCGAACTCCGACGCGCTGGGCACGCTACGGGTATTGGAAGCCATCCGCATTCTGGGGCTCGACAGCAAGACGCGCTTCTATCAGGCGTCCACCTCGGAAATGTTCGGCAAGGTTCAGGAGATTCCGCAGCGCGAGACCACCCCGTTCTATCCGCGCTCACCCTACGGCGCCGCCAAGGTGTATGCCTACTGGATCACGGTGAACTACCGCGAGGCCTATGGTCTCTACGCCTGCAACGGCATCCTGTTCAATCACGAATCGCCGCTGCGCGGTGAAACCTTCGTGTCGCGCAAGATCACGCGCGCGTTGACGCGCATCAAGGTGGGATTGCAGGACTCGCTGCATCTGGGCAATCTCGATTCCCGGCGCGACTGGGGGCATGCCCGGGACTATGTGCGCGCGCAATGGCTGATGCTGCAGCAGGCGGCGCCGGAGGACTTCGTCATCGCCACCGGCACGCAATATTCGGTGCGGGATTTCGTGGCGACGGCCGGCTCGCTGCTCGGTATGCGCATCGAATGGCGCGGCGAGGGCGTGGAGGAGGTCGGGGTCGATGCCGCGAGCGGGCGCACGCTGATTCACGTGGATCCGCGCTACTTTCGTCCGACGGAAGTCGAGACGCTGTTGGGGGACCCCACCAAGGCGCGGCAGAAACTGGGCTGGACGGCCGAAATCAGCTTTTCCGAATTGGTGGCGGAAATGGTCGAGTCGGACCTCGACCTCGCGAAGCGCGACGCCTTGGTCGCCAAGGAAGGCTACAAGGTCTACAACCACCACGAGTAGCCACCGGTGCAGCTAACAGCAACGACTCGAATCTATGTGGCCGGTCACCGCGGTTTGGTGGGCTCGGCGATCGTCAGGGCGCTTCAACAGCGGGGCCATACCCAGCTGCTGCTGAGAACTCACGCCGAGCTCGATCTGACCTGTCAGGCCGATGTGCGGCGCTTCTTCGAGGCCGAACGCCCCGAGGCCGTGATCATGGCCGCCGCCCGCGTCGGCGGGATCCATGCCAACAATTCACGGCCGGCGTTGTTCATTCGTGACAATTTATTAATTCAGGACAATGTGATCGACGCGGCGCACCGCTCGGGGGTCGCCAAGTTCGTGTTTCTCGGATCGAGCTGCATCTATCCCAAACTGTCGCCGCAACCGATCAAGGAGGATTACCTGCTGACCGGGCCCTTGGAGCCCACCAACGAGTGGTACGCCATCGCCAAGATCGCCGGTGTGAAGATGTGTCAAGCCTATCGCCGGGAATTCGGGTTCAACGCAATCTCTCTGATGCCGACCAACCTCTATGGTCCCGGAGACAATTTTGACTTGCAGAATTCGCATGTGCTGCCGGCGTTGATCCGGCGTTTTCATGAAGCCAAGGCCCGCGGCGATGCGAGCGTGACGCTGTGGGGCACCGGCACGCCGCGCCGCGAATTCCTGCATGTCGACGATCTCGCCGACGCGGTCTTGTATCTTTTACATTCATACAACGCCGAGCCCATCGTCAATATCGGCTGGGGCGAGGATGTGACGATTCGTGAACTGGCGGAGATCGTGATGTCGGCTATTGGCTACAGTGGCCGCGTGATTTTCGATTCCACTCAGCCGGACGGCACGCCGCGCAAGCTGCTGGATGTCTCGCGGCTGACCGGCCTGGGCTGGCGGGCGCGGATTCCGCTGAAAACCGGCATCGAAACGACCTATGCATGGTTCAAGGACCATACCGGCGACGCCCGGCTTTAACCTCTTTGCAAGATTGTGTTACTCACTTTGGTCAGGCCACGTCAGCCGGGTAAACCTCCTATGAGATGGAACGTTATGTGCATTGGAGCGCTCGAAATACTCAAGACATGCGTGATTGATTGATGAAATTCGGTACACTGTGCCCACAGGGAGATAAAACTTCGCCTGCGGTGCTCGGCCGTAGTCAGAGGTTGACGATCAGGGAGGCTAGCTTTGGGTTCAAGCAACGTGGATAAAACCGACTACTTTGCGCGACAGACCGTAGACCTGCCGGGACCGGTCAAGCGCATCATCGCCGTCGGCGCCGATTTCATCATGATGCTCCTGGCCTTGTGGGCCGCTTTGAGTCTCAAGAGCGGCGCTCCCGCCTTCTCACTCGACGATTGGCCCGCCTATGTGGCCGTGGCCGCCATCAGCACCCCGATTTTCGTGCGCTTGGGGCTGTACCGCGCCGTTATCCGTTTTTTAGGGCACAAAGCGGTGTTTGCGGTGGCCTTTGCCGTGTCATTGAGCGGCATCCTGCTCGGCTTGTTCGGCTCCCTCGCGAAGATCCCGGCGCTCGGCTGGAGCGTCGTGACCATCTACTCCTGCCTGGTGTTGCTGTACGTGGCAGGCTCGCGCGTGGTGGTGCGCTACTACCTGCTCACGCGCCACATTCAACCGACGGTGGCCCGCGTCGCCATCTACGGCGCCGGCGAGGCGGGCGCGCGCCTGTCCACGGCTCTGCTGACGACCCGTGCGTTCGATCCCCTGGTGTTCGTGGACGACAAGAAGAGCCTGCAGGGCCGCATGGTCAATGGGATCAAAGTCCACCCCCCCGAAGATCTTCCGCATTTGATCAAGGACCACAACATCGACCGGGTGTTGCTGGCATTGCCGTCCCTGACCCGCCGCCGCCGGCGCGAGATCTTGAGCGGCCTGGAACCGCTGGGCGTGCATGTGCAGACTGTCCCGGAATTTGAGCAGTTGGTCACCGGCAACGCGACGGTGGGCGACATACGCGAAGTCGATGTCTCCGACCTGCTGGGGCGCGACTCGGTGCCGCCCAAGGCGGGCTTGTTCGATGCCTGCATCCGCGACCGCGTGGTCATGGTCACCGGCGCCGGCGGCTCCATCGGCTCGGAGCTGTGCCGGCAGATCATCGGCTTGGGCCCCCGGCGCCTGGTGCTGTTCGAAATGTCCGAACTCGCCCTGTACAACATCCAACGCGAGCTTCGAACCTATGCGGACCAGCATTCGCTGGCCGTGGATCTGGTCGGCCTGATCGGCAATGCGCACCATAAGGCGCGCTTGCGCGACATCCTGCAGGCCTACCGGGTACAGACCGTCTACCATGCGGCCGCCTACAAGCACGTGCCCATCGTCGAGCAAAACGTCATCGAGGGCATCAACAACAATGTGATCGCCACCTGGTATGCGGCCGAGGCGGCGCACGAAACGGACGTGGATACCTTCGTGTTGGTATCCACCGACAAGGCGGTCAATCCCACCAACGTCATGGGCGCGACCAAGCGATTTGCGGAAATCGTCCTGCAGGGCCTGCACCGGCGCGGCAGCAAGACGCGGTTTTGCATGGTGCGTTTCGGCAATGTGCTCGCCTCATCGGGGTCGGTCGTCCCTCTGTTCAATGAGCAGATCAAGGCCGGCGGGCCGGTGACCGTGACGCATCCCGAGGTCATCCGCTACTTCATGACCATCCCGGAGGCCGCGCAGCTGGTGATCCAGGCGGGCTCCATGGCCGAAGGCGGCGATGTGTTCGTGCTGGACATGGGCAAGCCGGTGCGGATCGGGGATCTGGCGCGGCGCATGATCAATCTCATGGGATTGACGGTGCGCGACGAGGAGCATCCGGATGGGGACATCGAGATTTCCTATACCGGCCTGCGTCCGGCGGAGAAACTCTACGAGGAATTGTTGATCGGCAACAACGTCACGGGCACCGAACACCCGATGATACTGCGCGCCATCGAGCATTCCCTGCCCTGGGAGCGCGTGCAATTCATGTTGGAAGAGATCATGGTGGCGATGAACCGGTTCGATTGTCACCGGGCGCTGCACCTCCTGGGCGAGGTCGTCGAGGAATACAAGCCTGCGCCTGAGTCGCATGATCTGGTGTGGGCGCGCCAATCCACCGTCACCGTCGATGACCGCAAGGTCACCAGTCTCAAGCCGCGGCGCATTGTCAGAAACACCGGACCCACCGATACTGCACATCCGTGAGCTGAAGATCGCTCGTTGCTTAGGGTGTGGGAGTGTCAAACGGAGCCATTTTAGTCACCGGCGGTGCCGGCTACATCGGCAGCCACGTCGTCCGTCAATTGGGCGACGCCGCCGAAAAGATCATTGTTCTCGATAACCTCGGGCGCGGCTTCAGGCAGGCGGTGACCGCCGGGGAGTTCATCGTCGGCGATGTCGGCGACTTCGCGCTGGTATCGCGGCTGTTGGCGGCGCACGGGATCGATACCGTCATGCATTTTGCCGCCCATACCATCGTGCCGGAGTCCGTGGCGCTGCCGCTCAAGTACTACGGCAACAACACCTGCAATACACGGTCATTGCTGCAAGCCTGTGTCGAGAACGGGGTCAAAAACTTCATCTTCTCGTCCACGGCGGCGGTGTACGGCATGCCGGACCAGGGGTACGCGGACGAGGAGTCGCCGACGCGCCCGATCAACGCCTATGGCAGCTCCAAACTCATGAGTGAGTGGATGCTGCGCGATGTCGCCGCGGTCAATGACATGCGCTACGTGGTATTGCGTTATTTCAATGTGGCCGGGGCGCACCCCGGCGGGAAGATCGGCCAGTCGACGCAAGGGGCCACCCTGTTGACCAAGGTGGCCTGCGAAGCCCTGGTGGGCAAACGGCCGCACGTCGCGGTGTTCGGCAGCGACTATCCCACGCCGGACGGCACCGGCATGCGCGACTATCTGCACGTCGAGGATCTGGCCGCGGCGCATCTGAACGCGCTCGAGTATCTGCGCGGCAATGGCAGTTCGGTGACGCTGAACGTCGGCTACGGGCACGGCTATTCGGTGCGCGAGGTCTTGCACATGGTGGAGAGCGTGGGCGGCAAATCTCTGCTCATCCGCGAAGAGCCGCGCCGCGCGGGCGATCCTGCGTACCTGGTGGCGCGCGCCGATCGCATCCGCCGGGAACTGGGATGGCAGCCGCGCTACGACGATCTCAAGGCCATCGTGACGCACTCGTTGGCCTGGGAGAGAAAGCTGCTCGAGGAGCCTTGGACTTGAGCAAGCGCATTCACGTTATGATTGACGACGATACCTGGGGGTTTTGGGTCGGGTTCCGAGCGGCGAGCGCAGTCGGGCCATCAATGAGGCATTGCGCGCCTGAGTCATTCGACGTCGGCGCGGCGACGCGGTGCGTGAGATGGAAGTGCTGCGCGCAAAATTGCCCAAGATCAGCGCGGAAGATGTGGCAAGGTGGGTTCCTGAAGCTCGGGAGGAAGGTCACTAAGCGCCGTCCCGTCTACGCCGCCCCTAGTTCCTGGTTGCGCCGCGCAGCCACGGCACCAGCACCTCGAAGCTGAACCCGTTGGTGGGGTAGAGATCGGCGATGAAGGCATGGGCCTCCGCGGCGCTCGCCGTCAGCTGAACGCCGTTGATGGCGAGAAAGGTATAGGCGGCGGCAAACGCCGTGCTCTGATTGCCGTCGACGAAGGGATGGTATTGCGCCAGGCCTTCCCACAGGGCGGCGGCTTCCTCGATGACATCTGCATAGTGCCCCGCCTTTGGCCGCATCAGTGCCGCTTCCAAGTGCCGTGGACCCCGCAGTCCGGGTCTGCCGCCGTAGCGGTCGATGAGATCCGCGTGGACCGAAAGAACCTCCGGTAGGCTCAGATAATCGGTCATTGCGCGAGCTTTTGGTAAAGCTCGGCATAGGACGCGTGGCTTGCGCGGTAGGCCTCCAGCACATGCGCGCGGGGCCGGTGGTTCGTGCGTTTCTCGAGCAAATCCTTGAGCGCCTCATCGAGGAGCACCTGCAGCGGCCTGCCCTCGCTGTGCGCGAGGGCGCTGACCTCGGCGAGGATTTCGGCAGAGGTCTGGAGGTTCAATCGTTGTTTGACAGCGGACATGTCCGACATGATGCCTTAAGCCAAGACGTACGCGGGAGACTTTACTTGACCTCGCAAAACCGCTAGTCTTCCAGGTACTTTTCCCAGTTAAATCAGAATATTACGCATGCGGATTACGATTTTTGGCTCGGGCTACGTGGGCCTGGTGACGGGCGCGTGTTTGGCGGACGCCGGCAACCATGTGGTGTGCGTGGACGTCGACGAACGCAAGATTGCCATGCTGCAGCGGGGCGAGCTGCCCATCCATGAACCCGGCCTCGATGCGGTGGTCAAACGCAACTTCGACGCGGGCCGATTGCGCTTCACCACCAGCGCCCAGGAAGGGGTGCGCCATGGACAGTTCCAGCTGATCGCGGTGGGCACGCCGCCCGACGAAGACGGTTCCGCGGATCTGCGCTATGTTCTCGCCGTCGCGCGCTCGATCGGCGAGCACATGACCGAGTACAAGGTCGTGATCACCAAATCGACCGTGCCGGTGGGAACCGCCGACAAGGTACGGGACGCGGTGAAATCGTCGCTCGCGAAGCGGCAGGCGACCATCGAATTCGATACGGTCTCGAATCCGGAATTCTTGAAGGAGGGGGCCGCGATCGCCGACTTCATGCGGCCCGATCGCGTGGTCATCGGCACCGATTCTGAACGGGCGACCGACTTGCTGCGCACCTTGTACGAACCCTTCACCCACAATCGCGACCGCATGATCGTGATGGATGTGCGCTCGGCGGAACTCACCAAGTACGCCGCCAACGCGATGCTCGCGACCAAGATCAGCTTCATGAACGAATTGGCCAATCTGGCCGAGCACTTCGGCGCCGACATCGAGGATGTGCGTCTCGGCATCGGAGTGCTCGGCCAGATTGGCTATGCCTTCATTTATCCGGGCGCGGGCTACGGTGGATCGTGCTTTCCGAAGGACGTGCAGGCGCTGAAGCGCTCCGCGGATGAGGTGGGCTACGAGGCCAGCATCCTGACGGCGGTGGAAGGCGTCAACAACCGCCAGAAGCATGTGCTGTTCAACAAGATCAAGGCGCACTTCGGCGATCTGCGGGGCAAGACCATCGGGCTTTGGGGGCTGGCCTTCAAGCCCAACACCGACGACATGCGCGAGGCGGCCAGCCGCGTCCTCATGGAATCGCTGTGGGCGGTGGGCGCCAAGGTGCGCGCCTATGATCCGGTGGCGATGCCCGAATGCCGGCGGATCTACGGCGAGCGCGCGGATCTGGTGCTGTGCAAGAGCAGCCCCGAGGTTCTCGACGGCGCCGATGCGCTGGCGATCGTCACCGAATGGCGGGAATTTCGCAGTCCGGATTTCGACGCCATCAAGAGCACGCTGCGCACTCCGGCGATATTCGACGGCCGCAATCTCTACGACCCGGCGCGAATGGCGCGCGCGGGTTTCAGCTATTATGCGATCGGCCGCGGCAAACGTTCGGTGGCGGGCGAGACGTGACTCTAGTGATTCCAGTGATTCTGTCCGGCGGCGCGGGCACGCGGCTCTGGCCGCTGTCGCGGGAGATGTATCCCAAGCAATTGCTGGCGCTCACCGGCAAGCTCACCATGCTGCAGGATACGGCCACGCGTCTGGCCGGCATCGCCGGCGCGCAGCCGCCCATCGTGGTGTGCAACGAAGCCCACCGCTTCACCGTCGCGGAGCAGCTGCGCACCTTGGGGATGCAGCCCTCGGCGATCCTGCTCGAACCGACGGGCCGCAATACGGCACCCGCCGTCGCGCTGGCGGCCCTCAAGGCGCAGGCGCTCGACGCGGACGCCACGCTCATCGTGGCGCCGGCGGACCATGTGATTCGCGATGCCCGGGTATTTCAGGCGGCGGCGGAGACGGCGGCGGCGCTGGCGCAGGACGGCAAGCTCGTGACCTTCGGCATCGTGGCGCATCAGCCTGAGACCGGCTATGGCTATATCCGCCGCGGCGAGGGCACGGGTCCCGCCTACCCCGTGGCGCAATTCATCGAAAAGCCGCCGCTCGATGTGGCGACGCAATTCGTGGCGTCGGGCGACTACTATTGGAACAGCGGCATGTTCGTGTTCAAGGCTGCCCGCTTCCTGGCGGAGCTCGCGGCCTTCGCCCCGGACATTCTCGAGGCCTCGCGCGCGGCCCTGGGCGCGGCCAAATCGGATTTGGATTTCGTGCGCATCGACAAGCTCGAGTTCGAGAAGTGCCGCAGCGAATCGATCGACTATGCCGTCATGGAGAAAACCCGCGACGCGCTGGTGTTGCCGCTGGACGCCGGTTGGAGCGACGTCGGCTCCTGGTCATCGCTGTTCGACGCGCTGCCGGCCGATGAGGAAGGCAATGTGCTGCAGGGCGATGTCATGGTGCACGACACCCACGATTGCTACGTGCATTCGACCAGCCGGCTGGTCGCGGCGGTCGGCATGGACGATCACATCATCGTCGAGACCAAGGACGCCATTCTGGTGGCGCCGAAGGAGCGCGTGCAGGATGTGAAAGAGCTGGTGGCCATGATCAAGAAATCCGGCCGCAGCGAATCATCCTGGCATCGCGAGGTCTTCCGTCCCTGGGGCAGCTACGACAGCATCGACAACGGCGACCGCTTTCAGGTGAAACGTTTGTCGGTCAAGCCGGGCGGAGTGTTGTCGCTGCAGATGCATCATCACCGCGCCGAGCACTGGATCGTGGTGCAGGGGACGGCGCGCATCACCTGCAACGACAAGACCTTCCTGCTGTCCGAGAACGAATCGACCTACATTCCCATCGGCGCCCGGCATCGCATCGAGAATCCTGGCAAGGTGCCGCTGCGCATCGTGGAGGTGCAATCGGGGTCCTATCTCGGGGAGGACGACATCGTGCGCTTCGAAGACAACTACGGACGGCAAGGGACGAATACTTGAAATCGATCACTTGCTTCAAGGCATACGACCTACGCGGCCGGATTCCCAGTGAATTGAATGACGATGTGGCCTACCGGGTGGCGCGCGGCTACGCCCAGTTTCTACGGCCTGCGCGCGTGGTCGTCGGCCGCGACATCCGGCTGTCGAGCTCAGGGTTGGCCGATGCTGTGTGCCGCGGCCTGACCGACAGCGGCGTCGAGGTGTTCGACATCGGGATCTGCGGCACGGAGGGCGTGTATTTTGCGACCTTCAACGACAAGGCGGCGGACGGCGGCATCATGATTACGGCGAGCCACAATCCGCCCGACTACAACGGCCTGAAATTCGTGCGCGAGCAATCCAAGCCGATCAGCGGCGACAACGGCCTGAAGGAGATCCGCGCCTTTGCGGAGCGCGGCGAATTTGCCGCCCCGGCGCGTACCGGCGAGCGCCGGCGCGTCGACGTGCAGGCGGCCTATGTGGCGCACCTTCTATCCTATGTCGATGCGAAGCGGCTCAAGCCGCTCAAAATCGTGGTCAATGCCGGCAACGGCGGCGCGGGTCCGGTCATCGATGCCTTGGAAGCGCATTTGCCCTTCACCTTCGAGAAAATTCATCACCAACCCGATGGGCATTTCCCCAACGGCATTCCGAATCCCATGCTGCAGGAGAATCGCGCCCCCACGGCCGAGGCCATCCGCCGCCATGGCGCGGATTTCGGCATTGCGTGGGACGGCGACTTCGACCGCTGCTTCTTCTTCGATGAGCGCGGCGCCTTCATCGAGGGTTATTACATCGTCGGGCTGTTGGCCTCGGTGCTGCTGCGGGGCAACGCCGGCGGCAGGGTGGTGCACGATCCACGCCTGACCTGGAACACCCTGGAGATGGTGCAGGCGGCCGGCGGCGTGCCGGTGCTGTCGAAGTCCGGCCATGCCTTCATCAAGCAGCGCATGCGCGAGGTCGACGGCGTGTACGGCGGCGAAATGAGCGCACACCATTATTTTCAGCGCTTCGCCTACTGCGACAGCGGCATGATTCCCTGGCTCATTATCGCGCAAATCTTGAGCGAGAGCGGGCAGACGCTGTCCGCGCTGGTGGGCGAGCGCATCAGCCGCTTTCCGGTCAGCGGCGAGCTCAACTACCGCGTTCCCGACGCCAAGGCCACCCTCGCGGCCCTGGAGGCGCGCTATGCGCCGCAGGCCATGACGGTGGATCGTACCGACGGAGTATCCTTCGAATTCGCGGACTGGCGTTTCAATCTGCGCAGTTCCAACACCGAGCCTTTGATCCGGCTGAACGTCGAGGCGCGTGGTTCGGTGGCACTCATGCAGGCGAAAACCGCCGAGTTGCTGGCTGCGCTCACCGCGCAGGGCGCGGTCGCGGCAGATCATTGAGCGGCGCCATGTCCGGCACTCCCAAACTCAGCGTCGTCATTCCCGTCTACAACGAAGAGGCGGTGCTGCCGACCCTGTTTTCGCGGCTCTACCCGGCCTTGGATGCGCTCGGCATTGCCTACGAGGTCGTGTTCGTCAACGACGGCAGCCGGGATAAATCGGTGGCGCTGCTACGCCAGCAGTTCAGCGCCCGGCCAGGGCACACGCGGGTGGTGCTGTTTCACGCGAATTTCGGCCAGCACTCCGCCGTGATGGCCGGCCTCGCCTACGCCCGCGGCGACTACATCGTCACCCTGGATGCGGATCTGCAGAATCCGCCGGAAGAGATCGGCAAGCTGGTCGGCATGCTCGATCAGGGCTACGACTATGTCGGCACCATTCGCCAGCAGCGCCAGGACTCGTTCTGGCGGCGCTGGTTCTCCAAGCGCATCAACAAGCTGCGCGAGTGGATCACGCCGGTGCGCATCACCGATCAGGGCTGCATGATGCGCGGCTATGCGCGCTCGGTGGTGACGGCGCTCAATCAGACCCGCGAGGTCAACACCTTCATTCCGGCCTTGGCGTCGCTGTACGCCATGAAACCGATCGAGGTGCCGATTGCCCATGAGGAACGCTTTGCGGGCCGCTCGAAGTACTCGATGTACAGCTTGATCCGCCTGAATTTCGATTTGATCACCGGCTTTTCGGTGGTGCCCCTGCAGCTGTTTTCCATGGTGGGCATGACGGTGGCGCTATTCTCCGCCCTGTTCGTCGTCTATCTGTTCGTGCGCCGCCTCATCGTCGGGCCCGAAGCGGAAGGCTTGTTCACGCTGTTCGCCATCGTGTTCTTTTTGATCGGCGTGGCGCTGTTCGGCATCGGCCTGCTCGGCGAATATGTCGGGCGCATCTATGCCCAGGTGCGCGAGCGGCCGCGCTACATCGTGGAGGCCGTGCTGGAGGAGGGCGGGGGGCAGTCCGCCGAGGCGGGCAACCCGTTTGATCTGGCGCAAACCAGCCGGGTCACGCATCAGTGACGCGGGCCGTGGTGTTTGCCTACAGCGAGGTCGGCGTTCGCTGCGTGCGGGAGTTGCTGGCGCAGGGCATCCAGATTCCCTTGTTGTTCACCCACGACGATGACCCCGGCGAGGGCCGATGGTTCGGCAGCGTGCGCCAATTGGCCGAGGCGCAGGGTCTTCGAACGGTGACTCCGGCCACGCCCAATACGGCGTCGTGGATTGCCGAGGGGCGCGCCGCGGCGCCGGATTTCCTGTTCTCGTTCTACTATCGTCACATGCTGGAGCCCGCCTGGCTCACCGTTCCCCGTCGCGGCGCGCTCAACATGCATGGCTCGCTGCTGCCCAAGTACCGCGGCCGGGCGCCGGTGCATTGGGCCATTATCAACGGCGAACAATCGACCGGCGCCAGCCTGCACTACATGGTGGAAAAGCCGGATGCCGGCGCGCTCGTGGATCAGCAAGCGGTGCCCATTCTGGACAACGACACGGCGCTCGATGTGTCCCTCAAGGTCGCCGAGGCGGCGGCCCTGGTGCTGCGGCGCAGCCTGCCGGGATTGGTGGACGGCAGCGCCACGGCGCGCGCACTCGATCTCGCCCAGGGTTCCTATTTCGGGCGCCGCCGGCCGGAGGATGGGCGCATCGATTGGCGGCGCAGCGCGCGTGAGGTCCATGATCTGGTGCGCGCCGTGGCGCCGCCGTTTCCGGGCGCCTTTACCGAGGTAAACGGGTGTAGGCTTGCGCTGCTCGAGACTCGGGTGGATGCGCAGCCGGTGCGGCATGCCCACCAAGTTCCCTGTCTGTACGCCGCGGACGGCGAGTGGTTCGCCGACTGCGTCGACGGGCGGCGGCTCAAGATTCTCAAGCTCGAGATGAATGGCGAGCCGGTGACGCCGGCCGGCGCGCCGCCGGTCTTGGCACACCAGCCGCTGGCGCTGGTCTGATGCGGGCGCTTGGTCGGATCAATTTCTGCAGTCGGGGTCAATTTTGAAAAACGTTCTCATCCTCGGGGTCAATGGATTCATCGGTCATCACCTGAGCAAGTACATTCTGGCTCACACTGATTGGCATATTTACGGCATGGATCTGATGTCCGAGCGCGTCAGCACGCTGCTCGACAATCCGAACTTTCATTTCGTGGAAGGCGACATCACCATCAACTTAGAATGGGTCGAGTACCACGTGCGCAAGTGCGATGTGATTCTGCCCTTGGTGGCCATCGCGACGCCGGCAACCTATGTGCGCGAGCCCTTAAGGGTGTTCGAGTTGGACTTCGAGGCCAACCTGCCCATCATCCGGCACTGCGTGAAGTACAAGAAGCGCGTGGTGTTTCCCTCGACCTCCGAGGTGTACGGCGCGAGCAAGGACAAAGAATTCGATCCGGAAACCTCCGAGCTGGTGCTGGGCCCCATTCACAAGCAGCGCTGGATCTATTCCTGCGTGAAGCAGCTCCTGGACCGGATCATCTATGCCTACGGCCAGCAGGGATTGCAGTTCACCTTGTTCCGCCCCTTCAATTGGATAGGCTCCGGACTCGACAGCATGGATGATCCCAAGGAAGGCTCATCGCGGGTGCTCACGCAATTCCTGGGACACATCGTGCGCGGCGAGCCGATCAAACTGGTCGACGGCGGCAAGCAAACCCGCGCCTTCACCTTCATCGACGACGCCGTAGTGTGCCTGACCAAGATCATCGACAATCCGAACGGCATCGCCGACGGCAAGATCTACAACATCGGCAATCCGCATAATTTGTATTCCATCCGCCAACTGGCGGAAATGATGCTGGAGATCGCCCTCTCCCGGCCGGAGTACGCACCCACGGCGCGCAACACCAAGCTGGTCGACATCTCCGCGCTCGACTACTACGGCAAGGGCTACGCGGACATCCCGGCGCGGCTGCCGTCGATCAAGAACACCACCGCGGAACTGGGATGGACCCCGAGCACCGACATGCGCGCCGCGTTGAAGGCGATTTTCGATTCTTACGCGCACGCCTTGCCGTCGGCCTCCGCGCTGCTGTCGCGCGATGCTTGAGAACGCGCGCATCGGCCTCAAGGTCGATGTGGACACCTTACGGGGTACGCGCGAGGGCGTGCCGCGCCTAATGGCGCTGTTCAAGAAACTGGGGGTGGATGCGACGTTCTATTTTTCGGTGGGACCGGACCACACCGGCCGCGCCCTGAGACGCGTCTTCCGCAAGGGCTTCGCGCGAAAGGTGGCGCGCACCTCGGTGCTGAAACACTACGGACTGAAGACGCTGCTGTATGGCGTGCTGCTGCCGGGCCCCGACATCGGCCGCAGCGCAGGCGCAGTGATGCGCGGCGTGCGCGACGCCGGCTGGGAGGTCGGATTGCACACCTACGATCACGTGCGCTGGCAGGACTACGTGGCCAACGCCACGGCGGCATGGACCCGCGTGGAGTTCGAGCGCGGCCTCCAGGCCTTTGAGAAAGTGTTCGGATTCCTGCCGCAGTCGCATGCCGCGGCGGGCTGGCAGATCAACGCACACGGGCTCGAGCTCGAGCAAGAATATGGGCTCAAGTATGCCAGCGACACGCGCGGGGGAGCACCGTTCCTGCCGTTGCTCGGGCGGGAGTTAAGTGCCTGCCCCCAGCTGCCCACCACGCTGCCCACCTTCGATGAAATCCTCGGGGTCGACGGGGTGGATGAATCGACTCTGGCGGATGCCGTGTTTCGCCTGTCCGAAACCGCGGCCGCCGAGGGTCGCGCGGACCAGCTGCAGGTGTTCACGCTGCACGCCGAACTCGAGGGCATGCTGCTGCTGCAGGCCTTCGAGTCGCTGCTCGTGAAGTGGCGCGAGGCCGGCGCCGTGCTCACCCGCATGGCGAAGATTCATGACCTCGCGCTGCAGCGGCCATTGCCCGGCCGCAGCGTCGTCATGGGCGAGATCAAGGGACGGTCGGGTTTATTGGCGGTGCAAGCGGCGTGAGCGAAATCCAAGCGCTGAGTGCGGGCGAGCAGTGGACCTACCGCTGGCTGGCCGTAGGTGTCGCCGTGATTTGGCTGGGAATCCTCGGAGTTCGCCCGTTGTTCAATCCCGATGAAGGGCGCTACGCGGAAATTCCGCGCGAAATGTCGAGCAGCGGCGATTGGGTGATTCCGCATTTGAACGGGTTGGCCTACATCGAGAAGCCGCCGCTGCAGTACTGGGGCACGGCCTTGAGCTACCGGTTGCTGGGGGCGAATCCATTCGCGGCGCGCCTGTATACGGCATTGACGGCGCTGGCAACTCTGGTGGTCGTGGGCGGCGTGGCGCGACGGCTGTGGGGTGCGCAGGCGGCCTGGCGCGCCCGGGCGGTGCTGACCGGCATGCTGATGTTCGTCATGCTCGGACAGCTCCTGACCCTGGACATGAGCCTGACGTTCTACATGACGGCGAGTCTCGCGGCCTTCTTGCTGGCGCAGAGCGCCGCGCGGCCGCAGCGCTGGATGTTGCTGGCCTGGGCGGCGGCGGCGGGCGGTGTGCTCACCAAGGGCCTGGTCGCCGCGGCCATCCCGGCGGCCGTGCTGATGTTGTACAGCCTGTATACGCGGGATGTCGCGCCGTGGCGCAGGCTCAACCTGCGTTGGGGCTTGCCGCTGTTTCTCGCTCTCACCGTGCCCTGGCACGCGCTCGCCGCCCTTCGCCTGAATGATTTTCTACAGTTCTTCTTCGTCCACGAGCACCTGGCGCGGTACTTGACCCCCGTCGCCGACCGGCAGGAGCCATGGTGGTACTTCGGCGGCGTGTTCTTGGCGGGCAGCGTGCCCTGGACCGTGCCTTCCTTGCGGGTGCTCGGCACGGCTTGGCGACGGCGCGCGCCGCCGGCCGGCCTCGACTTTCAGCCGACAGTGTTCCTGTGGATCTGGGTGATCTTCATCGGCGTCTTTTTCTCGCTGTCCGACTCCAAACTTATGCCCTATATCTTGCCGGTCATGCCGGCCCTCGCGCTGCTCATCGCCGCGCAGCGGCAGCGCGCGCTCGAACGGGACTTCATGATCACGGCATGGCTCACCCTGGCCGCGGGCCTTGGTCTGGGGCTCGCCAGCCTCAACTGGCCTCGTGTCATCGCCTCCTCGGACCGCGTCGCGTATTTCCTGCCGTTGCAGCGACCGCTCGGGCAGATCGCGCTGCTGCTCATGGTGTCGGGGGCCTTTGTGCTGGCGCAGCGCCGGCGCAGCGCGACCGGCGCCGGGGTATTTCTCGGCGCGGGCTGGTGCCTGGCCTGGCTGTTGGTGGCGCGCGCCGCCGCACTGGTCGCACCCGTCTACTCCGGGGTCGATCTCGCCGCCGCGCTCAAGGGAGCCGACCGCACTGCGCCTCTGTACAGCGTGGGCACCTATGATCAATCCCTGACGTTTTATTTGCAGCGCACCGTGACGCTCGTGGCCTATCGCGGCGAACTGGACTATGGGTTGGGTAAAGCGCCCGCCGCCGAGATCGGCGATGTGGCAGAATTTCTGCGCCGCTGGGCGGCGCCCACGCAGGCCTTTGCGGTCATGGAGAAAGGCATGTTCGATGATCTTCGAAACCGCGGCGTGCCCATGCGAAAGTTGGCGCAAAACGTCAATCGAGTGCTGGTGGCGCGGCAATGAGCTGGATCACCTGGGCGCTGATCCTCACCGGCGTAGGCTTGAACGCCGCCGCGCAGCTGCTGCTCAAAGTGGCCACCCGGCCGCTGGCGCATTTTGAGCAATTCAACACCGGGACCCTCGTCAGCAGCGCGATGATCCTCATCCGCAGCGCGCCGTTCTGGACCGGCATGGTGTGCTATGGGGCGAGCGTCTGTGTGTGGCTGGCCGCCCTGTCCAAGGCGCCGGTGAGCACCGCCTATCCGATGCTGTCGCTCGGGTACGTGGTGGTCGCGGCGGTGTCGGTGCTGTGGCTGGGCGAGAGCATGGGCCCGGCCAAGGTGCTGGGCATCGCGTTGATCTGCGCCGGGGTGATCCTGGTGTCCCGGAGCGCAGCATGAAGCCGTTTCTTCCCTTCACCCGGCCGTCCATCGATGAGGACTGCATTGCGGCCGTTGCCGAGGTATTTCGCTCGGGGCAATTGGCCAGCGGGCCGAAAGTGGCGGCGTTTGAGGGCGCGCTCTGCGCCTACCTGGGCGGCAATCGCCAGGTGCGCGTGATGACCTCGGCCACGGCGGGCCTCGAGATGGCGCTGGAGGTGGCGGGCATTCGTCCGGGGGATGAAGTCATCGTGCCGGCCATGAGCTTTGCCGCGAGCGCGAATGTGATTGCACGCCTGCGCGCCAAGCCGGTGTTCGTCGACATCGATCTGTATACCCACAACATCAATCTGGATCTGGTGCCCGCGGCCATTACCTCGAGGACGCGCGCCATCATGCCGGTGCATTTCTCGGGACTGCCGGTGGACATGGAAGCCCTGTATGGGCTGGCGGCCGAGCATGGCCTGCGGGTCGTCGAGGACGCGGCGCACGCCATCGGCTCGAATTATCGAGGCAAACCCATCGGCAGTTTCGGCGATCTGGTGGTGTTCAGTTTTCATCCGAACAAGAACATGACCACCATCGAGGGCGGCGCCGTCACCACCGGCGATACACAAGCCGCGGAACTCCTGGAGCAGTATCGCTTCCACGGCATCAAGCGCAACGCCGCCGGCGAGGTGGACGTCATGTTCCCGGGAGCGAAGAGCAATCTCACTGATATCGCGGCGCAGGTCGGCATCGATCAATTGCGCCGCCTGGATGGCTTCAACGCTCGGCGGCGCGCGCTGGCCGCGCGCTATTTCGAGGAATTAGACGGCTTCTCAGGGGTGGTTCTGCCGGCGCGCGGGGATGCCGGGCATAGCTGGCACATGTTTCAGGTGTTGATCGACTTCCGGTCCCGCGGCGTGCCGCGGCCGGCATTTCAAAAAATCATGGCCGATCGCGGCATCGGCACCGGCGTACATTACCCCAGCATTCCCAGCCTGAAGTACTACCGAACGCTCGGCTATCGCGACGCGGACACGCCGGTGGCGGCGCGCGTCGGGCGCGAGACGGTGACGCTACCGTTATTTCCGGCAATGAGCGATGATGATGTGGTCAGGGTCTGTCGTGAGCTTCGCGACGTACTAGAAAAATAAGCGATTTGGGGGATGGCCATGAGGATCCTTGCCTGGGGCGCGATCGCCCTGATCGGCGCCGCGCACGCGGCTTCCGGCGTCGACTTGGCGCCGTTGGTTGCCGCCGAACAGGCCAAGGTCGTCGCCTGGCGGCGCGACCTTCACGAACACCCTGAACTGTCGAACCGGGAAGTCCGCACCTCGACGCTGGTGGCCGTACACCTGCGAAGCCTAGGGCTGCAACCGGAGGTCTACGCCGGCACCGGGGTGGTCGCGCTGCTCAAGGGCGGCCAACCGGGTCCCACGGTGGCGCTGCGCGCGGATATGGATGCGCTGCCGGTGAGCGAACAAACCGACGTGCCCTTCAAATCGCACGCGACCGCAAACTATCGTGGCGAGACGGTGGGGGTGATGCACGCCTGCGGCCATGATGCGCATACCGCCATGCTCATGGGGGTGGCGGACATTCTGGTGAAGGTGCGCGGCGGCTTGAAGGGCAATGTGCTGTTTTTGTTTCAACCGGCGGAAGAGGGCGCACCGGAGGGCGAGGAAGGCGGGGCGGCGCTGATGCTGAAACAGGGCGTGTTCGACAAATACCATCCGCAGGCGGTGTTCGGCTTGCATGTGGTGTCGGCCCTGCAGGTGGGACAGATCGGCTACCGGCCGGGTCCCATGATGGCTGCGGCGGATGGCTTCAAAATCGTCGTCCACGGACGGCAGGCTCATGGGGCCAGGCCCTGGGAGGGAATTGACCCCATCGTCATCGCGGCGCAGATCGTGGGCAGCCTGCAAACCGTGGTCAGCCGGCAAATCGACATCACCGCGCATCCGGCCATCGTGACGGTGGGGGCGATCAAGGGCGGGGTGCGCGAGAACATCGTGCCGGACAGCGTCGAGATGATCGGCACCGTGCGCAGTTTCGACATGGCGCAGCGCGCGGTGATTCTGGATCGCCTCAAACAGCTGGTGGAGAACACCGCCATCGCCAGCGGCGCGACCGCCAGCTTCACCCTGGACGACGGCTATCCCGTCTTGCTGAATAATCCTGAGCTGACGGAAAAAATGCTGCCGACCTTGAAGTCGGTCGCCGGCCCTGGGCATCTGGTGATGCTGCCGCTGATCACGGCCTCCGAAGACTTCGCGTTCTTCTCGCAGAAGGTGCCCGGCCTGTACATCAATGTCGGCGTGACACCGCTCGACAAGAATCCCGCCACGGCGCCGCCCAACCACTCGTCGCAGTTCTACCTCGATGAGAGCGGACTGCCCACCGGGGTGCGGGTCATGGCGCAACTGGCGATCGACTACCTGCGCTAGCTCACCCCGCGTCCACGCTGTAGACAGTCGGCGGAGCGAACGGCCGGGGTCGGCTTGCGAGCAAAAATGGGATGGCGCAGACTTAGCCTAGAGCCCATTCAGCTCCAAAGGAACCCCAAACATGAAGCGTTTAGTGATTTTCGCCCTCGGCAGCGCGGTACTTGCCGCGCCCTTGTACGCCGCGTTGAAGACCGGCGTCCAGGCCCCTGATTTCACCACCCAGGCGACGCTCGCCGGCAAGCCGTTCAAGTTTGCGCTGGCCGATGCGCTGAAGAGCGGCCCGGTCGTGTTGTACTTCTATCCCGCGGCCTTCACGCCGGGCTGCACCGTCGAAGCCCATGAGTTCGCCGAGGCCAGCGATAAATTCAAGGCATTGGGCGCCACGGTCATCGGCGTCTCGCATGACCCCATCGACACGCTCAATAAATTCTCCGTGAGCGAATGCCGCAATAAATTCGCCGTGGCGTCGGACGCGGATCAAAGCATCACCAAGGCCTATGACGCCGTGCTCGCCGCCAAGCCTGAGTATGCCAATCGTACGTCCTATGTGATCGCGCCGAACGGCAAGATCATTTATGAGTACACCGCCATGGATCCCGAGAAGCACGTCGGCAACACCATGGCCGCCGTCGAGAAGTGGAAGTCCGACCACAAGAGCTAGGAGAGGCTGATTCCTTTGCGATGCCGGGTCGGGAGGCAGGCCCGGCGACTCTCAGCCGCACCCGCCGTCGCACTGCTGTGCGGCTGCGGTGGTGGTGGCGGCGGCGGCGGCGGCGGGTACACCTCGGCGCCGACCACCCCGGGCAGCATTCAGCAGCCCGCGGCGATGAATCTGTATCCCGTGACATCGTCTGCCGACAGCGATCGGCTGTTCATCAAGGTGACTGCCGTGGGCACGGCGGCGGTGAGCATGCCGCTGGCGTTCGATACCGGCTCCGCGGGCATCACGCTGTACGCACCCGACATTTTTCCCGCGAGCGTGGTCAGCGCCGGCGGCTTCGTATTCGCGTCGGGTCAAACCTCGATTGACTACCAAGGCATTACGGTCACGAATCAATCCGGGACCCGCAGATTCGGCAGCACCGCCACCGGTAAGACCCAGACCGGCAACCTCGGCTTTGCGCAAGTGACCTTCGGCGACAGCGGCGGCACGTTGATGACGGCATCGATGCCGGTGTTCCTGTACTTTCTTGTCACGGACAATTCGACCGGACAACCCGTGCCGGTGCCGCATCAGCGCGGCTGGTTCGGGGTCAACGATGCCCCGAATCTCATCACCATCACCGGCTCCGTCGAGCCCGTCACCGGGTTTCCCGCCTGCGCGTCCGGAACCGTGGGCAGCTGCTATGCGGCGAGTGTTTTCAACTACCTTTCCTATGGCGCGGGCGTCAACGCCGGTTTCAGCTTGAGTCCGGCCGCGCTGCAATCCTGCGATATCACCACCCCTGGGGATTGCGCGCCCAGTCCGATGTTGACCGTGGGACTCAACGACACGGTCAAGAGCGGATTCAGCACGGTGACTCTCACGTGTCCGCCGAGCAACTATCTGGGACCGGACATGATCGACGGTTATGCCGTATGCCAGATGGGAATACCCAATACCACGGTCATGGTGTCCGGATCCGCCGCCGGCATGCTGACCGGCACAGTCCTGTTCGATAGCGGAACTCCCAGCATGGTGCTCAACATCCCCGCGGGCGCGGCGTTCCCGCCCAGCGTGCCGTCGGGAAACACCGTGCTGGTGCAGACCCCATCGGGGTTTTCGTTCAGCTACATGGCCGGTACGGGTTCGCAGGCCACCAATACCCTGGTGCAGCAAAATTCGACGGCCGAAAGCATCATCGGCGTCGGCTATTTTACGACCAACTCATTTTTCATCGATTTCACCGCGGGAACCGAAGGCTGGAAGTGATCAATGGTTCGTCGAATGACGATCCATGATCTTGCTTTAATCCTATCGAAAGCGGAGCGGAATAGAGTCGAGGATGATCCTTTCCGCGCGTTTGGGGAGTGGGACTCGCAGGCGGACAGCAAGGCCTATGCCAAGCTTTAAACAGGGGGAGGTCATCAAGGTACCTTTCCCCTACACCGATCGCGCAACCCGGCAATTCCGGCCGGCTTTGGTCGTAGCGACGGGTGGGATCGAATCAGACTACCGTCTGCTTTGGGTGGCGATGATTACCAGTGCAGAGAACCGCGGCTGGCCGGGCGATGTAACGATCAATGACCTGGATCAAGCCGGATTGCCGGCGCCCTCCGTCATTCGGACCGCAAAGATTGCGACCCTCGAGGTTTCGGACGCGACCAGGCTTGGGAAAGTTTCCGCAGCGGTGTTGAGACAAGTCATCGGTAAGATCAGGCGCGAACTCGGAGTAGGCCGCCGGGCGTAGTTTGAACCCATCCGAACCTTTCCGATACTATGGGGTCATTCTCCAGGACACACGCCGCGTCGTCGCCACAGGTGGTTTATGCAAGCCAGAGAACTCGAGAAGTCAGATGTACAGCCCTTCCAGTTATCCCTGCGCATCCGTCATCCGACAATGGACCCTGCCGAGCTGTCGCGCGAATTCAAAATAGAGGCGGAGCATTGCTTCCGCGCGGGCGATCCGCGCCCGCACCGCAGCGGTATCATGCCGGCGTCCGTGCATGCTGAAAGCTATTGGCTGGGAGCGATCGAGCCGAGCCGGTGGCCGGCGGACATCTTGTCCTTTCCCGGGCATTCGCGGCTGCAGATCGTTCAAGAGCATTTGCGGAGCTCCGGGACCAATTCTTTCGGCTGGTCACTGTCGCTGTGTGCCACCTGGTTTTTACATTCGCATGCGGAGCTGCTGCGCCGCATCCGCGCCGACGGCGGTCAGATCAGCCTGCTCGTTGCGCTCTCGACGGGCGAGATAGGCAGCTTCAGTCTCGCCCCCGAAGTCAGCCGGGTCTTCGGGGAGCTGGGCATTACCGTCGAATTTGAGTTCACCGACGCCTGACGTCGCCTTCAGGCACCGCCGCTGGGGCAATTCGACACGGCCGGCTTGCCGGCGAATCGCGCCCTGATCCACTCTAGCTGCACCGGCGTCGACTTTTCCATGGTTGGATCGTGGTCGAGGCCGGGATAGCTGCGGAATGTCACAGGCTGTTTCGCGTCACAGAGCTGTTTGACCGCGGCGCGCACCGCGACGATGGGCACGGTCTGATCCGCTTCACCGGCGATGACGAAGAGCGGACCGCCGATGGGTGCGGCACCCACCGCGTTGCCCTCGAAGAAGCGGTGCACCGATGCGCTCTTTTCCCAATGGGGACGCAGCAGCGTGCCGGCGGGTGCCGCGGCGTAGGTGGCATAGGCGTAGTAGAAGCAGCCCTTGGTAGTGACGTCGGCATAGTGCTCGAGCACGCTATCCGACAGTAGGTCGTGCGGATTGAAGTCCGGGTAGCGCGCATGAATCCCGGCGGCCATGAAGGCCAGATAAAAGCCCACCCCCGGCGTGTTGCTCAAATGGCTGAAAAAATCCGCCTCGCGCGCAACCCCCGCGACGGACACGGCGCCCAAGTAGTTCGGGTCCTTGAGGTCATGCTCTGCCTCGGCCACGCCGAAAGCCGCCAGTCCGCCCTGCGAGTGCCCGTCCGCCACCCACTTGGCGCCCAAACTGGGCACGGCGGCGCGGGCCGCGGGAATCGCGTACACCACATCGCGCGCCTGCGCGGTCTTGTTGACGTACTGGTGCGGCCCGGGAGTGCCGAGGCCGTGATAGTCGGTGGCCACCACGGCAAATCCGGCGGCAACCATGGGCATGAGACCTTCATCGCCGTAGTACACGTCTTTCATGGCCGAGGGCGCGCACAGGCGCGCCACGCCGCTGGTGCCGTGCGCCCACGCAATGATGGGCCAGCCCGTCGCGGGGGCCGTCCCGGCCGGAATCAGCACCACCCCGGAGGTGGCGACGTCGCCGCCGGTCGCATCCAAGGAGTGATAGAGAATGCGCACCGCGGTGGCCCCCTTCGGCAGGGTATAGCCGGCGAAGGATTCCTTGCGCAACAGGTCGCCGGGCTTGGTTTGCAACAAATTCGCCGGGGTCGAATAAAAGTCCCCAATGGGCAGCGCATCGGCCTGCTCCATCGCGATGGCGGCCGCCAGGGTCTTGGGCATCTCCTGTGCGAACGCCGCGCCGGCGCCGCCGGCGACGCTGAGCGCCATGGCAAATACTGTGATCATTCTTGTCATAATTTGGGCTCGAATTTCAAGGCGACGCCGTTCATGCAGTAGCGTTCGCCGGTGGGTCTGGGTCCATCGGGAAATACATGTCCGAGATGCCCGCCGCAGCGGGCGCAGTGCACTTCGGTTCGTGCCATGCCCAAGCTGCGATCGGTGGTGGTGCTCACCGCCTTCGGCAGGGGCGCGAAGAAACTCGGCCATCCGGTGCCGCTGTCGAACTTGGTCGACGATTCAAACAGCGGCAGGCCGCAGGCCGCACAGGCGTACATGCCGGGCCGATATTCCTTGTTGAGGGGGCTGCTGCCGGCGCGCTCAGTGCCGTGCTTGCGCATGACGAAGAAGGTCTCCGCCGGCAATTCCTCCTTCCATTCCTTGTCTGAACGCTTGATCGATGTTTCTGCGTCATTCATGAAGCGATCCTCCGCGCTTCATGCTACCGCATTAGTCGTGCGCCCGGGGCATGAGCAATTTGGCGATCAGCGAGGTCCACCCGGACTGATGCGAGGCCCCGACACCGCGGCCGCTATCGCCATGAAAGTACTCGTAGAACGGGATGCAGTCGCGGTAGTGCGGGTCGGTCTGCAGTTGCGGCTGGTGCCGCAGCACCGGCCGCTCGCCGCTCCCATCCTTGAGGAAAATGCGCGACAGGCGCTGCGACAGCTCGGTCGCCACCTGGTCGATGGTGAGATAGTGCCCCGATCCCGTCGGGCATTCCACCTTGAACTCATTGCCGTAGTAGTGATGGAATTTCTGCAGCGACTCGACGATGAGGAAATTGAGCGGAAACCAGATCGGACCGCGCCAATTGGAATTGCCGCCGAACTGCCGAGTCTCTGATTCGCCCGGCGCATAGCGCACCGTTTGATCGACCCCGTCCACTTTGAGCACGAAGGGGTGCGCGAGGTGCGACCGGGACAGGGCGCGCACGCCGTAATCGGACAGGAACTCCGATTCATCCAGCATGCGCCGCAGCAGCTTTTTCATCCGGTGGCCGCGCAGCAGCGACAACAGCCGCCGCTCACCGCGCCCCGGCGACTCCCAATGCGACACCAGGCCCGCCAGATCAGGACGGTGGTTCAAGAACCACTCGAGGCGCTTGCGAAAGCCGGGCAGTTTCTCCAGCAACTCCGGTTCCAAGGTCTCGACCGCGAACAACGGAATCAAACCCACCATGGAACGAATCCGCAGCCGCACCTGCTTGTCGTCCGGCAGGGTCAGCACATCGTAGTAGAACTGATCCTCTTCGTCCCACAGGCCGACGTCGGCGCCGCCGAGGGAGCTCATTGCCCGGGCGATATCCAAAAAATGTTCGAAGAATTTGCTGGCGATGTCCTCGTACACATGATTGTGTTGGGCCAGCTCCAGGGCGATGCGCATCAAATTCAGCGAATACATCGCCATCCAGCTGGTGCCGTCCGACTGATTGATGTAGCCGCCGGTGGGGAGCTGGGCGCTGCGGTCGAACACACCTATATTGTCCAGGCCCAGGAAGCCGCCCTGGAAAATGCTTTTCCCCAAGTTGTCCTTGCGGTTCACCCACCAGGTGAAATTCAGCATCAGCTTGTGGAATACGCGCTCGAGAAATTCGAGATCGCCTTTGCCGCCGTTTTGCTTGCGGTCGATTTGATAGACGCGCCACGCGGCCCAGGCATGCACCGGCGGATTGACGTCGCTGAAGGCCCACTCGTAGGCGGGAATCTGGCCGTTCGGCCGCATGTACCATTCGCGGGTCAGCAACACCAGTTGATGCTTCGCAAACTCAGGGTCGATCAGAGCGAAGGGAATGCAATGGAACGCCAAATCCCAGGAGGCGTACCAGGGATATTCCCATTTGTCCGGCATGGAAATGATGTCGGCATTATTGAGATTGCGCCATTCGGCGTTGCGGCCGCAGCGGCGCGACTCCGGTGGAACCGGTTGACCGGGGTCGCCCTTGAGCCACCGTGCGTTGTCCAAGTTATAAAACTGCTTGCTCCAGATCAATCCGGCGAACGCTTGGCGCTGCACCACGCGCTCATCGGCCGAGGCAATATCCTTCTGCAAGTCGGCGTAGAAATAGTCGGCTTCGGCACGCCGCTGCGCCAGGCACTCATCGAAATCCTCAAAGGGGTGCGCGAGCAGGCGCCGCGACAGCCGCAGGCGGTACTCCTGTTTGCCGCCGCCGTCGATGGTGGATTGAAACCACACGCCGGCCTTGGTGCCGGTCTTGGCGGGATTCACGGCACCGGCGTGATCGCCGACGATGCGTTCGTGGAAGCCATCCTTGTAATAGCCGGGACCGCCGATATTCCACAGCCGCGGCGCGTTGGTTTCGTTCTCCGTGAACAGGAGGTCCGCGGCGCCGTCGACATACAGCCGGCTCATGCCGAGCGCGGCCGGTTCGATGCCCACCGCGCCGTTCTCGGCGGCGCGCAACCGGGGCTTGGGCGAACCGGGCTCCCAGGTCCAGGTATTGCGCAGCACCAGCTGCGGAATCATATGCAGCACCGCCGGCATGCCGCCGCGGTTCCACGCGGTGATTTTCATCAAGACATCGCCGGGCTCGCCTTGGGCGTACTCGACAAATACATCGAAGTAGCGGTCTTCGGCGAACACGCCGGTGTCCAAGAGTTCGTATTCCGGAAGCTCCGAGCCGCGGCGGGCGTTCTCTGCGACCAAGTCGTCATAGGGAAAGGCGACCTGGGGATACTTGTAGAGCATCCTCAAGTAGGAATGCGTGGGAGTCGCATCCAGATAGAAGTAATGTTCCTTGACGTCTTCGCCGTGATTGCCCTGGCCGTTGGTCAGACCGAACAAACGCTCCTTCAACAGGGGATCGCGGCCGTTCCACATCGCGAGCGACAGGCACATCTTTTGCTCGGCGTCGGAAAAGCCGGCGATGCCGTCCTCGCCCCAGCGGTAGGCGCGGCTGCGAGCGTGATCGTGAGGGAAGTATTCCCACGCCGTGCCGCCGGGACTGTAGTCCTCGCGCACCGTGCCCCATTGGCGTTCACTGAGGTAGGGCCCCCAGTGATGCCAGCCGTCGTGGCCGGGCACATTTGCGAGCATGCGCTCGCGCTCGGTGTTCATGGGGAATCCTTACGCTGTCGAGATCTTGCGCTCGAGGTAGAGCCAGGAACGCAGTATCTCAGCGACGCTCCAGGCTTGCGCGAAGCAGCCGCGCGCACTGTGAGGCGCGTCACCATCAAAAATCTCGCTGACCGTGCCCAAACAAGCGCCATTCAAGTGCTCCGCGATGGGAGCGAGCAACGACTGCGATAGCCGCGCATCGCCATATACCCGGTAGTGGGCGCGGACAAAGGGTCCGAGCAGCCACGCCCACACCGTGCCCATGTGGTAGGCGGCGTCGCGCTGCCGGGCATCTCCCTCGTATCGGCCGAGATAGTCCGGATCTTGAGGGCTCAAGGAGCGCAGTCCATAGCTGGTCAGAAGCTCCCGGCCGCAGCAATCCACCACGGCGCGCATCTGCTCCAGCGGCAAGGCGCAATAGGGCAATGACACCGCGAGGATTTGATTCGGACGGATGCGCGCGTCAGGGCCGCCGCTGCCGGTGTCGATCACATCGAACAAGCAGGCGTGCTCGGCGTTCCAAAATCTGCCGAAACTAGCGGTGGCCCGCGTGAGCAACGATTCGCAGAAGCGCTTCTCGTCCTCCTTGCGCGCCAACGCGGCGAGCCCGGCCGTAACATGCAGGGCGTTGAGCCACAGTGCATTGATTTCCACCGGCTTGCCGATCCGCGGCGTGAATACTTGATCGCCGTGCTTGGCGTCCATCCAGGTCAGCTGGGTCCCGGCCTCGCCCGCGCGCAACAGCCCATCGGCGGGATCCACCGCAATCCCATAGCGTGTGCCTGCCGCGTGCGCGTGAATAATGCTCATGAGGATGGGAAATAATTCGCGCGCCAGATCAGGATCGCGCCGCGCCTGTAGGTAATCGTCAAGCGCTTGGAACATCCAGAGAGTGGCATCCGCGGTGTTGTACTGCGGCGCCTCGCCCGCGTCCGGAAAACAATTGGGCAGCATCCCGCGATCGACGTAGCGCGCATAGGTCTTGAGGATGCCGGCCGCGAGTTCGTAGCGCTTCAGCGACGTGGCCAGTCCCGGCAGGGAGATCATGGTGTCGCGGCCCCAGTCGGTGAACCAGGGATATCCCGCGATGATGCTGGTCGCGGCGGTGCCAGCGGCTGCCGTGTCCTGCGCGGCGCCGCGGCGCACGATGAATTGATCCGAGCCTCTCGCCAGCGTGCGAATCCAGGCCGGCGCGCTCTTTGGCAGAGAGGCGGTCAAGCGCTGCGCCGCCGCTTGCAAGGTGCCTTGGACCTCCGCGCCGCTCGACGCCGCGGCGGACTCGGCGGTCGCCGTGAGGAACAGCGGCTGCCCTACCTTTAAGTCCGCGGCGAAGGAGCCGGGCGTGAATAAATCTTCCAAGGCATCGAGACCGCGCTGCGCTTCCATGCGATGCCAGAAATTCCAATACCATTCGGGAGCCGCGCTGAAGCGCCCGTCGGTGACCGACAATCGATAGGGCCGAGCACCGGGAAAGGCCTGCACCCGGCACTCAGCCACGTCCGACTCGACCTGCAGGGGTTGCGCGCCGCGCCCGTGCCAATGATAGTCGCGGTAGGTCACCAAGGGTTTGAGAGTCACCCGCAGGGGCGCGCTGGCGCGCAGCACCTCCACCCGCAGGTAGCTGGTATTGGCCCCCGGGGCCATGAAGATCCGCGTCTCGAGCAGGGCGTCGGCGATGGCATAGCGCCAGGTCGGGATGCCCACCTGCACGGCGAAGGATTCCAGATGGATGAATCCCTGGCCGCTGAGGGCGCCACCCTCGAATTCGTTGGCCGAGAGGTCTGTCTCCACCCCCAGGTAGTGCGCGCTCACCTCGATCTTCGCCACCAGCAGCGTGCGCTCGACCGGTGGATTCAAACTGGCGACCAGAAATCCATGGTAGCGGCGGGTATTGGCTCCGGCCACCGTGCCGCATGCAAAACCGCCGAGACCGTTGGTCACCAGCCATTCGTAGCGGCTGGCACTCTCCCAGCTGCCACAGAGTTCGCGGCCGAGCGTCAGACGGGTGACCTGTTATGCAAATTATGCAAAATGACCTCGACGACGAGATACCCAAACCTTAAGCCATTGTCGCTTATTTCGGTCATATAGGGCGGCGGGTTTCCCTGTAGAATGTTCGTTTAAATCAAGTGGATGTATGGATGACGCAGGACCGACCCGGTGACAAGGCCGCCCTCATTTGCGGCTCAGTGGCTTACGACACGATTTTGCAGTTTCCCGACCGCTTCAAATCGCACATTCTTCCCGACAAGATTCATATCCTGAACGTGTCCTTTCTGGTTCCGGACATGCGGCGGGAGTTTGGCGGCTGCGCCGCGAACATTGCGTACAGCCTGAAACTGCTGGGCGATCAGGGAGTCCCGATGGCCACCGCCGGCCATGATTTCGCACCCTACCGCGCCCGCATGGAGGCCCAGGGGATTCCGGTCGATCACATCAAAGTGATTGACGACAGTTTCACCGCGCAGGCATTCATCACCACCGACCTCGATGACAACCAAATTACAGCCTTCCACCCCGGTGCAATGCAGCATGCGCATCTCAACCGCGTGTCGGATGCGGGTGCGGCGATTGGCCTGGGGATCGTGGCGCCGGACGGCCGGCAGGCCATGATCGAGCACGCGGCGCAATTTGCCGCCGCGAAGATTCCCTTCATTTTCGATCCCGGCCAGGGCATGCCCATGTTCGGCGCCGAAGACCTCAAAACCTTCATCGCCCAGGCTCGCTGGGTCACCCTCAATGACTATGAATGGGAGCTGTTGCAACAAAAGACCGGTTTCACGGTCTCTGATATCTCGGCCCAGGTTGAGGCGTTGGTGGTGACCCGCGGTGCGGAAGGGTCGGTGATCTACACGGAAGGTAGGACTCTGACCATTCCCAGTGTCAGACCCGCGGCCGTCGTCGACCCCACGGGTTGCGGGGATGCCTATCGCGCTGGTTTAATTCATGGCCTGCTACGGGGTCTGGATTGGGAAACCACCGGCCGCGTGGCCTCCCTGATGGGTGCGATCAAGATCGAGTCGCGCGGACCGCAGAACCACAGCTTTACCCAAGCGCAGTTCGACCGCCGATACCAGGACAATTTTGGCTAGTGTTTTAAGGAATGACTATGAGCAGAAGTTTTTCGTTTACCTCGGAATCGGTCTCTGAGGGCCACCCCGACAAAGTCGCCGATCAGATCTCGGATGCCATCCTCGATGCCATCCTGGCCGCGGATCCCAAAGGCCGGGTCGCCTGCGAGACCCTGGTCAAGACCGGGGTCGTGATCGTCGCCGGCGAAGTCACCACCAGCGCCTGGGTCGACGTCGAAGCCATCGTGCGCAAGACCGTGCTCGACATCGGCTACGACACCTCGGAGATGGGATTCGACGGCGCCAGCTGCGGCGTGCTCAATATCATCGGCAAACAGTCACCCGACATTGCGCAGGGCGTCGACCGCAAGGACGAACGCAAGCAGGGCGCCGGGGACCAGGGACTGATGTTCGGCTATGCCACCAACGAAACCGATGTGCTGATGCCGGCGCCCATCACGCTCGCGCACCGGCTGGTGAAGCGCCAGGCCCAGGTGCGCAAGAGCGGCAAGCTGCCGTGGCTGCGTCCCGATGCCAAGAGCCAGGTGACCCTGCGCTACGAAAACGATCGGCCGGTGGGCCTCGAAGCGGTGGTGCTGTCGACTCAGCACGAGGACAGCATCAGCACCAAGCAATTGCGCGAGGCGGTGGTCGAGGAAATCCTCAAGCCGGTACTGCCCGCCAAGTGGATCGACAAGCACACCAAGTACCATATCAATCCCACCGGGCGATTCGTCATCGGCGGCCCGGTCGGCGACTGCGGTCTCACCGGGCGCAAGATCATCGTGGATACCTATGGCGGATTCGCGCGCCATGGCGGCGGCGCCTTCTCCGGCAAGGATCCGTCCAAGGTGGATCGTTCGGCGGCGTATGCCGCACGCTACGTGGCCAAGAACATCGTCGCCGCCGGCCTTGCCGATCGCTGCGAAGTGCAGGTCTCGTACGCCATCGGCGTGGCTGAGCCCACCTCCATCATGGTCGAGACCTTCGGCACCGGGAAATTGCCCGATACGCGCTTGACGCAGCTGGTGCGCGCGCATTTCGACCTCACACCCTTCGGCCTGCGCGAAATGCTGGACCTGGCGCGGCCCATCTATCAGAAGACCGCCGCGTATGGACATTTCGGCCGCAAAGAAGCGGAGTTCACCTGGGAGCGCACCGACAAGGCCAGCACGCTCGCCGCGGAATTCAAGGCATCGCGCGCTGCTTGAAGCGCGCTGACCTCATAGGAGTAATGAATCGATGAATGCAGCAATGAAACACCCGCAGGATTTCTTGGTCAAGGATTTGGGCCTCGCCGATTGGGGCCGCAAGGAAATCAGAATCGCCGAGACCGAGATGCCGGGATTGATGGCGATACGGCATGAATTCGCGGCGCAGCTGCCGTTGCGCGGCGCGCGCATCACCGGCTGGCTGCACATGACCATTCAAACCGCGGTGCTGATCGAAACCTTGAATGCCCTGGGCGCGCAGGTGCGCTGGGCCTCCTGCAATATCTACTCGACGCAGGATCATGCGGCCGCGGCCATCGCCGCCGGCGGCACGCCGGTGTTCGCGGTCAAGGGCGAATCGCTCACCGAGTATTGGGACTACACGCATCGCACATTCGAATGGCCCGACGGCGGATATTCGAACATGATTCTCGACGACGGCGGCGACGCGACGCTGCTGCTGCACCTGGGCGCCAAGGCGGAAAAGGACGCATCGCTGATTGCGCGCCCGACCAGCGAGGAAGAGGAATGCCTGTTCGCCGCCATCAAGGCCAAGCTCGCCGTCGACCCGAAGTGGTATTCGACCCGGCTCGCCAAGATCAAGGGCGTTACCGAGGAAACCACCACCGGCGTCAAGCGCCTGTATCAAATGGCCAAAGAGGGTCAGCTCGCCTTCCCGGCATTCAATGTCAATGATTCGGTCACCAAGTCCAAGTTCGACAATCTGTACGGCTGCCGCGAGTCCTTGGTGGACGCCATCAAACGCGCCACCGATGTGATGATCGCGGGCAAAGTAGCCCTGGTTTGCGGCTACGGCGATGTGGGCAAGGGGTCGGCACAGGCGCTGCGCGCCTTGTCGGCGCAGGTGTGGGTGACGGAGATCGATCCGATCTGCGCGCTGCAGGCATCGATGGAAGGCTACCGGGTCGTCACCATGGATTATGCGGCCGACAAGGCCGACATCTTTGTGACCGCCACCGGCAACTTCCACGTCATCACGCACGACCACATGAAGCGCATGAAGGATCAGGCCATCGTGTGCAACATCGGGCATTTCGACAATGAAATCGAAGTGGCCGCGCTCAAGGCGTATGCCTGGGACAACATCAAGCCGCAGGTGGATCATGTGATCTTCCCCGACGGCAAGCGGATCATCCTGCTCGCCGAAGGGCGTTTGGTGAACCTGGGCTGCGGCACGGGGCACCCCTCGTACGTGATGAGTTCCTCGTTCGCCAATCAGGTGCTGGCGCAGATCGAACTATTCGGCAACACGGCGAAGTATCCGGTCGGCGTGTACGTGCTGCCCAAGCATCTGGATGAAAAAGTGGCGCGCTTGCAGCTCTCCAAGCTCGGCGCGCAATTGACGGAATTGACGGACACCCAGGCGCGCTACATCGGCGTGGAGAAGCAGGGGCCGTACAAGGTGGACCAGTACCGGTACTAGGGTGTACACTTAACGTGTACACAATTGTCAGAGGTGGTCGCCGTGAAACAGGTCGGGATCAAGCAGGCCCGTCAGCAATTGCCGGATCTGATCGATCGAGTGGAGGCGGGCGAGGAAATCATCATTTCTCGGCAGGGCCGGGCAGTGGCGCAGCTTATTCCTGCGCCCAAGACGCTCAAGCAGCTACCCACTCTTTCCGAGTTTCGCCGCGGCATCGGCCTGCTGGGCAGTTCGTCAGTTCGGCTGCTGCGGTCGGAACGCGATGAACGATGAGCGCTTACGTGGATACAAGCGTTCTCGGGGCTTATTACTGTCCTGAAGCACTGAGTTCGGCGGTTGAAGAAGCGTTACGCGGTATCGAGATGCCGGTCATCAGTACATTGAGCGAGCTGGAGTTCTGTTCTCTGATTGCCAAGAAGCGCCGACTCAAAGAGTTGAATGCACGCCAGGCCCGGAAGATTCTTGATTTGTTCGGCAGCCATGTCTCGGAGGGGTTTTACCGGCGTATCAGTCTGACGGGCGAACATTATTTGCGCGCTCGCCGGTTGATTGACTCACCGCGGATTCCGTTGCACACCTTGGATTCTCTGCACCTGGCGGCTGCCTTGGCCGAATCGCTGCCGTTGCTCACGGCGGATAAGGGTTCGGTTGCAGCTGCCAAACGGCACAAGTGCAAGGTCATTTTCATTAACTGACTATGATCTTGCCGTGGGGCTTGGAGACGGGTCGGGTGGTTTTTTGGATCGAACAGGGCGCTTCTGTGAAAGCCGGCGCCAATCCAGGCCTTGTATACTGGTGCCCATTGAACTCCATGACAACGGCTGGCGGGTGCGAACAATGAGTTCCAAGGTCTACGCAGACGCCAAGTCTGCATTGGCGGGGGTCGTCCAAGAGGGCATGACCCTGATGTGCGGCGGCTTCGGCGCCTGCGGCATTCCGGAGAACCTCATCGACGCGCTGCATGCGTCGGGAATCGGCAAGCTCACCGTGGTATCCAACAACGCCGGCCTCGACGGGGTGGGCCTGGGATTGCTGCTGCAGACGCGCCAAATTCGCAAAATGATTTCCTCATACGTGGGTGAGAACAAGGAATTCGAGCGGCAGTATCTGGCCGGCGAGTTGGAACTCGAATTCAATCCGCAGGGTACCCTGGCGGAGCGCATACGCGCAGGCGGGGCGGGAATCTACGGCTTCTACACCAAGGTGGGCGCCGGTACGCTGGTGGCCGAAGGCAAGGAAACGCGCATCGTCGATGGCGAAACCTATGTGCTGGAGAAGGGTCTGGTGGCCGACGTGTCTCTGATCAAGGCGTGGAAGGGCGACACCGAGGGCAACCTCGTTTACCGCAAGACCGCACGCAACTTCAATCCCAACATGGCCACCGCCGCGCGCGTCACGCTGGCCGAGGTGGAAGAGCTGGTCGAACCCGGGACCTTGGATCCTGACTGCATCCACACGCCCGGCATTTTCGTCCAGCGCATCATTCAAGGCGCGCGTTATACGAAGCTGATCGAGAAGCGAACCGTGCGCAAGCGGGAGGCGGGCAATGCCGTGGTCGCGTGAGGATTTGGCCGCGCGTGCGGCCCGCGAATTGAGCGATGGCTTCTATGTGAATTTAGGGATAGGCATCCCCACCCTGGTCGCCAACTACATCCCGCCCGGCATGAAGGTGGTGCTGCAGTCCGAGAACGGCATGTTGGGGACGGGGCCCTTTCCCTTCGAGGGCGAGGAAGACGCCGATTTGATCAATGCCGGCAAACAGACTGTGACCGCGCTGCCCATGACCTCGTATTTCTCCTCCGCCGACAGCTTCGGCATGATTCGCGGGGGTCACATCGATCTGGCGATACTCGGCGCCATGGAAGTGGCGGAGAACGGAGATCTCGCCAATTGGATGATTCCCGGCAAGATGGTGAAGGGCATGGGCGGCGCCATGGATCTGGTCGCCGGGGTCAAACGGGTGGTGGTGGTCATGGACCACACCTCGAAGGACGGGGATCCGAAGTTCAAAACCCGCTGCGAGCTGCCCTTGACCGGAACCAATGTCGTCGACATGGTGATCACCGATCTGGCCGTGTTTTCCCGGCCGACACGCAAGGATTCGTTCCAGCTGATTGAGATGGCGCCTGGCGTGACGGCGGACGAAGTTCGCCGCAAGACGCCGGCGAAGTATTCAGGCTAAGCTTAAACGGCGGCTCTCAAGGTGGCGCGGCGCTGCTGTTCGTCGCGGACGTCGGCCTCGGTAAGGCCGGTATTGGCGGCAATGATCGGAATCAGGCGATGCTCCGAATCGCGCGGCAGCGTGACTTCGTGAATGCGTTCCCAAATGCGGATTCTCTCCTCGGCGGTCTTCAGGCGCGAGCATTGTTCCGCGAGATCCGTACGGCGCCGCTCCGCAGCCTCAGCCTGCTGATGAATCAGGCGTGCGCGGTAATCCATCATCGGATCATCGCCGGCCGGATTCGAGGGGCGCCCCAGACTGGGACTAGGCTTGTATTGATTCACGCTCGTCTCCTTGGATTAGCTCCGCACGGTATCACTGTATCGAGCGTCGCGAAGGGGTTTCGTGCTGCGTCGATATATCATCCGCCGCGGTTTGTCCCGGTCTCGAACTCCCGCTCAAGTGCGATTGTTGTGTCAATACCTATGTATTGACACAAGTGAGTGACTGGGAGATGCTGGATTGCATGAGGAAGCCGACAAAGACGGGCCAAATTCAGATTCGGGTATCCGCCGATGAGAAAAACGCCATTCAGCGCGCGGCCGCACGGGCGGGAATGGATCTATCGGCCTATGTACTTGCGCAAGTGCTGTCGGTCCCGGCCGCCGAATTTCGCAGCAACGTAGCTGCCTGCATCGACTCAACGTCGCCGCGGTTTGCGTTAGCCGAACTCAACTCCCTGCTGTCGACGCTGACGGCCGGTGAACTTCGTGACGCCGTTGCTGCGCCGCCGCCGCCGGGACTGACGCCCTTTCTGGCCAACTATGTCGCTGCCATGGTCGAGTATGCCTGTGCGAGACGCGGGGTCGTGGTGCCCGTTTGGACCCGCCAGATCGCACCCCTGGTCGACCCCGTGTTCGGATCCGAATTGCAAAGTTTGCGCCTGCACCTGTTGACGCATTCGCCACCTCCGTTCCGCGCCCGCAACATCTTTATCGATTCGACATTGGGCGCCCGGGTTTGAGCCATGGCGCTCACACAGGTGGATTTGCGGCGGCTCTTCGAACTCTTGAACGAGGAACTTCGCCGCTCCGGAATCGACGGCGAGCTATTCCTCGTGGGCGGCGCCGTCATGTGTCTCGCCTACGCTGCTCGGCCGTCGACTCAAGATGTAGAGGCCGTCTTTCGCCCGCCCATTCCGGTGCGCGAAGCCGCGGCGCGCGTAGCAACCCGGGCAAAGTTAAAGGCGGATTGGTTGAATGATGGCGTGAAGGGGTTCTTGAGCGCGCAGGGTGATTTTGCTCCCTACCTTGAGCTCGATCATTTGAGAATCATGGTGGCGCAGCCGGAGTACCTGTTGGCGATGAAGTGCCTCGCCATGAGAATCGGCCCGGAATTCCACGACGAGGATGACGTCCGCTACCTGTTGCGGCTTCTGGAAGTCAACAGCTATCAGGACGCATTGGACATTATCGCGAAGTACTACCCACTGGAGCGTTATCCGCAGAAGACGCTCTATGCGCTCGAAGAGTTATTGCCGAAGCGCGACTGATTGAATCCCCGCCTATTGGACGAGTTTTCCCAATTTTGGCCAATGTCGAATATAGTCGGCTTGCTCCGCTGTCTGCGGGATCTGGGGCCACGTTGCGGCGCGCCCGCTCTGGCGCCACAGGCGGTTCAAGACCTTGAGCGCCGTCCTGCCGTTCGCTTCCTGTTCGGCCAGATAACAGCCAATGATGAGCCCGGTTCTGCCGATGCCTGCCCGGCAGTGCACGTAGATGCCGCGGCCGCGCGCCATCGCGCCATTCATGGCCGAGAGCAACTCGCGGGTCTGCGAGACATTGTTGGGCACGCGGGTATCGACGATGGCGGAGCGGAGATATTCAGCGTGCGGAGGCAGCAAATGACGGTAGGGCGGCAACTCGCCGTCTTCCGTGAGATCGATGAAGCTAACGATGCCGGCTGCCGTGAGCCGAGACAGCCGCATTCGGGCTTCCGATTCCTCGACAGCGCCGGGGTACTCGCCCGCCAGCACCCGGTTCGGCACCACCCAGTAGCTATTGGGCAGCGGTCGATCCAGGGTCGAACTCGGCTGGTTTTGTGCACTCACACACGGGATGTTACCAGCGGAAGGACCCAGGTCTCATTTTGGGATACGGATCGCGGCGCCGGCCCACCGATCGTGCTTAGATTGTGGGTTCAGGTGCTGCACTCGACGAATTTGACAATTTAAGACGCGCGTCGGACGCAGCCGAGGTAATATAAGTTCTGTGAGTGGCCCCAAACCTTTGAAATTACGAGAGTTCCTGCGATATCTGGGGTTCGCTGCACTGACTATCAGTCTGGCGCCGTTTGCGGCATTTGCAGCGGATGCCACTCCTCCCGCCCCCACAGCACCGGTCGATGTGTCACCCAATTATCTGATTGGGCCCGGCGACTCGCTGCACGTATTCGTGTTCCAAAACGAAGAACTGTCAGTCACGGTACCGGTTCGCCCTGACGGCAAGATCTCTACCCCCTTGGTCGAGGACATGGTAGCGGTGGGCAAGACCCCGTCTCAGCTGGCCCGGGACATCGAGAAATCGTTGTCGGAGTACGTCAAATCGCCCAAGGTGAACGTGGTCGTCATGGGGGCCATGAGCATCTACAGCCAGGTCAAGGTGATTGGCCAGGTCAAGACGCCGCAGTCGCTGCCATTTCGCGATGGCATGACCGTGCTGGATGCGGTGCTTGCCGTGGGTGGATTGGGCCAATTCGCGGCCGGCAATCGCGCCCACTTGGTGCGCACGGACAATGGTAAACAAACCGAAATCAAGGTGAAGCTCGATGCACTCGTCAATAATGGCGACATGAAGCAGAACTTGCCGCTGAAGCCAGGGGATGTGCTGGTGGTGCCCGAGTCGCGATTCTGATGATGAAACCCTTGCGATGAAACAGGAATTGGAACAAGTCCTCGACGAGGTGCGCAGCGCCTGGCGATTCCGCTGGGTGGGGCTCATCGCGGCATTCATCGTCGCCCTCATTGGCTGGGCCATCGTGTTTGCGCTGCCGGATCGCTACGAGGCCGATGCGCGAGTGTTCGTGGACACGCGCACGGCGCTCAAACCCGCCTTGCAAGGACTCACCACCGACCAGAACGTCGACGCGCAAATCAATTACGTGCGGCAGTCGCTGTTGGAAGGTCCGCAGCTGGAAAAGATCGCCAAGGATACCGGGGTGCTGGAGGCGTCCGTCACGGATGAGCGTGCGCGCGCCAGAATACTCGACCGACTGAGCGACCGGATCGCCATCACGGTGTTCAGCGCGGGCAATCAGGGCGATGAACGCAGCACCGCGGGAACCATATACAGCTTTCACTATACCGACGGCACCCGCGAGCGCGCCCTGCGCGTAGTCGAAACCCTGCTGACCACCTTCGTGGAACAGACCTTGGGCGGCAAACGCGAGGGCTCGGAACATGCACAGAAGTTCCTCGAGACCCAGATCAAGGACTATGAGCAGCGCTTGAGCGCCGCCGAAGATCGGCTGGCCGCGTTCAAGAAGAAAAACGTCGGCCTGATGCCGAGCGAGCAGGGCGGCTACTTCACGCAATTACAGAACGAAGTGGATGCCGCCAAAAAGGCAGACACCGACCTGTCGATCGCCCTGAGCCGGCGCGATGAGCTCGCCAAGCAGTTGCACAGCGATGCCGCGATCTCGGCCGCAGGCACCTCGTCGACCACGGTCGGCGGCCGCCCCGGCAGCGGCGGCAGCGACACCTTGAGCCGAATCCAGGAGGCACAGGCCCGTTTGGATGAGTTGCTGCTCAAGTTCACGGACAAGCATCCGGATGTGATCGCCGCGCGCGCCACGCTCGATGAACTCAAGAAGCGGCGCGTGACTGAACTGGACAGCCTGCGGCGCGGCGATGCCAGCGCGGTGGCCTCGAGCGGCGCCGGCAACAACCCGGTGTACCAAAATATTCAGCTGGAACTCAACAAGGAAGACGTCGAGATCGCGGCGTTGCGGCGCGAATTGGCGCAGCATCAGGGGACGGTCGCCGAGCTGCGGCAGCGCTTGAACAGCGCTCCGCAGGTGGAAGCGGAATTTCAGCAGCTCAACCGCGACTACGATGTCAACAAGGCACAGTACACGGCCTTGCTCGAAAGCTATCAGAAGGCCCGCCTGGGCGAGCGCGCGGATAATGCCGGCTCGGTGCGCTTTGAGGTGGTGTTGCCGCCCACGGCGCCGGTCGCCCCGGTGTCACCGCGGCGCACCGCATTGCTGGCGTTGATTTGGCTCGTGGCCATGGGAGTAGCTGCCGGCGTCGCCTATCTCATGACATTGTTCAAGCCCATCGTGAGTTCCGTGCGTACGGTCAACGAGCTGACCTCCTATCCTGTGCTCGGAGTGGTGAGCGTGGCATTCCCCAGCAAGCAGCGGCGGGATTTTCGCCGCCACATTTGGCGATTCTCGGCGGCGACCGCAGGCTTGTTCGCGGTTTTCGCGGTAGCACTGGTCTTGAACTGGGCCGGCGCTAGGTTGACCATTCAGGCGATACGCGCTTTGGTGAAGACATGAGTCTGGTCGAACAAGCCATTGCCCGCATGAAGAATCAGGCCGGCGCTGCCAAGCTCAAGGTGGCGGAGGCCGCGTCGAAACCGATCGCTCCGGTGTTGGACATCGATCAGGCATCGGACTCCCCGAAAGTCACCAAACGGATGGTGCTCGATACCCTTGCGATGCGTACGCGCGGCTATCTTCCCGAGGAAGGCAAGGATCGGCAATTCGCAGATCATTTCCGCCGGATCAAACGGCCGCTGGTCGACAAGGCGTTATCGGGCGACACGACGGCAGGCGACCCGCGGGTGATCATGATCACCAGCGCCCTGCCCGGGGACGGCAAGACCTTTACCAGCATCAATCTGGCGCTCAGTATGGCCTTGGAGCGCGATATATCCGCGCTGCTCGTGGACTGCGACGTGGCCAAGCGTCACGTCAGCGATATCGTGGGATTGAAGGAAGAGGCCGGCCTGCTGGATGCGCTGGTGGACGAGTCCATGGACGTCGAATCGCTGGTGGTGCAGACCAATTTGCGCGGTCTGTCCGTGCTCCCGGCCGGAAAGCGCGTCGAGGCGACCGCGGAGCTCTTGAGCAGCAACCGCATGCGGCAAATCATTGCCCACCTGTTTGCGCGCAATCCGCGCCGTGTCCTGCTGCTGGATTCGCCGCCGCTGCTGATCACCAACGAGGGACGCACCTTGGTCAAGAACGCCGGCCAGGTGGTGCTCGTGGTGCGCGCCGGGTACACCGCGCGGCACGCGGTGCAGGATGCGGTTGGTTTGTTCGATGCGCAACAGGCAGGCGGCATCATCCTCAATCATATGGCGCTGAGCGGGGGCGAGGACTACTACGGTTATGGGTCATACGGGTCCTACGGGGCCAGTGGGACAGAGATTGATGCACCTTAGATCCAGCACCCAGCGTCTACCCCTTGCCATCGTCTCGGTCCTCGCATTGGCCTCCGCGGCTAAAGCAGAGACATTGAGCTATGGCGTGGATGCTGGGGTTGCCGAATCCGACAACGTGACCCTGGCGGCGAAGGACAAGGTCAGCCAAACCATGGCGATCGCGGATGTCGACTTTGACTACAAGCAGCAAAGCCGGCTGTTCGACGTGGATGCAAAAGGTGATTTCTCCTACCTCGATTACCTGCAAAACGCCTATGGCAGCCAATTGATCGGCCGCTTCGATGGCATCTCGCATTTCGCGATTATCCCGGAGCGGCTGACGTGGGCCCTGCAAGATGATTTTGGACAATCGACCGTCGATCCGTTTACGCCGACCACGCCGGCCAATCTCGAAAACGTCAACTACTTGAGCACCGGCCCGGACCTGACTCTGCGATTGGGGAGCACCAGCTTCCTGGATTTGAGCGCGCGCTATGCGCGTGCGCAGTATGCGACCAGCCCGTTCAACAGCAATCGCTGGTTTGGCAGTGCGGCCTGGGGATTGCAACTGTCGGCTCGCTCCAGCGTATCGCTGAACGCCGATACGGAACGGGTGCAGTTTGAGAACACTGTGGTCAATAGCGATTTTGACCGCACCAACGCCTTCATGCGCTACAAGATCGAGGGGGCCCGCACCGAGCTGTCGGCGGATCTCGGCGCAACGTCGATCAGCCAGAACGGTTCGTCCACCGGCGGCGGTCTCGCCAAACTCGAGTTGACGCGCAAAATCTCAGCCGCGGCCAAGCTGACGTTTTCGGCGGGGCGCGATCTCACCGACGCCAGCACCAGTTTCAGTAATTTGCAAAGCGGGGCGACCGGAGTGGTCGGAGCAGCTCCGGCGGCGCAGACGTCCAACAACTACACCAGCAACTTCGCATCGGTCGGCTGGCAGTATGTGCGCTACCGTACGACGCTTGGAGTCAGCGGCCGCTGGGAGAAGGACAGTTACAGCGCCGAACCGGCGCTTGACAACACCCGCAGCGGCGTGGAATTGAGCCTGCAGCGCAAGCTGACCCGTGCATTCAGTGCCCAGCTTGTGGGCCACTACTACAAGACCGACTATAACCACGCCATCGTGGCTCCGGGCGCCGGCAGTTCCGACTACGAGGATGGTTCAATTGCCGCCGGCTTGAGCTGGCGTCATGGACGCGGTCTCGAGGTACGTTTTCGCTACGAGCATACTTCGCGGGCGGCGCCCGGAACCAATGCGGGATATGGCGAGAATCGAGGGTTGTTGACGGTCGGCTATCGACCGGCTGCCCGGCAAGATAGCCCGCTGGAAGAATGACCCAGGCGCTATCGTGCCTGGGTCTGCAAATTACCGACCTATGCCGCTTATTTTTTGAAAATCACTCTGCGGCGGCCTCGCAGCACTGCCAAACCACCTGCCAGCATCGTGAGACCTGCCATGGCTGAGGCCGGGTCGATCTCAGGAGCCCTGACCGGACTCGGATTGCCGGATGGCGGACAAATGGTAATGAACCAAAGGTTGATGCATTTCGAGTTGTTATCTGAGCCCGCCGAGGCCACGCCCGCCAGGGTCATCAATACAAGTGCCAGACTGATCTTTCGAACCACGGTGATGTCCTCAAACTAAATCGCCGAACCAGGGGAGTCGTAAAAAATACTATAGGGACCGTCGCCGATTGGCAACACACTCCTACGTCAATTTGTGATCGGAGATACAGTCTGACCTGCAATATGTAATATCGGATGGGCCCTCACCATAGTTGCCATTGATTCCAGCCGAGGACACTCACTGACACGAGCGCATTTGCAACGGCGTGGGCTGCCACCGCCTCGCCGAAGCGGCCCCGGCGAATGAGTACCAGGCCAAACGCCAAGCCCGCGATGATGCCGGGGATCCAGAGCGCGCCGTGCGCAGCTCCGAAAACAATCGCCGTTAGCACCAGCGCGGGCCAACGCACGGACGTGAAGGGCACCGATTCGAAGTCCGCTTTGATCAAGCGTCGCATCAAGAAGCCGCGATAGGCGAGTTCCTCTGCAATCGGCACGATGAGGATCGAACCCGTGATGCGGCTCAGGATCCAGAATCCACGCAGCGCCGTAGGCGTGGCGGCGAGCTTGGCCGGCATAACGTGTTCCGGCACCAGTATGAAGGCCGCGACGATCCAGACGAGAAACACCAGGATACCGACGGTGGGTCCACGCCAACTCCAGCCCCAATCGATGCGGGCCAGTGGCCGGCGATATCGGGCGAACATCAGCAGACCGGCGATCACGGTCAGGGGATAGAGAAATTCGAAGTCGCTCGAAAACGCGCGGGATACCGCGCCCGCCGCCAGGACTGCCAGCAGGGGCATGAGGTAGACCGCGGTTGGATTGTGCATCGGCGGCGCCGCTGCCGATCGAACGGCAGTACGATTGAGCCAGGTACTGCGCCTACTCAATAGAACCAAGCCGCAAGCGACCGCAATGAACGCAATCCAGCCGGCTTGAGAATGAAATCCGTAGACGGCGACTTCCGGAAAGCCGGCATCGCCAATGAGAATCAGCGCTGCGATGCGCAGTACATTGAGGCCGAAAATTGCCGCAACCCCCGCCGGGATCAGCAGTAGTGCCCGCGGAAAGATGTATTCGTCGCGAAAAAAGAATAGCCACGCCCCGGCGAACGCCAGCACTAGGCCCACGCCCTCGAGACCGGAGCACACATCGGCAATCTGCACGGCGAAGCGTCCAGTGCTGAGGACCAGGCTGACCGGGTCTGCCGTCAGCGTCGGCACAACGGGTGCAAGCAACCGCCTCGTGAGATCAAAGGTGAGTGCGGCGGTCGGTCCCCAGAGCCTCTGGGCCATCTGCATCGCGCTGGTGCCGAGGAGCGCCGCAATCACGGCATACCAACGGATGGATCCTAAAGCACGCGCTGCGTCGAGCCAGAGCGGCAGGGGGGCCATGGATGCAAGGGCGGCCAGCCCCGCCGTCATTCCAACTGCGCACCAAAGAATGACGATGCCGGCGAAAGACAGATCGGTGGCCGTGTATCGGTAAAGGGCGTAGCTCAGCGGCGCGAGGACCGCCACGAGGGCCAAGTGAGCCAGCAACCAGGGGACGCGGACTGCCGATGCCCTGACGCTCGCCGCAACACCTCGCACGTTTTGCCAACCTCGCACGTACGTGAACAGGGCAATGGCCGCGGCGAGTGCGACTAGAAAGCGGAATCCCCAGTGCTGTGCCTCACGAACGAAGGCCCCTAGGCCCTGCGCTTCCTGCGCCCGATCGAAATCCACAAATAGATTGAGGAATACTTTTTCGGCAAAGAATATCGAGCCCAGGATTGCGAGGCGCAGTGGAAGGCCGGGTCGAAATCTGGGACTTCCTGTCGCTGCCGTTGAAACTTGCGTCACACGCGGATTCTAGTCGTACTAGCGGCGGGCGGACGCAGAAAATCTAGCCGTGGGTGCCGGTGATGGCGCTGATCGGGGTGGTTGAAATGGGTTGAATCGCGGCCGGCACTGCCACAGGCCGCCGCAACCGCAATTCGATACGCGGGAGCAATAGAAAAATACGCGGCCCGCGCACCAAGTATCGCTTAGTCAGTCTTTTCGGACTCTGAACGAGACGAAACAGCCATTCGAATCCCGATTTTCGCATCCACTGCGGCGCGCGTTTTTCCACGCCGGTGATGAAATTGATGGAGGCACCGATACACAGCGCCAGACCACGGGCAACGCCCCGCTCCTTGAGCTTCTGCGCGATAATTTCTTGCTGGGGAGAGCCAACGGCCAAGAAACAGAATCTGAATGGACTCGTCGCCTCGATGGCACGCAGGCAGGATTCGACCGCTACCTCGTCGTGAATAAAGTTCATCGGCGGGTCAATGTGGTGCAGGGCTTTCAGTCCGAATCGCGACCGCAACTCCTGCGCCTGTTCAGCGCTTCCGCCCACCATCACCGCCACATCATTGGGCCTGATCACGCTGTACATCACCGCCGCCGTCAGATCGCTCCCTGGGCTGACGCGATGGCGTCGCCGCTTGAAGAAACCCAGTACGTGCGCGAGAAAATGGCTGTCGAGAAACACATAGGCGGCTTGTGCATACAATGCGCGAAACTGAGGATCGCGGTAGTAGCGAATCACATGATCGACGTTGGGGGTAACTACGTAGCCGAAGCGCTCACTGCCGAATGCTGTGACGATGGCCCGAGCCTCGCCGAGTTCATAGTCGTCGATGTCTAAAACGTTCGCCATGCTTTCGAAACCGCTTATTCAGCACTTAATTTGTCGGAACAGGTCTCCCCGACCCACCAAAGCTTAGTGGTATGCGCCCGGTTGAAATGAGCGCTATGTCTCGCTTTGGCGACATTTGCGCCTAGCTATGTACCTAGAAGTTGCGGTTTTTGCTAGTACTGATTTCAGCAAAATGCTGAAGCTGGCGTGCTACCGGTGTGTGGACCCACCAAAAAAAACTTACATAGTGTTATAAAACAGATAGTTAGTCGTTATTTATAATTCTATCTGTGGGACTTTGGAGAATTCTGCAGTGCATCAAGAACTAACCATGAACTCCTGAGATCCCGTTCGAGGGAGAGGATGTACCTTCCCGCGGTGTAGGGTACGGTCAGTCGGCGTAACTTTCCTGTCCTAGCGTCCCACGCCCGCAAATTCATTCCTGCCGGCGCGGTAATGAAGATTTTTCCCTCTACCGGCTCTGAATAGAACGGCAATGATCTTTCGGCCGCGGGTATCGAACGCGCGCCGAGGGATATCAAGATGCTCCGCGATTGGCGAATCGGATTTCCATCCAGACTTTGGACGGCCACGACCGAATTCCGCGCGGTCACGTTAATTTCTACCTCGCCGAGGTTGATCGTCTTCCCTCCGATCCAACCCATCGCTGCCTGGGTTCTCGGTGTGTTGACGGTAAATGTCCCTTGATTCCAATTGCGCTTGAGTTCACCGGTATCGGAGACGATTTCCGAGGCGTCCATCGGAATCTGAGACTGCTGCGGATCGCGGATTAGCTTTGCGCCGGCCGGAACGGTGCTCTTCTCGAGCCAGGGCAGTTCGGATACCTGCGGAAGGGCGATGAGTAATTTTCCTCGTTCGGTCGCGGTGCGCAGGGCGACGGAATTGGCGGCCGATATGGACCGATTAAACAGCATTTCCTTGCTGGGCGCGAACACGTATGTTGTATCTGCCTCCTTAACATGGCCCTGCCGAAATAGGAGCGCTGCCGCCGGCAGACTCGCCATCAGCGCCGGATCGTTGTAAGCCTGATAAACCGATGGCGCGCCGCCGCTGTCGGTAAATGCCTCCTGCGAATACGCGTAGAACATCACCGCGCTCCAGCCCTGCAAAGACGCCAAGCCAGCGACGTAGATCGGCAGGTCTTGGCGATCGGGAGCCAGAGAGCCGCTACTGTCGATTCCCCATTCACTGACGGTGAGCGGCTTTCCGACGACCTGCGCGGCAGCAATCCAGTGCACGAGATTGGCGCCAAAGATAGGATTTTTTTCCAGATCTCCGGTGCCTCCGTAGGAGTGCACATCGATGATATTGCCCATCGTGAGAGAGGGTAGAGAGCTTAGGGGATTCGCTCCCCAACTACTGGTGGTGACGATGGGGGACTTGACGCCCAGGGCGCGCAAATGACCGATCATGTCGATGTCGAAGCGCTGCTCGAGATCGTTTAGGAACAGTTTTGACGGACCGTCTTGCCACGCGCGCCAGACCTCATCCTTGGGCAGCGAATTCTTGCCGGCGAAATTCTCCGCCTCGCGCATGTAGAGTGCCGCATGTTTGGGCACGCCCTTGTCCGGTAGCAGTGCATTTCCATAGTGATTCGTAAGATCGTTCTCGTTCGTGATCAACGCGGTGGCGATCGCGGGGTCATCCTTGTAGCGCATTCCGGTAAAGCGATTCTGATGATTCAGGTACTCTTCGTTGAATTGCTTCATGGCCTCGCGGATGCTGGCGTTGACGTAGTTGTAACCGGTCAAACTTGCCGCGGGTTTTCCCTGACTTAGTTCTTCGAAGCCGTCAATCGCATCGGCCGCCTTTACCTGGCGCCCAACATGGAGATCGAGCCAGACATAGATACCCTCGTCCTTCAGGCATTTGATCCACCAGTCCAACTTCTCAAGCATGGCAGCGTCCAACGTCCGGGTGCTGGAGGCGTTCGCACCAAAGATGTTGGGATTGACCCATTCCGAGTCATGGTGATGTATGCGAACGAGATTGAACCCCAAAGCGGAAAGGCGGTGCGCCTGCTTCTTTACGTTGTCCCTCGAGGTATCGAAGAGCGCATAAGCCGTCAGGTTCGTTCCCCATAGCCTTGCCACCGTGCCGTCCTCAAACACGAGTTTGCTTCCCTGCGCCTTCAGGAACCCACGCTTGCCCGATGGTCTTTCGGGTGCATTGAGGGAAGACAAGTCGACGGGCGACGCACTTGAATCCAGGATCCCCGCCGGCCAAGTGGTGTGGTCATCAAGTCCGAATTTCTCTGCGGTGGTTGGGCTCAACGCCATGTCGCCCGAAATGCTCAGCGTGGCGACGTAGTGCTGCCGACCCTGCGGAATTTTGTCCGTGTAGAAAAAGGCCCGGGCCTCGCTTTTTTGCCCGCGCTCGAAGTACATGGCGGCCAAAGGATGATCGAATCGCATCTCGATTCGAGTACCGCCGACGTGCCCCCAAGCCCAGCCGAGATTGTCCGGAAGCAACTCCGGTTCACCCAACTCGGAGCCGAAGGTAGCACGGTCGAACGAGAAGGAAATGCCGCCGCCGATAACGTTCGATGCCGGACTATGGGCATCGAGATCGAACTCCCAGATCAGTTTCCGCTCGGATGCCTTGGTAATGCGGCCAGCTAGATCGAAATGGAGCGCCGGATTTTTCCCTGCAATGGCGTATGCAAACGGGCCGCGTATTTTGAATTCAGTCTGCTCGTCCGCAAACGCCCAATTGGCCTGCCAGAACACGAAGGCGCTTGAGAGGGCAATGTTGCCGCCCTTGGACAGTGTGGGTAAACCGTTGCGTTCATCGACCCCACTGCTCCATGAACTCGCAGTGGCGACGCAGGAGAGGCCGTACATCACTAGCGCAATGAAGCACAGACCTGCGCGACTGCTGGGACGGTGTGCCGTTGAATTGCTCTTGCGAGATAACATTCGGCCCCAGCGTATTGCGTCAACGATTCAGACGCTGCCGCTCTTGGGCGCCGGGCGAGCGTTTACTTTTGGTGTTTTTCGTAGAGGCGTACGAAATCACCAAAAGTGACCGGAAATTTCATCTCCTCGTCCGTATCGAAAGGATCGAATCCGACCGCGTCTTCCAAACGAGCGACAATCAATGCAAAGCTGAGAGAATCAAGGCCCGATTCCAGCAGCTTCAAGTCGTCCGAGAGCCGCGCGAGTTTCCGCTTCTGTTCCTGTGCAACTTGCTCGAATTGCGCAGTAATCGTGGATCTGAGCGACATTTGTGGGTCCCTGCTGGATGGTACAGGGTAAAGTATAAGGCCTTGCAGTATGAATTGCATTGCCAACAGGTGGCGTGTCGGATTGGACTACCGACGGGGCTGCAAGTCAGCAATAATCCACCGCTAGTCTGCGGGAACCTGTGATACCTATCTTGAAAATTGCCTATTTCATCAATCAGTACCCGAAAGTCACCCATACGTTCATTCGCCGCGAGATCTTGGCGCTGGAGCGGCTGGGCTTTGAGGTGCAACGGATCGCACTACGTGGATGGTCTGAATTACCGCCGGACCCCGTCGATCGAGAGGAGCGGGCGAAGACCCGGTACGTACTGCAACAAGGCGTCTGGGGGCTCCTGCTTCCGCTCCTCAGGGCCATCATCACATCGCCACTCAAATTATTTTCAACACTTCAACTCGCTTTCCGGCTATCCAATCGTTCTGATCGCCGGCTACTTCATCACCTCGTCTGCGTCGCTGAAGCATGCTGCATTGTTCCCTGGCTGCGCGAGTCGCGGGCATTGAGATTGCACGCACACTTCGGCACGAATTCAGCTGAGGTGGCGATGTATGCGCGGCGCCTTGGAGGACCTCCATTTAGCATTACCGTGCACGGCCCCGAAGAATTCGAGTCGCCCATGGGACTTGCGGAGAAGGTCCGCGAATCTGCGTTCGTAGCGGCAATTAGCTCGTTCGGGCGCGGTCAACTTTATATTCGGTGCGAGTCATCGGAGTGGCCGAAGATTCATGTTGTACATTGCGGGATCGAGCCATCCTTCCATCAGTCGGTCGCCTCCGAAGCACCCGACTCCCGTCGCCTGATTTGCGTCGGTCGTCTATGTGAAGGCAAGGGCCAGCTCTTGCTGATCGAAGCCGCCGCGCGCTTGCAAGCAAAAGGTATCAAACTGGACTTGGTATTGGCCGGCGATGGCCCACTTCGTGCGCAGATCGAGGTGGCCATTAAACGCCACGGTATTGGCGATTCTGTGCGAATTACCGGCTGGATTCACAGCGACTGCGTGCGCGACGAAATCTTGGCGGCCCGAGCCTTGGTTTTGCCAAGCTTCGCGGAGGGACTGCCGGTCGTCATCATGGAGGCAATGGCACTGCGTAGACCCGTGCTCAGTACCTTCGTGGCCGGCATTCCGGAGCTTGTACGCGGCGGCGAGAATGGCTGGCTATTTCCAGCCGGATCGATCGAGGAACTGACCGCCGCAATGGAGGACTGCTTGTCAAGACCGTCTGGAGACATGCGGCGATTGGGGGATGCTGCGTACGAGCGGGTCATCGCTCGCCATTCAATCGACATCGAGGCCGCAAAGCTCGCTGACTTGTTTCGGGTATCAGCTAACACGAAATCCTAGGCGCGGTATCGGTAGGCGTCTATTTGTGCTCAATCAAACGGGATTGAAGACCCAGCGCTCGACGGATGTAGAACTGGACCTCACCGAGCACTTGCGGAATCTTACTGATGACGAGGAATACGGCACGTAGCCAGTTTTCGCGAGTCGAGCGAGTGCCGCGCAGCGCCAAGCGTACGACCTGCAACGGGTAAATGACCAATACTAGTAATCCGATCGGACCGATCGAACACAGGAGCGCCATCGCAACGAGAGGTACACCCAGTCCCCAAAAGAGTGCGCTGCGAAACTCTCGGACGTAATGTCTCTCCGGTGCTGCACCGTGCAGCTCTGCACCCTCTGCAAAGGCGTGGCCAGCGCGCCGTTCACGTTTCCACCATTGACCGAAGCGCATCATCGCCGAGTCGTGAAGCGCCATCTCCTGAGTGAGACGCCATATTCTCCAACCTTGCTGGCGCATTCGCACACAAAGCTCGGGCTCCTCGCCGGCAATAAGGTCCACTCGAAAGCCTTGCACGCGCTCGAATGCGTCGGTCCGCATCATCGCGATGCCACCGCAATCCTTCACTTCGCCGGCCGGCACATCCCATTCGATGTCGCACAGGGTGTTATAGATCGAGTTTTCGGGATATTTCTCCCGCAGTTTACCCGACACAACCGCAGTGTCTTTATGTTCGCGGAGGAACTCAGCTGCAGTCTCAAGCCACCCATCGGTGAGCTCGCAATCTCCGTCCACAAATTGTACGTAGTGCAATTTTTGATCTATTTGGCGCAACCGACGAAAGCCCTCATTTCGCGCCCGTGCGGCCGAGAAAGGAGCGCTGCGATCCAATTCCATGGCCTCGATACCCAAATGTCTTGCCAAGGTCACAGAATCGTCTGTCGAGCCAGAATCCACATAGATGATTCGGGATACTTCGCGAACGCCCGATGCCAAGCACTTGCGCAAACGTTCCCCCTCGTTTCGCCCAATGACCACAACCCCGATCGAAGATGCGTTTGCGCCGTGATCATTCACCAGCATGAACCTGCAAGGCGCTCACCAAAGGGTCCATCGATGCAACTATCAAAGTATCGCTTCGCAGCCACAATCTCGAGAGTCGACGTGCTTGGCGCAAGCGCCGCTCTCCTGCGTGGAATAGGGTGGGCAGAGACCTCGGGTCCATCGACAATCGAAGTGTGAGCAAGATCCACGCTAAGGCCCCACTTGCCACGCTTCGGACCTCAACTCGATCCGACGCAAACTCGTTGACTTCCGCTTCGGCTCCGGGGGTAACGTAAACCTCGAATTTGGCGTGAGGAAACGCTCTGCACAGAAGTTCCAGGTCCGCGGCCCACCGTCCCGTCGGCATTGGCAGGAGCACACGCAATCGAGTTTTATCGTTGTTTCTGGCGACCCAAGCCGCAATTTCTTTGTCCCCATCATGTCCATATATTGCCGACGACGCTATTCCCGCGACATCAATTCGCCGAGGGAGTGCCGTCATCGTCCAGAGCAACTCAGTCCGACCTGCCGTAGGTCCATGCGTGAGCTCGCTCGCCTCGGTATCCGGCCGCATCTCTTCGATTTCTTGAGAGTCATAAATGGTGGCCAGACGGCGCTTTTTGTCACAAACCTCGTTGATTTCGCTTGGTTCCTCTTCCAACACCGCACCCGAGTCTCTCATGGCCCTAAGTACATTGCTCATGTGGTGAGGATAGCGGGCGGTATAAGGGAATTCCTGGTACACCCGAAGAACTCGACCGGCCACCAGAGATGGATGGGTTAGGAACGCGGCAAAACAAGCATCTGCTGTGAGCATGTGGTCCGTGTGCGGTCCACCCAGCGGAAACCATACCTCTGCTGACGGATGTTCGGCAAGTAGTTGCACCACAGCCTCGCTCCACCGTCGTCGTTCTTGATCGTCGGCGATTCGAGAGGTTGCGACACGGACCGCCATTTTGTGTCGAAGGTAGAAATCCGAAGTCCAGTTGGAATCATGGTAGCGCAGCGCAGCGTCTGTCATCCCCACGGAGACGTGACAGCCGCCGATGACGCGCGCGAACAGCTCCGACTCATGGCGTCGAATATCTGTCACCTCGTTAACGTCGAACATGCCGCATCCCAAGTCGCGGTAGCGTGCGTGGTTACTTCGACTAGCCATCGTCGCGATCACAAATTCGCACTCCAGCCGCCGGAGCCACATGGTGCCGCCGACGCTGAGGACTGCATCGTCCGCGTGAGGCTCGATGACGAGTACCTGACGCCTGCCCATAGGAAACGTCGGCGACACCAATTCGCAAAGTTCACTACGCAGGAATTCGCGGATAACAGCGTCGGCCGCTTCGCCGGAAGCCTCACGAGCCTCTTTCACGCTCGACTGTCGCTGCATCAGATTCCAAAGTTCAGTCTCCAACCCTGAAAACTGCCGATACGGTCGGCTCGAACCTGCCCAGAAAAGGGTGCTTCCATGGAGTTGAAAGTGCGGCCTTCGAATCAGAATATAGTCGGATTGCAGTGCCGCGCCATCGGTCAAGCCGCTCTTCCTGGGTGTTGTCGTGATATTCATCTGCCTGGGACAGTGGGATCGCCTGGATTGCCGCCTGCGATTCTGGCGCCGGGAAGTATAAACGACCCTTCGGCGAACACCGCAACGCAGCCTAAATTAAGCTTGTGTCAGGTTCGTACTTCGCGCCGCGGATTGACAATAATCATGGGCCAACACGGCGAAATAGCCTAGGATTGACATAAGCCGTACCGGTAATAAGGGAGACGGTTCGTTCAGTACTCTCCCGTCGCCGGGAAGCGCGTCGGAATTCCAGCAAACCAGCGGACTCTCGAATATATGGGGTTACGTTGTGAACCGTATGGTCGCTTGATACGAAACACGGATTAGATTCTCCGCATGTCACTTACTGCACTCGGTTCCCCTTTGGTGGTCTCCAAGACTGAATACTCGCTGTCGAATCAGCCAGTTCTAATTATTGACGTCGTTGTTGTCATTGTTACTTACAAGTCTGCGCGACTGACGGTCGAAAACTTGCGGTCGTTGCTTGTGGAGCGAGCGGTCCCCGGGCTCCGCGTCAGCGCGGTGGTCGTGGACAATGCCTCGGGAGATCTCCCGGAGATTGCGATAGCAGTAGAGAAATATGATTGGTCTTCTTGGGTCACTCTCGTTTCCGCGCCAAGGAATGGCGGCTTTGCCTATGGAAACAACCGCGGAATCGAACGCGCATATGAGTCCGGAACGCCTTCGTATATTCATCTGTTGAATCCGGACACTCAGATCAGGCCCGGTGCAATTCACGCGTTAGTTCGGTTTCTGGAGGCAAACCCAGGGGCGGGCGTTGCCGGTAGCAGCTTCGAGACAGGCGAGGGCAAGGAATGGCATATCGCTTTCCGCTTCCCGACATTGATTAGCGAGTTCAATCAGGGCATTGGTCTGGGGATCATCGAAAGACTACTGAGACCCTGGACAGCCATCAGATACATGACTGATACGAATGAAGCGGTCGATTGGATTTCCGGCGCATCGATGATGATTAGGCCCGCGGTATTCAAGGCTATTGGAGGCATGGACGAAAATTTCTTCCTTTTCTTCGAAGAAACGGATTTTTGCAGACGAGCCAGACGAGCGGGTTTTACAACTTGGTATGTGCCGGAAAGTTGCGTCATGCACATAGGCGGTCAAAGTACTACGGTTGCGCAGAATAGTCGTGAAAGGCTCCCCGGGTATTGGTTCGAGTCGCGACGCCGGTATTTCGTGGTGACGTTCGGAGTTGCTCACGCAATGGCCATCGACTTGGTCGCTGTAATCGCGCACGGCATCGGTTTGGTGAAGCTCTACATCCAGGGGCGGCGGCGCGTTGCCATTCCACACTACATCAGTGATCTGTTGCGGCACAGCGTCGTCTGGAAGAAAAACAGAAATATTCCGCCCACGCGATCCAGCATCAGGGGAATTTATTGACGCGCGGAACTAAGGCGGCGCTTGCAATTCCTCGGTGAGAAGCGCCTCGAGAGTCATCCTTGACTCAGCCTTACTGAAGACGTGATCGGCATTGTCGATAATGTGGATTCGGCAGCGTTCACTGAGCCGACGCAGGGACGTTCCACCCTGCAATTTTAGGAGCTCAATCCCAGGTTCGCCGCGAGAGAACACAAAGATCATGCGTATTCCCCGCGCACCTATCGCCTCGAGCTGCGAGCCAAGATCGTTCGGAAGGCGGAGGCCAAGGCGACGGGCCATATTGCGCAGCTTGGATTCAAATACGAGAGAGAAGCGCCCGGCATAGGTTCCGAGTATGTAGCGAAAGTCGATTTGACCGGTGAGAAGTCTCTTCCACACCGCCGGCGAGACCATTTTGTTGCGGTATACGCTCGGCTGACGGACCAACTCTGCGGTCTGTCGGTCATATATGGACATTCCCTCATTCCAAAAGAACGTTTCTGGATTGACCATAAGGATGCGGTTGACGGGCATCGCGACAATGGCGGCGCGGAGCACGTGGTAGGCTCCGGAGCAAAGGCCACCCAAGCTTATAGACTCCACCCCATATTGAGCACGGACCCACTCGACCGCTGCGCGAATGTCCTCAAGCGCAGCGGGAGGGAACACTTCGTTGTCCGGCCGACCCGGCCGCGTTCCGCTGTCGCCGATACCAGCCAAGTCCATGCGCAACACGACGTAACCGCTTCGCGCCCAACGCCGCGCAAGGGTTACATAAATGCCGCTCGCGCCGATATGGTAGTCAGCGCCGGCATTGACGAAAATCACTGCACCGCGCGGAAACTGACCTTGTGCCGGTTCTGTCACGATCCCAAACAGCAGTGCATCCGAAGTCAAGTAGAGCGGGCGCTCCACAATCGGTGCGATCTCGGTGGACCCTTTGAGCGGAAGGCTCATGTATTCGGGTGCGACCTGATTCAGTCCTGAGGGGGTTTTTACCGCCGTATCCGCATTCTCACAACGACGTATAAGCCAGTTGCGCATCGCGCCGATCATGTCGGTCGGAATAGTCGCGAAGTGAGGCGCCGTCATCAGCATCTCAACTAGGCCGGCCATCGCTGAGTATGTTACGCGTACGCCGCCGCGGAGAAGATCTTCCGACCAAGCACGCGCCACGGGCATCGAAGTTCCGTCGATGACGAGCATATCGACTGAGAGCGGCAGGCCTTGTGATTTCAGGTCCACCTTGCCGACGGCAGCAATCGTCGCGGCGGAAAGCAAAAACCCGCTGACTTCCAAGAAGCCCGCGTCAGTAATTGCGGCTTCCGTAGTTGCGTCGGTCGATGCTTCCAAACCCATCGACGCCGCCAGTCTCATGGTTCGCAACTCTCGCAGATAACGCCGCCCGCTGAGAATCGGAGCAACGAGAATGAGTCCTGCGACAGTGCTGCATCGGGCCGCTGCAATCGTCGCGAGCAGGGCGCCCAGTCGAAATCCGAGTAAATACACTCGCTGTACACCGCTGAGCCTGCGAAGTTCCTCTACGGCCGCAAGTGCATTCTGAACCCAGATGTCTAGTTGATCAGATCGCTGATCGATTTCCGAGGAGTCTCCGGTGCCTGCGTAGTCAAAGCGTAGCGTCGGCGCGCCTATGCTTGCCGCCGCATCCGCAAACGCGCGCATGCTACGGTGCGCGCAAATCGCCTCGTAGCCAAATGGCTTGCATACAACGACACCAAAGTCGGCCTTCTTGTCCGGATGAGGTCTGTGATACCAACTGAAGAGCCGGTGTGTACCGGAATCGAAGTACAAAGCGTCAGCCGTACAGGCAAAAGGCTCCGTCTGTTGCTCAGCTTGTGGATTGGCGTTCACGCGTTGGTTTCGTCTAGACCAATTACGGGCGTATTTTTGGTTTCATTCGTGGGGCGCCGCACGGACGGTCTGTATTGCACGGGATTTTAGTCGACATCGGAATTGGCTGCGGAGGGATTTCAAAAATGTGGCAGGCTTCCTTATCGAGAGGACGGCGCAAAGCCAACCTTGGACCGCTCTGACGCTCTATTGCGTTGCACCATCGGTGCCCGAATGGACTACGTTTCGATCAAGGGTGCACGGCACCGAGGTCCCAAGTGGTGGACCAGGGGGTACCGAGGGCGTCATACCATACCGGCACACTCGTGCCGCCGGAGTAGTTGGCGGTGGGCTGGAAGTCAGCGACGGTGCTGAAGGTGCCGCTCGCATTGACCATGCCCGGATTCAAGGCCGAGTTGGCGGTATTGTTGCTGACGGTATTGCCGCTGCCGTTGTTCACGATCGCGGTTTTGTTGCCGCCGTTACTGTAGAACAGATTGTTCCTGGCCCAGCTGTTGATGCCGGGCGCGCTGTAGCTAGTGCCGTCAAAGCCCGCGCAAGCCCCGATCGAGCCGTAACAAGTGTTGTTGTAGAACTCGACGTATTCGGGCACGGGCTCATTGGCTCTTTGGGCGATTTGGGCGCCGTAGTGCGAGTTGCTGCTGGAGGAGTAGAAGATATTGTCCCTCAAAGTGGCATTGACCGCGGAGAGCAAGATGTTCTTGGCGCCTGACGTGCCGGCGAAGAGGTTGCGCTCGAGAACAATGTTCCTCAAGCGCTCATCGTACTGCCCGTTCTGAGGGCTGGTCTCGACGAGCTGCGCGCCGGAGGTGCCGCCGAAGACATTGTCCGAGATCTCGACCAGCTCGGTGTATTGGCCGATCCAGGTGGCCCGGCTATCATAGGTGTTGCCGCTGTGGAGTTTGAAAGTAGCACCGCCGCCGGTGGAGGCATTCTCAACGGTGTTGTTCGTAATGCTGCACAATCGACAGGCGGACATGCGAAACGTTTCCCATGAAACGGAGGTTGAAACACCCTGGCCGTTGAATAGATTGCCGAGAACGGCTGTGTAGTTGACGTTGGCGAACACGGGCGATGAGCCTTGCCCGCAATTAAGCGCGGAGCTGCCGTTCAAGCAGTTGTTCTCCGAATAGTTCCAGAACACCCCTTCCCGATCGGTCATGCCGGTCATGACGCTTTGAACGATGCCGATCTGGCTGCCCCCGGAAATGTAGTAGCCGCTCTGCAGGCCGTTGGCATAGAGGTTGTAGAGCGTGATTTGCAGTAAGTTGAATCCCGTGTTCGTGGTGATGGCAACCAACCCGGAGCCGCCCCCTTCAAAGTCGATATCCGTGATTCGTCCATCGATCGGGCCCACCGTGGTATTGGAGGAATTCAACGAGAGGCCACCCTTGAAGATCGGCCGGCCGCTTGCCGTGTTCTCGCAGCCGCCGTAGGCGCCAATGGACCAGGTACTCGCGCCCGCAGCAATGGTATAGCCGCCCGTGAAGGTGTCGCCGCACTTGAAGAGCACGCGCTTGCCGCTACCAAAGCTCGAGCTAAGCGCGTTGCCCGTATTAGACTGCTGAAGCACCGCCGCCCCCGCCGGACAACCGCCGCCGCCGGCGACCGGGGTTCCCGAGGAGGAGACGCAGGCGGTCTTGGCGCCGGCAAAGCCGTTCGCACTGGCCGGATCAGAGGCCGTCACCCCGAGCTGGCAGCTCGCCGTGTTGGTTCCGTCGTTCGCCGTTACGGTCACCGTGTAGGCCGTGTCCGCACCCGGCGTGACATACAGATGCGCCGCTACCCCGCCGGTTGCCGTGTTCTTGCTGTTGTGCCCGGCGTTCGAACCGTACTGCCAGGTGCCCGTACCGGAGGCATTCGCGTCCCCGAAGTTCCAGCTGTAGGCGACGTCCTGGAAGGTCGTGGTGTTGCCGCTGATCGAGGAATCCGTCGTCCCGGTGGCATCGAAGAACATCAACAACGGGGAAATTCCTGCGGCGCGAGCCGCCTTGGCTTTCAGCGTGAGCCCACCGCTGGTTCCCGTGCAAGACGCGCCGCTCGGCGGTGCTGGCGGTGGGGAGCTGGCGGTGACGGAAACCGTGGCCGATTGGCTGATGCTGCCGCCTGCGCCGGTGCAGGTGAGCACATATTGTGACGTGGAATTGAGTGCTCCTGTCGATTCGGAGCCGCTCGTCGACACCGAGCCGCTCCAGGACCCCGTCGCCGTGCATGCGGTCGCATTCGTCGAACTCCAACTCAACATGGCCGCCTGACCCGGGGAGATTGCAGTCGGACTGGAGGAAAAATTGACGGTAGGAGACGGCGTCGATCCGGTACCGCTGGTGACTGTCTTGTCATTCACTTGCGTTTGGACGGCACTGCCGCCACACCCGGAGAGCACGCACGCAGACAACACCGAAGCTGATGCAACCGTTAGAAGCAAGTACCATCGGCGTCCAAGAGCTTGCGTGCATCTTTGCGCTGTTCTTGCGGACAGCTGATCCATACGAAACATCTCCACATGAACTCGATTGCTACGCGATAGTGCGCGACCCAGACTCAAGATACTCCACCACTATAATTAACCGTTTACGCCTGATAACCAAATGTCGCAAATCCACAACATGGACGAGGCGGGCTAGATAGACAATGTACCGCGAACTAAGCCACAGTCCGGCTGAGACCCAATTCTCACTACTATCGCCAACTCGAATGCTTCCAGCGTATCGTACGCCCGTATTGGTAACGGAAGTACCATGCCAAAATGAGGTATTTTCGATCCTCATCTTTCACGGGGTTTTTCGGGTTGAACACGTCGCTTAAGAGTCGCTATGTGCTGATTTCACCTTGCCGCAATGAAGGAGCATTCATGCGGCGTACCCTTGATAGTGTGATAGGGCAATCCCAAACGCCGACAAAATGGGTCATCGTGGACGACGGCTCGACGGATGAAACTCCAATAATATTGGCTGATTACGCATCCAAGCATGAATGGATTTCAATCGTAACACGACCCGACCGCGGCCATCGTGCGGTCGGCCCGGGCGTCGTGGATGCTTTCTACTCTGGATATCAATCCATAGATCTAACTCAGTACGATTTCGTATGCAAACTCGATCTAGATCTTTATCTGCCGCCCCGCTACTTTGAGATTCTTATTCAGCGCATGGATTCCGATCCGCGGATCGCCACCTGTAGCGGGAAGTCATACATCCAAGAGAACGGCCAAATGGTCGACGAGCGTCATGGCGACGATACGTCTCTTGGGATGACGAAGTTCTATCGAATGGACCGATTCCAGGAGATCGGCGGATTCGTCAGGGAAGTCATGTGGGACGGTATTGATTGCCATTTGTGCAGAATGCACGGATGGATTGCCTGCAGCTGGGACGATCCCGATCTCCGTTTCATCCATTTGCGTCCGATGGGATCCAGTCAGAAGGGCATATACACTGGGCGAATGCGGCACGGCTACGGGCAGTATTTCATGGGCACGGGATTTTTGTATTTGGCGGCGAGCGCGCTCTCTCGAGCCAACCAGAAGCCTTACATGCTAGGTAGCCTCGCGATAATGTGGGGTTGGATCAAAAGCGCCTTGCTTCGAAAGCCGCGGTACGAAAATCTAGAATTCCGACGGTTCCTTCGGCATTACCAGAAGCGAGCATTGCTTGTCGGGAAACGCAGCGCGATCGCTGAACTCACACGCTAAAGCACATAACTAAGGGCGACCGCTCCCAACATCCAATGCGGCCTTAACCGTGATCCTGTGGATTCGAAAGTTTTCAGCATAGGCGCGTGCGGTTGCGTTCAACTGAGGCAAATTGTTCGGAATCCACTCACACCTCAAGTCCCCCTCGGAGAGGAACTGCACAACCGAATCGTTGTCCGCGAAATAGTTGAGCTTACGGCCCACTTGGTTGCTTAGCCGCGTCGACATCAGCTTTTGCAGCGACGTTTTATCGAGGTCTCTTTCAGAGAAATCCGAGGTCAACCAAACTCCGCCCGGCTTATGATTGGCGATCAGCCTCGCGATGCTGTCCCGTACCGTACGTTGTTCCTGTTCGTTGAAGTACATGAGAAGGCCTTCGTGAATGATCGCGATCGGCCTGCTCAACTTCAGTTCCCCCAGGAACTTCTCTATCCGATTCATATCGTCGACTTTCGTCACGTTCACCGGTCTGAAATAATGATTCGCACGCGCCCCTTCGCCGACTAATTTATCAACCACTTTCTGCTTGACTGATAGCAGCGATTCGAGATCGGTTTCGATGTACGCTTCCCGGCTGGGGCTTTCGAGAACTCCCCGGGTACCGAGTCCTGCGGCCAATTCTAGGACCGCACAGCCAGGATAATCTTCCAATGCCTTCGACATAGCGTCGAATCGAAGTTGAAGATAGAGGCCAGAGTTAGACTTGCCCCCGATTAGATTCCTAGCCAATCGACGAGGCCAACTAGATTTCCAGGGAATACCGGCGGCTTCTGCCATTTCCCGGCACATCGGTATGGTGCAATGGCGAGCGCGTTGCTGCAGGACTTTCAGCGCAGTGAAAGATATTGGGTCGTGGTTGAGATCGGCCATGAAGGCCGGCGATCTTATCATCGGTTGATCGATCGGGGAATGCGAAGACTAGGCCATAGTTCTCGTTATGGAGAGTCTCTCGCTCGTAGAATCAGCCATGACATGGCTCGCAGAATCGACCTAGTCGGAAACCGAGGAAGTTATATTTTTGCGGCAGTGCAGCATTAGGTGCATAGTGCTATAAATTGCACCCGCAAGGTCGATAGCAATTCGAGACCTGCGGCGCGTTGGCACCAAATAATTCGAGGAATGCGATGGCGCTAGATTTGTACTGTGCCGCTTGATGCCTGCTGCACTTTCACTGATAGTGATTCATGAGGCATGAAATGAGCGAATCGAAAAGTTCCCCTCCCTATCCAAAGAGCAAATAACAGCATCGTGGGTTTCACTTCACGCTTCGTCAACCTTAAAGGCGAATTGTTTTCATCGACGTTCACCTTTGGGCTGACCGCCGCCATCAGGCTCGGAAGCAGCTTGATTCTCACTCGTCTGCTGAACCCGGAGGCGTACGGAATCTTCGCGATTCTCCTGTCCTTCCTGTTCATGATTGAACTCATGTCCGACGTTGGAACGATAGGCCTGTTAATACGCCATCCACGCGGCGACGAGCCGAAATTTGTTCATACCGTATGGACCGTGCGATTGATCCGGTGCTCGCTGAATTTTTGCCTCGTTTTCCTCGCCGCCCCGCTCATCGCAGCAATCTATCAAGTGCCGGCACTGACCAATGCCTTTAGGGTGCTCAGCTTTTGGTTCCTGATTACCGGGGCGGAGTCGATGTCATTTGCGATCGCGCAGCGGCGGCAGATGGCGCGTATTAGCAACTATGCCGAATTGATTTCGAATGCCGTGATGACGGTTTTCGTCATCATCGTGGCGAGCATTCTGAAGAATCATTTTGCTCTCATATACGGTTCCTTGTTGCAGCGCGCGCTGCTCACCGTTGGGAGCTACTTTTTTTATCGGGATATCGGTGTCGGAATTGCTTTTGATAGGGAAGCACTTAGCGATCAATTCAAGTTCGGGCGGTTTGTGTGGCCCTCGAGCGTATTAAGCATCGTGTTGACACAGTATGACAAGGTTGTGCTGCTTAAATTCTTCGGCCTCACACTCATGGGCATCTATAGCATAGCCGGCAACATGATAGGCCCGATCACGGGAGTAATCGTCCACAACGCGCGCGTCGTTCTATACGCGCGCTGCTCCGAATATTTCAGAACCAATCGGGCAACTGCTTGTTCGCGCTACTACAGTGAGAATCGGCAGCTAATGATGATAGGTGTATTGCTTCCCGCATTCGTGGCCGGTTTCGCCCCGCTGATAGTCGCAGTACTTTATGATGCACGATACGCGATGGTCGGTACCGTACTAAGGATATTGGGCCTCGGCGGGATAATGTATGCGTTTCAAAATACGTCGGAAAATCTGTTGGTCGCTTCCGGCCGATCTCACGCGGTCCTCATGGCCAATGTCATCCGGCTCTCCTTTCTTGTGCCGGCATCTTTCGTTGGCTTCTACCTGTACGGGTTTTACGGATTCCTGTGGTTCAATTTCCTGGCAACCGTTCCACTTGTAGTTTACTTTTATTTAGAACAAAGGAAATTTGGATGGCTCAACCTAAAGAAGGAGTCGGAGCTTCTCGGCGCCGCGGCGCTAGTCTTTCTAGCTTCTTGCGCGGTAAATTATCTGCTTCTGTTGGTTGTCCCTTCAGGTTGGCTGCATCTTGGGTTGAAAAAGCATTGAGCGGAAGGATCGCCGGAGAATCTATGCACATCGCTATGTGGTCGCCGGCGTGGCCGCTGGAGCAGTACCAGAACGGAATTGTTACCTATGTGCATTGGATGAAGCGTGAGCTAGAGCAACGCGGACATCGAGTATCGGTTTTTACGGACGCGCGGTACGCTGGCTCATCAAATGACTCCGACGTTCATTTTGTTCGGCCACGCTTAAGAGATCGTTTGCTGCGCCGGATAGCCGATCTGGGGCGACCGATTGAATTCAGTATATTCGACTACTCGGCAGTGATATCAGCCGGGATTTCGTCCGTGCATCGCCGCGATCCGATTGATGTAATCGAAATGGAGGAATCCTTCGGATGGTTTGCCGATGTGAAGAGGCGAACGTCGATTCCTGTGTTGGTGAAGCTTCATGGGCCGGCATTCCTGTCCATGGTGGAGGGCGAGCTCGATACGCCGTTGGTGCGCGAGAGGATCGAGCGCGAAGGTGAGGCTTTGCGCCTGGCTTCAGCCATCGTGTCACCCTCCAAATTGACGCTCGCTCAGACGCTTGAGCGCTATCGATTGGCGCCTAAAATACAAGGGCACATCGTTAATCCTGTGACGATGAATGAGGAAGCTCCGATTTGGGATTTGGACAGATGCGACCGCAATACCATTCTCTTCGTAGGGCGCTTTGATTTGCGAAAAGGAGCGGACGTAGCGCTCAAGGCATTTGCGCTGCTGCTGAAGGACAGGCATAACTTAAAGCTCATTTTTGTCGGTCCTGATGAAGGGCTGCCGGCTTCGGGAGGGGCGCAGATACGATTCGATGCCTATCGGGAACTACTATTCAGCGCCGAAGATCGCGCGCGAATCGATTTTCGGGGGCGCATGGCAAATCATGAGATCGCGAAGTTGCGCACGCAGACGATGCTGACGGTTGTAGCTTCGCGTTGGGAAAATCAGGGTTATGCGCTTTTGGAGGCGATGCTGCAAGGGTGTCCGGTTGTGAGTACCGACGCTGGTGGATGTCCGGAGAGCGTAACTCACGGCGTTACTGGCTTGTTGGCAAAGTCGGAGGACCCCGGCGATTTCGCAATCCAAATGCGCGCGATGCTTGATGACCCAATGCGTGCGAAAGACATGGGGCACGCGGCGCGCCAACATGTCATTGAACAGCATTCCGCCGCCACTGTTGCCGCTTTAGCGCTGGATGCGTATCAAAGAGTTATTTCGAGCGGTGCTGGTTAGAGATCGTCGCTGCATCTGAGCAAGATGTGTGCAGGCCGATGCAAACGCAACCAGTATGCACATCTCCAAAACGATCAGGCCTCCGGCCCACATCATGAGCATCAGCCCCAGCATGCAGGCGACGAGGCTGGCGCCTATCGCGCCGAGTTCCTCGCCGACCTCAGCAGCCTGTCTGCTAAGCGACCAAGCTTTGTATAGGCCGATCAAAACAAAGGACAGATATAAAAACAGGCCCACGAAACCGTTGTCGAGAAGGATGTTCATGAATCCGTTCATTAGATCTATGATCCCATCCGCGCGCAGTTCCTCCATTTTCGAAAGCGCGTGTTGGTCGCCAAGGAACGGACTGTCCTGGACAATCTCCCAAGATCGCTCCAATAACCGCTGCCTATAAGTGATGTTTCCCGCATCTACAGTCCCTCCGAAATATGGAATGACCTTCAGAACCTTATCGCCGAGAGGTGAAATCGCGACAATCACTGCAACCAATGCCGACACGCCGGCGGCTTTGAATAATCCTGATGCGGCCCGCCGGCTCAGTGCCGTATAGATAAAATAGATTAGGACGGCGCCGAGCCAGGGTCCTCTGGAATAGGCTGCCAAGAGACCAAGCCAATAGAGAACAGTTATAGCGACTCGCGAGAACCTGGACTTAACATTTGACTTCAGGCAGAGCCAAAGTCCGAACGCCAGAGCGAGAATGTACCCGAGAGTTAATGAATGCGCCGTTGAGGCCATGGCGCGGAGACTCTCACCACGGGCGAGATAGGGATTGTAACGGGGGCCCCATTGACCCCGAATCTGTGCGTAAAGCAACCAGTGTTTCGCGCCTTCGAACGTTGCGATGGCAGCCATCACCGCGCACACAACGCAGAAGGCAGCCAGCAGTTCTTGAATCTCCCGGCGGGTTGAGCTTGATCGGCTCAGTACGTAGTAGGGGACGAAGATTTCGACGCAGGACTCGAATGCCCGCCGCAAGCAGTCGGTGAGAGTCGGGGTCATGATGACGCCGCGGCCGACTTCCGGAAGGACGAAAAAAATGGAGGTCAAAATCAGATAGGCGAGTACGGAATAGTCCAGTGCTTCCAATCGTCGAACTGGCATCTCTTGCTTCGATTTGAGAAGGCGAAATGCGACGGGAGCCATCACGCAGAAGGAAAGGAGCGTCTGAAAGTCAAGATCAATCAGGAAGGAGATCCCCACCATGGGGACTCTCCAGGCAAAGGGAGGAACGGCAAACATCAGCATGAGATATAAGGCACCAGGATTGGAATCTTTGCGCCCGGCCGCCACGAGAAACGGTGTTACGACTAGAGCGAATACTAGAAAGCTCGGACAGAGAAAAGCGGCGATGGTCACCACATACCACGTATTGCGGCGCCGCGAGAAGTCGCTCTCTGCAGTGAAAAGCAGGGCGATGGGTTTGGCGAGCCGGAAGACGGCCCACGCGATCAGCAGAACCAGGAACAATTGCTTGAGGCTCTGAATCATGCGGTCGTCTCAAAGCTCTGACCCGCGCCGAGTATCAACTTTGCCGTCGGCGCGCGGGGTTATACATTTAGCTGTAGCCGGCCATTTACAATATATACGAATATTGTGGGGATAAATGAGAAACGGCGGGCCTGCTCAGAGACTACAAACGCATACCGTGCGCTAGATCACGGACCCGGCCCTCGCGGCACTTTCTAGGCGATTTCGGGTATAGTACGTGGCCGCAGTAGGATCATTGGACCGACTTAACGGGCTATGGAATCGACGATCACGAATTTGAAGTTGGAATCTTTTTTGCCGATCACGCGGATGAAAGAGATGGTGCCCTCCGCGCACCACTCCTATGTCGATGCCAAGCCATTTCCTCACGTCGTATTCGACGACTTCTTGAGTCCTGACATTCTCGATGCAGTGCTTGCAGAATTCCCGAAGCCTAATCAGATTCGTTGGCAAGAGTTTGACAATGCGCGCGAGATCAAGCTGGCGTCGGCGAAGGAGGCGAATTTCGGCCCGGTCACTCGGCTGCTCTTCTATCATCTAAACTCTATAACCTTCCTCGAGTTTCTGAGTGGCGTGACGGGAATTCCGGATCTGATCCCGGATCCCAGCTTCGATGGAGGCGGACTCCATCAGATCTTGCCGGGAGGGAAGCTCGGTATTCATGCCGATTTCAATAGGCATCCCAAGTACGATTTGGATCGACGCCTGAATGTGATTCTGTATTTGAACAAGGAATGGCGAGAGGAGTATGGCGGACACCTGGAGCTTTGGGATCGCACCATGACCCAATGCGAAGCCAAGGTGTTGCCGATATTCAACCGAATGATGATATTTAGAACGACCGACTTCACTTACCATGGACACCCAGACCCGCTGCGGTGTCTCGAAGGGATGACCCGCAAGTCGCTCGCCCTCTACTATTTCAGCAACGGTCGCCCGGCCGCTGAACTCAGCGGGGATCATTCGACAATTTTCCGCGATCGTCACGAGAACGACTTCAAATTGACCTTGAAGCAGCGAATGCGCAGTTTGGCGAAGGATCTTTTACCGCCAATCCTTGCGCGGCGTTTGCGCAGACACACCTGACGACTCCTCCCTGAACACAACCTTGGCTGTTCTTAGGTCTACTCTTGGGGAGTCGCAGTCAGCCCGCGTCGCAGTTCGCTAAGTCGGAAGGAGCAGCGGTTGTTCGGCTCTTTAAGGCAGCGAGTGCGAGAGCAGACTGAGCGAGATATTCATTTCCTGAAGACAATGTCCAGCGTGCAGCCAGATCCGCCTGATGATTTTTAAGAAATTCGTCGACTGCCTGCAATGCTTCGGTATGGGCAACGGGGTGAGTTGCCAGGAATTGCAGCCTTTCGGCCGACAACTGCTCATCATGCGCGATGAGCAAGGTCGGCGCATTCAGATCACAGAACCGCACTGAAGGGCTTCCAATTGGAGATCCGATCAAATGAATTGCTCTCTCTCCAACCACATATTGCCGCAAGCCGTTGCCGTAGTAGTAGCTCATCGCGAAATAGAGCGACGGCGCATCGTTGAGATACAGGACGATCACATTGCGTGGGCCGGCCTCGTCTACTGCAGTCTTAATGGCGGTGGACCGCGTGTGTGCATAAATCTCGCCCGCGACGGCCAGCCGCACCGTCCCATAGACATTCGCGGCGGCCATGACCGCGATGCACGCGATGCCTGCCGTGCGGATGTGGCGTTTTACATGAAGCAACGCGGAAGCGGAAATCAATGAGATCACCGGCAACGACCATGCGCTGTACGAAGGAGTAAATGCATTGAAGGAACGCGTAGCCAGACCAATAAGCGCGGTCAGAGTGAGATTCACGACGAGGAACAGAAGCAGCTGCCTGGCACGCTGATCAGATCCGGAGATCATGGCGAAAATACACAGCGAAGCTCCTGCCAGTAAGCTCAGCGCAGACAATCCTGGGATGCCAAGCATCGACTGATGGCAGAATAGTCTGTAAATGAGTCTCACGAGCTCATGAATTCGTACGCCTAGCGGGGCTGCCGCTGCTGCGTCGCTAACAGCGCCTCCGCCCGAGATCGTCACGGCGGACAGAACGAACGGCGCGAGGGCCGCGATGGTGGCTAGATAGAACAACATCGGCAAAATGGCCCGCCGCCCAACGCTCAACTTGGCTGCGCGAGATGGCGGTAGACAATAAAATGCGAACAGACAGATTGCCGCGCCCGCTGAGATCACAATGCCGAAAAAATGAGTGTAGGAACACAACACTGCCGCGAGCGAAAACGCCCACAGGTCACGACTCGATGGGTTCGGTTTTGCGGCGATAACCCGCAAATAGCAGTAAATCAGCAGAGCCGAAAAGAAGATAAACGCCGCGTACGCCCTGATTTCCGCGGCCTCAACCAGGAAGTTCGGCGAAAGAGCTAGCAGAGCCGCGCCAATCAATGTCGAACGGCGATCGAGAAAACGTCGGGCGACCATATATACGGCGAGAATTGAGGCAACTGACAGAAAAATAGACAGATAGCGAAGTGCCGGAATGGTATTGCCGAAAAGGCGTATCCACACGTCGCCCAGCCAGTAACTTAAGGGCGGCGTCCGATCGAGCGGTACATTGAACGCGTGCGGCAGATGTCCGGTCAACCACCGCAACTGATCCGTAAAACCCAAACTTAACCCGCTCAGCTGTGTCGCTTCATCCGTCCACACGCTTTGCCTCGAGGCAAACTCAATCGCAACTAGCCCGAAAAGTGTAGCAAGAGCGATTAGGGCACCGGTCCTGCCTGATAACAAAAAGGCTGCGGTGCGGCGGCCATTCATTTGCCGTCAGTTCCGCGTGGGCGATAGTGCTTGCGCTTGAAGACGATGTATTTCAGCGCGACAAAATTAACTATTGTCGCAACTGCGATTCCGCTGAGAGACGCGAGTTGCGGTTGCATTCTGGGGTAGAAATCAAGCAGGAGAAGAGCGACCAGGTAGTTGAGTAGCGCCCCAATGGAGACGGACGCAAGATAGTTTAGAAATTGCGCGGGCATATAGCCGCTTTTTGAGTGAGAAAAAGTGAAGCGACGATTCAAGAGGAAATTGGTGCAGATTGACGCCAAGATTGCGCCTGCAATGCTGATACTTGGACGGAGCCCTGCGCGAAGGAGGACGGTTACGCCGAGAATGTTGACCAAGACTCCGCTGGCGCCGACAACGATGAACTGAATCACCTCGCTCCAGGTACCGTACTTGTACAAAAAAAGGCGACGAATGTGCTGGAGATATCGCAGCTGCTCCCGCAGACTAAGCTTGCTTTCACCGTGGATGCGGTCCGCGAATGCAATCGGCACTTCCGCAATCCTGTTGCAACGGCACTTGACCAATAGCTCGAGACCAATCTTGTAGCCGATGGGATTGAGGAAATCTGCCTTCGCATAGGTGGTCCGGCGGAGGGCGAAGAAGCCGCTCATGGGATCCTTGATGGATGTGAAGGGCCGCGCAAGGACGGTGGCGATACGACTGTTAAGCCAGCGGAACATCCCCCAGTTGTCATCGGTGACGCCGCCCTCTGCATAACGCGATCCGACCACGAAATCGGATCCCTTGCCAAGTTCATCCAGCATGGACGCAATCGCCTCGGGCGGATGGCTGAGGTCCGCATCCATCACGACAATGGTGTCGCCCGAGGTGCGCCGCAGTCCCTCCAGGACGGCCGAGCTCAGGCCGCGATCGGTGGTTCGCACGATTAAACTGACCCAGTCGAGGTTCAGGCTTTGAATCGCTTCCTCGGTTCCGTCCCGACTGTTGTCGTCAACTATGGTCAGATGCAAGCGCAAGTCATGTGACCGTCTAAGGGCGTCTATCCGCGCGACCAGAAGCGGAATATTGCGGGCCTCCTTGTACGTCGGAACAACTACGTCAATGGTGCTCGTGGGCATGGTTACTTCCGAGAACTCGACATTTCAGAGTGGTTAAAGGACGTACGATTTGCAACGGCGCGGTTGATGACTGTGGATGTGGTTAGCTGACCACTGTGTGTATTCAGTTCGCCGTGGAATGACATCGGGCAAATGTCAGTCTCAGTGTCCGCGCCCTCAAGTATTTTCTTCTGATGTCTGTATTGGTCTGACTCAGTCGGTACACATTATAAATGAACGCGTTCACCGCGAGATCAACAGCATCGCACAAAGCGGATTCGAACTCCATACGTCGAGGGGGGCGCTCACGGGTCAGAATGCTGCGATGAGCTCCGGCCCACCATTCGCCGGCCTAGTTCATCACCTGGTTTGTACCGCTATGGAGCAGATCTCGGCGGTCACGAGGTTGCGAGCCGCGCCCTACGCGCAGGCGTTTCACCACCGCAGCGAACCGAAGTAGTGGTGCTGCGATGGCCAGGGTCAGGAACGGCAAATAGGCTAGTAGGTTTCGGATTCCGCTTTGAAACGGATTTATGAAGAAGTCCGACAAGAAGGCCAATGAAATGTACTCGACTCCGACTATACGCAAGATCCGCCAAACTCTTGGGTTCAGCATCGCGGTGAGACGCCGAATCGACAATAACGCTAGGAGGTATACCCACAAGGCACCGATTCCAAAGAAAATGAAAGATGACCGTGGGAACGGTCTCGCGGAAAAATACAGAACCCACGTAACGAGCCCCAGATGCACAAGATGGGCAGACGCGAACGAGAGACCGAGATCGCGGCCGCGCTGTGCGAGCGGTTGGAATCTCGAGCCGAACAAAGTGGTCAACGCGCGGCCGGTGGATGCCAACCAGAACAAAACGAATGACCAGCGTGCTGTCGCGCGCAAGCCCATAAGTTCCTTCTCCCCGGGGGTTGCGACCACGCGAACGATGAGCACGATCGCAAGCGCGACGCACATCGTCCCGCCCATCCACTCTGCCGTTGTCGACCTGCGCATAGATGGATCTCCCACACAGACTTGGAGCGCGCTAACACTTCCACGAGGTGGCACCGTAATCTTGACACCACCTCACGGCGTAATCAACGTGCCGGTTGCGCTGGACCAGTCCGGGAGCTTTAAGGGCGGGACGATGGTTTTGCCGCCATTGTGGGCGCAAGGTCCGCGGCCGCTCTGGCCCCGTTTACTGTGAGGACCATAGATGGGATTTCACTGCCGAATCGCGGACTTTCGGTCCATATGGTGGATTCACTCGTTCCGAAACGTCGGCACGCATCACGGGCGGGCACTTCGGCTAATTGTCGGGAAATATTTGCTTCTGGTAGGCCAAAAATGCGCGGAGGCGTTGAATCACCGCTAGCTGCGTTTCGGGCGGCAACACCAGCGGTGATTTTTCGAGTGGGTCGGCGGCATTGTCGAATGCAAGCAGTTTGTCCGCCGATTGCTCGTAGATGTACTTGATCGGCGGCTCGACAAGCGCCACTCCCAAATCGTCAAAGAAGGTAGCCATGAAAACAGGGGGTGAAGTATCTTGTCGGCGCAGAATGCTCACCCCTTGCACGGGCACGACTGCATCCATGGCGCCCATCAGATCCGCAATCGTCGGGGCGATGTCAATTTGACGGCTGGATCGAAGGACGTGATGGCCGAGACGGCCATCTTCTGACCAGAATATTAGCGGAACCGTCACTTCTTCCTGATACATCGATGAGTTGTGCACATAGGTACCATGCTCCCCAAACGATTCACCGTGATCTCCCACGATGACGAACAACGTATCCTGCATTGCACCGACTTGTTTGAGGGCAGCCAAGAAATTTGTAAGATTGGCATCAGACTCCGAGACACAGTGCCGGTAGTCCGTGAGGTTATGGCGGGTTACATCGGATTTCTCGCAATCATAGGGATAGTGAGCGGCAAGCGGGAAGAACACCGCGGCGAAGGGATCTTTGATCTTACCAACGTATTGCGCGCCCAGAGAGTATAGGGATTTGTCCGATGTCCCAAAACTCGATGTCGCCTGCACCACAACGCCCTTGGCCTCGGGAAGCTGTGCGGTCTCGAACGCCTCTATTCCGAGGGACTTTAGCAAGCCGCCCATGCTCTCAAAGGCAAGATTCTGGGCACTGATGGCGAACGCCCGCGTCTGCCGCGAGTCTTTGAGGAAATGCCAGATGCTGTCATTGGATTCCCGAACAACCTCGCGCATCTCGATTCCCGGGTAAGGGTAACGACCGGAAAGTATTGTGTAATAAGCCTTGGCGGAATGCGGCACTGCCACATAGCACTCGGTGACGATGCCATCGGAGGCCATCCCCGCGAGTGTCGGAGCAAGGGTTGGACCTTCGCCCAAAAGATTCAGATCTCGCCACCGCATGGATTCGTAGACGACAACAACCACATTGCGGAAGGGTTTAACTGAGTCGAGTAGTTGTCTCGGCGTACTCAGCTGCAAATTCAATGGCGCAGTCTTTTGCTCAAAAGACGCGGCCAGTTTTTCAGATTGACTATCTTGTTTGGTAAATAAGGACTTAATTCCGGTAACGAGACGGCCGGCGATTACATTCTCGTTTACACGATAGCGGTAATGCGACGCCGAAAACGCAAGAATGACGAAGCAACAGGTTGCCGTGGCCACGATGACTATTTTGGTCCGGGTCCACCGTGCCGCAGCCACACTGTTACCCGATGCGACGCTCCAGGCAATCAAGAGCCATGTGAATGCATAGATTAGAGCGACATAGAACAGAAATCGCTCAAAAGTCAGCGAATAAACCGCGGAGCGCTTGAAGAAGAAATCAAGTCCGCTCTTAAGGCCGCTCGCGTTATGCAATGAATAGCGAATCAACGACACATCGATCGGTTTCAGCCACAGTTCGCGAACCCGCATGTCTATCGTTAGCAAAAGTAAAATAAATCCGCTGGCAAGAGCGGCAGTCAAGAGACGCAGCCGGTTGGGAGCACGCAGCAGCGATAGAGTTATCGCAAAAACAATCAGAGCAACCAAAATGTCTTGCGCCATCACCACTATCAAATTGGTCCGGGTGACTTCTCCCCAAAGTGTGCTGTCGAGGTATTCGACCAACGCCAATTTAGGCACTAGCAGCAGAAAGGCGTTGAACGCCAACAACGGGAGAAGTGGAAGTTTTAAGCCGAGAATGCCGTTTCGAGTAGTCATCTGAGTCATTCTGTACTCATTGCGAATCCAAATTGCCATGCACTAGGCGCGAGTGCGTATTAGAGCGTGATGCAACCCCGCCGTGTAATGCCAGCCCCTTCGCAGCAATTTATTAAGACATTTTTGTGTGCCCAAAGGCAAATAGGGTCATATATCTCCTGAGTATAGAGTCGCTTCCCACAATGTAGTGTCCGTAAGTCCGCGCAATCGCGGCAACCATCGCGAGCAACACGATTTGCTGTTCGGTGATGTCAAATCCAGCTCGAAAGTCAAGCAGGTGTCGCGATACCATGTGCTGGTCCGAATATGGGGTGCGCGTTTCAAGGTAGCTGAACTTGGATTGAATGCGGCCACGCAAAAGTTGGATAGACACAAACCGAGTGGCATTTCCCGCCTTTTCGGCGCTCTTCGTTATTCCTTTCAGGGTTTCCGACACGCCTGGCAGGAGGAGGCGGCGTTTCGGCAAGAATTAGCGCTGGCGCTAGTACTAGTACCTGGGGGACTGTATCTGGGTCATCGAGGCACGGAGCGCGCCCTGCTGGTGGGCACAGTCTTCCTAATCTTGATAGTCGAGCTCCTCAATAGCGCCATTGAGGCCATCGTAGACCGGGCGGGTACCTCGAGGCACCCCTTGGCCGGTATGGCTAAGGACATGGGATCGGCCGCTGTGATGATGAGTTTTGCCTTGCTAGGTACCGTGTGGTTCTTGATCTTGTTCGACCACGCGAACTCCTAGTGAATCCTAAGTCTATTCTCCGGATGGGGTATCGGCGCCAGGTGGGCAGTTTGCTGGCTTGTTAGGAGCGCATCCGCGTATTTGCCCGCAAAGAAAATGAACGCCGCCATGCCGACGATAGCAGCATAAACCGGCCACCACGGCTTCGAATCTCTCACGATGCCTCTCCTGCCCAATAGACCGCGCGCGCGCGGCGAGCGACGAGATCATTAGACATTCGATTCATGTGATTTTTATGAAATTGGCCAAATTCCTCGAATGTGGGAGCCAACATCGGCTGGCAGCGGCGTTGTGGTTACATAACATCTGCACGGTGCGGCCGGTTGCGCACTGTAATCACACTTGTACCCGTACTGCCCTTCGATCCAACGGGCTAGTGGCCGCAGCAGGTCAAAGCTCAGCCGACGTCGTCTAGTGCACCGCGCCGAGGTCCCAGGTGGAGGGCCAGGGGATACCGAGGGCGTCATACCAGACCGGCACACTCATGCCGCCGGAGTTATTGGTGGTGGGCTGGAAGTCAGGGACGGCGCTGAAGGCACCGCTCGCGTTGATCA